>Ga0335081_10020364_pt1 | contig 10730 bp, 10 predicted proteins | sample Lox_Sample_35_FD_206713 | JGI IMG/M metagenome (GOLD analysis project Ga0335081, IMG submission 206713) | Soil microbial communities from Loxahatchee National Wildlife Refuge, Florida, United States - Lox_Sample_3.5 | ecosystem: Environmental > Terrestrial > Soil > Wetlands | place: USA... | reverse complement strand
AATGTATTTGTCGGGTCGATCTCAATTACCCTTTCATATTCACCTATGGCGTCGTCATAATCTTTCATGTTCAGGTACAGTCCGCCCAAGAGGAGGCGGGCGTTGACATTATCCGGATATTCTGCGAGATATTCCTTGCTGAGGGTGATAGCCTTTTGCATCTCCCCATGTTCTATATATAATGATATGAGTTCCGTCTTGAGATAAGAGGATTGAGGGTCTAAGCCCATGGCCTTTTCATATTCTTTTATCGCGCCCTCTAAATTATCGTTAAGAATGTCCAACACGCCGAGGGAGTAATGATATGTCGAACAGAATGACGGTTGTTCAATCCCCTCTGAGATGTGCAAAACCTTGCCTGTCGCCGGTGAAGACGCGCAGCCAGCAAAACAGCATAAAATTAAGACGAGGAGAAATCTGTTGCTCAAATATTTTTGCATTTTAATCCATTTCAAAAGGCTCTGGAAAATTCAGGTCACTGTAAAGGAGCGAGTCGCCGGCTCTATGATTTACCGGACAAGTGTGGATACAGGAACAATATCAATGCCGCGAGATTGTAAAACGGGTATTGCCTCTCTCAGGGCCTGAATCGTTTTCTGGTGGGGATGCCCTATCATTACCACCGATTCAGATTTAAGGTCAAACTCCCTGTCGATCCGGTTTGTCAAGGTTCGAAAAATTGTGATGTAATCGTTATCATTGTCGATAAATATGTTTCTTGAGATAAATCGAAGTCCTAACTTCCTCGCAATTGCCGGACCCTGAGACAGCGGCGTCGTCCGGCTGTCGACAAAGAAAAGATTCCGTTCCTTAATTTGTCTGAATACGACGGCGAGTTTTGCTTCATTCTCCATGAACTTCGATCCCATATGATTGTTTACGCCCGATAGATGGGGAATTGCACTGAGATCCTTGTCAACTTCATCCTTGATTTGCTGATCATTCATGCCCACAAAGAGGGCGCCCACACCGGGGTTTTCATCCGGGAAAGTATGAGGTTCCATCGGGAGATGGAGCAGGATTTCCCTCTTTGCACTGTACAAAATATTCGCCGCATCGACCGAATGTGCACAGTGAGGGAGAATGGCAAAGGTTAGGGAGGCATCAATCTCGAGAAGTTCATTCAGTGGTGAAAGATCATAGCCAATGTCATCTATGATTATGGCGATTTTTTTTCTCGATTGGCCAATTCTATCTTTAGGGATTGTGCTATCCGCCTCATACTTCCCCTGAATACTGGGTGCGGGCTTTTCCCTTAGAACATCCTTTTGGGCAGGTTCCTCATTCTTCACGCCCTGGTTCACGGCACGATACAGGTATAGCGTCATAACCGAGAGTATGACTGCTAAAGATATGACAAGTAACGTCCGTCCGCCTTTTTGCCTCATGGTCCATGAACTTCCTCCGGGCTTAGCTACACATCAGCCCTTGAGATTCTTTTTCATTATATCCCAGCTTTTAATGATATCCAGTGCGCTCTTTAGTTGGTTATCCCGCATTAAAATGTCCTGCACCTCCTTCGCACTGTTATCCTTGCTTGTATCATTTTCTTTCTTCGGCTCTATGTGACCCTTGAGGTCTCGTTCCCTGATGAAATCATCCGTCATTTCTTTATCCTCGGAAGGTCTCGCATATTTTACGGTGATATCTGGTTTTATTCCTTCGGCTTGTATAGATCTCCCACTTGGAGTGTAGTATTTCGCAGTGGTGAGCTTCAGGGCAGACCCGTCTTCGAGGGGGATGACAGTCTGCACTGATCCTTTTCCAAAGGTCTGCGTGCCGAGTATCAAAGCCCTGCCATTATCTTGTAGCGCCCCCGCTACTATCTCGGCAGCGCTGGCAGTACCCTCATTGACTATGGCAACAATAGGACACGTGGGCTCATCGCCGTCCTCTTTCGCTACCGATTTCGTTTCCATGTTTTCGGTTCTTCCCCTGGTTGTGACAATGACCCCGGATTTGAGGAAAACATCGGATACCGCCACTGCCTGATTCAGCAAACCGCCAGGGTTATTTCTGAGATCCAATACGATGCCTTCAAGAACACCACTTTTTGCTCGAATATCCCTGAGTTCTTTTTTTAGGTCATCGGCTGTTCTTTCCTGAAATGAAGATAATCTAATATAAGCGATATGATCATCGTAGATCTTGGATTTGACGCTTTTTATCTTTATGATGCTACGGGTAATCACAAAATCTTTCGGCTTGGTCATGTCCTCTCGCATAATGGTGACAGTTACCTTGGAATCCTTTGGCCCACGAAGTTTCTGGACTGCCTCCATTATAGTAATGTCCTTCGTCGATTTCCCGTCAATCTGTATAATATGGTCGCCCGCTTTAATGCCTGCATTGTAGGCCGGAGTATCTTCAATGGGCGAAACAACCGTCAGGACATCTTTCTTTATAGTGATTTCAATACCGATGCCTCCGAAACTCCCTCGTGTTTCCACCTCAAGATCTTTGTACATTTCGGCGGTCATATAGGCACTGTGGGGATCCAGGGACTTCATCATCCCATTAATGGCCCCCTCCAAAAGCTTTTTTGAATCTACTTCCTCGACATAGTTCTTCTGCACAATGTCGAGTACTTCATTGAAAGTTTTGAGATTCTTGTAAATGCTCCGCTCCAGTGCCGCCGATACTTGGGAATCTCGCTGAAGGCCGAACAGAAGCAGGCAGGCAACCAAGCACAGAGACAAGAACATTTTGTCATGCAAGAAGTTTTTCATTCAATCCTCCGCTGCTGATATTGATACAGTTCGCATGTGATAACTATTAAATCTAGGATAACACTATTTTCATTTAATTTTCCATAAATTTTATGTTGCAGGGCAGGCACAGTTCATAGGGAACCGGTGCACTGCCCGTCTTCTGCTCCGTGCCTGAGTTCATCTTATCCCCAGGAAAATGAGCATGCGCTGCCGCGGGAGTATTACGGGTGATACTGCCGGACGCGCAACTCTTTCGGGATGGGGGACACATTGAGGTTGCAAGGATAGGCCGCCGTTTACAGACGAGCTAGACAAACCGCCCCATATCAGGCGGAGTACCATGGGGTGCAACGGCGGGTCGTTGATGAATAATGTCTATAAAGCAGTCCACGATTTGTTCATCGAATTGACGATTAACGTTTCTTCTCAACTCGGCAACAGCCACATCTATCTCCATCGCCTTTCGGTATGGCCGGTTGTTCGTCATGGCATCGAAGGTATCCGCAACTGCCAGCATCCTGGAAAGCAAGGGAATATCTGAACCCTGCAGGCCATCGGGATAACCATCGCCATCCCACCGTTCGTGGTGATGGCGGATTATTGATCTTTCCGCGTCCAAGATGGGGAGGGGCTTTAAGATATTTTCTCCTATCAATGGGTGCTTTTTTATAATATCAAATTCGTCGGCGGTTAGTCTACCTGGTTTCAGCAGGATGTTGTCAGGTATGGAGATTTTTCCTATGTCATGTAGAGTAGCCGCTATCTTTAGCGATTCTATTTCACTGGGGGAACAATTCATTGCTCCGGCGGTTGTTGTTACAGTATTCATCACCCTTATGGAGTGCTCTTCCGTGTAGTAATCACGGGCCTGGATTGAAGCGACAAGAGATTGAAAGGTGCTCAAGAGATTTGTATAAAGACTTTCATAGAGGAGTCTGTTCTCAATGTTGAGGGAGGCTCTGTTGGCAATACTCTGTATATAGTAGAGATCTCTTTCCGTATAGACATGTTCGTTGCTTTTCCCTGAAAGAGCTATGATACCGAAGGCCTGTTCTCTGATTTTCAAAGGTGAACAGATAACAGATGAGTATACAGTATCCTTGATGATGTTACGCAGCAAAGGCTCATTCCTGTGCGCGGCATCTTTGAGTATGGAATATAGTGATGGCATTATAACGCTGTTAAAAAAAGTTCGTGAAACCCCCTTGACGGCAACAGCGTCAAAATCTTGATAATCTTTGTCGTACAAAAGTATAGAACAGGCCTGGCCGCCGACAACCTTCAGCGCGAGATCAACCATTCCCTGGAAGATTTCGTCGTTGTTCTTTGTGAGTTCAATTTTGTCATATATGTAGCTGCGTGTAGATAAGTCGCTTATCCTGGTAGTCAAAGAAGGGGACGTTATTTGCTCTTCACATTGAGATAGAATGGTTTTTGCCCTTAAATAGACATCAACCTTATAGAGGAGGTCATCAATATTGAACGGTTTTGTCAGAAAGTCTACTGCACCGGTCTTCATTGCAGAGACTGACAGCCCGATTGAGGGGTAGGCTGTAACGATAATCACGTGTGTTGTCGGCTTGATTTCCCTAATTTTGTCTAAGAGAACCATGCCGTTCATGCCGGGCATCATGACATCACATATGACCAAATCGAAATGATTTTGCCTCAGCTTTTCCAGCCCTTCAATGCCGTCGGACGCCTCTGCCACTGCGTAATTACCAGCTTGGCATATGGCGTCAACAACGAGCGATCTCGTGGCGGTGTCGTCATCCACGACCAGTATGGATTTCTTTTCTGAACTTACATCATTCATACTGAAAAAGGCATGATCAATCTTAAGTGATTTCTGTGGATAAGGGCGCCTGATCTGGCTTAGTCATTGTTATTCTTGGATTTCAGAAGAGAATCCATCAGGCTACTTGAAATCTTATCGTAAGCCGTCTTATGCGAGGAGTCCGGGGTGACCGTGTCGGTATCCGTTGCATCCTGTGTAGGATCGGGTTGCCCGGGTGTTTCCCGCTTGCCCTTGTTCTGTTTTCTATAAGCCTTCAGAACATTTTCAGTCTGATAAGACGAAATTGCCATCGTTCCACCCCTGTCCACTATGTATTACAATTCTTTCCTCTGACGTACACGATGATTTTCATGAAGTTTCTAACATATGAAAATCTCTATTGCAAGAGAAAAAGTGATCCTATATCCGTATGGTTTTCTTTCTATCTTTAAACCTTTTGTTGAGTCGTCGCTCGGTAACGCTTGCCTTTCTCTGCAAAAAGCCTTTTTTTCGGCTTGGAAGCCGAGGAAGGTCAGGCTATTTTCGATGGATCATCGAAGGATGCTTAAAACCGCGGAATTACTTGCAGATTTCCAATGGGATCGCTCAAAAAACCGGAGAGGGTATTGTTTGGAGCCAGCATAGAAGATGGCCCCTCGGCTTTATCGTTGATAGCCTGTTGGAACTTCCTCGATACCTTGGCGAAAAAGTTACGTGCCAAGCCGCTGATGTGTCTTCATGAGGCTGCTTTTTTTACTTTGGATCTCTTGCAAATTTGCACACAATATCTTGCTACAAAATCTCAATTATAAATGGATATCATACTAGTAACATTCTATTTGACTATTGGTCAATTTTTGTTTACAGGGACATATTCGAACTAACTTAGCTGATTTTATATCGATATAATTATAATTGAGGAAGGTAGACTCAAGGAGCAAGGAAAATGACAATTGCTGATCGGGAAGATAATAATGATATGTATTATCAAGGGATTCACGGTGTCTTGGAGAAGGCGTTTCAGAACACATTTGTCGAAGAGCTTGTGCCCGGCATCGTTCACAATTTTGCTAATCCGTTAAACGGCGTCATGGGGCGCTCCAGGCTGTTGCAGAGAAAATTAACAGATATCATGGATAGTGCGGATGCGGAAAAAGGTACATTTTATCAGGAAAATCATAAAAAACTGGTTCGTGACGTTGACTCCATAGCGCACGAGGCTGATAGACTTTCTGACATTCTTCAAACCGTGGCGGGGAAGTTTTGTGCGCTCGGTGATCGGACTGCAAATAAACTGAATCTATCCGAGCTTATAGACATGGAGATGAAGTTCTTCGATTTTTATCTGGATTTCAAGCATAGCGTCAAAAAAACTTTGCGACTTGATAGAGAACTGCCGAAAACCAAAGGAGCCCCTACTGACTATTCCTTGGCCTTTTCTACAATTATCAAATATGCGGCAGTCGCTATGAAAGACAGTATCCCAAAGGAACTCTATATTTCAACACAACTTGAAAAGGGACAGATATGTGTGAAGATTCAGAATCGAGGGCTGCCCATTTCCGCCGATCTGAAAAGACTATTGCTTGATGAAGCGCAAGTGGATGCCTCTTCTCTGGCAGGAACCGGAGAAGGGGGACTTCTATGCGCCTTTTCACTGTTAAGGAAATGGGGCGCCTGCTTCGACATAAGCAGTGAGAATGGTTTGAATACAATCAGTGTCCTGATCCCTCCTTGTCACGCGTAGAATCAGGTCGAAGACTGAAGATTAAAGACACTTCCGAAATCATCAATAGGCAGATCTTACAATAAGTCTATTTCCATGTCGTCGGCAGTCATAAAGGCATTATCGAATATTTTTCGGGCCACACCTTCTGATTCTTTTCTTTCTCTTAATGTCTGATATATTTCGGCGTCGAAATGAACGAGGGCCAAGCTTTTTACGCCGGCGCCCCTGGCAATTTTTGCAGCGGTTTCCGGGTTCAGATGCGGCCAGCTTTCGCACGACTGGCCGCTTTTATACGCACATTCAGCAATGAGGAGATCTGATGATCTGGCTAGGTGGATGGCATTCTCACAGAAACCCGTGTCTGGGCAATAGCTTATTACCTTTCCTTCTAACTCAAACCTGTATCCCAAGGTCAGTGACTGGTGATTGAGCTCTTTGGCTTCAACTGTGAAAGGAAGTTTGCCGGCCTCTTTTGGTAATTCATAAATATTGACAGAATATGGAAGTTGCGAGACGGGTGCCGTGAAAGGGTCATTGACAAATATTCTTATAGTCTCCCTCGTTCCAGCGGGTCCGCAGATATTAAGACCATGTTGAAAATTAAATTTGTTCAGTGTATGCAATCCTATAATGTGATCAAGATGAAAATGACTTAGGAAAAGGCAGACGGGTTTCCCATTCCCTTCATTTATATATCGGTCCAGTTTATAAAGGCCGTTTCCGGCATCGAGGATAATTTCATAATCTGTTGTTCTTATAAGAATGCAGATGGTATTTCCAGTTTGCGTGTCATACCATCCGTTTGTTCCTAAAAATACCACTTTCAAATTTGTCTTCCTCTTTATTAGAATTGCAACTCAAAAAAATACCCCAGAGACCTTACCGTCCGGGGTTTCGCGGTTGCTTAGGTTTTAAATCGCTTTATCCCTTTTCACCATCGCAATGAGGTTGTTCTATATCAATAAAGATACCTTCCGTACCGGCCGGCGATACATCAACCCTCTCTTCACGTGCTAAGGGATCATCCGTATCATATCCGTGTCGATCTATCCTGAAATTTCCGTCTCCATGAATTTTCCGGCGTTCCATGTGTGCAAGACTCCTGCAAACCGTTAGACTATAGAAGAACGACAGGGCATTGTCAATGACAAACCTGCTCACTGCTTACTTAAGTAAATTGCGCTGGGGAAAATTGCAAGTAACGGATAAGAATCTATGTTTTTCCGTAAGCGGGGAAGGTATATCGTATCGTAATGTTATTCTCGCAGTTGTCATGCCGATAGACACATTGTTTTTCGTTCTGCTTCGTGATATAAGGGCGCGAGATTGAGTATTCGTTCGCAATGTTCTCTTATGAGTTGATAGTCCATGCTCGATCCCGCAAGCACCTCTTTTATCCTTGTGACAAGGAGTTGCGTTATAGATATCTTCTTTTCAAGGCGTCGCGGAAACCAGAAAATGGAGAACCATGAATGTCTAAAAAGATAATCAATAATGATCCGATACTTGATGTATCAAGGGCGGACGGAAAACTTTCAGGGCACTGGGAACCAGGTGAAACAGTACTCGAGGCTGAGCAGCTCTTCAGGAGCCTTACTGAAAAGTCCTTTGCCGCCGCCTTTATAGTGCAGGAGGGAAAATTCCGTTACATCAATACGAGCGCTATTGCTTATGCCGGATATACGGCTGAAGAGCTCATAGGCAAAGATTCGGGTATCATCGTACATCCGGACGATAGAGAAATGGCAAAGAAGAAGGCCCGCGAGATGCTTCAGGGCAAAGAATCGGCACCCTATGAATTCAGAACTGTAACCAAACAGGGTGCAATAAGATGCGTAATTCAGATAGTCGCCCCTATCCAGCATAATGGCAAGCCGGCAATCCTGGGAAATGCCATAGATGTCACTGAGCGCAAATGGGCGGAGGATGCTCTAAGAGAATCGGAGAGAAGGTTAGCTGATATTATTGATTTTCTGCCGGATGCAACACTCGCAATTGACTTAGAAGGGAAGATCATTGCGTGGAATCGTGCCATAGAGGAAATGACAGATGTCAAAGCCGCCGACATATTAGGGAAAGGTGACTATGAGTATGCATTGCCGTTTTACGGCATCCGCAGGCCCATCTTGGTTGATTTGGTCCTCAAGCCGGACAAGAAAATTGAACGGAGCTACTATTCCATTCTCGAAAAAAATAAAGATCTCCTGATCGTGGAGACATGGGTCCCCTTCTTGAAGTGGAAAAAGGCCTTCCTCTGGGCAAAGGCCAGTCCCCTTTATGATAGCAAAGGTGACATCGTAGGTGCCATTGAATCGATCAGGGACATTACGGCGCGCAAAGAGGCCGAAAGAATGCTTCAGGAATCGGAGGAAAAGTACCGATCCCTCGCATCCAGCATTGACGTGATGTATCTCGTTGACAAAGATTGCAGGTATCAGTTCATGAATGAGGGATTCCTGTCGAGGCGCGGCCTCACCTTGGGCGATGTGGAAGGAAGATCATATGACGACTTCCATTCTGCAGAGGATGCCAGAGAATTCAGGGAAATCATCAACGGCATCTTCAAGACGGGCCAATCGGTCCAGCATGAACATAGAAGTCAAAGAGATGACAAATACTTTCTCAGGTCATTGAGCCCCGTCAAAGATTCTGACGGGAGCACAATAGCTGTAACGGTAGTTTCCAAGGACATTACCAAACGCAAACGGGCGGAAGAGGCCCTGCGAGAATCGGAAAGGCGATTGTCGGACATTATTGATTTCTTGCCGGACGCCACACTTGCGATTAACCGGAAAGGGAAAGTAATCGCATGGAATCGTGCCATAGAGGAAATGACAGGGGTTAAAGCTGTTGACATGGTGGGGAAGGGTGATTTTGAGTATGCCTTGCCGTTCTATGGAGTTCGAAGGCCTATATTGATTGATCTTGTCTTGATGAAACCGGACAAAAAAGTTGAGAGTAGTTATTATTCTGTCTTCAAGAAAGAGGAGAATAACCTGATAGTGGAGACGTGGGTCCCTGCCTTAAAAGACAAGAAGGCCTTCCTTTGGGCAAAGGCAAGTCCTCTTTACGACAGTAAGGGGCGGATAGTAGGCGCCATCGAATCCATTCGGGATATCACGGAGCGCAAGCAGGCGGAAGAAATGCTGGAAAAGAGAGAGATTGAGCTTGAGGCAAAGACAAACGAACTTGAGGACCTAAATGCGGCCCTAAGGGTTTTGCTTAAGCAGAGAGAAGAGGATAAGAATGAGCTCGAACAAAAAGTGCTGTCAAATGTGAAGCTTCTTATACTGCCATATATAGAGAAATTGAAAAGCCGGATAGACTCGAAAGAATCTTCTTACGTCAAAGTGCTCGAATCAAATCTGAAAGAAATAGTGTCCCCCTTTGCGCAAAAATTGTCAGTCAAATATTTGAATCTTACCAATAGAGAGGTCCAGATTGCCAATCTTATAAAAGAAGACAAAACAACCAAAGAGATAGCAGCACTTCTTAATGTATCTGAAAGTGCAGTCAATGTTTATCGTTATCACATCCGACGCAAACTCAGTCTCACCAAAAAACACAATCTTCGTTCCTATTTATCGACATAATTTTAGGTAATACACCATCAGAGTTGCACTAAATTTTTTCTTTGACAACTCGCTGAGACAAGAGTTTACGGAGTAAAGTCACTAAATTTTCACTCCGGTGGTTAAACCGCCATTCTATCTCTTTCAAATAGAGATTAAAGTTTTTCTTTGGCACTCCACGGTAATGGTAAAGCCAATGTTTGGCATAAGACCAAAATCCTTCAATGCCATCGAGGTAGTCTCTACCTTTGGGTTTCCCTTTGTCCTTCTTGATGACCACATGATTGCCACGAATGTCCAGGAACGTATAAGCATGCCAGTCATCAGTATAATGAAGGCTCCCTGCCTTTGTATGACCGGTCATCAAAGGGATGAGTTCTCTTTTTCCTCTGCTGGTGATGGGAAAGGCTAAAACCTTGCCATTCCTTTGATAGAGACCGAAAACCATCCGTTTGCCGGCGGCACCCCAGCCGCGCTTGCCAGGAACTTTGCCGCCAAACATGGTTTCATCCATCTCGATCTCGCCGGAAAGCTCAGAAAGCTCTTTCATCGCTTAATCGTATAGGGCCTCTCTTAAAATTCTGAACCATCTCTGAACTGTCTTAGGATCTAAAGGCACCTGGAAACGAAGACGATAGGCTGGAACACCTAAACAGAAAAAATTTAGAAGCCTTCCTTTCCAATACGGAGAAATCTTCATTGAATACCATAACGTCTTATCAAATTTCCGGGTCAGACCATACTGACTGCAGCGCTTCTGACCTGTTGACAAATTCCAAAATTTCTTGCCGCCGCAGCGAGAACAACTTTTCATAGCTGATCTCTACATTATTTCAGCTATTTATCAAAGAACTAAGTGCAATCTAACTGGGGAATTGCCTCATTTTTGTAAAAGTTAAATATTTTTTAATATTAATTATGAATCTTTTAATATTGTCTTT
>Ga0335081_10020363_pt1 | contig 10730 bp, 8 predicted proteins | sample Lox_Sample_35_FD_206713 | JGI IMG/M metagenome (GOLD analysis project Ga0335081, IMG submission 206713) | Soil microbial communities from Loxahatchee National Wildlife Refuge, Florida, United States - Lox_Sample_3.5 | ecosystem: Environmental > Terrestrial > Soil > Wetlands | place: USA: Florida... | reverse complement strand
GCTGGCCGACCAGCGGCGCGTCGTCCGGCATGGTCAGCTCGACCAGGCTCGCCTCGCTCTGCCCGAACGTCATCAGCCGCACCAGGTCACCGACGCTGACCGCCTCCTCGACCAGGGCGGAAAGCAGTCGCGGGGTGGACACGGCGACGTCGACGCCCCAGGACTCGTTGTACAGCCACTCGTTGCCCGGGTGGTTCACCCGGGCCACGACGCGCGGTACACCGTACTCGGTCTTGGCCAGCAGGGACACGACCAGGTTCACCTTGTCGTCGCCGGTCGCGGCGATCACCACCTGGCAGCGCTGCAGCGCTGCGTCGTCCAGCGAGCTGATCTCGCACGCGTCGGCGAGCAGCCACTCGGCCCTGGGCACGCTATCCACCTTGATGGCCTTGGGCGAATTGTCGATGAGCAGCACCTCGTGCCCGTTCTCCAGCAGTTCGCCGGCGATGGAGCGACCCACCGCCCCGGCCCCCGCGATCGCGATACGCATCAGTGCCCGCCTCCCCGGGTGGCGAAGGCCGCCGTGATCCTGTCCAGGTCGCTCTCCCTGGCCATGACGTGCAGCACATCCCCTTCCTGCAGGGCCGTGCCCGGTTCGGGCACGAACGCCTGACCCAGCCGGTCGATGAAGGCGATCCGGCTCATCGTGCTGCTCTCGAGCGATTTCACCTGCTCGCCGATCCAGGCCGGCGAGAATCCCACCTCGGTCAGCACGATCTTGCCGGTGGGGTCGCGCCAGAGCGGCTCGCCGCCTTCAGGGACGATCTTGCGAAGCATCTGGTCGGCGGTCCAGCGCACCGTGGCCACGGTGGGGATGCCGAGTCGCTCGTAGACCTCGGCCCGGCGCGGGTCGTAGATCCTGGCCACCACGCGCTCCACGTTGAACGTCTCGCGGGCCACCCGGGCCGAGATGATGTTGGAGTTGTCGCCGCTGCTGACCGCGACGAAAGCATCGGCGTTCTCGATGCCCGCCTGAATGAGGACGGCCCGGTCGAAGCCGATGCCTGTGATTTTGTCGCCCTTGAACGACGACCTGAGCCTGCGGAATGCCTCCGGATCCCGGTCGATGACCGCGATGGTACTGTCCCGGTCCTCGAGTATGTGGGCGAGAGTCGACCCGACCCGACCGCAGCCCATGATTACGATGTGCACGACCGTCCTCCCACGATGAGCAGGTCACTGAGCAAAGCGGCGCCTCGCCACCACACCAGCACCACAAAGGTATGCCCTCAGTTGGCCTCCTCCCTGCCTGGAAGGCGCGGGATTTTCTGCCCGACTCAGGAAGGAGCGCGCGTTGACATCGCCGATCGCCCGCGCCGGCCACGTTCCGGCGTTCCCGGTGGCCTACCAGAAGGGTCAGTTGATCCAGCTGACGATCGTCGACGTGGCCCATGGCGGCTGGTGCGTGGCCCGGCCCGATGACGGGCCTGTGGTCTTCGTCCGGCACGCGCTGCCCGGCGAGACAGTCCGCGCCCGGGTCACCGAGGTCACGTCGCGGCTGGCCCGCGCGGAAGCGGTGGAGATCCTGACGCCGTCACCGGACCGGGTCGAGGCGCCCTGTCCGCACGCCGGCCCGGGCCGCTGCGGCGGCTGCGACTGGCAGCACGCGGCGCTGCCCGCCCAGCGATCACTCAAAGCCGTCGTGGTCCGCCAGCAGCTCAGGCGGCTGGCAGGCCTCGACCGCGAGATCATCGTCGAGCCGCTGCCCGGTGACGAGGAGCCAGGGGCGGGCCTGGGCTGGCGGACCCGCGTGCAGTTCGCGGTGCGGCCGGACGGGGTGGCCGGCCTGCGCGCGCACCGCTCACACGAGGTGATCGACATCGGCGAGTGCCTGATCGCGCATCCCGGCCTCGCCGACCTCGGCGTGCCCGCCCGGCGGTGGCCGGCCACGTCGTCGGTCGAGGCCCTGACCTCGGCCGGTTCGGGGGAGCGGGCCGTGATCATCAGCCGGTCCGGCGGCGGTCCGGCGGGATCGGCCCGGCCAGACATCCCCGGGGCTGACGCCGTGCTGACCCGGGCCGGGCGTCGCCTGACCCCCGTGCGCGGCCGGGCCTACCTGAGCCAGCGCGCCGCCGGGCGGGACTGGCGGGTCAGCGCGGGCGTCTTCTGGCAGGTCCACCCCGGCGCGGCCGACGCACTGACCGATGCCGTCATGATCGCGCTAGAGCCGCGGCCGGGGGATGCCGTTCTCGACCTGTACTGCGGCGCCGGGCTGTTCGCCGGGACGCTGGCCCCGGCGGTCGGGCCGGGCGGGACGGTGGCCGGCGTCGAGGCCGACGCCGCCGCGGTCCGGGACGCCCGGCACAACCTGCGGCGCTGGCCCTGGGCCAGGGTGCACAAGGGCGACGTCGCGGCGGTGCTGCGCCGCGGCGGGGCGGCCCTGCCGCCCGCCAGGCTGGTGGTCGCCGACCCGCCGCGCTCCGGGCTGGCCCGGGAGGTCATCGAGTACCTCGGCGCAGTGGAGCACGGCGCGGCCAGGTTCGCCTACGTATCCTGCGACCCGGCCACGCTGGCCCGCGACATCGGGCTGCTCGTGGCGCGCGGCTGGATGCTCGCCGGCGTGCGCGCTTTCGACGCCTTCCCGATGACCCACCACGTCGAGTGCGTCGCCACCCTGGTCCGCGCCCCGGCCTAGCCGGCGCGCCCGGCCCGTCCGCCCCGCCCGAGGGCCGTGGCCGCTGGTGCTGCTGCGTTCTGGCATGCTGCCGTGACTAGTGATACACGCTCTTGACCCGTTCTATTGGTGTGGATGCCGCGTTCATGTCGTTCTTATTGCATGGCTGGGACATCCACGCCGTACGGCTTGGTATGGACGGTGCCTGAGTGACGGAAGTGCGTTCTGCCCGTCCGAAGCGCCTTATCCAAAAGCAATCAAGCATCTAAGCGCACCGGCGGTGGTAATCGGGGACGGTGTGCCGCACCGTGCTTAATGGAGCCGCTTACCTGACCTCGCCGGATCATGGTGCGCTCAGCCCGTCCTGGCCGCCGGGCCTGGGCGGGGCAGCCTATGCGGGTCAGGTGTCTGACTGGGCAGGGGATCCGGGTGCCGGGGTCCTGGTGACGTAATAGCCGAGACCTGGGATGCGGGTCAGCAGGCCCTCGTCCTCCAGGGTGCGCAGTGCCTTGGCGCACGTCTGCCGGGCATGCCCGTATTCCTGGCTCAGGGTGGTAATGGACGGCGTCGGCATGCCGGGGGCGAGTTTTCCCTCGGCGATTTCCCGGCGCAGCCGTGCGGCCAGTCGCACATAGGCTCTAGGGTCCGATTCGTCGCTTATCGACACTCTCGTACCGTACTCGATTGGCAATATTGCCAATCGCAACGCTTCGACACTAGTCGAGATTAGACGAGGAACCTAATGGTGAGTTAACGTCGGAAACCGTCAGGGCCGCCACGGCCGCGCGGAGCCAGATTCCTGGGCAGGTCATGATCCTTTACTCGTGGGTCGCAGTGAGCGGGAGCGACCGGACGCCACCGGGCCAGACCCGGACGACAGCACCGGGCACGGGCGACCCGCGGTTCGCCGGATCGCCGGTCGCCATGGGAATCACGGACGATCGCGGCAGGGCCATGAGGGCGGGTGAGGAGACGCTTGGGTCGGGCCGTGCCGCGCTGGTCATCATCGAGGTGGTGCGCCCGGGCATGGCGGCGCGCACGCTGGCGCCGTGCTACGTCAGGACCGGGGTGGGGTGGCTGGGCCGGCGCACGCCCGGCGGCGAGGTGTCCTGGGACAGGTTCTTCCTCTGAGCCCTGGCAGGATGGGGCCATGAAACTCCGGATCTTCATCGAGCCGCAGCAGGGCGCCGACTACCAGACGCAGCGTGCGGTGGCGCTGGCCGCCGAGGAACTCGGTTTTGACGCGTTCTTCAGATCCGATCACTACCTGGCGATGGGCGGATCGGGGCTGCCTGGACCGAGCGACTCGTGGGTCACGCTGGGCGCCCTGGCCGTCGAGACCAGCCGCATCCGGCTCGGCACCATGGTGACTGCGGCGACGTTCCGGCTGCCGGGGCCGCTCGCGATCTCGGTGGCGCAGGTCGACCAGATGAGCGGCGGCCGGGTTGAGCTCGGCCTCGGGAGCGGCTGGTTCGAACGCGAGCACACGGCCTACGGCATCCCGTTCCCGGCCCTCGGTGAGCGCTTCGACCGCCTGGAGGAGCAATTCGCCATCATCACCGGCCTGTGGGAGACCCCGGAAGGGGAGACTTTCTCGTTCGCGGGGACGCACTACCAGCTGACGGACTCGCCCGCGCTGCCGAAGCCGGCCCAGCGCCCGCGCCCGCCGGTAATCGTGGGCGGTACGGGCGGGCGCCGCACGCCGCGCCTGGCGGCCAGGTACGCCGACGAGTACAACGTGCCGTTCCACCCGGTGGACGATACGGCCGCCGCGTTCGGCCGTGTCCGCGAGGCGTGCCAGGCCGCCGGACGTGATCCGTCCTCCCTGATCTACTCCGTGGCCCAGACCGTGTGCTGCGGCAAGGACGAGGCCGAGTTCCGCCGCCGGGCGGCCGCGATCGGCTGGGAGCCGGCCGACTTTCGCGAGAAGGGCGTCGGCGGCACCCCGGGCGAGGTGGCGGCCAAGCTCGCCGAGTTCGCCCAGGTCGGCGCCGAACGCGTCTACCTGCAGGTACTCGATCTACACGATCTCGACCACCTGGCGCTGATCGCTTCGGACGTGGCGCCGCAGGTGTGACGCGGGTCAGCTGAACGCGCGGCGGGCAGCGGCGGCACCGGCCGCGCTGCCCGCTCGCCAGCCGTACGTTCCCTGCTCGCGTAGTTCGGCCGCGGCCGCCGCCACCGCCCCCAGCGCGGCGAACGCGAACGCGCCGCCCACCGAGATCCGGGCCACCCCGGCCTTGGCCAGTTCGGCCACTGGCGGGGCGTCGTCCAGGGCGAGCACGTTGACCGGCCGGTCCACCTCGCGGACCACCTGGCTGATGTCCTCGAAACTGCGCAGGCCCGGCGCGTACAGGACGTCGGCCCCGGCCTCCTGGTAGGCCTGCAGCCTGGCGATGGTGTCGGCGAGGTCGGGGTTACCGCGCAGGTAGTTCTCTGCCCGGGCGGTGAGCACCAGGCGGACAGGCCCCGCGTGGGCCGCCTCGGCGGCCGCCGCGACGCGTTCGGCCGCCAGCCCGATGCCGTAGATGCCGGTGCCGGGCTCGCGGGCGAAATCCTCGATCGAAGCGCCGGCCAGTCCGACCTCGATCGCCAGCCTCATGGTCCCGGCGGCCCCGGCCGGATCGTCCGCGTAGGCGTTCTCCAGGTCCGCCGAGACCGGCAGGTCGGTCGCCGCCACGATCACCGCGGCGTGAATCATCGCCTCGTCCCTGGTCACCAAGCCGTCATTGCGGCCCAGGGTGGCCGCGAAGCCCGAGCTCGTGGTGGCCAGGGCCTCGAAGCCGAGCGACGCGAGCAGCCTGGCCGAGCCCAGGTCCCACGGGTTCGGCATCAGGAGCGGCTGACCTGGCCGGTGCAGGGCCAGGAACCGTTGAGCTTTGTCCGCCTGACTGATCATCTACATAACGTATCGCCAGTCACTCCAGGCACCTGAAGCCAGTGTCGTTCATAAATGTAAAATGCCTGGCCAGCGGCGTTGGCGGTGGTGGCGGCACAATTCACTCCATAAGGTCGGCCGGTAACCCTCCTTCAATGTCGGTCGTAATGGTTACAGCTGGCCATTTGGCTTGCGGGCCGTTAACCGCGATGCGATCGTTGAGCAGTGCGCTCGGAAACCGCCACGACTGGGAGGGTGCGGCTAGTCATCGTCCTGTCGGTGGTGGCCGCCGTTACGGTCATGATCGGCGCCATCCTGGTCGCCGTCGGCCCGGTCATGCGAACGGTGACCAGGCGTCAGCCTGCTCATCTGACCCGGCTGGGGCTGGACGTCATCGCGGCGGGCATCGCGTTCGGCCTCGTGGTCCTAGTGGTGTTCGCCATCGTCCGGATCGGTAGAGCTGGGGGGCGCGGGCGGCGGAAGGGGAGGACGGGTCACCGACGCGGAGCCGTCCGCCAGGATTCCGCGGCGACTCCCCGCGGGCAGGGCACGTCGCCGGGGCAGGGCACGGACCGGCTCCTGGCTGGCACCGCGCCAGCCGGCGGTCACGCCCCGCGCGAGGGCGCGGCGCGTTCCCCGCGGCCGCCCGTGCTGAACCCGACGAACGTCTACTCACCGGGCGGCCTCATCGACGTGCCCAGGGATGGCCGTGAACCCGGGAAGCCGGGTGGCGAGGACATCCCGGAGATCCTGCGCACCGCAGGACCCGCCCCGGCTCCGGGAGCCCGGGCCGGCGGGCGGAGCCAGGACCGGCCGTCCCCGGGGCAGGCCGGCCCTTGGCCGCCGCGTCATGGCTACCCGCCGCGTATGAACCCGGGTGGTCCCGGCCGAGCGGCGTACGGCCCGGGCGGCCAGCCGGTGCCTCCCATGCCGCATGACCAGGGACGCCCGTGGGAGGCACCGCGACCCGGCTACCCGACGCCGGGTCGTGATGGCGTGCCGGGCCGTGACGGCGTGCCGCCGCGCGGAGCCGGCCCGCAAAGACCTCGTGGGGCTCCGCGGCCGGGCCCCGCTGCCCCGCCGCCGGGCCCCGCTGCCCCGCCGCCGGGCTACGCCGCCCCGCCGCCGGGCCACGCTCGCCCTTCTCGCGACGGCATGGGCCCCGGCGGACCATTCCGGCCGGGCGGCCCCATGCCCCCGCGTGACCCTGCCTACCCGATGCCACCTGGCGCTCAGGGTCAGGGCCGCGCCCAGGATCGCGGCGCCGGGCGGCACACGAGCGGTCCCGGATACGCCGCCCCGGGCGGTCCCGGATACGCCGCCCCGGGTGGTCCCGGATACGCCTCCGCTGGCGGTCGCGGACCAGGCTCGCCCGGTCACGCGGCCGCCCCAGGGCCTCGCGGTCCGGACGTCGGCGACGAGCCGTTCGGCGGTGGATATGCGCAGGTTATCCGCGCGTCGGATCACTCGGTCCCTCCGGCGGGCCCGCTCCGTCCGCCGGGCATCGGCCGTCTCGCCGGACCGGGCCGCCCGGCCGAGGCTCCCGAGGCCGCCGACGTGTTCATCTACCGGGACACCGGCGACCAGCCGGGCGGTCCGGCCGCGGCCGTGCCGGGACCGGGTGAGAACGACGCCGCCTACTGGTACGACCTGCCCGTGGCGGGTGCCGGGACCGATGCCCCGGTGCACCCGATCGAGGAGGCCCGGGGGCCGTTCGAGCCGCTGGTGTCTTCCGCCGATCCGCCCGGCGCGACTCACCGTGCCACAGCGGGTCCCGACGTCGCGCCGGAGGCAGTCCGCGCCGATCAGCCGCCGGACGCCGGGGATGCCGGGCCGGACGACCCCCGCGACGAAACGGTGAACGACCGCGCGCACAAGCTCGAACAGATCAAGGACCTGTACCTGACCGCGGAGGCGATCGGCGAGGCGAATGTCGACAAGCACTTCGACCGGCTGCTGGCCCAGCAACGCGAGCTCATCAGCGAGTACTTCAGGAAGCCCGGCTCGGCAGGGCTGGAGGCCGCGGAGAGCCCGGCGCCCGACCCGGCGCCCGGCCCGGCGCCCGGCCTGGCCGCCTGGGCGGACAGCCCGCAGGCCGGTCCGGCCGACGTCGCGGACCAGGCGGAGACCGAACCGGGTGCCCCGGGGATCCCCGGCCCGCCGCCGCCTGGCCCGGCGGGTCCGTCCGGGGGCGCTCGCGTCACCGCCGACCGGCCCCGCGCATGGTGACCCGGGACGGACAGTCGCTGGTCATCGCGGTGCTCGGCCTGGGGGAGGCCGGTTCGGTCATCGCGCGCGACTTGACCGAGGCGGGGACGCTGGTCCGCGGCTACGACCCGGCGGTCACGGTGGCCGAACCCATCCTCGACACCGCCAGCGAGGCCGAGGCCGCGCGCGAGACGCAGCTCGTGCTGAGCGTTAACAGCGCGGAGGCCGCGGTGGAGGCGTTCAAGGCCGGGCTGCCCGGCTTGCTGGTCGGCGGGCGGCCGCGGCCCGATGTCGTGTGGGCCGACCTGAACACCGCCTCGCCCGGCACTAAACGCCAGCTGGCCGGTCTTGCGGCCGACGCGAACGTGCCGTTCGCCGATGTCGCGATGATGGCCCCGGTGCCCGGGCGCGGGCTGCGTGTCCCGATGCTGGCCAGCGGGACCGGGGCCGCCCGCTACGCGGCGCTGCTCGGGCCCCTGGGCGCCGGCATCGAGGTGCTCGACGGCCCGGCGGGGCTGGCCGCCAGTAAGAAGCTCCTGCGAAGCGTGTTCTACAAGGGCATGGCCGCCTCGGTCGTCGAGGCCCTGGAGGCCGCCAGGGCCGCGGGCGACGAGCCGTGGCTGCGCGAGCACATCGCCGCCGAACTGGCCGCGGCCGACATCGCCAGCCTGGACCGGATCACCGACGGTACCCGCAGGCACGCGGTACGCCGCACCGCCGAGATGGCGGCGGCCGCGGACATGCTCACCGAGCTTGGCGTGCCGCCGCTGATGGCCGAGGCCAGCCGCGCCCTGCACGAGCGCCTCGCCGCCGGCGACTTACGCCAGGGGCGCGAGCGCCTCGGCCAGCGGCTGCAGCGAATCTGGCTTGGCGTGGAGCGGCAGGTTCATGATGATCAGGTCGACGCCTGCGTCGCGGTAGGCGGTCACCGTCGCGATCACGGGTTCCAGGCCCGCGTCCGGGTCGATGCGCACGTTGACCGAACAGGTGATCTCGTTCACGTCTCGCCCGATGGCGGCGCAGTGCCCGGCCAGGACTTCCTTCAGCTCGAGCCAGTCCTCCGCGCTCTGCGCGATGGCGTTCCACTGCTGGGCGAAACGCGCCACGGTGCGCAGCGTGCGCTGCTTGCCGCGGCCGCCGATGGTGACCGGCGGGTGCGGCTGCTGCACCGGCTTCGGCTCGCACCGCGCGTCGGTGAGCTTGACGTACCGTCCGGCGAACGTGGTGGTGGTCTGGCTCAGCAGCCCGACGATGGCCTCGACGCCCTCGTCGAACCGGTCGAACCGCTCGCGCAGCGGGGGCAGTTCGATGCCGTAGGCGTCGCACTCCATCTGGTTCCATCCGGCGCCCAGGCCGATTTCCAGCCGCCCGCCCGAGATGATGTCCACCGTCGCTGCCATGTTGGCCAGCACCGCAGGGTGCCGGTAGACCATGCCGGTCACCTGGCAGCCGAGCCGGATCCGCCGGGTCGCCTGGGCCATCGCCGCCAGCATCGTCCAGGCCTCGAAGTTGGGTCCGGTCAGATCGCCGGTCAGCGGGTAGAAGTGGTCCCAGTTCCACGCCGACTCGAACAGCGGGATCTCGTCCGCCGCGATCCACGCGTCCCGGATCTCCTCCCAATTCTGGTGCTCAGGCCGTGTCTTGATCGCGAAGCGCATTCCGCAGCGTCCTCTCCGAGCGGATACCGACGATGACACAGTCATCCTAACGAGCCGAAGTCGCCTCGATTCGGAGACCAACGTTGAGCGATCGTGACGACCCGGTTTTGCGTGATCGGCGCGCCAGCCCTCGAGTGCCATCGGGCAGCCCCGACCCGCTGCCCTCGTCCGCGCCCCGCCAGCCACGGTGACCTCGGTCACTGACTACCACGTTAAACCCCCGAGGTGTCACCGCCCGGCGAGCCGGGTGAGGGGTCTGCGATACTCATGGTGCTCGGGAGGGCCGGGCTACGTGAGTTAGCTGACCAGCGCTCGAGCCTGCCGCCGCCTTCGGCCACGCCTGGCGAGTGGTCCGCGCCGGGGCCTGGATGGGGCAAAGTAGCTTGATATCGAGATTTCTTGCCCGGATCCCTCGCTAAGTAGCTTGATGTCGAGATACTGTTAGGTTATATCGTCAGCAGCGCGGGGACGCACGGCTACGAGCGAGGAGGCTCAGCAACGATGACAGCGGACAGCTTCGGCAGCCGGGCGGCCCTTCAGGTCGCGGGCGAGCGGTACGAGATCTACCGGCTGGACGCTGCGGAGGGTTCGGCCAGCCTCCCCTTCAGCCTGAAGATCCTGCTGGAGAACCTGCTCCGCAACGAGGACGGCGCCAACATCACCGCCGAGCAGGTTACCGCGCTGGCCAGCTGGGATCCGAAAAAGGAGCCGGACACCGAGATCCAGTTCACCCCGGCCCGGGTCATCCTGCAGGACCTGACCGGCGTGCCCGCCGTCGTGGACCTGGCCGCGATGCGCGAGGCCATGCAGGCACTCGGCGGCGACCCGACCAAGATCAATCCGCTCATCCCGGCCGAACTGGTCATCGACCATTCGGTGGTAGCCGACGTGTTCGGCAGCCCGGACGCGTTCACCAGGAACGTAGAGATCGAGTTCCAGCGCAACCGCGAGCGGTTCCAGTTCCTGCGCTGGGGCCAGGAAGCGTTCAGCCAGTTCAAGGTAGTCCCGCCCGGGACCGGCATCGTGCACCAGGTGAACATCGAGTACCTGGCCCGGGTGGTGATGCGCCGGGACGGTACCGCGTACCCCGACACCTGCGTGGGCACCGACTCGCACACCACCATGCAGAACGGCCTGGGCGTGCTCGGCTGGGGCGTGGGCGGCATCGAGGCGGAGGCCGCCATGCTCGGCCAGCCCATCTCCATGCTCATCCCCAAGGTGGTCGGCTTCCGGCTCACCGGCGAGCTGGCCAGCGGCGCCACCGCCACCGACCTGGTGCTCACCATCACTGAGATGCTGCGCAAGCACGGCGTGGTGGGCAAGTTCGTCGAGTTCACCGGCGAGGGCGTGGCCGCCGTCCCGGTGGCCAACC
>Ga0335081_10020357_pt1 | contig 10731 bp, 4 predicted proteins | sample Lox_Sample_35_FD_206713 | JGI IMG/M metagenome (GOLD analysis project Ga0335081, IMG submission 206713) | Soil microbial communities from Loxahatchee National Wildlife Refuge, Florida, United States - Lox_Sample_3.5 | ecosystem: Environmental > Terrestrial > Soil > Wetlands | place: USA: Florida... | reverse complement strand
TCCTGAGACCGGCAACAAGACCATCCGCGACATCAAGGAGCAGGAGGTCTTCTTCGGCGATATCCCGTTGATGACGCCCAACGGCACCTTCATCGTCAACGGCACCGAGCGCGTCATCGTCTCGCAGCTTCACCGCTCGCCCGGCGTCTTCTTCGAGACGGCGAACAACCGCACCTACTTCCTGGGCAAGATCATTCCCTACCGTGGCTCCTGGGTCGAGTTCGAATACGACCAGAAGAACACGCTCTACGTGCGCATCGACCGCAAGCGCAAGTTCCTCGGCACCATCTTTCTGCGTGCGCTCGGCCTGCGCTCCGACGAGGAGATCCTCAAGACCTTCTACACCGTCGATCGCATCCAGATCGCCGACGGCAAGCTGAGCTGGGTCGTTCCGCAGGATGCCAAGGTCAACACGCACCTGGTCGGCTCCAAGCCCGCGCACGCCGTCATCGTCAAGGGCGAGGAAATCGCACACTCCGGTCGCAAGATCACCTCGCACGCCCTCAAAGCGTTGCGCGCGGCCAACGTGGAGCAGATCGAAATCGAATCCGCCGAACTCGACGGCGCGATCACCGCGGCCGACGTTGTTGACACCACCACCGGCGAAGTCATTGTCGAGGCCAACGTCGAGCTCACCGCCGATCGCCTGCACAAGGTGCTCGCCAGCGGCGCCACCAGCTTCGAGGTCTTCTTCCCCGAGCGCGACGACGTGGGCAACGTCATCACCAACACGCTCAAGCGCGACTCGGTGCGCAAGCCCGAAGAGGCGCTCATCGAAATCTATCGCAAGCTGCGCCCCGGCGATCCGCCCACGCTCGACACCGCGACCGCGCTCTTCGAGGGCATGTTCTTCGATCCGCGCAAGTACGATTTCTCGCGCGTCGGCCGACTGAAGTTCAACATCAAGCTTTATGAGAACCAGGACGCGACCAAGCTCGACCACCGCACCCTCACGCCCGAGGACTTCTACGCGACCATCCGCTACCTGCTCAAGCTGCGCAAGAACATCGGCGTCGTCGACGACATCGACCACCTCGGCAACCGCCGCGTGCGCGCCGTCGGCGAGCTGATGGAGAACCAGTTCCGCATCGGCCTGGTGCGCATGGAGCGGGCCATCAAGGAAAAGATGAGCGTCTATCAGGAGCTTTCGACGGCCATGCCGCACGACCTGATCAACGCCAAGCCGGTGATGGCCGCGATTCGCGAATTCTTCGGCTCCTCGCAGCTCTCGCAGTTCATGGACCAGACCAACCCGCTCTCCGAGATTACGCACAAGCGGCGTCTGTCGGCGCTCGGGCCGGGCGGTCTTTCCCGTGAAAGAGCCGGTTTCGAAGTGCGCGACGTGCACCCCACGCACTACGGCCGCATCTGCCCCATCGAGACGCCGGAAGGCCCGAACATCGGTCTCATCAGCTCGCTGAGCTGCTTTGCCCGCATCAACGAATACGGCTTCATCGAGTCGCCTTACCGCAAGGTGAAGGATGCTCGCATCCTCGACTATGTCGAGATTGCCAACGCCGGCGAAAGCGGCCTGCGCGTCGGCGACCATATCGAGAAGGACGAAGCCGATCGCCTCAACGCCGGCCTGAAGAAAGGCAACAAGCGGACGATCGAGTACATTCCCTTTAGCTTCTATCTCTCCGCGTGGGAAGAGGACCGTCACACCATCGCGCAGGCCAATATCGACTTCGACGACAAGGGCGTCATCACCGAAGATCTGGTCAACGCGCGCCGCCAGGGCAACTTCGTTCTCGTCAACCGCGCCGAGGTCGACTACATCGACGTTTCGCCCAAGCAGCTCGTCTCCGTGGCCGCGTCGCTGGTGCCCTTCCTCGAGCACGACGACGCCAATCGCGCGCTGATGGGCGCCAACATGCAGCGCCAGTCGGTTCCGCTGCTCGTGGCCGAAGCGCCGCTGGTCGGCACCGGCATGGAAGGCGTCACCGCGCGCGACTCCGGCGCCGTGGTGCTGGCCAAGCGCAACGGCATCGTCGACTCGGTCGACTCCGAGCGCATTATCGTGCGCGTCGAAGGCGAGCACCACCCCACGCAGCTCTCGCGCGAGGTCGGCTCCGACATCTACTCGCTCATCAAGTTCAAACGCTCCAACCAGAACACGTGCATCAACCAGAAGCCCGTAGTGCGCGAGGGCGACCGCGTGGTCAAGGGCCAGGTCATCGCCGACGGCCCCTGCACCGAGCAGGGAGAGCTGGCGCTCGGCCGCAACGTGCTCGTCGCCTTCATGCCCTGGCGCGGCTACAACTTCGAAGACGCGATCCTCATCTCCGAGCGGCTCGTTCGCGAGGACTACTACACCTCGGTGCACATCGAGGAGTTCGAGATCGAGGCCCGCGACACCAAGCTCGGCCCCGAAGAGATCACGCGCGACATTCCCAACGTGAGCGAGCATGCCCTGCGCGACCTCGACGAGTCGGGAGTCGTCCGCATCGGCGCGCAGATCAAGCACGGCGATATCCTCGTCGGCAAGGTCACGCCCAAGGGCGAGACGCAGCTTACGCCCGAAGAAAAGCTCCTCCGCGCCATCTTCGGCGAAAAGGCCGGCGATGTCCGCGACGCTTCGCTCACCTGCCCTCCGGGCATCGAAGGCACGGTCGTTGACGTGCGCATCTTCTCGCGCAAGGGCCAGGAGAAAGACGAGCGCGCCAAGCAGATCGAGGCCGAATACGTCGCCAAGCTCGAGAAGAACCTGGGCGACGAGATTCGAATCCTCACCGACGAGCGCCTGAAGCGCCTGGAGTCCATTCTCGGCGGCAAGGAAGTGCTCGCCGACCTGCACGACGAGCGCACCAACAAGCGCCTGCTCACCAAGGGCGCCATCCTCGATCGCGAGACCATCGAGCGCATCTCCACCAAGAACCTCAAGCGCATCCGCTACAACGACAAGGACCCCCGCGTCAACGAGCAGATCGATGAGATCGAGGAGATGACCTCGCGCCAGATCGAAGTGCTGCGCAAGATCACCAACGAGAAGATCGCCAAGCTGCAGAAGGGCGACGAGCTGCCTCCGGGCGTCATCAAGCTGGTCAAGGTCTACGTCGCCATGAAGCGCAAGCTCTCGGTGGGCGACAAGATGGCCGGCCGTCACGGCAACAAGGGCGTCATCGCGCGCATCCTGCCCGAGGAAGACATGCCGTACCTGCCCGACGGCACCCCGGTCGAGATCGTGCTCAACCCGCTCGGCGTTCCTTCGCGCATGAACGTGGGCCAGATTCTGGAAACCCATTTGGGCTGGGCCGCGCACGAGCTGGGCCGCAAGGTCGCGCAGCTTGCCACCATCGCCGAGAGCGCCGCGCAGATTCGCGAGGCCGTGAAGAAAGAGTTCGCCGGCACCGCCGCGCTGCGCCAGCTTCTCGAGCTCGACGACGAGACGCTGCTGCGCGTCGCCGCCGGCATGCAGCGCGGCATCTGGTTCGGCACCGCGGTCTTCGACGGCGCCAAGGAAGAAGAGATCAAGGCCCTGCTCGCTTCGGCAGGCCTGCCGTCTTCGGGCAAGTCGCTGCTCTTCGACGGTATGAGCGGCGAGCAGTTCGAGCAGCCGGTTACCGTGGGCTACATCTACATGCTCAAGCTCTCGCACCTGGTCGACGACAAGATTCACGCGCGGTCGATCGGGCCATATTCACTCATTACCCAGCAGCCGCTGGGCGGCAAGGCGCAGTTCGGCGGCCAGCGCTTCGGCGAAATGGAGGTGTGGGCTCTCGAAGCATACGGCGCGGCCTACATCCTGCAGGAGCTGCTCACCGCCAAGTCCGACGACGTCTATGGCCGCACCAAGATCTACGAGGCCATCGTCAAGGGCGAAGCGGCCATCGAGCCGGGCGTGCCCGAGTCGTTCAACGTGCTCATTCGCGAGCTCCAGTCGCTGTGCCTCGACGTGGAGCTGATCAAGCGCGCGGACTTAGTGCGCAAGGCCCCGGCGCCGGAGATGGCCGCCGTGGCAGACGACTAATGATCATGGGTGCCCCAGGTCCGTGTTTTCGGACCTGGGGCACCAAGCTTCTAGCTCCTAGCTTCTAGCTCGTCGTTGCGCGTTTCGCCGCTGCCGATGATCGAAGCACAAAGGCTAGGAGCTAGAGGCTAGAAGCTAGCAGCTTCCAGGGTTCTTCTTCCTCCCGGAAAGGACGAGCCCCTCAAATTTCGAACTCCGGGAAAAATGACCGCGGCGCGCCCCAAAAGGCCCGCCAGGGAGGGTCGCCTTGTTCCGTTCCAATCCGTTCGAGCTTACCAGCCCTATCACCGACTTCGACGCCATTCGCATCATGCTGGCATCCCCCGAGAAGATCCGGAGCTGGTCGCACGGCGAAGTCACCAAACCCGAGACCATCAACTACCGCACCTTCAAGCCGGAGCGCGACGGCCTCTTCTGCGCGCGCATCTTCGGTCCGGTCACCGATTGGGAGTGTCTCTGCGGCAAGTACAAGCGCATGAAGCACCGCGGCGTCATCTGCGATAAGTGCGGCGTCGAAGTGACCGTAAGCAAGGTGCGCCGCGAGCGCATGGGCCACATCGAGCTCGCCTCTCCCTGCTCGCACGTGTGGTTCTTCAAGGGCCTGCCTTCGCGCATCGGCCACCTGCTCGACATTTCGCTTAGGGATCTGGAAAGCATTCTCTACTTCGAGTCCTACGTTGTCGTCGATCCCGGCGACGCGCCGGTGCGCGAGCGCGAAATCATCAAGGACGAAGCCCGCTTCCGCGAGCTCGACCAGCAGTTCCGCCCCTCCGGCTTCAAGGCCATGATGGGCGCCGAAGCCATCAAGGAGCTGCTCAAGCGCGTCAGCGTCGACGAGCTCGGCACCGAGCTGCGCGAGCGCATGAAGTCCGAGACCTCGGCGCAGAAAAAGCTCAAATACGCCAAGCGGCTCAAGGTCGTCGAGGCCTTCCGCAAGTCGGCCAACAAGCCGCAGTGGATGATTCTTGACGTGCTGCCCGTGATTCCTCCCGAGCTGCGCCCCCTGGTGCCGCTCGACGGCGGCCGTTTCGCCACGTCGGACCTCAACGATCTCTATCGCCGCGTCATCAACCGCAACAACCGGTTGAAGAAGCTCATGGACCTGCACGCGCCCGAAGTCATCGTGCGCAACGAGAAGCGCATGCTGCAGGAAGCCGTCGACGCTCTGTTCGACAACGGCCGCCGCGGCCGCGTGCTGCGCGGCGCCAACAACCGCCCGCTCAAGTCGCTCTCCGACACGCTCAAGGGCAAGCAGGGCCGCTTCCGCCAGAATCTGCTGGGCAAGCGCGTCGACTACTCCGGCCGCTCTGTAATCGTGGTCGGCCCCGAGCTCAAGCTGCACCAGTGCGGCCTGCCCAAGAAGATGGCCCTCGAGCTCTTCAAGCCCTTCATCTATCATCGCCTCGAGCAGACCGGCCACTGCACCACCATCAAGCAGGCCAAGGAGATGGTCGAGATGCAGGAGCCCGTGGTGTGGGACATCCTGGAAGAAGTCATCAAGGACCACCCCGTGCTGCTCAACCGCGCTCCCACGCTGCACCGCCTGGGCATTCAGGCCTTTGAGCCCGTGCTCGTCGAAGGCAAGGCCATCAAGATCCACCCGCTCGTCTGCACCGCCTTCAACGCCGACTTCGACGGCGACCAGATGGCCGTGCACATTCCGCTCTCGCCCGAGGCGCAGATCGAAGCCAGCGTGCTCATGCTCGCTTCGCACAACATCCTGTCGCCTGCGTCGGGACAGCCCATCACCGTGCCCACGCAGGACATGGTGCTCGGCCTCTACTATCTGACCAAGGAGAAGAAGGGCGCCCGCGGCGAAGGCCGCGTCTTCGCCAACGTCGAAGAAGTGCTCATGGCCCTGGAAGCCCGGGAGCTGGAGACGCTTTCGCCCATCCGCCTGCGCCACACCGGCAAAGTGCTCGACATGACCACGGCGTACGACGACCAGGATCTGGTCCACACCGAGCCGGTCGAGCTCGACAACGGGTACGTCAACACCACCGTCGGCCGCGTGATTCTCAACGACGCGCTGCCCGCCGGCATGCCCTTCATCAACGGCCTGCTCAAGAAGAAGGGCATTGGCCAGCTCGTCAACTATTGCAACCAGAATCTCGGCCTCGAAGTCACGGTCGGCATGCTCGACCGCATCAAGGAGCTCGGCTTCCAGTTCGCCACCCGCTCCGGTCTTTCGGTCGGCCTCGACGACATGGTCATTCCGCAGACCAAGTACGAGGTGGTCGCCGACGCCGACAAGAAGGTGATCGAAGTCCAGCAGCAGTACATGGACGGCGCCATCACCAACGGCGAGCGCCAGAACAAGGTCATCCAGATGTGGTCGGCCGTCACCGACAAGGTGGCCGACGAGATGTTCGGCAACATGAAACGCGCCGACGAGGAAGGCGCCATGAACCCCATCTACATCATGGCCGACTCCGGCGCCCGCGGCTCCAAGCAGCAGATTCGCCAGCTCAGCGGCATGCGCGGCCTCATGGCCAAGCCTTCGGGCGAAGTCATCGAGACTCCCATCACGGCGAACTTCCGTGAAGGCCTCACCGTGCTCGAGTACTTCATCTCCACGCACGGCGCGCGCAAGGGCCTGGCCGACACCGCCCTCAAGACCGCCGACTCCGGCTACCTCACCCGCCGTCTCGTCGACGTGGCGCAGGACGTTATCGTCACCGAGCAGGACTGCGGCACCATGGAAGGCATCTACGTCGGGTCGATTGTCGAATCCGGCGAGATCATCGAGCCTCTCCGCGACCGCATCATCGGCCGCGTCTCGCTCGAGCGCATCAAGGATTACGACGGCAACGTCGTCGTCGAGATCAACCAGCCCATCGACGAAGATATCGCCTCGGCCATCCAGGGCGCCGGCGTGGAAAAGGTCAAGATCCGCTCCGTGCTCACCTGCGAGTCGCGCCGCGGCGTCTGCGCGCTGTGCTACGGGCGCAACCTCGGCTCCGGCCGCATGGTCGAGCTCGGCGAAACCTGCGGCGTCATTGCCGCGCAGTCCATCGGCGAGCCCGGCACGCAGCTCACCATGCGCACCTTCCACGTGGGCGGCACCGCCAGCCGCGTGGCCGACCGTTCGCGCCTCGACGCCAAGAACAACGGCGCCGTGCGCTTCATCAACCTCAACACCGTCGAAGCCAAGAGTGGCGAACTGGTCGCCATGAACCGCTCCGGCTCCATCGCTATCGTCGACGATCGCGGCCGCGAAAAAGAGCGCTACCAGGTCGTCTACGGCGCGCGCCTCAAGGTCAAGGACGGCGAGCGGGTCAAGCTCGGCGACGTGCTGGCCGAATGGGATCCGTACACCTACGCCATCCTCACCGAGATCGGCGGCACGGTGAACTTTAAGGACCTGCAGGAAGGCATCACCCTCAACGAAGAGGTCGACGAAGTCACCGGCCTCTCGCGCCTGGTGGTCGCCGACTCGCCCGACGAAAAGCGCCAGCCCGCCTTCGTCGTCAAGAACGCCAAGGCCAACAAGCGCTACCTGCTGCCGCGCGGCGCTCACCTCATGATCCAGGACGGCGACGAGGTCGGTCCCGGCGACGTGCTGGCCAAGATCCCCAAGGAGTCCACGCGCACCAAGGACATCACCGGCGGTCTGCCTCGCGTCGTCGAGCTCTTCGAGGCCCGCAAGCCGCGCGAAACCGCCATCATCTCCGAGATCGACGGCGTGGTTCGCTTCGGCGAAGTCACCAAGGGTCAGCGTAAGATCTACGTCACCGCCGACAACGGCGACGAGAAGGAGTACTCGGTGCCCCGCGGCATCCACGTCAACGTGCAGGAAGGCGAGCGCCTGCGCGCCGGCGACCCGCTCATGGACGGTCCGCTTAACCCGCACGACATTCTCGCCGTGCTGGGCGAAAAAGAGCTGCAGGCCTACCTGGTCAACGAAATCCAGGAGGTCTACCGCCTGCAGGGCGTGGCCATCAGCGACAAGCACATCGAAGTCATCGTCCGCCAGATGCTGCGCTGGGTGCGCATCGACGAAGTGGGCGACACCAACTTCCTGCTCGAGCAGCAGGTCGACCGCTTCCGCTTCAACGAGGAGAACGAGCGCTCCATGAAGAACGGCGGCCGTCCCGCCATCGGGCGCCCGCTGCTGCTCGGCATCACCAAGGCCTCGCTCTCCACCGACAGCTTCATCTCGGCCGCGAGCTTCCAGGAAACCACGCGCGTGCTCACTGAGGCTTCGATCAATGGCGCGCTCGACAACCTGCGCGGCCTCAAGGAGAACGTCATCGTCGGCCGTCTCATCCCCGCGGGCACGGGTCTGGAGTACTACCGCAACGTCCAGCTCTCGCCCGAGCTCGAAGAAGCGGCTGCCCGCGTCCAGCAGGAGGTGCACGCCGAATTCGAAGCCCAGGAGCGCGAGCTCGAAATGATGCGCCAGGAAGGCGAAGCCGAAGAAATGGCCGCCGAATAAGGACCTGCCGTCCAGGCAGCCCAAATCATCAACCAGAATGGGTGCCCCAGGTCCGTCTGTTCGGACCTGGGACGGCTTCAAGCAGATGCATCGGAACAAGGACTTCAAAAGCCCGGCTCTTCAGCCGGGCTTTCTTCTGCCTTCCACCAATATGGGTGCCCCAGGTCCCGAATTTGGGACCTGGGACGGCTCCGCGGGGCGATGCATCCGGAACAAAGACTTCAAAGGCCCGGCTCTTCTGCCGGGCTTTCTTCTGTCTTCCACCAATATGGGTGCCCCAGGTCCGTCTGTCCGGACCTGGGACAGCTTCAAGCCGATGCATCCGAACAATGATTTCAAAACCCCGGCTCTTCAGCCGGGCCTCCCTTTTCTCTCACCACCCTGGGTGCTTGGGTGCCCCAGGTCCCTGCGTTGGGACCTGGGATGACTCCACGCCGATGATACCGGAGCAATCCCTGCCCCCTGCCTTGTAATCCCTGATCCCTGACCCTGCACTCCCGTGCCCCATCCTTTCCGCGGCCTCACCGCGGAAAGGGTGGGATCACTCCTTCTCAGCGGGCGTTCTCGCTGATCAGGCGCACAGCCGCCGCAACCAGATCGGCATTGTCCCGCGCCGGCTCGCCATCCGGCAGCACCGTTACATCCTCAAACCCAGTGCGAATTCCATGCCCGCGCTGGAGCGCGCGCCGATTCACCGCCCAGCAGGCGATACCATAACCATGGTGAACCTGCTCCAGCGCAATGCCCGCCGACGCCACGATCTCTTCCATCGCGGCAGCGTGCCGAAGCGCAACTTCCGGATCCTCATCCAGCGGCTCGATCAGTACGCGCCGGCAGCGTCCCGCCAGTCCGGACTGCACAAAAGCGTGCGCATCCTCCGCGCTCAGCAGTCCCGCCTCAATGCCGACTCCCCGCGAAAGCAGCAACTCACACAGCTTCACAATTCCGGCTTCGCCCTGGTTCGCCGTGACCTGATCCGGCTTCTCCTCCCATGCGGCGACGATTCGCAATCGTTCATCCGCATCCGCAACAATCGTCGCCGAAGTGGTCAGCGAAATCGGAGTCCCGGGGCACAGAGCCCGGATCGCGCGCAGCACCCTGGCGCACGCGTTTCCGTCCAGCGTCTCATGTCCCGCGTCGTCGAATGCGTGCACATGCACCGATTGCGCGCCGGCCTCCGCTGCCGCCCGGGCTGCCTCCGCGATCGCCAACGCATCGCGGGGCGCCGCCGGATGAACCCGGTCGCCGTTCAAAGCGGCCTGCAGAAAAGTCGGCAACGCGTTCAACTCCACGCTCAATCGGCCCACGATTCTCCATCATAACCCTCATCCGGCGCCGGCCTCGCTTCTATCTCTGTTAGCTGCTCTCTATTCCCTGTTCCCTATTCCCTGTTCCCTGTTCCCTATTCCCTATTCCCTGACCCCTGATCACTGTTTTTCAAACACCATCACATCCGGCTCGCTCCGCCCCACCACGTGTACCGTCATCGTCAGCGTCTTTCCGTCCTGGGAAACGCTGACGTCCTGCGTGTCAATGGCTTTCCCGCCGATCTTGTCGGTCAACTCGAGCGTGCGCTCATCCACCTGCCGCGCCGACGCTGTCATGTCATTGACCACCGCATCCACATTCGCATAGTCCTTGCCGTCGAGCTTCACGTTCTTCGTCCCCGCGCCTCCGGATGTGACGAACGAAAGCCCCTCGCCTTCAAACGGCTTCACGATCATCACGAACGCCGAATTCATTGCCTGGGTCGTGCTGACCCAATCGCCGATAAACCCCTGGCCATCGCCCCTGCGCTCGTACACATAGTCGGTCGTATTCATCTTCCCGTCCGGCCGCACCGCCGTAAAGTGATCGTGCAGCGTGTTGCTGTCCTTGCCCAGCGTCCACACCCCGGTCACGAGAACCTTTCCGTCTTTCTTCCGCACCACCGTCCACTTCTCCGGCTCGATGCTCACCGCGATCTCGATCCCGAAGTGTCCCGGCTGGTCCGTTCCGTCGGCTACGCAGATCTCCGGATCGCCCCCGCCGAAGTCGAATGAGAACTTGTTCCCGCCCAGGCTCGCCACTTTCATCTCATCGACCTGCTTGCTCTTTGCGGGGTCCAGCTTCCAGTCGCCCACAAACGGGCTCTGCTGCGCCCACGCTGCGCTACCCGCCACGCACAAAGCCAGAAGCCCGAAACACATAGGCTTCATAGCGTGCAGAGAAACTTGGCTCCAGGCGGTTTTGAAGGGGCACGGCTTTAGCCGTGCCGAAGCGAGCGTCCTATTTGTCTTTTGTCCTGCGGGCTTCAGCCCGCGAGAAACTGCCTCTCCTGAAT
>Ga0335081_10020356_pt1 | contig 10731 bp, 9 predicted proteins | sample Lox_Sample_35_FD_206713 | JGI IMG/M metagenome (GOLD analysis project Ga0335081, IMG submission 206713) | Soil microbial communities from Loxahatchee National Wildlife Refuge, Florida, United States - Lox_Sample_3.5 | ecosystem: Environmental > Terrestrial > Soil > Wetlands | place: USA: Florida... | reverse complement strand
CGGTCGGGACCATTGCGTACATGTCGCCGGAGCAGGCGCGCGGCAAAGAACTGGACGCGCGCACCGATCTGTTCAGCTTCGGGACTGTGCTTTACGAGATGGCCACCGGCGTCCTGCCGTTCCGCGGCGATACCACCGCCGTAATCTTCGAAGCCATCCTCAATCGCGCTCCGGTGGCGCCAGTGCGCCTGAATCCGGAGGTCCCGCCGAAGCTGGAAGAGATCATCAACAAAGCGCTGGAGAAGGACCGTGACCTGCGCTACCAGAACGCGGCTGACATCCGCGCCGACCTGAGGCGCCTGAAGCGCGATACGGATTCCGGACGTTCGGTTGCGATGGTGGAAGGAGCGACCTCAGGAGCAACGGCTGTCGCGCCCTCTTCGGGTTCCGTGCCGGCGGTCACCCGAACGCCTTCGGGCACGATCCCGGCAGCACCCTCGGCTGTGAGTGCGCCCGTGGCGCCGAAGCCGGGGAAGACGCGTCTCTACGTCATCGCCGCTGTCGTAGTGGTGCTCGCGGCGGCGCTGGCCGCCTACTTGTATCAGCGCCGGCCGCGCGGCCTGACGGAAAAGGATTCAATCCTGCTCACGGACTTCGTCAACACGACCGGGGACCCAGTCTTTGATGGCACTCTCAAGAAAGCCCTGGCCGTGGACCTGGAGCAGTCACCGTTCCTCAATGTCTTCCCTGAGGCGCGGGTGCGGCAGACGCTCAAGTTCATGGGGAAGGCGGGCGACGAGCGCATTACTACCGAAATCGGGCGCGAGATCTGCCAGCGCGACGGCATCAAGGCCATGCTGGTGGGCTCGATCGCCAGTCTGGGCAGCCAGTATGTGGTGACGTTGGATGCGGTGAATTGCGCCACGGGAGATTCGTTGGCCCGTTCCCAGGCGCAGGCCGGCAGCAAGGAGCAGGTGCTGGGCGCGGTCAGCGATGCCACCGGAAGAATGCGGCAGAAGCTGGGCGAGTCGCTGGCCTCGATTCAGAAATTCGACAAGCCCTTGCAGGAGGCCACCACCTCGTCGCTGGAGGCGCTGAAGGCGTTTACCATGGGCGATGCGCAGCGAAACCGCGGAGAGCAATTCTCAGCCATTCCTCTTTATCAGCGAGCCATCGACCTCGACCCTAATTTCGCCCTGGCCTACGCGCGCCTGGGCACGATGTACGGCAACATCGGCCAAACCGCACTGCAGGAACAGTGCCAGAAGAAGGCATTTGAGCTGCGCGACCGCGCCAGCGAACGCGAGCGGCTTTACATTACCGCCCACTACTACTCCGACACCGGGCAACTGGAGAAGGGCATCGCAGCCTACGAGCTGTACAAGCAAACTTACCCACGGGACGGCATTCCGTATAACAACCTGGCTGCCATATACATGCCCCTGGGGCAGTTTGAAAGGGCTTTGCAGAACGCGCACGAAGCCATGCGGCTTGACCCCGGTCTGGCGAGCGGGTATCTCAACACCGCGGCCGCCTATGCTGCCTTGGGGCGTTTAGATGAAGCCAAAGCGACCATCGCCGTGGCCTCACAGCGCAAACTCGGAGGCTCCTTCGCACATATCTTTTTGGCAATCGTCGCCTGGGACCAGAATGACCCGGCAACAATGGAGAGCGAGCTGGCGGCGGCCAAGGCTGCGGGCCCGGAGGGCGAGATGGCGGTGGCGAACATCCGTGCCAGTCTGGCTGCATTTGGGGGGCGAATGCGGCAGGCGCGGGAGCTGTTCGGCGGTCTCAAGGAAGCCTGCGTGCGGTCCAACCTGAAAGAACTGGCGGGCAATATCCTCGTGGGACAAGCCGTCTGGGAGGCTGCCTATGGGCAGCAGGCGCTTGCCGTCGAGGACGCAACCGACGCCCTGAAATTGTCCCCGACCCTCAACGTGACCAGCAACGCCGCCATCGCGCTCTCGGTCGCGGGACAGGAACACAAGGCCCTGGACGCCCTCAGCCCTTTTCTTAAGCAAAGGCCCGACGACACGCTGCTGCAACAGGCTGTGCTTCCGAGCGTCCAGGCTATCGCCGAGCTGAAGCGGGGCAACGCCGACAAGGCCCTTCAACTGTTGAAGCCTACCGAACCCTATACCGCCAACGCCCCTGGGGTGCTTTATGTAGCGGCAACCGCGCACCTGCAGAGCGGCCGAGCCGCAGAGGCCGTCCAGGGTTATCAGAAGGTCCTTTCGTTGAAGTTAGGCACCAGTTTCGGCCCGGACCCGGCAATCGTCCTGGCTCAGCTTGGGCTGGCTCGCGCCTACCTGGCCCAGGGCGACAAGGCCAAAGCCCGCACTGCCTACCAGGACCTGTTGGCGACATGGAAAGACGCCGACTCCGATCTTCCGGTCGTCCTGAAGGCCAAAGCAGAGTACGAAAAGCTCCAGTAAGACGAATCTCAGTGTTGAGGATTCTGCTGCACCCCTTGAACCGGTTGAGCCGGTTGAACCGGCGCGGCCGGTTGCAAGCCGGGCACGTGCGGCGCGTGGTTCACATTTCCGGTTTCGGCGTCCGCAATCGAAATCCCGAGATCGTCGAGGGTGCGTCCGGTCACTACCTGTAGTTGCAACTTCGATTGTGCATATGCGGCCGTCGCGGCCACCAGGTTGTTCTCCGCCGTGGCCAGGTTGCTCATGTCCTGGAGCACATTGAAGGTAGTGCTCAGACCCTGGGCTAGCTTCTTCTGTTCGGCGTCGAGGACCTGGGCGGCATACTCGCGCTGTTGCGTAGCTGCGTCGACGCGAGCGCGGTTTTGCTGGACCGTAAATTGGCTGTTGCGAACATCGATGCCGATCTGGTTCTGAAGCTGCTGCACATGTACTTCAGCCTGGCGGTACTCCAATTCAGAACGAATCTGGTCCGCCTGCGCGGCCCGGTTCTTGATGGGAATATTAATGTTGAAGCCCACGAAGTAGGTGGGGTTCTGGCTCAAGGAGGTGAAGGCGTCGGTGAACCCGCTGGACGGTACCGTGGGAACACTTCCGCCTCCGAGGGGAGCGTAATTGGGATTCAAATTGCCGGCGAGGGAAGCTCCGCCGTAGTTCGCGACCAGGTCGAGGGCGGGCAACATGGCATTGCGCGCCGATTGTTCGCTGATCCTGCGATTGGTCAGGTCGATGCGCGCCTGTGCCAGTTCCGGACGGCGCTGCAGGGCCTCCTGAATGAGGTCCTGGATGGGTTCGACCGGTTCGACCGTCGGAAGCTGCAAGCGGTCGGTGGGCACCACTGCGGCGGCGGCGAGTGCCGGGTTGTTTTCGTGTTTGGTGATGGCGTTCTTCATCAGCAACTCCTGCAGTTGGAGAGTGGTCTGGGAGATAATGACGTCCTGCTGCGCGGAGGCCACCTGTGCCTGGGCGTTGACCACGTCAATCTGCGCCAGCGTCCCTACCTGGAGTTGCCGGCGGTTGTTGGCCTCCAGTTGCTGCGCCAGAGCCAGCGCTCGCTGCTTGGCAGTCAAGTCCTCGTACGCGCTCACCAGGTTCCAATAGAGGTTCTCGATCTGGGTGACGGTGAAAATGATCTGTTGGCGAAAGGCGACGTCCACGATCTCGCGGTTGTTGCGCGCGATCATGATGTAGCGCCGATTGGGGGCGAACCCCAGTCCCTGCAGCACATGCTGCCGCAACTGGATCAGGTAGTTGGCGTTGAGTTGCGGCACCAGGAAAGTGCGGATGCTATTGGAGGTGATCCGGGAGTTGTCGAGCGTAATCGACAGCAACGTACCGCTGGTGAACCCTTGAGTGTAGGTAAAGTTGGCGCTGCCGGTGTTCTGCGCCAGTGCAGGTACGCCAGTGAAGACGGTGTTGGCTTCAGGGGTCTGCGTGTGCTGGATACCGAGAGAAGAGCTGAAGATAGGATCGAAGGAGTCCAGCGGAGGACCGACTCCTAGCGTCGAGGAGACGATCCCTGCCGCGCCGGTGCCGGCGCCGCCGGACGCTGCCGAGGTCCCGCCGGCGCCCCCGCCGGCAATGCCGCTGTTGCCGATGGAGCCGACGCCTCCGCCGGGAGTGTTCTGCACAATGCCGGTGTTGACGCCACGGGTGGCTGCCCCCGACTTGGTGCGCAGGATGTCGGTGTCGGCGATGGGCAGGTTGTAGCGTGCAATCACCAGGTCGAGGTTGTTCTCCAGCGCCAGCGTGAGGGCGTCATTGAGCGAGAGCATGAGCTTGCCGTCCTCGATCAGTTGGTTCACGCGCGAGGAGTTTGCCATGTTGGGCGCGGGGACGTGTCGCGGTTCATACGGCCGGATCACGTTGGGAAAGATGGATGCCGATGTTGTGTAATCCTGCTGGGCGAAGACGGGGTTCACCAAACAAACGCAGATCAGCATCAGCCGGCAAAGCGCGGGTGTCTGCAAGAATCTCATCTGTCATCTCCTGATTCGGGTTTAGGCATCGGTGTAACGCATTGGGAAAAAACAGGAAAGCATGAAGTGCCGCGGCTACTTTCGACAATCGTGAACAGAAAGTTTTGTTCGACGTAAGTCGCTCGGGAGGATTTTCGTCTATAATGAGGGCGCAATAATACGCCAGAATCTTACAAACGGCGATTCACCAGCCAACGCAACCGGAAATCGCGAGGTTCTATGGTTGAGGTAGTAAAAGTTGATCCCATCTGGTTTTTTCCGCACAAATTTTGGGCAGCTACACGCAACATGCCGAAGGAGCAGGCCGACAGGCTGCTCGAAGAAGTGATTTCCCTATCTGAGGTTCGCGACCTGGAGGCCCTGCGCAAGTACGATTTTGTATCGCTGGAGAATCCGTATCACCGCCGCAGAGTAGCCTAGCCGATTACCTAGCGGCGCACCGTCGAGTGAGTTCCGCATAGAAGATCCGCCGGCGCCAGGGAAATTCTGTTTTCGGACCTGCCCAGGAGCCAACCGTAACGACCTCCGCTATGTTTACTATTCGATAAACATCATGCCCAGGGATTGTCAACCCTGGTACATGTCCTTCCTGGTCTACTCTTGTTCATCTTGCCGTAACAAGCGGTAGTTATAAGAAAGCTAATGACGATCCCGTACTGCGACACGATTATCCTCTCCGACCTGCACTTGGGGTCGGAGGTGAGCCGCGCTCGTGATGCCTTGCACCTGCTGGAGAGTCAGTATTTCGAACGCCTTATCCTGCTGGGCGACATCTTCTGCGACCTTAACTTTGGACGACTGAAGAAAGACCACTGGCGTCTGCTCTCTTACATCCGCAAGCTCTCGAACCCCAAGCGTGGCATCGAGGTGGTGTGGGTGGAAGGCAATCACGATCACGGGCTCTCGCTGGTCATGTCGCACCTGGTGGGAATCAAGGTTTACCAGCAGTATGTTTGGGATTACCGTGGCGTGCGCCACCTGGCGGTCCACGGACATCAGTTCGATCGCTTCCTTACTGACAATGCCTTGCTGGGCAGCCTGGCGTCGGCGGCGTTCCTGCTGCTGCAGAAGCTGGACTTCCGCGGGCATCATCTGTCGAAGCTCTTTGACCGGCTCGATACCCGCTGGCGTCGGCACTCGCCCAAGGTGGCGGCCGGCGCGCTTGCCCACGCCCGTGCGCACAACGCGCAGCGCGTTTTCTGCGGCCACACCCACCAGGCCATGCATCTCGCCGAGAATGGCGTGGAATATTTCAATACCGGATGTTGGATCCAGGCTTCGGCCACCTACATCACTATCGATGAGGAAGGAGCGCAGATCCATGAGTACGACGAGCGATCTGACAATTGTTATCCCGGCGAAGAACGAGGCGATCCTGCTGCCGAGACTGCTGAACTCCCTGGCGAAGCAGGACTTCTCGGCGATGCCGAATACGAAGGTGTATATAGCTGACGCAGGCTCGACCGATGGTACGCCCACGATCGCGCGTTCCTTCGCCGACCGTTTGGCCGTTGAGGTCATTCCCGGCGGCTTGCCGGCCGTCGGGCGGAACAACGGCGCGCGGCGCGCTTCCACGCCTTACGTGCTGTTCATCGATGCCGATATCCAACTCGACGATTCCACGCTGGTGCGCCGCACCGTGGAGCTGATGCGGCGCAAGCGCCTGCACTGCGTCACCACCAATATCCATTGCCCGCAGGGACGCAGCTTCGACCGCGTCCTCTACGCGACCAGCAATCTGGCCCAGCAGCTCTCGCGGCTGTGCCGGCCGTTCTCCACCGGTATGTACATGCTCTTCGATCGTGCGCGCTTCAACGACCTGGGCGGTTTCCATGAAGGCGCGCTCTATGCAGAAGATTATCTGCTCAGCAAGAAAGTGGCGCGCCTGCGCTTCGGAATCGTGCGCGGACACATCATCACCACCAACCGCCGCTTCAAGAACATGGGATATTTGACGGTCGCGCGCCTGTTTCTCTCCACCGCGCTCAACACCTGGAACGACAGCTTCTTCTTCCGCGACCACCGCTACTGGCACTCCGAGCCCAGGACGTTTACCGGGGCGTAGCTGGCCTTCGTTGGGGCGGCTATAAGAGCGGATGGTGTGCAGGGTGTTATGATCAGCGAAAGCAAGGAGGGTTGTCCGTGCCCAAAGCGCGCAGAGAGAACTACGAAGCAAGAATCGTTCGCGACCCAAAGGTCTGCGGGGGAGAGGCCGTCTTCCGGGGCACGCGTGTCACTCTGCGCACTGTGCTTGCCAGCTTGGCCGCAGGGGATAGCGCGGAAGAGATCCTCGCCGATTTTCCGAGCCTGAAAGTTGAAGACGTTCAAGCCGCAATTGCCTTTGCCGCCGCATCTGCCGAAGAAGATTTGCCTGTGGCGGCCGTTCCCCACATTCAATGAAGATTAAGCTGGACGAGAATCTTCCTCTCCGCCTGTCAACGCTACTGAACAATCTCGGCCATGACGTTCACACCGCACACGGGGAGCAACTTAACGGTCATCCGGACTTGGAGATTTGGGAAGCAGCGCAGAGAGAATCGAGATTCCTAATCACTCAGGATTTGGATTTCTCGGATCCTCGGCATTTCACTCCGGGCACTCATCACGGCGTCCTGCTGGTCCGCCTCCATTCGCCGAGCCGCAGAGGCTTGATTGAGCGCATCGACAAGCTGTTCCGGCAGGAAGAAGTCAACGAGTGGGCTGGGTGCTTTGTGGTTGCCACGGAACGCAAGGTCCGAGTCCGGAAGCCGGGGCCCAAACGGGATTAGTAACTCGCCCATCTTAGCCATAATAGCCGCGTCCATTCCCCGAGTAGCGCTTTAGCATTCCGACAGGGATGCGATTCTGCTTCGCGATGGCCGCAAATAGCCGGCCACTCTCGCGCATCGTTCGCTGCTGGGTCGCGGGATCGAGTTCGACTAACCCGAAGCGCAGCCTCCAGCCGTCATTCCACTCGAAATTGTCGGTGAGGGTCCAATGGAAGTAGCCGCGGACGTCAACGCCGTCGGCCATCGCTCGGTGCAATTCACGGAGCGCGTTTACGAGGAGCCAGGGGCGGATCCGGTCCAGGGCATCGGGTACGCCATTTTCTAGAATATAGACGGGCTTCCCCAGGCGGGCAGCGTAGCCGGCCGCGATGCCCAGCGCCCCAGGATAAGCCTCGGCCAGCGGGCCTTCGGTTCCCCAATCGCCCTGCGGGACGCCTTCCGGTACCAGGATGTTTCCGAAGAGCTGGGAGGGTTTGCGCGGATCGAAACACACGTATAGACGTCCGTACACGTTGAGACCGACGAAGTCGCATGTCCCGCGGACCTCGCTGAGATCGCCGGCTACCACGCCGAATCTTAGTGGCAGCCTGCCCTCCGCGATCACGCGTACGAAACTGTCGTTGAACAAGGAATGATGGAGCCGGGCGATCCAGCGGTCGAAGGGCAAGCCCGGACGTAGCGGCTCGAACACCACGTAGTTGTGCGCCCAGCCCACGTTGGCGGTGGATTGCAGCTCATGAATGGCTCGGTACGCGCGGCCGTGCGAGCGGAGAATTCCCGCCAGCACCTTGAACGTCGTGAACAGTTCTCCGCGCCGGCCCGGTGGAAATAAACCGACGGCGTATCCCATGGCGCAATAGACGTTGGGTTCGTTAAACGTTACCCAGTCCTGGCAGAGGTCGCCGAGAGCGTTTACTGCTTTGCGAGTGTAGCGTTCGAACTGCGCTGGCGCTTCGGCGGCGAGAAATCCTTCGTTGCGCTCAAACCACAGCGGATTAGTGAAGTGGTGGAGGCTGATGAGCGGGCGAATGCCGCGCTGGTGAAGACCGCGCAACATCTCACGATAACGCTCGATGGCCTGCTGATCCCAGACGCCAGGACGCGGCTCAATGCGGCTCCACTCCACGGAGATCCGCATGGCGTTGATCCCCATCTCTTGTGCGAGATCAAAATCGGGCTCGGCGTTGGTCCACCAGTCGCAGGCGCGTCCGCAGCAGTCCCCGGACCTGATCCTGCCGTCCGCCTCCCAGGCCGACCACTGATTGTTGAAGTTGTCGCCTTCCACCTGGTGGGCGGATGTCGAAATGCCCCACAGAAAGCCGCTGGGAAAAATGAGGTCGCGGTCGCCATCCGCAATCGGCATGGTCACGCTGAGAGTTTACCGCCTGACCGGGGATTGCCACCGCGGGGTGTGCCCCAACGAGCAAATACGGGCGCCATTTTCACGGGCGGTTCACATGTTCGTAACGCGGCTGCAACAATCCGTGCCTATTGTGAGGCGGGCAAGCGGGCGGAGCACATGCCATAGCTGCCATGAAGCCAAACGTAATTCTGGTCGAGGACGAACCCGATATCTCGCTCCTCATTCGCCACCATCTCGAAGGGGCGGGATTCGCCGTCTCCAGCTTTCCCAGCGGCTCGGGCGTGGTGCAGGCGGCGGAAGCCAGTCGCCCCAGTCTTTTCCTGATCGACATCATGCTGCCGGGCAGCAACGGCCTCGATCTGTGCCGCCGCTTGCGCAAAACCCCCACGCTCACCAAGGTCCCCATCATCTTCGTGACCGCCAGGACGGGAGAACCGGACCGGGTGGCCGGGCTCGAACTCGGGGCCGATGATTACATCACCAAGCCGTTCAGCCCGCGGGAGATGGTGGCTCGGGTCAAAGCAGTTCTGCGGCGCTACGACCGGCCTGCCGCCCCCGTCCGGCTCTCCGCCGGCCCCATTGAACTGGACAGCGCCTCCATGCGCCTGACCCTCTCCGGTGAACTGGTGCCAACCACGTTGACTGAGTTCCGGCTTCTCGAACACCTGATGCGGCATCCCGGTCAGGTCTTCAGCCGCGATCAGCTTCTCGACGCCGTGTGGCAGGAGTCGCGCTATGTGACCGATCGTTCGGTTGATGTTTACGTCCGCCGCTTGCGCAACAAGATCGAGCAAGATCCGGAGAACCCGCGATACCTGCGCACCGTCCGCGGCGCGGGGTATCGCTTTGACGTCGGCTAATTCCCCAAGGGGGCCGCGCATGCTTCCGCGATTCGCACCGGGATTACAATTTCAAACCGCGGATGGATACCGAGGAGACCAGGCCGGTGGTAGTGGTCAACTCCAGGGCTGCGGCCCGCCTGCGGGCCGGGCACCCCTGGATCTACCGCTCTGACGTCGTCTCGAGCGGCGGCGCTGGCCCAGGCGCCGTGGTCGAGATCAAGAACGAGCGTCGCAGGCAGCTGGGCACCGCCTTCTACAGCACCGCCTCGGAGATCGCGCTGCGCCTGCTTTCCCCGGGCAAGATCGAAAGCCTCAGTGAACTGGTGCGCGAGCGGGTGCGCCACGCGGTCGAATACCGCAGGCGGGTGGTCAGGGATACCGACGCCTATCGCGTCGTATTCAGCGAAGCCGACGAACTCCCGGGCCTCATCGTGGACCGCTACAACGACGTGCTGGTGCTCGAGGCCCTGACCCAGGCGACCGACGACCGCGACCTGAAACAGGCCGTGGTCACGGAGTTAGTGGAACAGTTTGCGCCGGCCGGGATCGTCGAGCGCGCCGAGCCCCGCATCCGCCAATTGGAGCAGCTTCCACCTCTGCAGGATGGCCTGCTCCACGGCCAGAAGACCGAGACCGTGTTTACCATGAACGGGGTGCGCTTTTATCAGCGCGCCCTCAGCGGACAGAAGACCGGCGCCTTCCTCGATCAGCGGGAGAACTACGCCGCCGCCGCTGCCTGCGCCCACGGCGATGCGCTCGACGTCTTCTGCTACCAGGGCGGGTTCGCGCTGCACCTGGCGCGCGTCTGTTCGCACGTGACGGGAGTCGACAGCTCACGGCCGGCGCTGGAGAGCGCAGAAGAGAATGCCTCTCTTAACCCCGGTCTGCCGGAGGTCGAGTGGATCGAGGCCAACGCCTTCGACGTCCTCAAGGACTACGCCGCTGCCGGCCGCCAGTACGACACCATCGTGCTCGATCCCCCGGCCTTTGCCCGCAGCCGGCGCGCCCTCCAGACCGCCCTGCGCGGCTACAAGGAACTGAACCTGCGCGCCTTGAAGATGCTGCGTCCGGGCGGCATCCTGGTCACCTGCTCCTGCTCCTACCACGTCGGGGAGGGCGAATTTGTGGAAATGTTGGCCTCAGCCGCGGTAGACGCCCATCGGTCAGTCCGCATCCTAGAAAAACGGGGGCAGTCGAAAGACCACCCAGCCGTGCTCACGATCCCTGAGACAAGCTACTTAAAGTGCGTGATTGCTGTTCTAAGCCGTTGATTTTACTGCTAGAATACATATTGACAGCAACACAGTCAACTTTTATGATGCGATTACACTAATGCATGCATCCAATGCATTGACGCATCAGTAGAACGCTTCAAGAAGGAGAATGAGAACATGACTGTATTGACTC
>Ga0335081_10020354_pt1 | contig 10732 bp, 15 predicted proteins | sample Lox_Sample_35_FD_206713 | JGI IMG/M metagenome (GOLD analysis project Ga0335081, IMG submission 206713) | Soil microbial communities from Loxahatchee National Wildlife Refuge, Florida, United States - Lox_Sample_3.5 | ecosystem: Environmental > Terrestrial > Soil > Wetlands | place: USA... | reverse complement strand
CACTGCCATATTTAGTGGCAGTTTCGAACAGTCTTAATTAAAATAATGTCTACCAATTTGAAACCCGACTGTTCGAAACTGCCACTAAATATGGCAGTGGCCCGAATCTACAGGGTGGCCCAGATCGTACCGGGCCTCCTTACAGTATTAAATCGTTTCATTTCTCTGTTTTTACCCCCAAACGCGATGATGAGAATGAACGCACGAGAAGCACGCTTTGGCTATGTCATCCCAAGGCCGTGGTTATCGGACAGCCATCTCGGGGATATTGCCCACATCGACAAAGACGGCGTCCTCCGCACAAAGGGCAGCATTTTCGACGACACCCATTTCAAAACTCTTGTCGCTCAATCGCCATACACGATGGACCGCACACCCATAGTAGAGGAGCACCCCTCGATGATGGTGGCCTTTACCACGGGTTGTGTGGACGTCAAGCCCCTCAGTGATGAGGAATGCTCGAGGCGCCTCGTTTTGAGAACCATGGCTAATGGGTAGAAGCATTGCTGTCAACGATATGATGGTCCCGCAGGACTTCGAGGTTTTGTGTGGATGGCGGTTCAGTTGAATAGATGGGGTGCAAGGACCAGCTAACGCGATTATCCTCGGTCCAAACTTAACGAAAGCTCGATTGAATATCCCTCGAGATCTTGTTGAGCTGTGGGTCAAAGACGTTCCTCGCAAGTGTCGTTTCACCAGGCAATCTGATCCGGATCTGGGCAGGAGGGGGTTTGTAGCTACCTTGCAGTGTGCAGGAGCCTGGGATTGACTAGCATCTCTTATGAAGGTGGGCAGCGGCTGTATTATAACCCCCAGCCGCCATGTGCGCCATCCTCTGCTATTGTTCGCTATTTCAATCACATAATTACCATATATTCCGACACAATGTAGTTGTTTCGATATTTTAGGGTTAGCCCTAGGATATTTCCCGCCGTCACGTAGTCCTGATTAATTCGACCTTCTTTTCCCGATTAGCCGTAGAACTACCCTCAACCAATATATTTTAGTTTCAACCAATGTAACATTGCAGATTCCGTGACAGTCGGCACACACGCAATTCTCGCGGCGTCGCATCCTCACACCAAAACGGAATTTCCCCGGATTCCCACTGCTCTTGCGGCATTGTCACAACCCATCTACAATCCCCGCGCCCTCCCGGTATCCCTTCCCGGTACGCCTTGGAGCCCGTCTCCGGATGCCCGAGGAATGCAAAATCGATAATGCGCGTTGGCTTGCGTCCCTGAGCCCAACGGTGATCACTCGAGGGGTTGTCGGACGTGAACGCGAAAAGCTCGAGGTAGACGCCGTCTCCCAGAGATATCAGAACATTTTGGGACTGTCTGCTGGTATGGAAACCGCCAGGGGATAGCGAAAAGTGGGCTGTGAAAGGGTGGGCGTGGGCCAAGAGGGCCTCCGGTGTCGGACTAACGGGAAGGAGTATAACAATGTGATCAAGCTTCGGAAGGACCATCTTTAATTGACCCGTTCACCCCACACCATTTTCTCCTATCTCCCTCCTTAACGCCGTGTTCCACCTTGAGGCGTCGTGACACGGATCGACTTCGACAGGGCGAAGGTGATCCGCAAATCGGCTCCACTTATCGGACGGCGAGATCTTCTGACATCACGCTCAAGATCTCTTCTGTTAAACAGATCCAACTCAATCAATCCCCAGCAACAGTATGACGGACGCGCCCTGATATTAGTCGCTCTCACCTTACAAAAAAAGGATAAGAATGCAGTTGTTACCTCTGCCCTTCGCCGCCTTTCCAATTACTTTCGCCGAGTGGTGGCCGAACAGGACGTCTGACGAATCTGAGACCTCCCCGCCTTCGCAAGGGCGACAGAGTACCGCTTCAGGGATGTCTGATCGCATTCGCAGGATGTCGTCTTCACGCCTTGAGAATGTCGAAACGAGCGAAAAGACACAAAAGCGGTTAGCGGAGATGGGATATGAGCAGGAATTAAAGCGGTCTTTGGGGATGATTTCCATTCTCGGTCTCAGTTTTGCAATTATGGCAGTTCCCTTTGTATTGCCGGATTGCGCTCTACACGAGCTGATTAAAGGGACTTTCGACGACGTTTTACATTGGGTTGACGGACGGTGGGTCGGTTACTATACTCTGGTACGTCGTCTTCGCGAGGTCGGTTAATTGGGTAGGGGATGGGTCCTTGTTTCTATACTTTCATTATGTATCTCAGCGTCTCTGGCTGAGATTTGTTCTGTATACCCATGTGCTGGCGGCGTATATTACTGGTCCGCCAAAATCGCGAGCCCAAAGTATTCTGCTATTGCGTCCTGGATCACAGGATGGCTCACGCTTGTGGGGAACTGGACGGTGACCACCTCGATTTGCTTCTCAGGGGGTCAATTGATCCTCGCTGCTATTACATTGTGGAAGGAAGATTATGTTCCAAATGCGTGGCAGACAGTGGTATGTCCGTTGAGTGACATGTGAGTAACCAAAGTTAATGTTTTGGGCGGTGATGGCGGTGGCGCTTTCGGTCAACATTTTCGGATGCCGATATCTCTACGCCCTCAATAAGATCTGTCTTTTTTGGACTGCGGCTTCCGTTCTTATAATCACGATAGTGTGTTCTTCGTCATGCTTGAATTGCTTATTCTAGACGCTTTTGTCAATGGCACCCAGTCGACGATCCGGAGCTTTCGTTTTCGGCAACTTTGACGCAACCGCATCCGGCTGGGCTCCAGGATGGGCTTTCTTCGTCGGCCTCCTCCAGTCAGCATATACGCTCACGGGATACGGCATGGTAGCAGCCATGTGCGAAGAAGTCACCAGCCCAGAACGCGAAGTTCCCAAAGCTATGGTTCTCTCCGTCCTGGCCGCCGGGATCACCGGGATCATCTGGCTAATTCCAATACTGTTTGTGTTGCCCGATGTCCAGATATTATTGAGTGTCGCAACAAATCAGCCCATGCCTGTCTTGTTCAAAATGGTCACAACGAGTGCTGGGGGCGGATTCGGATTACTCTTTTTGATTTTTGGGGTTTTGTTCTTTGCTGGAATTGGAAGTCTTACGGCGGCAAGTCGTTGCACGTACGCATTTGCCCGAGATGGCGCAATTCCATTTTCCAGAATGTACGCCATCTTTTTGCACCAGATTCTGACGAAAGTTGGTCGAAAGTCAATAAAAATCATGATCTCCCATTGAACGGACTCTTTTTGTCAACCGCAATCTGTTGTCTTTTGGGAATCATATATTTCGGTTCAACAGCGGCATTCAATGCTTTCACAGGCGTCGCAACCCTTTCCTTATCGGCATCCTATTGTCTCCCTATTCTCGTCCTCCTCCTTCAACACCGCAGCGTGGTGAAAAATGCACCATTTTCGCTCGGCAAATTTGGCTTTGCCATCAATATTATCACGATTTCTTGGATTTCATTGGCAATTGTCATTTTCTGTATGCCAACGGCGATCCCTGTAACAGCAAAGTCAATGAGTATGCCCGAAGTCCTGAGTGACGCTAATGGTATATTATGCGAGTGTTGTGTTTGCGGGGTTTACTGCCATTTCGGCTGTGTGGTACTTGGTCTGGGGAAGAAAGAATTTTGTGGGGCCGGTTATGCATGTCAAGATTCCAGACGGGGAATTCAAGACGTTTGACGCCCAGACGGCTAAGAATGATCCGACGGAAGATAATATATCGGAGAAAATCGCAATCTAAGCGAAGTATTTAGGGTTCTGGCAGATATATCATAATCAAGAGGCTTTTGTTAAGGTAACATAGGACACAGGGGAATTTCGGGACTTAATGCATTAGTCGACCTTGTGAGGAAATCTGGCAAAGTGCGAAGTCTTGCCTTGTTCTGGGGGCAGTTGCTAAAGCGGGAATAGCGATATGGACGAGCGCTTGGACAAAGCTGCGGATCCGGCGCCTGGGCCTTGTCGCATACACGCTGTCCCGCACAGACCGAAATTGTAGTTCCAAATACGTGGGGCTGGGGGTGCGTGCACAGTGCACACTAATTTCCTGTTTCGCACTTTGACGCACAGGACGTCGTTTAGTCTCCTCCAATGTTTGTTCCCCAACACTCGCTGACCGTTGGATTCTACGGCGCTGAATACTTCTGTCTGCCATGAAGAAATATTTTGTATACGGTGTCCCTCAGAAATGTGGGCAAAAGGTTGGCGTTCGTGCACAAAATGACTCGCCGGGCATCATTGGGGGACAGTCGGCAACGCGAACACGCGCGGTTTACGTGCCCGGGGGTCGGCGTGGATTGGCTGATTCGGAGGGATCGTCGTTCCGACTGCCTCATTCAGTACATTTTATCGGACAGTTCGGCGAGTCGGGCGCCGATCCACGCACATTGAGGGGAAGCATAGTTAGGAGGTTTAATGGTAGGACACGAGCCGTCTATAAAAATGGGGTCTCGTGCCCCCTTTCTCTTCCTGCCACAAGTCTTCCCTCCCTCAATTCCCTTTGGAAGTCAATTCCCATACGCTTTCAACTGAATGAAAATGTCTCCCATCAGCGGCAAGTCTTACCTTCCCATCAGCCCTGAAGCCGGCGGTGCCCGTGAAGCTCTTAAATGGTACGTCGCCAACTTCGGTGCCAAAGTCAAATCCGCCTACGACAAGGACGGCAAAGTCATCCACGCTGAGTTCGAAATCGGGAACAGTGCTTTCATGTGCTCCGACGCCTTCCCTGGCTACAGCAAGTCTCCGAAAGATCTCGGCGGTTGCCCAATTACGATGTTCATCGAGTACAAGAGCGGGTCGAAGGAGGTCTATGATCTCGCGATTAAGAACGGGGCAAAGGTGCCCCAGGGGAGGGAGTATAAGGAACAACCTTGGGGATGGAATGCAGGGTCTGTTGAGGATCCTTTTGGATATACTTGGACCATTGGGGAGGATGCGAAACATTGGAGCGATGCCGACCTGTCTGATGCGATGAAAACAAAGAATATCGCTTCTGAGTTCTAAAAGAATCACTAGCCTAGATTGAATCTTGATTTTGTTTATGTAGTCGCTCATTAATGCAAGGAATTGTCTGGTGTCTTTTCGAGGACCCCGTGAAAGTCAAACCACCGTTGCTCCTCGCCGTTCGTTCGCGCTTGTGTGCAAGGTTCGCGGTGCACAAACTATTGCAACGAGTGTAAAATTCTTCCCGTATTGACACTTCGAAACCACCCCATTCTCACGCTATCGCCCCCAACGGGACCACATTGATGCGCAACATCGTCATCCTTGGCGGGTCGTCCCATCCAACCCTCACAAAGTCAATATGCACCCGTCTCGGCGTCCCCGAATGCAAGGTCCTTCTCGGCAAATTCAGTAACGGCGAGACATCCGTGCAAATCCAGGAGAGCGTCCGTGGAAAGGATGTTTTTATCATCACCACCGGCGCTGGAGAGATCAATGAGATCCTTATGGAATTGTTTATCATGCTTAGTGCTTGTAAAACTGCTTCGGCGAAACGTAGTTTCCTTTCTTCTTCGGCCCCATAGATGCTTTGGGGGTCTTTCTTATGGGCGGGCTGACGTTTGGAAGGGGTGATTACGGTGTTACCTGTGTTCCCGTATTCGAGACAACCGGATGTCCCGTATGTAAGGCCCGACACGCCTCTTGCGAACGCCCCAGCAATGTTATTCAAAGATTCTTTCACTGTCTCTTCAGCGCCGAGTACACCTTCCACCTCTCTGATCTTCCCCGACTGGGAGAAACCTAAAGCGGGCCAAACAAAAAGGTTTTCGATAGATAACCAAACCGCTTCAACAGAGTTAACAGATCGGCCCACCCCTCCCGGTGGACCAAGGGCCAAGGCGTGTAATACAACCGTCGATTGCAACCAGGCTGAATCTAGTAAATGGAGCGAAGGATAAACGTTGGGATGAAGTGTTAGAGATTGGACAACGCAAGGGGAATTACAGACAATGGGTCGCTCAAGCAGGGACCCTTGTAGCCGATCTCCTCACTGTCGCCGGCACAGACCATGTCATAACGATGGACTTGCATGTACTGCCAGAATTCTCTTCTTAGAGCTGATAACCAGGACCCCCAATTCCAGGGATTTTTCAATATACCTGTGGACAATTTATTTGGACGACCTTTGTTGATGAGATACATCATGTCGCGGATACCCGATTATAAGAGTGCTGTTGTTGTATCCCCCGACGCCGGCGGTGCAAAGCGAGCGACGAAAATTGCCGATGCACTCGGTATGGATTTCGCTTTGATTCACAAGGTATTCTCTTCACTGTTCCGGTGATTGATGGTAGGAACGTCGATTAGATAGAGCGAATGTACGAGAGGCAACCGGATCAAGTGGCTTAATGCTCGTGGGTAGTGTTCATGGGAAAGTTGCCGTTCTCGTCGATGATTTAGCAGATGTACTCCCCCTCCCCGGGTCCCCCCTCTGGCTGATTCACAGACTGCTCGAACGCTGGTTCTTGCAGCACAATTACTACGTGCCTCCGGTGCGACAAAAGTCTTTGCCATCCTCACCCACGGCATCCTTTCCTCCAACGCCTCAAGCCTGATAAAATCTTCCTGCATTGATAAACTTGTTGTAACTAATACGGCGCCGCAAGAGGACCATATGGCGGTGTTACAGGGGAAAATGGATGTCGTTGATATAGCACCTGTGTTCGCGGAGGCAATTAGACGGATTTATAATGGGGAGAGCGTCAGTAATCTGTGGAGCTTGGATTACTGGACCGGGGCTGAGATTATTGAGGGGAGATGAAAGGGGTGTGGAATGGGTGTTGGAGGCTGGGATGTTTTGCGGCATGTTCATTTCAGATTAGGTTGGGTCACATTGATATTCACGGCGTAAATAGTAAGTTCTATTGAAATGTCGCTTCAATGTGATCGTTTGCTTCTATACGATCGTTAGATTTGTGTCGTCTTCGTGCCTTCCTCCCAATTTACTTGTGCAATCCGTCGAGAACACGAAAGGATAGTGCATCGATACCGTTTCCGCCATCTTCATCTCCACGTGTTCCGGAACGTCTTAACCGACCCTCGTGGGGGCAATGAGCGTTTTTCACGTGGACATCCAAGCATCACCATTCCGGCATGAATCGAAGTCAAACAGCAAACTCAAAGACAACCTTCTGTTCCACGTGTTTCCGGGAAAACGTTATCCCAACCCAACTTCGTGGGATGATAAAAGATTTTCAGATGCCAGAATTAAACTCTCCTGGCCGGCATGCTCTCCACAGCGCAAACCAGAACACGGGAATCCGATCATGCTCCTTGAGATCTTCATTCGTGCTAAGAGAAAGTATTTCCTGTTGGCAACACATGCACGTTTGCCGGAACACGCGGCGGTCCAAAGCGGACTCCTGCAAATGACTCTCACATCACGACTTGAAGGAGCCTTTCAGAATGACCATTATCATAGCACACCAAATGGAATCTTTACGCCGTCCTTTATTTGAAATGAGCAATTTCATAGGTCTATTAGACTCAGCTATCTGTCGGAACATCATAACTCGTAACTTGAGTCTCGGGGAAAAGAGGAAGCACCTAGAAAATCCTGTTGCCATCAATGGAAGGTATTCTTCAATGAAATGTAATATTTGTTCCTGGATTCAGGGTTATTATCGTTGAGTCATCTTGTGTCATAATTTGGAATTAAGGTGAAAATGGTGTTGCGTCATCAACCGTCAGCCGGGTACATGTGTGGAATCATGTTTTTGCGACGGCCTGTGCGCTGTTATTTTCGTCTCGTGATTTGTATCCCACCCAGGCAACATTTTTCGACCATTTGCATATCGAAAGCGAAGGCCGGCAGATCCGACCAGTCACTTGGCTTGGCTTGGCTTTTATTTCGCGGACAACCGCAAATTTCCATCCTCCGAGAAATCAGCACCGCCACGAAGGCCTCCTTCGTATCGCCTTCATCCTTCCGAGTCTCAGGAAGCGAACAGCCAACGAAAAGGCGAACTTTTTCTGTTGGGTGATCCGGCTTCGGGACAAAGTTCGACTTTTCGTTCCTGGATTCGGTCCGAGCCGAGAAAATTGTTGGGAAGGCGGATCCACTTTCTGCTCTTGGCTTGCCCCAGGTGGGAAGTAGTCGCAGCTCTTGCAGATATCTGTCCGCATCGACGCCTTTCGGTCGTTTAGCCCTTGTGTTGGCCATGTCTGTCCAAAGCCTGTTTCCTCGAAGAAACCAGTTTTTCCATTGTCAAAGTTAGGCATGAGCGTGATTGTATGACTCCCGCAAACTATTTTTGGTAAGAGCAGTCCTGACCATCTGGGTAGTTGGCATTTGCCCACTTTTGTGAGCTACATGGTCCCTCGATCATTTCCACGTTACAAGCTTATCCTCCCGAGGAAAACAATTCGCCTCCTATCTTTTCGCCCGTTGTTGGACATACCGGACCTGCTGTTGCAGGGTCATCCACCTCGTATCCTCCGGGCTCCACATCATCGCCTACGACCGCGGTACCATGCGCCGCATGTTCAATGCACCTATCTCAATCTTTAACCAGCGTCTTATCTCGTCCGCAGGCGCCGACACTACGGACATCAGACCCCATGACTGGGTACACCTACATCACAACTCGCTACCCGAAGTCCCAAACTCGATATTCGGTCCTACGAACCGCAGTTGTCCGTGCTCTTTCCTCTGAGCTGATCCCATCACGAACAGGCCCGGTATTATTCGGTGATGCCCACAATGGTTATACAATTGCATATGTGTTTGCCATCGAGGACCCCGATGCAAGAGGGGGCAGGCGGGAAGGAAGACGGTGGTATGCCTTCCTCGCATTATTTGAAGGAGAAACGGAGGCTACGGCCTCATGGTTATGGGTCACCAAGGGCTTTGAGCAGATGTCCACTGGATTGAAGGAGCAGGCTTCGCGGACGAGACGGGAGTTTGAAACGAGAGCTGATGGAGGGGATCTTGAGCACGCCATTAGTAGTCGAGCCCAATCAATTTCGCTCGAGGAACGACCTGCTGTAGCGTCGCAGAATCGCACGATGAGAGGAAGTTTTGGACATCCCGAGGGATTTGTCCGAAGACCGAGGTTTGGGAATCCCGTCGGGACGACTGCCCCAACCGCGGCTACCTTGAAAAGTCTCGCTGAATTAATTGGCTTGGATATGGTGGATGTAGAGATTCATACTGCTATGGGATGGATTATGAGTGGTCTTTTGGGCCCGACAAGCGAAGTATCTACCGAATCTTCACAGGCCGGAGGTTTAAATACAGAAGCAGCAGGGATGACGAAGGTGCGAAACCCACTGGGAGTTGATATATAATGGGGCGTTGGATCGAAAGTTGTCAAGTAATGGATGCGCAAGGAGGAAGTTTAGATGGGATACCCATTCTTTTAATGTAGGTGGATCATTGCCAAGAGGGCTGCAATGACTTTTCGGGGTTTCAAATTCTAAAATACTATTTTTGGGGGAATCAGAGTATTGTAGAGTTGGTTTACGTTCTCTAGACAGACGTTTCATCCCTTCTTGCCTTCTTTTATATTCAGCCTCGAAGTTGGAGAACGGTTTGTATACTAATATTTGGAGAGAGGGCAGTTCGGTTGTTAATGAGTGTATTTGTACCAGATTTGTAAGTTCTTTAAGCGTAAGTTTTCATTTTTTTGATCTTTCTGAACGCTGCCATGATTCCACCGTCCCCTATACAAATTACTTCATTGGATGACCAAAAAACGAAAATGCAGCGAAAGAATAAACTAAGAGATACACAAAACAATACCCATGAACCCTACAGGATGTTCGGTCTGAAAAGCTTATCAGAAGACCGATATCCGTCCGTAAATATGTACCTTTGCCCAACGACAGAAAAGGAGAAAGAATATCAAAAAGAAGGGAAAAAGCAAGGCATACACACTCCAATGCACAATCTGTTCCTCAACAATCTCGCAGTCCTCCAAAATATAAAAGCCTCTCCCTCCAAAGTCAAACATCCCTCCCCGCACTTCGTAAATATCAAACAAAATCACGTCATTGTCTACCAACGCCAATTTTTAGAAATTATCGTCGAATCTATTCTCGGGTTGCGGTGTAGGAAACAGCGAACCTGAATATGATTCTTGAACCGGGGTACGACATTCGTCGGTAGAGGGGATGCTGTAGTGTCTTTCACTGCCCAATCCATTGAAAGACTCGCGCAAACTCATGGGTGGAGAAATCAGAGCCTGGGCAGCCGCATTATTCTGCCAATCGTAGGAGAGACCGGACGGGAACGGGGACTGATGAGGAGATGGGGTGATCGGGAAGCGATTGTAGGGGGCAGGCGAAGAGAAATCAACGAGTTCCTTGACGGAAGGAAGCGGTTGATGTTGTTGGGGTTTGTGTGGTTTGTATTCGGGTACCAGTCGGTCGGCTCCATCCCAATGGTGTCGTTGACCTTTGTAGAGAATCATACCTCCCATCCGTGAGTCATTTGGCATCGGCCAGTCACTGTGCCGTATGCCGTCTGGTTGACATCGACTCAATTGCATCAATCCTCGAGCAGCGGACAACGCGTCGCAAAGTTCATCTGCGGGAAGATGGTCCATGTCCACTTCGAATTGGATTTCAGGAGGGGTAATGGCGCCAGATGGATAGGAAGAGACCAATCGTCGCTTGCTGCTAGGTCGTTCGGATGTCGCACGACCGAGATTTTCAGAGTCGTATTCGTCGTCGGCGGGTCGTTTCATCACGACGGGTGGGGATTTGGGTTTGCGACCTGGTTTGGCCTTCATTTGTCGTTCTTCGGGCTCGTCGGAAGGAACGCAATCTTTAACAAAGTC
>Ga0335081_10020353_pt1 | contig 10732 bp, 13 predicted proteins | sample Lox_Sample_35_FD_206713 | JGI IMG/M metagenome (GOLD analysis project Ga0335081, IMG submission 206713) | Soil microbial communities from Loxahatchee National Wildlife Refuge, Florida, United States - Lox_Sample_3.5 | ecosystem: Environmental > Terrestrial > Soil > Wetlands | place: USA... | reverse complement strand
GGTGGCGCGCGACGGCGGCGCGGTGGCCGGCGAGCTGCGTCAGGCCTTCGGCTGGGGGCAGCCGTATCACGACCCGGGAGTGGGACAGTTCGGCCTCACCAACGCGGTGTTCGCGGTGGGCGACACGTTCGTGGAGGTGGTGGCGCCCGCGCAGCCGGACACCACCGCCGGCCGGTACCTCGAGCGGCGCGGCGGTGACGGCGGGTACATGGCGATATTCCAGGTCCCGGACTTGCCCGCGGCCCGCCGCCGGGTTGCCGACCTGGGAGTACGGGTGGTCTGGACCGCCGACCTGCCCGACATCGCCGGGACCCACCTGCATCCCCGGGACGTCCCCGGTGCCATCGTGTCCCTGGACTGGGCCGACCCGGAGCAATCCTGGCGGTGGGCGGGCCCGTCATGGACGGGGCAGGCGCCCGGCCATGCCCCCGGCGGCCTGACCGGGCTGACGATCGAGGTCAATGACCCGGCCGCCGCGGCCAGCCGCGGCGGTGCTCGGGATCTCCAGCCGAGCCGCCGGCCCCGGGCATGGCGAGAACACCGTGGTAGAGCTGGCGGACCAGGGCCAGCGGCTCCGGTTCGGGCCGGCCAGGAACGGTCGTGGCGAGGGCATCACCGAGGTGACCATCGCCGGACTGCCCGGCACCGGGCCATGGATGATCGGCGGAGTCCGCTTCGCCGGCGAGGAAGGATGACATGACCGCGCTCGATACGGGAACCGAGGACCTGCGGGCCGAGATCGACGACGGCGTCGCGGTGCTCACCATGAACCGGCCGGCCCGGCGAAACGCCTTCTCCCCGGCCATGGTGTCCGCCCTGGGAGCGATCCTGGCCCAGGTGGAGGCCGACGAGGCGGTCGGCTGCGTCGTGCTCACCGGGGCCGGCGGCGCCTTCTGCGCCGGCGGCGACGTCAAGAGCATGGCCGCCGCGCCCGCAGACGGCGCCGGCCGGTCACTCGACGCCCGCATCCACCGCCAGCGGCTGAACCAGCGGGCCACCAGCGGCCGCCTGTGGAGCATGCCCAAGCCGACGATCGCCGCCATCGGGGGGTCCGCGGCCGGGGCTGGCCTGTCGCTGGCGCTGGCCTGCGATCTGCGCTACGCGGTACCGGGGGCGGTGCTGACCACCGCCTTCGCCAAGGTCGCGTTCGCCGGAGACTACGGCGGGACATGGTTCCTCACCCGGCTGGTGGGCAGCAGCAAAGCCAAAGAGCTCTACTACTTCTCCGAGCGGCTGACCGCCGAGGACGCCCAGCGGCTCGGGATCGTCAACGCCATCTTCCCGCCCGCCGACTTCGAGCGGGAGGTAATGGAACGTGCCCGCCGGCTGGCGCACGGGCCGTCGATCGCGTACCGCTACATGAAGGAGAACCTGAACCGGGCCGTATCCGGCGAGCTGGGTGAGTGCATGGACCTGGAGGTGACCCACCATACGCACACCGGGCTCACCGAGGATCACCGCGAAGCCGCTCAGGCTTTCGCGGACAAGCGCGAACCGCGTTTCCACGGCCGGTAGTCCGCCCCTGGCCGCTAATGCCCCGAGATCATCCCATCTGTCTCGTGGTTCACTGCAAAGGCCCTTATCACTCTAATGGACTTCCTTTTCGGCAGCATATGTTGCCGCGCTTTATGATTTATTAATTCTGATTTACGGTAATTCCCCTGAATGGGCCGGCTCCCCTGTTTTATGCTGCCCGCGAGATACGGGAAGGGTTGGCCCCGATGGGAACCAGGCGCGGGCGCGGCAGCGCACTACTGGTCACGGCCGCGGTGCTGGCGTGCTGGCCGCCGGCTGCTCGAGCGGCGGGGGGGCGGCGGGTGCTTCCCGCCTGGAAAAGCCGGTCCTGAACGTCGCCGTGGATCCGGGCGTGGATTCGGCCGGCTTCTTCATCGCACTTAATCAGGGCTTGTTCAAGGCCCAGGGACTGACCGTCAATTTCATCGCCGCGACCAGCAGCGAGACCGCGATCGCCGGTCAGGTGGGGGGCGCGTACGACATCACCGGCGGAAACTACGTCTCCTATATCCAGGCGCAGCAGCGCGGCTCGGCTGACCTGTACATTTTCGCCGAAGGGTCGGTGATGGGGCCGGGGACTCAAGGCATCTACACGTTGCCCGGCTCGCCGGTCACGACCCTGGCCGACCTGGCGGGCCAGACCGTTGCGGTCAGCGCGCCGGACAACATCTTGTTCCTGCTGACCGCGTCGGTCCTGACCGAGCATGGGGTATCTCCGGCAAGCGTCCACTTCGCCAGCATCCCGTTCACCGAGATGCCAGCCGAACTCGAGTCAGGTGCCGTCAGCGCGGCCGTGCTGCCGGAACCGTTCGCCAGTGACGAGGAGGAGGCCCAGGGCGACGTGCCGCTGGCTGACCTGGATCAGGGCGCGACCGCCAGCTTCCCGGTCGAGGGTTACGTGGTCACCAGGCAGTGGGCGGCGAAGTACCCGCACACGCTGGCCGCGTTCTACACGGCGCTGGAACAGGGCCAGCGGATCGCGGACAACGACCGCGCCGCCGTCGAATCGGCCATGGTGGACATGCCCGCCCCGTTCGGCGTGTCCGCGGAAACCGGGGCGGTCCTGGCGCTGGACAGCTATCCGGTCAGCAACGGGCCGGCCGGCAGCGTGGACAAGATCCGGCTGGAGCGCGTGGTCGACGCCATGCAGCAGTTCCTCGGGCTCCCCAGGTTCGACATCGGCTCGATGCTGATGCGCAGCGGCTGAGACCAGTTCCGCATCCTGGCTGCCCGGCAGGTCTGGGATATGGCGATTGCGATCAGCTTCGCGCTAGGGTCATGCCGTGGCAGACAGCGATGACTGGCGCGTTACCGTCTCGGTGAGCGGACCGGGGCAACCGTCCTACTCCCTGCGTCAGGCAGAAGAAGACATCCGCCGCCAGGTCGGCCGCGGCATCGCCGTCGGCGCGGGGGACGCGCAGATCTTCATGTACGCGGGCACCGAGACCGCCGCCCGGGACGCCGAGCGGATCGCCCGTGACGTGCTGACCGGGCAGGGCATCGCGGCGGAGTCCGCCGTGCACCGCTGGCATCCCATCGAGGAACGGTGGGAGACCCCCGACGTGCCGATACCGCAGACCAGCGCCGAGCGCGAGGCGGAGCGCCAGCGACTGGTGGACGCCGAGACCGCCGAGTCGCTGGCCGCCGGGGCCGCCCAGTGGGAGGTCCGGGTGGAGCTCGGCTCGCACCGCCAGGCGGTGGCCCTGGCGCGCAAGCTGGAAGGCGAGGGCCGGGCGGTCGTGCGGCGCTGGAAGTTCCTCCTCGTCGGCGCCGTCAACGAGGACGGAGCCCGGGAACTCGCCGGGCAGATCAGGCAAGAGGCACCGCCCGGCGCCGCGGTGCTCGTCGAGCCGGCCGGAGTGGGCTGGCCGTTCCCGCCCTCCTGACCGCATCGTGCGGGTGTGTGCGTACGCCCTGGCCTCGCCCTAGCGGGTCGGGAGCCATGCCCAGTGATTATTGTCGGGGCTATGACCCGGATTCCCTATGTGCGACGCGAGGAGCTGGGTCCCGAGGGCCAGCAGCTGTGGGGACGGCATCGTCGACGGCCGGGGCGACCTGGTGACCGCCGAGGGCGGCCTGGCCGGGCCGTTCAACGCTTTCGTCACGGCGCCCGGCGCCGGGCGGCGGCTGTCCTCGCTCGGCGCCAAGCTCAGGTTCAGCACCTCCATCGAGCGACGGCTGTCTGAGATCGCCATCATCACGACCGGCGCGCGGTGGCAGGCGGAGTTCGAATGGTGGGCGCACGCGACCATGGCGCGCGAGCACGGCGTCGCCGACGCGGTGGTGGACGCGATCGGGCGCGGCGAGGATCCGCCGTTCGAGGCGGACGACGAACGGGCCGTCTACGCCGTGGCCCGCCAGCTCAGCCGCTCCGGCCGCCTGGACCAGGAGACCTACGATGCCGCGCACCGCTTTCTCGGCGACGCCGGGATGGTGGAGCTGGTGTCGCTGTGCGGCTACTACACGCTGATCTCGTTCCTGCTGAACGCGTTCGAGGTGCCGCTGCCGCCGGACGCCGCGCCGATGTGGGCGGAATCATGACGCTGCCGGCGGAAGCCACGGGCTCCGCGCCGGGCCGCGGGCGGCTGACCGGACGGCGGGTGCTGGTCGTCGGCGCGGGGACGCGGCCATCGCCGGAACCGGATCCGCCGATCGGCAACGGCCGGGCCATTGCGGCGCTGGCCGCCCGGGAAGGCGCGGCGGTGGCCTGCGCGGACCGTGACGCGGACGCCGCGCAGGCGACCGCGGCCCTGGTCCGTGACGAAGACCAGACCGCCGTGGTAGTGCTGGCCGACGTGGCGTCACCGGACGCCTGCGCGTCGGTGGTCGCGGAGTCGGCGGCGGCGCTCGGCGGTATCGACGGCCTGGTGCTGAAGGTCGGTGTCGGGCTCGGGCGGGGGATGGCCGGGACGACCACGGCCCAGTGGGACGAGACGTTCGCGGTCAATACCCGGGCGCACTTCCTGGTGGCCGCGGCCGCGCTGCCGGTGCTTGATCCCGGTTCGGCGATTGTCCGAAGAATCCAGCTACGTCAACGCGCATCCGCTGGTACTTGACGGCGGCGCGACCAGCTTCGGATGATCGGCGGCCGAGCCAAGCCCCGCACCTTTGATGATCGCGAAGGATCTGGTACGGCTGGTCGTACCAGAGTCTTCGCGATCATGGAAATGTCCCGATGGTCAGGACTGAACCGTGCCGCCGTCGATGTTGACGGCCTGCCCGGTGATGGCCTCGCTGGCGACACAGAACCAGACGGCGTCGGCCACCTCCTCGGGTCTGATCAGCCGCCCGATCGGCTGCCTGGCCGCCAGCGCCGAGCGGGCCTGCCCGGTCGTGCGACCGGTCTTCTCCGCGATGTTGCCGATCGTGGCGGCCGTCATCGGGGTGTCGACGAAGCCCGGGCACACCGCGTTCACCGTCACCCCGGTGCCGGCCAGTTCGGCCGCAGCCGCCTGTACCAGCCCCAGGACCCCGTGCTTGCTGGCGGCGTACGCCGCGAGGTACGGCTCACCGACCCGCGATGCGGTCGACGCGATCACCACGATGCGGCCATACCCGCGTGCGCGCATGGCGGGCACGGCCCGGCGCAGGCACCGGAATGGCGCGGTCAGGTTGAGTTCGAGCATGCGATACCAGTCAGCGTCGCTGGTCCGCTCGATCCGCGCCGAGTATCCCGCGCCGGCGCCGGCGACCAGGACCTCGACCGCGCCCCAGTCGTGCTCCGCGCGGCCGAAGAGCCGGTCCGCGGCCGACGGGTCGGTGATATCGGCCGGGATGGCCAGGGTCGGGCCCGGGCACGCCGCGGCCGTGGCCGCCAGCGCATCGGCGCCGCGGGAAACGAGCACGACCCGCAGCCCGGCCTGGCTGAGCCGGATGGCCGCCGACCGGCCGATACCACTTCCGGCGCCGGTGACCAGAGCGATCCGGTCCATGCTCACCGCCGTTCCGCTGCAGGGTCTCTGGCCAGCGGCGGGTCAGCTTGGTGCGCCGTCCGCATCCGCGGCGTCCGGCGGCTCGCCCTGCTTATCGGGATCGGATGGGGAGGGCCTTCTGGCCTGCGACCAGCGGTCGATGACGCCGGCCACGGCCTGCCCGGTGCCCTCGCCGATAAGCGCGCCGACCACGGCGTCGCCTGGGTAATGGACTCCGGTGTGCACCCGGGAGTACGCCACCGTCGCCGCCACGAACCGCAGCACCAGGCCGAGCCAGGGCTGGTCCCGGCCGATGGCCGCGGCGAAGGCGAACCCCGATGCCGCGTGACCGGACGGGAACGATGTGGAGGTGGGCATCCGCACATTCCGCTGGACCGGGACCCCGGCGCCGGCCCGGTCCGGCCGACGGCGGGACCAGGCGGATTTCACCGCGAGGTTCACCAGCGCGGACGTGACGCCGATAGCGACCGTTCCCCGTACCGCGGCACGCCGGCCGGCGCCGCCCCCCGCGACGCCGAGTCCGGCTGCGATGGTCAGCCAGAGGCCGGAGTTGTTGGCGGCGTTCGAGAGCCGCCGCAGCGGCTCGTCGAGTGAGGGGGTGGGGGTAGCCGCGACCGCGGCGTAGATCGCCCGGTCCACCGCACCTAGCTCACGCAGCCGCCTGGCGACCCGCTGGCGGGCCGGCCCGCCTTCTCGCGTGAGCTCGTCAGCCAGCCACTGCGCGGCCGCCCCGGCGGCGCCAGCGTCCGGCTCGCGGACGCTATCCCGTCTGGCCATCGGTGTATTTCATTCGTCTCCGCGTCGGACTTGCCGCAGGAAATGGCGGACCTGTGCCGCCACGGACCGATCCACGCCTCGTCGCCGAGTGCGGGTTACTGCGCGGCTGCCTCGCCGTGCAGAGCGTCCTGGAGTTCCTTCTCGTCTTCCTTGGACAGCGAGGTCTTCAGGACCGTGCCGCCGTACTTGCTCATCGCCTCCACGGCCTTGTCCGGGGTCACCTTCTCCAGCACCAGGAACAGCGCCGAGGTGCCGGGCTGGACCATGTCCCGGACCTGGTCCTGGAACTGCTTGTCGATGCTGGTCTTGGCGAACTTGCCCATCAGCGCGCCCAGCCCGGCGCCCACGGCCAGCCCGAGGACCGGGATGAAGAACAGCAGGCCGAACAGGAACCCCCAGAACATGCCCCAGCTCGCGCCCGCCCCGACCGGGTGGTGGCTGGTCTGGACGTGGTAGCTGCCGTCCTGGTCGCGTGTGATCACCGCGATCGCGTCTGGCTGGATGATCAGATCGGCGGCCAGCCGGCGCGCCTCATCGGCCGCGGCCGCCGCGGTCGTCTCATCCGGATATCCGATGGCGATCAGATCGGCCATGGCATTCCCCTTTCCTTGTCATCTGGCAGGTTCTGATCCTGCCTCTCGCGTGCCGTGGGCTCCTCACCCTCGGGCGGGTGATTTGCCGCAAGCCGTCAGACCCCCTCGACCGCTTCGATACGCCCGGATTTGACCGCCTTGACGAACTCCTCGTAGTCCCGCTCGTTCTGGTCGGCGTAGCGCTCGCAGAAGTCGAGAATCGACCGGTCGAACGTGTCGTCGCGGCCGAGGTAGGCGGCCATCGCGACCGGGTCGCCGGACCGGGCGTGCGCCCGCGCCAGCGTCCACCCGCATATCTGCCCGTAGTACGTGAGCGTGACCGGCGCCATCAGCTCGACCAGGGCCGAGCCCTTCATGTCGCGGAGCTGACGCCAGTAGAAGTGCCGGTTCACGTCCACGCCCTTGGTCCAGCCCAGGAAGATGTCGCTGGCCGCCTGCATCATCCGCTGCCCCTGCACCACCCGCTCGCCGTGCTGCCGGAAGCGGCTCCGGGGCAGGGACGCCTCGAGCACCGAGGCCGTGGCCTCCTTGACCTGCAGGAACAGCGGGTCTTGCGCGTCGCGTCCTTCCAGCAGGATGATGAACGCCCGGGTCCCCACGCTGCCCACCCCCACGACCTTGCGCGCCGCGTCGACGATCTGGAACTTCTCAAGCAGCTTGCGCCGGTCGTCCTGCAGGGTGGCCCGGTAGGCGCGGAACTGCTCGTGCAGCGCCGGCATGACCTCGTCCGGGGACAGCCCGTAGGTGGCGGCCAGGTCGCGGGCCGGGACGATGACCGGCAGCTGGCTGACGATCCGGTACTGCCCGTCGACCACCTCGCAGAGCTTGGACAGCGCCTGCAAGCTGTCCCGGGTGTGCGCCTTCGCGAGGTTCTTCTCCGCCCGCTTGGCCGCCTGCTTGACGACCTTGTCCTGCTTCTCGTCCCGTTGCTCCTTCTTCTTCTCCTTCGCCTTCTTGTCCTTCTTCTCCTGCGTGGCCGCCCCGGCCACGGCACCCTGGATGATCTGCTGGAGCCGGTCCTCTTCGAAGTGCGCGTACCAGAGGTCCATGGTCGGCATCCGCGCGAAATCCGCCATCGCCTCCCGGTAGGCCGCCACCGCAGCCAGTGCCACGGCGCGGACGTCGGCCTTGGAGAACCCGTTGTTCCGGCCGGCGATGACGAAGCTCGCGGCCATCCGCTTCACGTCGTACTCGAACGGGCCGGGCAGGGTCTCGTCGAAGTCGTTCAGGTCGAACATCAGGCGCCGTTCCGGGGAGGCGAACATGCCGAAGTTCGACAGGTGGGCATCCCCGCACAGCTGGGCGCCGAGGCCGGCCACCGGCGTGCCGGCCAGGTCGGTCGCCATGATCTTGGCCGCGCCCCGGTAGAAGGTGAACGGCGAGACCATCATCCGGCCGTGCCGGACCGGCACCAGGTCCGGCTCCCGGGTCCGGTCCTGCGCCTGGAGCAGCCCGACCGGGTCGGGGCGGTCCACGGCCGCGCTCCACGCTGCGTGGCTCGACGGAGGCGTCCGGTCCCGGGCCGTCCTGCCCTGGGCTAGGCGCTCGTCAAGGCTCGGGTGCCTGATTCGCCTGATTCTTGGTGCGGCCGGTTTCGGCGCAGCTTCTCTTACAGCCATCTACTCTGCCTCTGCTCTTTATTCCTGGCCTGTCTCGTCGGCCATCTCGGCTTCGGTCACCGCGATGGCGATGCCGAGGGCGCGCAGGATGTGCCCTCCGGCCGCCATCACCCGCGGACCGCCCACGACCGGGGCCACGGCGATCATGACCCCCTGGATGTCTTCGGCGGTCATGCCGCTTTCCTCGATGGCTGGGGCGGTGGCGTACCAGGAGAGGGGCGGCGCGTCGACCGCGATCATGGCGGCCAGCCTGGCGAGCAGATACTCACGCGGCGAAAGCGAATTGTGATCGATCGAGGCGGCGGTCATATCGGTAAGTGTCTCCAGGAGGGGTCCGTCGGCACTCATGAATCCTCCAATGATCGCGAGCGGCTGGCTCGGGTGATACACACAGTTCAGCGCGGTCCTTGACCTGGAGTATCACCCGTGAGGGGTGAGCTGCACAATGTCAGAGCGCTGCGAGTGCGGGCTATCCGAGGGTGGCGACGAGGATGGCCTTGATGGTGTGCAGGCGGTTTTCGGCCTGGTCGAAGACGATGCTGGCGGGTGAGCCGAAGACCTCGCCGGTGACTTCCAGGCCGGAGGTCATGCCGGTGTGCTCCATGATCTCGCGGCCGACGGTGGTGTTCGGGTCGTGGAAGGCGGGCAGGCAGTGCATGAACTTGACCGCCGGGTTCCCCGACGCCGCCAGCAGCGCCGAGTTGACCTGATAGGGGGCGAGCACCTTGACCCGTTCGGTCCAGACGTCCTTGGCCTCGCCCATGGAGACCCACACGTCGGTGTGGATGAAATCCACCCCGGCGACGGCCTGGCGGGGGTCCTCGGTGACGGTGACCCGCGCACCGGTCCGGCTGGCGATGTCCTTGGCCAGGTCGGTCACGTCCTTGGGCGGGTGTAGCTCAGCCGGGCCGGCCAGCCGCACGTCGCTGCCCATCAGCGCGCCGGTGACCAGCAGGGAGCGGCCCATATTGAACCGGCAGTCGCCGACGAACGCATAGGCGAGGCCGTGGTAGGGCTTGTTACTGGATTCGTGCATGGTCAGGAAGTCGGCGAGCATCTGGGTGGGGTGCCACTCATTTGTCAGCCCGTTGTACACCGGGACCCCGGCGTGGGCGGCGAGTTCTTCGACGTCGGCCTGGCTGTTGCCGCGGAACTCGATCGCGTCGTACATGCGGCCCAGCACGGCGGCGGTGTCGGCGATGGACTCCTTGTGGCCGAGCTGGGAGCCGGACGGGTCCAGGTAGGTCACGTGCGCGCCCTGGTCATAAGCGCCGACCTCGAACGCGGACCGGGTCCGGGTGGAGGTCTTCTCGAAGATCAGCGCGATCTCCTTGCCCGTCAGCCGCGGCACCTCGGTGCCGGCGTACTTGGCCAGCTTCAGCGCCTCGGACAGCTTGAGCAGGTAGCCCAGCTCGGCGCCGGTGAAGTCGATCTCCTTCAGGAAGGACCGGTTTTTCAGGTTGTAGGCCACGGGAAGGGGCTCCGTTCAGAAGGCCGGGTCGCGGTCGATCGGGCAGGTCATGCAGTGGCCGCCGCCGCGGCCCTTGCCGAGCTCGAACCCGGCGATGGTGATCACCTCATTGTTTCGATAGCGGGAGGGGCCTTGCGCTGGCGGGAGAGCTGGATGTACTTGTCCACCGCCACCACCGCGGGCGCGATAAGCGACAGGGCGAGCACGACCACCCACTGCCGTCCGTCGAGCGAGGTGGTGTCGAGCAGGCCCTGGAGCATGTTCAGCTGGACGGCGGCCCAGGTCAGGATCCAGCCCAGGATGATCCAGCCCAGGTAGGGGAACACCGGCGAGGCCCACGGCACCTGGCGCTCGCGGCGCATGACCAGGCCGATGTTGACCGCGCTGAACGAGACGATGGCGAAGGCCATGGTCATGTTGACCGACGCGGCGGTGGTGCTCGGCTTGCCCGGCCCCCACTCGAGCACGCACAGGGCGGTGACCGCGACCACGAACCCGAAGATGAACCAGCGGATGACCCACGGCCGGGTGACGATCTTGGTGCCGGGCTTGCGCGGCGGCCGCTGCATCACACCCGGGTCGGGGACGTCGACGATGAACCCGATGACCACGGTGATGACCACGAAGAACTTGCAGAACAGCAGCTGGAGCGGGAACAGGGCGACGCCGCCGTTGATGTTGAAGATGGTGGCGTAGACCATCAGCTGCAGCACGGAGGACAAGATGGTCAGCTGCATCCGGATGTAGGTGGAGATCCGCCGGTAGATGTCCCGGCCCAGGTCCACGGCCCGGACCAGGGTGGCGAAGTTGTCGTCGGTCAGCACG
>Ga0335081_10020350_pt1 | contig 10734 bp, 6 predicted proteins | sample Lox_Sample_35_FD_206713 | JGI IMG/M metagenome (GOLD analysis project Ga0335081, IMG submission 206713) | Soil microbial communities from Loxahatchee National Wildlife Refuge, Florida, United States - Lox_Sample_3.5 | ecosystem: Environmental > Terrestrial > Soil > Wetlands | place: USA: Florida... | reverse complement strand
GCTTGGAGCACGAACTGGCCGCCCGGCGCGCGGGCATTGGTGGTGACAAAGGAGGCCTTGACGCCGAACTCGTAGGGCGCGCTGGCCTTGCCTTTGCCGATGCATTCGACCTCGGGGGCGCGCTGGCTTGCGCCTGAGCCTGATGTTTGCGCTCCAAAATCTCGGCTATATTTGTTGGCATTTGAAAGTCCCTCAGAAGCTTGAGAACAAGCCCGCTGCGCCCGCGAGCGTCCCGGCGTGTCAGGTCCTCACTCACAACGCATTCAAGAAGTTGACAAGGTCGGTTTTCTGCTGATCGGTGAAGCCGATGCCGAAGCGCTGATCATAGAAGTTCACCACATCCAGGAGTGTTGCGGCCGAACCGTTGTGGAAATACGGCGCACGCGACGCCAACCCACGCAGTATGGGCCCCTTTAGCCTGCCGATGTCTTTGCAGTAGCCGCTGATCAGAGCTCGGCCCGGGTCGGTCACTTTGAAGACCTTTCCTGCCAACGGTCCCTGCAAGCACGTCAGGGTGAAAATCGGCAGGCCAGAAATGTCGAGGGCCGGCGGCGCGTTGACGCCGGCGTCGGGGACGCCGATGTCAAGCGGTGCCTTGACCGAGTGATCGCCCACATTGGGCGTATCGTGACAGGTTCCGCAGAACCCCGGAATGCTCGCGACGTTGAGGTCGTCGTTAAGGCCCGAGACCCCGGTAATCTTGAAGGAAACCTTGTTGAACACGTCTTCGCCGCGAGCGATCGACAGGCGTTTGGCGATGTTATCGTTGCCGGCCGGCGCGAGCCACGGCCGATACAGATCGAAGATCTGCGGGGTGAATGGAGCGTGGGTGGGATTTTGTCCCAGGGGATCATTCACGCCGATGAAGAAATTTGGAAGCTGCAAAGACAACGCGACGGGACCACCGGTGCTGCCGTCCGCAGCCAGGTAACCCGCCTGATTGTCAAACGCCTGGGCGGTGAAGATGCCGCTTTCGAAGGCGACGATCTCGGCAAGCTGCGCAGCGTTCGGAGGCATTTTGGCCTGGGCGTGCCCAAGCGTGGCATCAGTGGCTTGGCTGGCCAGACTTGGTTCGCGGCCATCCCACATGATTGCCGTAAGGAAGCCGAGGTTTGTGGACGGCAAGGGACGCCGATAGATGGAAACGATCCCTGTCGTCGTGCTGGTGAGACCGGTAACGGGATTAGTATTGCAATTATAGGGATCGTCCACGGCCGTCACCTCGAATTGCGCCCCTGCCGGGATGGGCAACCCGATCCGAATCAAGCCCTTCGCGATTAGCAGCTTGTACGCCTCTTGCTTGGCGGCGGGTGTCGAGACATCGTCGGTCGGACAAGTGGCGCCGTCGACCAAGCGGAAGATCGGGTCGCTTCCCCTGCTTGCGGTGAAGCGTTCGGCAACACCATCGGCGCTGACGGTCCAGCCGCTTTGCGGCTCATGGCACGTAAAGCAGGTCCTGCCGTTTGTTCCGAGATTTTGGAAGAACGCATTATTGAATGTGAAGGTCGCCCCGTTCGGCTGGAAGGTCGAGACCGCACCGCTCGGATCGACATCGAAGCTGGAGCGCGGGATGACCGGAGGTGTCGGCTGCGAACCGCGATCAGCATCCTTGAATTGCTCCATCCGTTGCATGTGGCTGATCATGCCCGGCGCAAATGCCGGAGCATTCTGAGCCGCCGCGAATTGCGGCGCCCCGCACGCCAAGGCGAGGAGCATAGCTTCAAGAAGCGAAACTTTAACAACATGGCTGGTGTAACGCGCAGTAGCGGCAGCATCAGAGCGTGAGCTCATGGCGATCCTCCCTAGCGGTCTTCGACCGACGAAACCAATGTCGCGCGATCCGCACTCCACTGGCCAAAACCTGGCTAACGCCACTCCGCCCGAGTGTTCACGGTCTTGGGTGTTCGGCGTAATATCCATTGCTGCCGTCGCCGGTTCCGAAAAAAAATTGTGGATTGGTTTCGATATCCGGAGATGGCACGATTTCAGAGGTTGTCGATGGTAAGGCAGTGGCTGGTTGGGTTCTTCCAGCGTAAATGGCAGCGGGGAGACGATTTGCGGTCGAGGAGAACGATTTGACGGTGAGCAGTCCAATCGCAATGGCGACCGACATACTGCCAATAACCGCAATCCAACGCACCATGCTCCGTCGGGGAACAGCGGGAGCATTGAAACCAAACGATTTCATGGCTTACTCCATATCTGGAGATGCCTACTAAACCTTAGAGCATTCGTTTGTTGGCACATGTGACCGGCGGCACACTGAAACCACGGAACCCTCTGATGCGCGATGGAACTCTCTCATGCGCGAGTGATGGCCTCCGCGACAGTTCCATGTCAGAATTGATTGAATTGTTCGATCACCGCGCCAAGTTCAGGAAAGCGAAGAGCCAAATTGACCGCGAGTAAAAGGCCAATAACGCACGACGCAATGACGGTGTGTAGATCAAAAACGGTAATAGGCGTAGCGAGCTGAGACCATCTGGCCTCCGCCTCCCATTTTCGACGATTTGCGATTTTCCCGAATAATTGCAGCAAATTCGTCATCGGTTGAACGATGAGGGCTACGAAAATCGCAATTGGGGTGCTACGCACATACGCCTCCTTGGGCAGCTATGGGATTCCTCATTGGCGGCCACGGGCTTAAATGATTAAGTAAATTGCCGCCTCCTCCGTTCGGAGGATAAATTGGCTCGGGGATACACGGTTGGACTACACGGCTTACCTACGCGATGGCTCGAGTACGGGGTGCCAGGACCAGGAAGCTGCTGTGCGCGAAACAGAACAACTCTCAGCGCTGATCGGCAATATCTATGACGCCGCACTTGACCCCACCTCGTGGGTCGATGTGCTGGAGCGTGCAGCACGGTTCGTTGGTGGTCCAGCCGCGTCGCTCTATTACAAAGACGCTGCCAGGAGGGCAGACCTCGTCGCCTACCAGTTCGGGCTCAATCCCCGCTACGTGCAGCTCTATGCTGAAAAGTACGTAAAACTTGATCCTACCACGACGGGCTATTTCTTTGCCGACATTGAGCAACCGACCGCTACTGCCGATGTGATGCCATACGGCGAATTTCTCGAGACACGCTTCTATAAAGAGTGGGGGCGCCCGCAAGGTTTAGTCGATACGGTAAACGCGGTGCTCGAAAGGTCCGGGATAACTGCTGCTTGCTTCGTAGTCTTTCGTCATGAGCGAGATGGTATTGTCGACGAAGAGACGAAGCGGCGCATGCGGCTCCTGGTTCCGCACGTTCGCCGCGCAGCTCTCATTGGCAAGACGCTCGATTTGAAAAAGGCGGAGACAGATACCTTTGCTGATACCCTTGATGCCATCAGCGCCGGAATGTTTCTGGTCGATGCGACTGGCCGTATCATGCATGCAAATATCGCTGGCCACGCCACACTGGCGCAAGCCGATGTGCTCCGCGTAATCGGCGGTAAACTAGCTGCAAATGATGCAGATTCCGATCAGGCTTTGGCAGAGATATTCGCGAACGCCGAAGGTGGCGACGCGGCAATCGGTATTAAAGGCGTCGCGCTGCCACTAGTCGGGCGAACGGGTAACCACTACGTCGCCCATGTGCTGCCGCTCACCGCAGGTAGGAGGCGCCGTGCTGGTACCGCCTATCGGGCTTCAGCCGCGATGTTCGTGCGCAAGGCGGTGCTCGACGTGCCCTCTGCTCCTTGGGTGATCGCCAAGGCATACAAACTCACGCCAACGGAATTGCGAGTTCTGCTTGCTGTAGTCGAAGTGGGCGGCGTTCCTGAGGTGGCAGAGGCGCTCGGGATTGCCGAAACCACGGTCAAAACTCATCTCGGCCATGTCTATGAAAAAACCGGCGCCAAGCGCCAGGCCGACTTGGTCAAACTTGTCGCCGGCTTCAGCAGTCAACTCGGGTAATCGCGCTTGCCGATGAGGTGATCGAATAAACTAAACATGGCGTCAAGCGCAGTTCCAAAGCCAGATTTTGCCGCCGTCCTCGGTTGTTCGGCAGTTGGTCTCGCGCCGCTCCGCACACGCTCATCGCTGCCGCCGCTGCTGGATATGGCGTAGCAGTCGTGCCATCCAACGTCCTTATACTTCATCAGGGAGTGCGCGCGATTCCACTCGTTGTACGAGGCGCATCGCTCGGTACATGGGCAGCAACAGGATGGCACCCCCAGCCATTTCTACCGCCCTAGGCCGAAACGTTCGTCGAGCAGTGCGTCGCGTATGCAGTACGCGCCATCCGGGTCGCAACATTGTCAAGCGAGCACCTCCCTTGCGCCGGCCAAAAGATAGCGTAGGCACCAAATAGGTGCAGATTTGCTGCACCGCACTTCGGTCGAAAGTGGCACTGCGCGTCGCTTGTCCCCCCTCTTGGATTGTTCGAAGTTGAACCCGTAGCCGACTTCGAAGGGGGTTCGTTCCCAGCGCCAAGGGCGGCTGGTCGGTATTGCGCGGGAGTGAAGCAGATGGCTTCGGCCAAGCCGCCGACCTCGATTCGTTCAGCTTGACAGCTTGTAACGGTTGCATAGTGCCGAGTAGGATGTTTGGTACGCGGTATTCGGTCGGACTTGGTGGACGTAGCCGTAGAGTCCCCGAAGCGGGTGTGCTTCAGCTATGAGGTCATACGGCTTCACACTCACTTCCTTATCCCTTCTGATCCCTGGCAACGAGCGCGTATGCGCCTATGGAGCAAAATGGTTGACGAGGGCCTGTTCGAAGGTGTGACCGAGCTTAGCTTTTCAGCCATGTTTCGAGAGCGCATGCGCAACATGCCGGACACAATCCGCGAGAGGCGCTTTCGTAATATTGGCGACCCGCGCCGCCGAGACCGTTTTATGTCAACTTACGAGCTTGGTGTGCGTTCGCCTTTTGTCAAACACGGGATTGCAGCTTACGAGCGGGCATTCAAGCTCTTAGAGGATACGCTCGCAGAGACCGGGCCGTGGATCATTGGCGCCAATCCGAGTCTCGCCGACATCAACCTGATGCCATTTGCAGCCCGTCTCGATTATTTGGGTCTACTCGATCTGTGGATCAAAGATCGGCGACACGCAAATGACTGGTGGGCATTGGCGCGGGAATGGCCCAGCTTCAAATCAGGACTGCGCGATCTAATCTCCGAAGTCGAGTTTTCTGAAATGAAAACACATGGACCAAAGATTGCAGGCGACGTAGCAGCAATTCTTGCTGAGGTACGACGCGAATCCGCTGCGGCGATTCCGTGCAGCGCCAACCAGCCGACATGTCATTTCGCCACCATGGTGTCTGCTTAACGCCCATTGCGTCACTTACAGAGACGCATGGCGTGGACACCGTAAATCGGTCGTTCATGACCCGTTTCGACCGTCGAGCGCGTCCAATTGCTGCGGTGCGATGAAGCCACTTCCGGCACTCTAGTCTTACCCGCTACGATGTCTCCTCTCAGGGTTGATGGCAAAGGCAATGAAGCGGCGCTCAAAAGCAGCTGGCAAGGCAAGTAAGGCGGCACGCCGTAAGGTGGCGACTAGCCGCGCCCTCTTACCCAAGGCCGTGCCTAGCCGTCGTTCGGCAACGACCGGCAAGGAAGCCGAAATCACGCGCCTTACCCGCGAACGCGACGAGGCGCTGCAGCGGGAGAAAGCATCGGGGGAGGTATTACGCGTCATCAGCTCGTCACCCGGCGATCTGACGCCGGTATTTGAGACGATACTCGACCGGGCAACCCAGCTCTGCGAGGCAACTCACGGCCACGTTTGGAGATACGACGGCGAACTGCTGCATGTCGTTGCGGTGCGCGGCGACGCATACTTCGTCGAATGGCTGCGGCAGCACAATTCCATCCGTCCAATCGCAGGCAGTGCGGCAGATCGGATCGCGCGGGGCGCGAGCTTCGACCACATGATCGATCGGCGAGAGGAAGACGCGTACCGTAACAATCAAACATTTCGCGAGCTTGTCGATACAAGCGGAATCCGCGCGTCGCTGGCCGTTCCCCTGCGCAGAGATGGCCCGCTGCTCGGGATGATTAACGTTTACCGCCAAGAGGTACGACCATTTACCGACAAACAGATCGTACTGCTCGAGAACTTTGCTGCCCAGGCCGTCATTGCTATCGAGAACACTCGGGTGCTTAATGAGCTTCGAGAGTCGCTTGAGCGGCAGACAGCAACATCGGAGGTGCTGAGCGTCATTAGTTCGTCGCCGGGCGAACTGCAACCGGTATTCGAGACTCTACTTCAAAATGCGACGCGCCTTTGCGGAGCAAAATTCGGTAACCTCGTGCTGCGTGAAGGTGGAACTTTCCGCGACGTGGCGTTTCACAACGCGCCAAGGGCTTACGTAGAATTGCGCAAGGGCAATGCAAACTTTACACCAAGCCCCAACACTCCGCTCGGCAGAATAGTGCACGAGAAAAGGACCATTCATGTCGACGACCTGTCGATCCTCGTCGCAAAAGAGCCGGCCACGTCGAGCGTCCGGCCGCTCTCTGATATTGCCGGTGCTCGCACTTTCGTGCTCGTGCCGCTGATCAAAGATGATGACCTCATCGGAGCAATAGGCATTTATCGCCAGGAGGTTAGTCCTTTCACTGAGAAGCAGATCGAGCTGGTGAAGAATTTCGCCGCCCAGGCCGTCATCGCCATCGAGAACGCGCGGCTTCTTATTGAACTGCGGCAACGCACGAACGATCTGGCTGAATCTCTAGAGCAGCAGACGGCGACGGCTGAGGTGTTGGGCGTCGTCTCAAGCTCTCCCGGCGACCTGCAACCAGTTTTCACGGCCATGCTGACCAACGCCACCCGCATATGCGGAGCCAAATTTGGCATCATGTGGTTGGTCGAGGGCGATGGTTTTCGAGTAGCCGCGCTGCATAACGCTCCTCCAGCATTCGCCGAGGCGCGTCGGCGCGAGCCCGTTATACACCCGCACGCACAATCGCCGCTTGGCCGCGCCGCCAAGACCATGAACGTGGTCCACATCGAAGACCTGACGGCTAGTGCTAGTTACGCCGACCGTCACCCTGCAATGGTTGCGCTCGCCGAGTTCGGCGGAGCGCGCACAATCGTCGCAGTACCAATGATCAAGGACGGCAAGCTGGTCGGTGCGATCAGCATTTACCGCCAGGAAGTGCAGCTCTTCAGCGACAAGCAGGTCACTTTGCTCACCGGCTTTGCCGCCCAGGCTGTTATTGCCATTGAGAATACGCGGCTGCTCAACGAACTACGACAGCGCACGGACGACCTCAGCGAGGCGCTGGAGCAGCAGACGGCCACCAGCGAGGTGCTCAACGTCATTAGCCGGTCACCGACCGATACCCAACCGGTCTTCGATGCCATTGTCGAGAGCGCGGCGCGCCTGTGTGACGCCGTGTTCAGTATGGTCTGGCTCTACGATGGCAAGCTTCAGAACTGCGCTGCCAGCTACAACCTGACGCCGGAAGCGCTCGCTTATGTATCTGAGGCCTATCCCAAGCCCCCCGACCGCTTGGTCACCGGCGGAAGGGCGATATTGGACGGCAAGATCGTCCATATTCCAGACATCGTTGAAGATCGGGAATACGCCCAGGACTTGGCGGCGGCGGGAAACTGGCGTGCCACACTGTCAGTCCCCATGTTACGCGATGGCAAGCCGATCGGTGCGATCTCTGTCGCTAAAGCGGAAGCCGGGCCCTTCCTGGATCGGCAGATTCTGTTGCTGACAACGTTCGCCGATCAGGCGGTCATCGCCATTGAGAACACCCGACTGCTAAGCGAGTTGCGCGAGTCGCTTGATCAGCAGACCGCGACAGCTGACGTGCTGAAGGTCATAAGCCGATCGACCTTCGACCTGCAGACCGTGCTCGACACGCTGACCGAATCGGCCACCCGGTTATGCGCCGTGGACGAGGGCGTGATCTTTCTGCGCGATGGCGACGTACTGCGGCTGCGCTCCAGCTTCGGCTTCCCTCCGGAGGCGGTGGAATACGCGCACGCGCACCCGATGCTACCGAACAGAGGCAGCGCGACCGGCCGGGTCGCGCTGGAAGGCAGGCCCGTGCACATACACGATGTGCTTGCCGATCCCGAATACAGCGTTACCGAATACCAGCGGAGGTTCGGCTACCGCACCATCCTCAGCGTTCCGCTGCTGCGCGAGGGCACCGCCATCGGCGTATTCTCGCTTACTCGCGACGTCGTCGAACCGTTCAGCGACAAGCAGATTGAGCTTGCCACGACCTTCGCCGACCAGGCCGTAATCGCCATTGAGAACGCGCGGCTCCTCAACGAATTGCGTCAGCGCACTAATGATCTGACAGAATCGCTGGAACAGCAGACCGCCACGTCCGAAGTACTGAGAATCGTTAGCTCGACACCGGGTGAACTCGAACCGGTGTTCCAGGCAATGCTGGACAATGCCACGCGGCTTTGCGAAGCCAATTTTGGTCACTTTTATCGTTGGGACGGCAATTCCTTTCGCCTCGTGGCAAAGCGCAACACACCGCCGGCGTTGGCGAAAGAGCGTTTGCGGTCTCCACTGCGGCCCACGTTAAATGAGCCACTCGGACAAATGGTGGCAACAAAAAGGGTCGTGCACGTTGCTGATTTGGCGACAGAGCCAGCGTACCTGGAGCGGCAAGATCCCGCGATAGTTACCGCAGTTGACCTCGGCGGGATACGCACGATCCTGGCCGTGCCTATGTTGAAGGAGAGCGAACTCATCGGCGCGCTCACAATTTACCGTCAGGAAGTCAGGCCATTTACTGACAAGCAGGTTGAATTGGTCAATAATTTCGCTGCGCAGGCGGTGATCGCTATCGAGAACGCACGGCTGCTCAGCGAATTACGTCAACGCACCGATGAACTCGGCCGCTCGGTTGGCGAACTCCGCGCACTCGGGGAGGTCAGCCGCGTCGTAAATTCAACGCTTGATCTCGAAACAGTGCTTTCCACCATCGTCGCCAAGGCCGTGGAACTATCCGGCACTGAAGCAGGCGCGATTTACGTCTTCAACGACTCCAAACGCGAGTTTCAGCTGCGCTGGACCTATGGTATGGAACAGGAGTTGATTGACGCGCTGAGTCATCAGCATATCGGGCTTGACGAACCGAATGTCGCCCTGGTCTTCGAGCAACGCGAGGCTATTCAAGTTCCCGACTTGAGGGCGGAAGCTCCATCAGACATTAACGAGATTACCTTGCGCGCAGGTTTTCGCGCGCGGCTAGTCGCGCCGCTGGTGCGTGGGGACGATGTTGTCGGCCTGTTGGTAGTCCGCCGCCGCAGTCCCGGGGAGTTCGCTCCGAACACGGTCGATCTAATCAAGACCTTTGCTGCACAGTCAGCGGTGGCGATTGAGAACGCACGCCTGTTCAGAAATGTTCAGACCTCGCTTGAGGACTTGCGCACTGCGCAGGACCGTCTTGTCCAAACCCAGAAGCTGGCCTCGCTAGGGCAGCTCACCGCGGGTATCGCCCATGAAATTAAAAACCCGCTAAATTTCGTCAATAACTTCTCCGGCGTCTCGGTCGAGCTGATCGACGAATTGCAGGATGCTCTTCGCGACGCGCCACTGACCGAGAAGGCGCGTGAAGAGATTAACGAGCTTTCCGAGACTCTTCGCGACAACCTCGACAAGATCGTCCAGCACGGCAAGCGCGCAGACTCCATCGTCAAAAACATGTTGATGCATTCGCGGGAAGGTTCGGTCGAGCATCGACCCGTCGACATCAACGCTCTGGTCGAGGAGAGCCTCAATCTGGCCTATCACGGCGCCCGAGCTGAGAAGCAGGGCTTCACCATCACTTTGCAACGTTCCTTTGATCCAGCTGCCGGTGAAGCTGATGTTTTTCCGCAAGACATTACGCGGGTATTGTTGAACCTGATCTCAAATGGCTTCTATGCGGCAACCAAGCGGAAGGCGACAGCCACTGACAATACCTATCAACCCACTATTACCGCTGCCACAAAAAATCTGGGCGAGCGTGTCGAGATCAGGATACGCGACAACGGGACTGGCATCCCCCCCGACGTAAGGGACAAGATGTTCAATCCCTTCTTTACGACCAAGCCAACCGGGGAAGGCACTGGGCTTGGCCTTTCCATCAGCCACGACATCATCGTCAAGCAGCATGGCGGTTCAATCGAGGTCGATACCGAGCCGGGCGCGTTCACCGAAATCAAGATCATCTTGCCGCGTGCGGGCACAGCGCCCGCCTGATTTCAGGGAAGACGCGATCGCTCGAAGCGCCGGAACTTCGAGACGCGCGCTGCGGTTTGCGGGGACGACTGAGCAACGGGACGGGACGATCGGGCATGTGCAACGCAAGGCTTTTCGTCTAATATAAATTGCCGTTCCTGCTTGCATAATTGCCTCAGTGTGGGAGGAAAGCATGATGAACGATGGAGCCTTAGCCGACTTCGCCAGGGGCCTTCGTGGCCCCGTCATTGCGCGTAGCCATCCGGAGTATGAAGAGGCGCGCAAGCTCTATAATGCCATGATCGATAAGCGGCCGCTGGTGATCGCGCGCTGTATCGACGCAGCCGATGTGATGACGGCGGTGAATTTTGGCCGCGACAACAAACTCCCGATCGCTGTGCGCGGCGGTGGCCATAACGGGCCGGGTTTCGGCAGCGTCGACGATGGCCTGGTCATCGATCTGTCGATGATGAAAGGCGTGAGGGTCGATCCGGCTAGGCGAACGGTTCGGGTCGGTGCCGGCTGCGTCACCGGCGATGTCGACCACGCCACCAATGCCTTCGGCCAAGCGGTGCCCTTCGGTGTCGTCTCGA
>Ga0335081_10020349_pt1 | contig 10734 bp, 7 predicted proteins | sample Lox_Sample_35_FD_206713 | JGI IMG/M metagenome (GOLD analysis project Ga0335081, IMG submission 206713) | Soil microbial communities from Loxahatchee National Wildlife Refuge, Florida, United States - Lox_Sample_3.5 | ecosystem: Environmental > Terrestrial > Soil > Wetlands | place: USA: Florida... | reverse complement strand
GATTTCCGGTCGGCAGGGTAAGCCGCGCCGCGGCGGCACTTCGCGATGTGGCTGAGGACAGTCTCAATCGACGCCATAGGGGCAGCAACGGACATACCGTCATCGGGCCAATTTGGTCGATCGTGACCCGTTTCGATGGGACTTGGCTCGGACTTGCTGCGGTGCAACCCAGCCTTCGACGGCTGTTTCTCTTCCCGGCAACTAATTCGTTCGCTGATGGACTCGCGCCAGACGCCGAGTATGACTGCGACGAAGCTCAGGCCTAGCACGATCAGTTTAAGCGTCCGGTCCGCAGGTAGTGAGACTCCTGTGTTTTGTCCGCGCCAAGAACCGGAATGTTCCAGAACCAGATGAAGGCGGCAAAGCCGCGCCGAAGCGCCTCAGCCGCAACCCGAAGCCACGCGAAAGCTCGGGCGGTCCGTACAATCAAGCCGGAGACAGCCCATATTCTCGCGTCCACGTCGCGAGGGTCTCCGCCGATGACTGCACGCTCCGCGATGACCCATTGAGTAGTTTCTTGTTGGGCAGCGACGCGCAGCATGGGTCTGGTCATTTCGCCGGACATCGCTATGCGGCAGGGCGGATATTTTGATTGACCCTGAACAGATTGTTCGGATCGTATTTTTTCTTCACCGCGGCAAGCCGCTGATAGTTGTCGCCATATGCGGCCTTGACGCGCGCCTCGCCTTCGTCGTCCATCATGAAATTGGCGTAAGCGCCAGGAAGATTGAACGGATGGACGGCGTTCCAATAGCCGCGCGCCCATTCCTTGAGCGCCGGGGCCGCGGCGGGATCGGGACCGACGCCGAAGATGACCATCGACCAGGTCGTGTCGCGGTAACTCCAAGCGGTCGCGTTCGGTCGCTGGCGGTGGACTGCGCCGTCGATCGGATAAAGATGCATTCCGGAAATGGGGCTCGGGACCTTGGCGGCGTGGGCGATATGGCACTCGATCGCGGCGTCGGGCAAACGGTTCACGAAATCGCCCTTCCAATACCACTGCAAACCTTTTGGCAGGAGTGGATCGAATAGCGATTGCAGCATCGGATAGGGCATCGGCTGTGCCCAGTCGATGATTGGTTTTGGTAGCGCCGCGCGAGCCGCGTTGACAGCTTTTTCGGCGTCCGCCGCCGGCCCGTTATGACAGACGACAAGCGCACACATCTTTTTCCCCCAATGCTCCTTGGGGAACGGCTCTCCGGGAGGGACGGTCTGCAGTGCGAGAAAGATGCAGAACTCATTCGGCGCACTCGGCTGGAATTGGCGATACCAGCGCATGACCGGGCCGGCGTCGGCGAGATCGAAGATGATTGGCCCGCCATAGACGATGGCGGCCGGACTGCTGCGGAATAAAAAGCTGGTCACGACTCCAAAGTTTCCGCCGCCGCCCCGCAACGCCCAAAACAGGTCGGGACTCTCCGCCTCCGAAGCAGTGACGAACTTGCCGTCGGCCAGCACTACGTCGGCCTCGAGTAGATTGTCGACGGCGAGGCCATATTGACGGCTGAGATAACCATGGCCGCCGCTTAGCGTCAGTCCCGAAACCCCGGTGGTCGAGACGATGCCGAAAGGCACCGCTTGGCCGAAGGCGCCGGTGGCATGATCGACCTCGCCGGTAAGACAGCCGGCGCCAACCCGCACCGTTCGCTTTGCCGGATCGACTCTCACCCCTTTCATCATGCTCAGATCAATAACCATGCCGTCGTCGACGCTGCCGAACCCAGGACCGTTGTGCCCGCCGCCGCGTACGGCGATCGGAAGTTTGCTGTCGCGGCCGAAATTGACCGCCGCCATCACATCGGCTGCATCGGTGCAGCGCGCTATGACGAGGGGACGCTTGTCGATCATGGCGTTATAGAGCTTCCGCGCCTCCTCATATTCTGGATGGGTGCGCGCGATGACAGCGCCTCGGTGGTGCTGGGCGAACTTGGCGATAATGTCCTCGTTCATCCTTTCCTCCCAATCTGAACTCATGATGGAGCAGTGCCAGCGTCAGACACTACGTTCATGGGCGCACGCGGGACATGTTCTGTCGTCCTACTTTGTTGCTCAATCGTCCGGAAGTCCGGCTGATCAGTCTTTCCGCGACAGTACGTCCGATGCCATGATCAGTCATTTGCGGTAGATTCCAGTTGTCTTTCGTGGAACGCGCCCGGAATTGCGCGAATAACATTTCGCGAAGCCGAAATGTTTATCGGCACGAAGGGGGGTCTCATGGATGTCCTGTCCGACGTGCTTTGCGCTGTGCGCCTAACCGGCGCGATCTTCTTCGATCACTATGTTCGGGCGCCGTTTGTCGGCGGGTCGCCACCTTCGGCGGCAATTGCCGGGAGGGTGATGCCGGATGCCGAACATGTAATCCAATTCCATGCCCTGCTGTCGGGCTCCTGCTGGACGGCCTTAAGCGACGATCTTGGGCAATGCGCCCAGCTTGATGCGGGCGATATCGTCATCTTCCCAATGGGCGATGCGAATGTCATGAGTTCCGCGCCCGGCATGCGCGCCCAGCCCGACCTTACTTTGTATCATCGCCCAAATAACCGCCACCTCCCGTTCGTTTTTTTCCACGACGGTGCCGGTCCGGAACACTGTCGCTTCGTTTGCGGATTTTTCGGCTGCGACGCGCGGCCGTTCAATCCGTTGCTCGAATCGCTGCCGCGCCTGTTTCACGCCCAAATGTCTGCTGCCGGCCAAAGCTGGCTGGTCAATATGCTTCGCGTCGCCGCTGAAGAAACCGAACTTGGCGATGCCGGCAGCGAGACCATGCTCGCCAAGCTCGCCGAAGTCATGTTCGTTGAAGTCATCCGGAAACACATAGCACGCCTTCCGGAAGATTCGCGCGGGTGGCTGTCCGCACTGAAGGACCGGCATATCGGCCAAGCGATGCGGCTTATCCATGGACAAGCCGGACAGCAATGGACATTGGAAAGCCTCGCGCACGAAGTCGGCCTGTCACGGTCGGTTTTTGCCGACCGATTCACACATTATGTCGGGCTGTCGCCGATGCAGTATTTCACCCGCTGGCGCATGCAACTCGCGGCGCGGCGTCTGGAAATTCCAGGCATGAGCATTGCGCAGGTCGCCGCGGAGATCGGCTACGAATCCGAAGCAGCCTTCAACCGCAGCTTCAAGAAATACGTCGGCACGCCGCCCGGGGCTTGGCGCAAGGGGCGGATTCCTGAGGACCGACGCCGGGTGGAGCACGCGTCGATTCCAAAGGAACGCGAGCGCTAGCCGACACGCTCAACATGGTCGCCACCACATCGCCATATCGACGACGGCCTCTTGTTGTTTGCGAATCGCCGCGAAATGGTGTGCAGGTGTGCATGCATTTTTGCTGTAGCGCCGTTGGTCTCTTCATGGCGGTAAAGCGGACTTCGAGGGCGGTCAGCCAGCTACCACGAACCGCGGTGCTCCGGCACGCGCGTGATCAGCGGCAGCGCCGCGACGTAGAGCGCGGCGATAGCAGCGAAGATCCAGGCTTGGATGCGGCCGGGGTCGTGGGAATTGGCAAGGATCGCGGTGTCGATCGAGATGGTGACGATCGTCCCGATCGACATGCACATCGTCCGCAGCGCCGCAAGGGTCGAGGCGTGCTCGGGGGCGAGTTGCAGCCCGGCGTTGCGGCTCGCCGGATTGTTGACGCCGCGGCCCAGTCCGACCAGGAAGGCGGAGCCCGCGAGCCACACATAAGCCGGGATGCCGGCGGCCGGGTTGAGCGCGAGCAACAGCATCCCGATGACGATAACGGCCGCCCCGACATATAGCGGACCCCGGTAGCCCGTGCGCCGCAGGGCGAATACGGCGGCGATCGACATCAGGATCGCGGCCGCTCCTTGGGCGATCAGCAATGTCCCGGAGCTGAGCGCGCTGATGTCGTAGCGGTTCCTGGCATAGAGCGGGACGAGCGCGACCACGCCCGAGGTGACGCCGCCATAGAGTGCGTTGACCAGATTGACCGCGCCGAAGCCTGAGCCGGTGATAAAGCGCGGCGCGATGAACGGAGACGCCGATTTGTTGATGTGACGAAAGAACGCCCAGAGCGCGACGATCGCGATCGCCAGCGGGATCGCGAACTCAAACGACCATGCGCGCGCATTCCTTTCGGCCAGATAACTGACGGCGAGCATGCCGGCGAGCAGGCCGCCGCCGAGCAGCACCATGCCGGCGATATCCATTTTCGCGCGGGCTTTGCCGGCCCGGGATCGATCCGGTGGAATGTAGTACAGCGCCAGCACGATCACGGCGATGCCGAGCGGCACGTTGACCAGAAAGACGCCGCGCCAGCTCCAGTAGGTCACGAACAGGCCGCCGAAGATCGGCCCGATCATCGAACCGATCGAGAAGATGCTGCCGAACAAGCTGATCGCGCGATCGCGGACGTCGCCGAAATAATCGACGATGATTTCGGTCGCCGACGGGGTGAATCCCGCGCCGCCGGCCGCCTGCAGCCCGCGCAACGCAATGAGCACATAGATATTGTCGGCCAGCCCGCAGCACAGCGACGCAATGGTGAAGGCGATCGTGGACCCGACGAAGACCCTGCGGCAGCCGTATAGCTCGCTGAGTTTGCCGCTGATCGGCAGGACGACGACAAAGCCGAGCGCGTAGGCGGTGATGGTCCAGCCGGCCCAGTCGATCGAGGTGTGCAACCCGGTGCGCAGGGAATGCAACGCCGTGGCGACGATTGTCGAATCGATCGACATCATCAGCAACGCCAGGGCGACGATGGTGAAGACCAGCCCGCGGTGAATGGGCCGACTTTCCGCGCGAGGACTCAAAAAGCCGCCGGCCGTGCGGGCTTCATGCTGGGCGCTCATATGATGTCTAATATCAGTGGCTGGAGATTCGAGACCCTCCACTCCTGCATGACTCGCATTCGGCTGATCCGTCCTACGGGCTGCTTCGCCTGGTGATTATGGGTTCCGGGCTCGCGAGATCGCGCCCGCGCCCCGGAGTGACTGCTCCCTTTTCTCGCGGCGCCTCGCTCTCTCGCCCCGCTTGGCGCAAGAAGGTGAAAATCTTCGCCACGCCTCCCGACCCGGAGCCACATCGCGCCAAGAAGGAACAATTTGCGGCAAGGGATGACAATCCGCTTCAGCATGGCGCGGTTAGCAATATCCGGCCGGATGTCGCGTGGATGTTTGGGCGTGACGATGAGCGGCCCACTGATTTCCTCCGTGCGGCATGCACCGCCGCGTTACCTGACAGACTCAGCGTGAAGCCGATACTCAACGATCAGCCAAGCTTACGTGACGGGAGCCGGCTTTAGGAGATACATATGAGCACCGCCGTCAAATGCGCACTCATTGGAGCAGTTGCTGCCCTTGGATTCGCGACCTCTGCACACGCTCAGTCATACTCCTCGCCGATCCACCATTACCGCCATCGACAGGCTGTTCAGCGGGATTTTGGAACGGGTGGCTCTCGAAGAGAACTTTACAATTATTCTCCATCATCCGGCTACGATCCAGGTTATCCCGCTTCGGACACCGCAGAGGCGTTGGACGAGTGAAGGTTGGCGATATCGGATGGTGCCGTTGGCGGAAAGAAATGCCGCCGGCGGGTGACTGCGCGTCAGCGGCTGGGCTGTGTCGCCGCATCGCTGTCTGACCGCGGATGACCGGCGGAAGCCATGGCGATCACGCTAAATTCCGGGACATCTGCGCAATTTTTCAAAAGTTATGGCTTCGATCACAGCCTACGTATCGGCTGTAGCCATCGTCGCCGAGCGTCTGCAGCGATTCACTCTTTGAATTGATCACGCCGGAGGCCGCGGTTGTTTCATCCGTCATCAGGAAGGACCCCATGATCAGCACATCAAAACTTGCTGGAATTGCCGTCATCGCCGCATTAGGCGTCGCGCTTCCGATTGCCGCAGCGGGCGTTTCGTCTCCGGCATTCGCTCAAGGAACTTACGGCCCGTCGGAAAATGGCGGCGGCAGCACCGGCTACAATGAAAGGGCCACCGGCCCGAACTACCGCTTGAAGCAGCACGGGCAAGCCCATCAGCCTGCACACCAGAACAGCGTGAACAAATGAGAGGGTGAGCTTCGCAGAAAGCTCCCGTGGAGGAGTAATGCTCAGTCAGACGCAGGCTCGCTGACGCGGGCTCTCGTGCTCCTGCTGTTGGACAATTCCAACGTGTCAAGTGTGATCGGCGTTTAGGCGCCGGGATTCGAAAGAGCAGAGCGGCGGCATCGCGGCTCTGCTTTTTTACTCGAGCGGCGCGATGGAAAACTCTCGCGCCACGGCATCGAGGCTGTTGCGCAAGGGTTGCGGGATCGGGATGCCGTGGGCGCGGCGATCGAGCAGCTTGGCGTAGGTCTGCTCGCCGGGCAGATAGATGCGCTCGACGCCGGGCAGGCGCTTCGAATTGCGGATATCGCGGATCACGGCATCGACGGCGTGCTTGAATTCCTCAGCCGGCATGAACGCTTCGATCTCGATCGCGGCAATGGCATGCCCGGTGTTGGTGGCCTTGCCGGTTTCCTTGACGAAATCGACCACGTCGCGGCCGAGCGCGGCGCGGTTGAGCGCGCCGGCCAGGATGCCGATGATCAGACTGAGCCCGTAGCCCTTGTAGTCGCCGATCGGCAGCAGATAACCTTCGTCGGCGCGCTTCGGATCGGTCAGCGGCTTGCCGTCGCGGTCGATCATCCAGCCGACCGGCATCGCTTCGCCGCGCTGCGCCTTGAGCCGCACCTTGCCGAAGGCCGCGACGGTCGGCGCCATGTCGAGCACGATCGGCGGCTCGTTCTGGGCGGGCACCGCGACGCAGAGCGGGTTGGTGCCGAGCAGGTTCTCGGCGCCGCCCCAGGGCGGCAAATGGTTGTTGCTGCCGACCGCGAAATAGAGCCCGATCATGTCGTGATGCAGCGGCAGCGTGGCGTAGAGCGCGGCAGGTCCGGCGTGATTGCTCATACGCGCGCCGACCCAGCCGATGCCGGTTGCTTTCGCCTTGTCGATGGCAAGGTGCGTGGCGCGGCGCATCACCAGATGGCCCATGGCGTTATCGCCGTCGATCAGCGCCGCCGACGGCCGGTCGCTGACGACGCGGATGTTCGGCTTGGCGTTGACGCCGCCGGCGCGGATGCGGCGCAGGTAGATCGGCAGGCGGATGACGCCATGGGTGTCGCTGCCCCGCAGGTCGGCTTCGGCCATCAGGCCGGCGACGATCTCGGCGTCTTCTTTCGGCAGGCCCGCCGCCACGAAGGCGCGGGTGATGAAGGCGGCAAGCCGCGCGGCGGGCACGCGCGCTTCGGTCTGGTTCGTGGCGGCTTCGGACATGAACGGCATGCTCCCTCTGAAAAACGCAGGCTGGTTTAGCTCGGCGCCGCATCATAAGATCAATCCGACCGCGGAGGAAAACCCATGAGTATGACTGCCGAAAAACTTGACACCATCAGCGCCTGCTTCGGGACCTATCCGCAGACCCAGGCGCTCAAGAGCGGACAGATCAAGTCCGACCGCGTCGACCTGCGGCTGACCGAGGTCACGCCGGTCTACAAGGCGTTCGGCATGATGGTGCGCGACCTGAAGTTCGACATCTGCGAGATGGCCGTTGTCAGCTACCTGCAAGGCAAGGCCTACGGCAAACCGCTGACGCTGTTGCCCGCCACCATGATGGGCCGCTTTCAGCACGGCACCATGCTCTACAATTCCGACCGCGGCGCGGTGACGCCGCAGACCCTGGAAGGCCGCCGCATCGGCGTGCGCTCGTTTGCCCAGACTACCGGCTGCTGGCTGCGCGGGATTTTGTGGAAGGACTACGGCCTCGACAACAGCAAGGTCAGGTGGGTGACGTTCGAGGACGCCCACATCCCCGAGTTCAAGGATCCGCCCGGCGTCGAGCGTGCCGCCGATGGCAAGGACATGTTGAAGATGCTGCTCGACGGCGAGCTCGATGCGGCGATCTTCGGCACCGTGCTGCCGACCGATCCGCGGCTCAAGAGCGTCATTCCCGATCCCGATGCGGCCGCCAAGGAATGGTACAAAAAATACGGCACGGTGCCGGTGAACCATATGGTGGTGGTGAAAAACGAGGTGGTGAACTCCAATCCGGGCGCGGTGCGCGAAGTGTTTCGCATGCTCAAGGAGAGCAAGCAGGCCGCCGGCCTGCCCAAGCCCGGCGCGATCGACGCGCTGCCGTTCGGCTTTGACGCGGTGAAACCCGCGCTCGACCTGATGTCGAGCTATGCGCTGGAGATGAAGATCATTCCGCGGCGTTATTCGGTCGAGGAATTGTTCGATGATGTGACGCGGGGGCTGTGAGGCCCGTCATTGCGAGGAGCGATAGCGACGAAGCAATCCAGAGCGGCGCTTCAGAACTGGATTGCTTCGCTTCGCTCGCAATGACGATCAAACCGCGCTTTCCGTCCGCGCCTTGCCCTTCGCCCAGTAATCCTCACGCGATTTGGAAGCCTTGAGCCGCTCGGCATCCTCGTAGCCGGGTGCCATCGATGCCGACGTGCCGGCCATCACCTGGTGGTGTTCGATGTTGAGGAGCCGCAGCCAGCTCTGCTGGCCCATCGTCAGCCCGATCATGCAGCCGAGTTCGACCAGCTCCGGCTCGCTGAACTGGGCGTGCATGCGATCCCAGAACGCGTCGTCGGTGGCAAGATGCCAGACAATCGCCTCGGCGTAGGCCAACGCCGCCTTCTGCCGCTCGTTGTATTTGGTCGATTTCTCGAAATTGAGCAGATCGAACACCTGGTCCTCGATCAGCGCGCCGCTGGTCGTGGCTTTCACCGAGCGTTGATTGCCGCAATATTCGCAGGCGACGGAACGCGACACGTAGAGCCGGCACAGCTCCTTGAGCGCGTGGTCGAGTATGCCGGTGCGGAAAATGTTGTGCCAGGACTCGGCGAAGAACCAGAAGCAGGCCGGCACGTGCGCGCGGATCGCCGAACTTTCCGGCCGCGGCGTGCCTTCGCGCTGGCAGCGCTCCATTTCGGCGCGCATGCGGGCATCCATCTTATCGAGTGGGACGTAGCTGATCCGTTGCTTGGCCATGTCGGGGCACCTTCGTGTTCGGGCCAGTGGTTTGACATAATCGCCGGCCACTGGCTACCGCATGGCCGGTGCGACAGGGCTAAAGCCCGTCAAGCTTTGTGGCAGGCGCCCCAACAATACCCCACAATCCGACATAAACCGTCACGGTTCCGCCCCGGAGACCGGATGAATTCATACGGCCGTTTGAATTGGGGCGGGATGGGACCATGCTTCGCCGGTGGGCGCGAGCCGCCTTGCTCGCAATCTTCCTGGGGCCGCTGACGGTCGCCGCTATTGCGCGCGCGGACGAGCCAACGGATTCGCGCATCGCCGTGTCGGGTAACCGGCACGTCGATGCGGGGATGATCCGCGCGTTTTTCCATGTCATGCCCGGCAAGCCGCTCGACGCCGCGGCGCTCGATGCCGCCATCAAGGCGCTCTACGCCACCGGCCTGTTCGCCGACGTGAAGATCACCCGGCAGGGCGGCGGCGTGCTTGTCACGGTTGCGGAAAATCCGACGATCGTGCGCATCGCTTTCGAAGGCAACAAGAAGGTCAAGGACGCCGACCTGAAAAAGGATCTGCAATCGAAGGAGGGCGGCCCGCTGTCGCGCTTCTTCGTGCAGGCCGACGTCGAGCATCTGATCGAGGTCTACCGGCAGCACGGCTACTTTCAGGTGCAGATCACGCCGGAGACGATTGATGCCAAGGCGGGCGCAAAGGCGGGGGCAAAGGCAGGCGTTCCCGCAGGCCAGCGCGTCAACTTGGTGTTCCAGATCAAGGAAGGCGACAAGCTCGCGGTGCGCCAGATCGCGTTCGCCGGCAACCATGCGTTCCCCGCCTACAAGCTCACCGGCGTGATCAAGACTGGCAAGACCAATTTCTTAAGCTTCCTGCTCGACAACGATATCTACAACGCCGACAAGATCGACAACGACTGCGATCTGTTGCGCCGCTTCTATCGCGATCACGGCTATGCCGATGCGACGGTGCACTCTTCGGCCAGCTACGACGCCGGCCTCAAGGGCGTAGTTTTGACCTACACGCTCGATGAAGGACCGTTCTACCGCTTCGGCAAGGTCGCGATCGACACGCAGCTCAGGACGGTCGACGCCAGTTCACTGCGTTCCTACCTGCGCATGCAATCCGGCGGCACCTTCGACGCCGAGGCGATCAATAAAACCACCGACGATCTGACCATGGCGCTGGCGCGGAGCGGCCAGCCGTTCGCCCGCGCCGAGCCCCGCACCACCCGCGAGCCGCCGCCCAGGGCCGGCGAGACCGGAATCATCGACCTCGTCTACTCGATCGAACAAGGCGAGCGCCTCTATGTCGAACGTATCCAGATCCACGGCAACACCAAGACGCACGACGACGTCATCCGCCGCGAATTCGATTTCGGTGAGGGCGATGCCTACAACAGGGCATTGGTCGATCGCGCCGAGCGGCGCCTGAAGGCGCTCGGCTATTTCAAGATGGTCAAGATCGAAACTGAGCGCGGCTCAGCGCTCGACCGCGTCGTGCTCGATGTCAACGTGCAGGAGCAGGACACCGGGAACTTCTTCATCTCCGGCGGCTATTCCACCGCCACCGGCTTGATGGCCAGCGTCACCGTCAGCGACAGCAATCTTCTGGGCACCGGCTATCGCGGCAAGGTCTCGGTGACCTGGGGCCAGTATGCCGAGGGCTTTGATGTCGGACTTACCGATCCGTATTTCCTCGGCCAGCGCATGCCGGCCG
>Ga0335081_10020348_pt1 | contig 10735 bp, 6 predicted proteins | sample Lox_Sample_35_FD_206713 | JGI IMG/M metagenome (GOLD analysis project Ga0335081, IMG submission 206713) | Soil microbial communities from Loxahatchee National Wildlife Refuge, Florida, United States - Lox_Sample_3.5 | ecosystem: Environmental > Terrestrial > Soil > Wetlands | place: USA: Florida... | reverse complement strand
GCGGGTCTGGTAGAAAATCTCCCGCGTATCCGAGTTGATATTTTTCTGATCAGACCAGACCAGGGCGAACTTCCCCTGCAGGTTGTATCCGAAGGCCCAGGGCTGCTGATAGTTCAGGATCGCCCGTGACAGGATGGTGCTCTCCTCGAGCCTAATGCCCGCGTAGTGGGCGCTGTGCCACAGATTCCGGTATGCGACCTCTACGGAACTCCTGAAGTGGTCAAGGTCACCATATCCCACGCCGAACGTCACGGAGCCGGCAGGCCGCTCTTCAAGCGTTAATAGCATGTCCGTGACATAATCTTTTTCTTCCGGGTGCAGCGGCTCGAACCGCGCCAGGCCGAAATAACCGAAACGGTATATCCGCTGCTGGCTCTTGAGGATATCCCCATAGTTATAGGGCCCCCCCGGTTTTACGAGGAGCTCTCGCATGATCACGCTATCTTTGGTATTCTCATTCCCCCGCAGGATGATCCTGCCGATCTTCACCTGATGATCTTCGGATATTTTATATTTGATGTCAACGGTGCCGTCAGCAGTTTTTTTCTCTACGTCCACCTTGGCGTAAAGATAGCCCCTGTTAGAATATGCTGAGAGAATGCGGTAGCGATCCTCATCCGCGAGCCGTTCGTTGTATGGCGCTCCGGGTTTGAGACTTACAATACCGAGAAGTTCAGCTGCAGTGAAAGCAGTGTCCCCTTCGAAGGTCACGGCCCCCGTCCTCGTCTGTGGTCCCTCATCGACATCGATCCCGACCACGGCCTTCCTGCCGTCGTCGGCAAAGGTGACCGTTTTCTTTACGCTCACCGCGAGGAACCCGGCGTCCACGTAGCGGTCGTGTATGTATTCCATGTCCCTGTTCAGGAAGTCTTCGCGGTAGGGGCTCGATGTAAACCAGCCGGACTCGCTGAGGGACATCTCCCCCTTGATTTGCTTGGTCGGGAAGTAGGTGTTGCCGCGGATGTCGATCTTCATGACCGTTTCCCGCAGTCCTTCTTGGATCGTAAACTCCAGGTCGAGCGAACCGGGTGCCTCGGTCTTCTTCACGTCAACCCTGACGTTTGCGTATCCATCATCATAGTAAAGGCTTTTGATCTTGTCTACGCTGCTCTCGATAATGGCATCGGACACGTCATGCTCCGACCAGATTAGGAGGTCCTCCCTGAGCGTGCTTGAGCTGAACGTGTGGTTCCCCGTGAACTTCACCTTCACTTTCGGACCTTCGCTAACCTGGATGGTGACGTATGCCTTCCCGTCCCGGAAGCTCACGTTCACCGGGCCTGTCTTGGCCGCCGGATAGCCGGCTTTAGCATATTTTTGACGTATGGCCTCTACATCGGCATCCAGGAGCAGGTCGATCCGGAGCCGGTGGCCCTTTTTGCTTTCCATGATCTTGAGCAGGTCTTTCTCCTTGAATACCGTGTTCCCGGCGAAGCGGACCTCCTCAATGATGGTCGGACTACCCTCCTGCTGGATATCAACAAGGAGTGCCACGTGATGGGGATCTTTCAGCGGTCTGGCTTGAAAACTGACGAGTGCGTTATAGAATCCCTCGGACTGATAGAGCGCAATGATATTGGCCTTGTACCCGGGCAACTTTTCCTCGCGTAGTTCCTTCCCTTCAATGCCGGTCAGCACTTCCAGGATCCTGCCCTTGGACAAGGCGTGATTGCCGTTGATCACGATCTCGTCCACCACCGTGATGGGGAACAGGGTGTACTCGAGCCGCACACCGTCACCGTCGGGAAAGCCGTCAACACGGATGTCCCTGAACAGGCCTTTAAGATAAAGAAAACCGATGCCGTCCCTGATTGCCTGGCTGGACAAACGGTCACCGGGCTTTACCTCGATCAGCGGCAGAACCTGTTCGGGATGAGGCCAAGGGTTGCCGAGGTCATTCTTGATCACGATGGATGTTACAGGAAGGCCGGAAAATCCGGAAGCGGCGGGAAAAGCAGTCGTCGAGAACATCAGCATGCAGAGCAGAACCGCCGCTGGACTTAATAATTTCATGTCGAATTTTTAGCATATCGTGAGCAGAATGTAAAGGGAAGAGAGGCTGTCGTCGTGGCACCCTGCTCTCGCTCTGTGATATACTTTCCCCATGACCATTCCAAAGAGAACACTTGGCAAAACCGGCGTTGACGTGACCATCCTCGGCCTGGGCGGCGAAGGGGTCCTAAGGACCTACGATCATGATAAAGAGGCGTATGCCCTCATCAACCGCGCATTGGACCTGGGGATCAACTACTGCGAATCAGCGCGGGCATACTCGGGAAGCGAATCGTATTACGGGAAAGCGTTGAAGGAGCGAAGGAGGAAAATTTTTTTGTCGAGCAAATCGCACGCACGAGACAAGAGAGGCGCGCTTAATCACCTCAAGGGGACCTTACGCGACATGGGAACCGATCACCTGGACCTCTGGCAGGTGCATGATGTGAGGACCGAGTACGATGTCGAGCAAATCTTCCGCCCCGGAGGTGCCATCGAGGCCTTTCTGGAGGCGAAGGAAAAGGGCTTGACGAGGTTCATCGGCGTAACCGGACACCACGATCCCCTCATTATCAAGAAATGCATAGAGTTCTTCGACTTCGATACCGTGCTCCTGCCTGCCAACCCGGGAGAACCGGAGTACAACAGCTTCCTTCAGCATGTGCTCCCTCATGCCCGGCAGAAGAACATGGGGATCATCGGGATGAAGGTCTATTTCCGAGGCCTTGCGGAGCGGCTGCCCTGGTACACGAGCATGGAGCCCTTCCTGCGCTTCGCGCTTTCCCAACCAATCACGAATATCGTCATCGGCTGTGATGACGTCCCCCAGCTCGAAGAGAATGTCAGGTTCGCCCGGTCCTTCGAGCCCATGACGGACGAAGACATGCGGAAACTCATCCGCGACGTCTCTCCTTTTGCGAGGCAGCTCATGTACTATAAGCCGTAAGATCACCGTCAGGGCCCAGGGGTGAGAAACAAGGAGCTTACGTTCAAAGACCCTGCCGCTTCTCGATGTCGTCAGACAGAGACGGGAAAAATGAAACACGACCTAAACATGATGTTTATTTAAGGTAGACAGATGGACGGACATCACATTGTCGTAACCTATACCATTGGCGAAGCAAAGCGCGCATTGCTCAAAGAGATCTTCGGCGAGGTGGCGAAACTTTCCTTTCTCGCTGATATGCCTTCGGGGCTGCGGGAACAAACACTCGTCGGGGCAGACGTGCTCCTGTCATGGAATCTGCCGAAGGAACTGGGACCCAACGAGCTCGGCTTGCTCACAAACGTGCGCATGATCCAGCTCCTCTCCGCCGGCGCCGACCATGTGCCCTTCATGGGGCTCCCGCCGGGCATTGTCATCGCAAGCAATGTGGGGGCATACGCGGACCCCATGGCCGAGCATGTTCTCGCCATGACGCTGGCACTCGCAAAGGACCTTTCCAGGGGACATCAAAGCCTCGCACGGGGTGAGTTCAACCAGTCCAGACTCAATCGCCGGCTGCGTGGTTGCGTATGCGGAATCCTCGGGTTCGGCGGCATCGGCCGCGCCACGGCCCGCTTGATGCGCACCCTGGGGGCCCGAATCTATGCCGTGAACACCAGTGGCAGGACAGAAGAACCCGTGGAATTCATTGGCACCCTGAACGATCTTGAGCGGGTCCTCTCCTCATCGGACGTGGTGGTCATTTCTCTGCCGCTGACCAAGGCGACGCGAGGCCTGATCGGAAAGCGCGAACTCGAATGGATGAAGCCAAATGCGATTCTCATCAACGTGGCGCGGGGTGATATTATCGACGAGGGGACTCTCTATGCTCATCTCTCCGCCCATCCTGAGTTCCTGGCGGGGATAGACGCCTGGTGGATTGAACCGTTCCGCGCCGGTGAGTTTCGTACGAATTATCCCTTTTTAGCGCTGCCGAATGTCCTAGGTTCACCGCATAATTCAGCGATGGTACCCGGCATGACAGACGAAGGGACACTACGGGCTGCCGAAAATGTGATGCATTTCCTGAAAGGAGATGCCATGGTCGGCCTGGTAAGACGGGAAGACTATGTGTAGGCCCCATAAGAGGTGGTTCACCAACCCGTCTCCTTCAAGTCCTTCCTGATGGCGGCGCGATCGTTCCGTTCCATGTCCATTCCCTGATCTCAGGCATATCCTGACCATACTTCGTAATGTACTCCCGGTGTTCGACCAGCTTATCGCGGATTGCCTGCTTGACGTAGGCAGCGATGGGTCCCAGTTTCGGCACGCGGTCGAACACATCGGCCACGAGGTGGAAGCGGTCCAGATCGTTGCGAACGGCCATGTCAAAGGGAGTGGTGGTGGTCCCCTCTTCTTTATACCCGCGGACGTGGAGATTTTTGTGGTTCGTGCGCCTGTAGGTCAGGCGATGAATCAGCCAGGGATAGCCATGATAGGCGAAGATGATCGGCTTATCGACCGTGAAGAGTGTGTCGAACTCCCTGCTGGAAAGGCCGTGGGGATGCTCTTCCTGGGGCTGCAGCGTCATAAGGTCCACCACGTTGATCACCCGTATTTTCAGCTCCGGAGCATAGTGGTGGAGCGACTCAACGGCGGCAAGGGTTTCGACCGTCGGCACGTCCCCGGCGCATGCCATGACCACATCCGGCTCCGTCCCTTTGTCGTTGCTCGCCCACTCCCAGATGCCGATCCCCGATGTGCAGTGCTTGATGGCTGCGTCCATGTCGAGCCATTGTGGTTCAGGCTGCTTGCCTGCAACGATCACGTTGATCTTGTTGCGGCTCCGTAGGCAGTGGTCAGCCACGGAGAGAAGGGTGTTGGCATCGGGTGGCAAGTAAACCCGGACGATATCAGCTTTTTTATTTACCACATGATCAATAAACCCCGGGTCCTGGTGGCTGAACCCGTTATGGTCCTGGCGCCAGACATGGGACGTCAGGAGGTAGTTGAGGGAGGCGATGGCTCTCCGCCAAGGGATTTCTTTGTTAACCACCTTAAGCCATTTGGCGTGTTGATTGAACATGGAATCAACGATGTGGATAAAGGCCTCGTAGCAGGAAAAGAACCCATGCCTCCCCGTGAGCAGATACCCTTCAAGCCAGCCCTGGCAGGTATGCTCGCTCAGGATCTCCATCACCCGGCCTTCAGGCGAAAGGTTTTCATCCTCCGGGATAGTCTCTGCCATCCATGCCCTGTCCGTTACTTCAAAGAGGGCATCGAGCCGATTCGAAGCGGTTTCATCAGGGCCCATTACCCGGAAATTCCTGTTCTCCCCGTTGAGCTTCATGACATCCCGTAAGAAAGAACCGAGTATTCTGGTGGCTTCGGCCGAAGCCTGACCAGGTTGAGGCACGTCAACCGCATAATGTCGGAATTCCGGCATCGTCAGCTCTTTAAGCAACAGGCCGCCGTTGGCATGGGGATTGGCGCCCATGCGACGATTCCCCCGGGGGGTCAATTCAACCAGTTCCGGAACGAGCTTTCCGTGCTCGTCAAAGAGTTCTTCCGGTTTGTAGCTCTTCATCCATGCTTCAAGTAATTTCACATGCTCCGGCTTCGTTGCCATATCGGTAAGAGGAACCTGATGAGACCGCCAAAAACCCTCTGTTTTCTTGCCGTCGACCTCCTTCGGACCTGTCCAGCCCTTGGGAGTTCGCAGGATGATCATGGGCCAGAGGGGACGTTTCGCGACCCCGCTGCTGCGTGCTTCTTTCTGGATTGACCTTATCTCGGCAATGACCATGTTCAGAGTTTCAGCCATCTTCTGGTGCATAAGTTCGGGATCCGAGCCCTCGACAAAGAAGGGCTGGTAACCGTAGCCGGTGAACAGGCCCTCCAGTTCTTCATGACTGATCCGTGCAAGCACGGTCGGATTGGCGATTTTGAAACCATTGAGATGCAGGATGGGAAGCACAGCCCCATCGGTGATGGGATTCAGGAACTTGTTAGAATGCCATGCTGTAGCAAGGGGGCCTGTCTCAGCCTCGCCGTCACCGACCACGCAGGCAGCAATGAGATCGGGATTGTCGAAGACAGCCCCAAACGCATGGGAAAGCGAATACCCGAGCTCTCCTCCTTCGTTGATGGACCCGGGCGTCTCAGGGGCGGCATGGCTCGGAATGCCACCGGGGAACGAGAACTGCTTGAAGAGCTCCTGCATGCCCTCGGCATCCCGGGATATGTGGGGATAAAATTCGCTGTACGTGCCTTCCAGATAGGTGTTGGCGACCAAGCCGGGACCTCCATGACCAGGGCCGCAGATGAAAATGACATTGAGATCATGAGCCTTGATCACGCGGTTGAGGTGCACGTAGATGAAGTTGAGTCCGGGTGTGGTGCCCCAGTGTCCCAGCAGCCTGGGTTTTATGTGCTCCAACTTCAAGGACTCTTTGAGCAGCGGGTTGTCATAGAGATAGATCTGTCCGACCGAAAGGTAGTTTGCCGCACGCCAGTATGCGTTCATGGTTTTAAGCTGTTTCGGGGAGAGAGCGTCGGGCATAGGGACCTCCTGTATGAATGTCTTGAATCGTGTACGTAATGTGGTTGCCTGTATTTGCAGTGGACGTACGGCTTATTGCCTCGTCTGCTTAAGGGCAGTGGCATCTGATGTATTCTTGATGAGATCATACGTGTGACGGGCAATCATCAGTTCTTCGTTGGTTTTCATTACCCGAACAACGGCTGGGCTTCCGGCTCGGGATATTATGGAGGCATTCTCCCGGTTGAGATCTCTATCGAAACGGATGCCCAGAAACTCCGTCTCTTTACAGATACGCTCACGAATTGACGGCGCGTTTTCTCCGATACCGCCGGTAAAAATCAGCCTATCAAGACCGCCTAACACAGCGGAAAGGGCGCCCAGGAACTTCCTGGCCTGGTAACAAAACAACTCCACAGCTTCAGCGGCATGCGGATTTCTTTGCTCCTCATCCAGCAGCACCTTCATGTCCGAGCTTATGCCTGATACACCCAGGAGCCCGGCCTGGTTGTTTACCATGCGGTTTACCGCAGCTGAGTCCATACCCTTGTCCTTGAGAAGATAAACGATGACTCCCGGGTCCAGATCTCCCGAACGCGTGCTCATTACAAGCCCCCCGGCAGGGGTGAACCCCATGGTCGTATCCATGCTTTTGCCGCGCCTGATAGCGGCCATGCTCGCCCCGTTTCCAAGGTGGGCGATGATCACTCTGCCGTCTGTTGATTCAGTCCCTTCTATTTTCCGGAGTTCGCTCAGGATGTATTCATAGGACAGGCCATGGAAGCCGTAGCGCAAAACGCCATGCCGCCGAACCTCTCGGGGGAGTGCATACCACTGTGCCAGCTCAGGCATGGTCCGGTGAAAGGCGGTGTCAAAACAGGCGACCTGCTTCAGTCCCGGATAGGAACGGGTGAATTCTTTTATGGCATCGATCTCGTGCGGGAGATGGTCAGGCGCGAAAGGCACGAGCCCATCGAGCGCGGTCAGCACTCCGGCGGTAATTAGATGCGGTTTGGCGTATGCGCTCCCCCCATGCACCAGGCGGTGGCCAACGGCATCCACATCGCGATCAAACGCGTTCCTGTGCAACCAGCTGATTATCTCGTGCAAAGCCGCACCATGGTCCGGCAGGCTGAGTTTCTTCTCGATCTCCGTCCTTCCATCAGCATCCGTGATGTGGAAAATGCCTGAATCGAGACCTATGCCTCTCGCACTTCCTGAAAGCATCTGCGTCTCAATGCTACCCATGCGGTACAGTGAGAACTTGATGCTGGAAGACCCGCTGTTGATCGTCAATATGCGAACAAAATCCCCGTCAGTCATGACATTCTCCTTAATATGTAGATCATAGCGTAAATTGATGGCTTGGTTCGCTGGCCTGATCACATAACTCGGGAAAAGGTATTACTGGCCTTATATGTTCACCATTCCTAGCTTCCAGGGGAATAGTACCTTAACTGAGAAGTATATACTTGAAATCATATCAAAAAAATAAACGTTATTTGTCCTTAAGTTTTTGGGAACCCTGTCAGGTCGTCTGATTCAACAAAATTTCTTCGCAGGTGTCAAACTATCATACTGCAGCATAGATTACAGAAGTGTGAAAAAGATTCTATCTTTTTATGAGTTCGTGGAGGTGGCATGATGAAGAAACAGATATTCACTGCAATTGGTGTGAGTAGCATGCTTTTGGCGTTCAGCCTTCTCTCCCCGCTGAAAAGCAATGCCGAGGTAAATGTCAATATCGCTATCCCCCTGCCCGGGCTGGTAATATCTGCACCGCCTGCCATGATCGTGATCCCCGGGACCTATGTGTATTATCCGCCTGATGTGGGCGTGGATATTTTCTTTTATCGCGGGTACTGGTATCGCCCTTACCGGGGACAGTGGTTCATATCCGCGGGATATAACGGACCATGGGGTACTGTCGCGGTCGGGAAGGTCCCTCGTGTTGTGCGCGGATTACCGCCCTATTACCGGCGCGTTCCTCCCGGATACGAACGCATGCCCTACAGAACGGTCAGGGGAAATTGGCGCACTTGGGAGCACGAAAAATACTGGGACAGACATGAACGCAGAATGGGCTACGGCGAGGCTCACGACGGAAGAGAGCATGGTGGTCCTGGACACGGTAATGGAAGAGGCGAAATGATGGGAAGGCGCGGGGACTATTAACGACCTGTATATCCAGCAGACGGGGCACCATTTCTATGAAATGAAGGGACGAGGGTCGGCATAGTGTAGAGAGAGGATTACTTGAAAAAGTAAGCAAAGCGGTGGTCCAAAGGCATCGTCTGATGATCGAAAAATGCGGGCACTTATGGTCTATCCAAGGACAAATGCCATCGGCTTGCCGGTCCCTCAGTCCCGCATGAATGGTTTTATTCCTTTTGCTACTACGCAGCAATATTTCTTACCGGAGCAGCTTGAACGCGTTTCCTCTAACGGGGTGAAGCTCTGTTCTTCAAATTTGACATTCAACGGTATTTGATAAACGAGCCGGTTTGATACTCTTCAAAAGCGATCCGCAGCTCCTCTTCCGTGTTCATTACGATGGGGCCGTACCACGCTACGGGCTCTTTGATCGGCTTGCCCGATATGAGGAGGAAGCGAACGGCATCGCCTTGCGTCGTGACCGTTACCTCGTCGCCGTCGCCAAAGAGAACGAGCATCCCGTTGCGCACGAATGGCTCTCTTTTCATGTCGAAATAGTTGACTCCCCCGACCTCGTAAGCGTAGGGGTCCTTCTCATTGCAGAAGAGGCCCTTCCCCCCGATGACGTAGGTGAACACCGTATGGCCCCGCTTGGTCTTGTGAATCAATTCGGACCTGGCAGGAACCGTCACATCGAGGTATTCCGGGTCGATAACGATATCCCGAACCGGACCCTGCCTGCCATCCACCGTGCCACAGATAATTTTAATTATTGCACCATTCTCCAGCACCACCTCAGGGACCTGTTCGCTCTTTACATCCCGGTAGCGGGGGTCCATCATCTTTTGGGATTTCGGGAGATTGGCCCAGAGTTGAAACCCTTCCATGACTCCGGCAGCGTCACCCTTGGGCATTTCCTGATGGATGATGCCGCTGCCCGCGGTCATCCACTGCGTATCGCCAGGGGAAATGACTCCCTTGTTCCCCATGCTGTCGCCATGCTCCACATCGCCCTTGAGGACATAGGTGATCGTCTCGATCCCGCGATGGGGGTGCCAGGGGAATCCTTTGATATAGTGCTCGGGATTGTCCGAACGGAAATCGTCAAGCAGAAGGAAGGGATCGAACAATGGGACCTCGCTGTATCCAAAAACGCGTTTCAAGTGCACGCCTGCGCCTTCGAGTGTGGGTTTGCTCTTGATCACTTTTTGGATCTTTCTGGTTATTGCCATGGATGACCTCCGTTCGATACTGCCCTGCACTTTGTCTCCGGTATGATCCGAATGCAACGCCCCGGAGTAAGATGCTGATGGTTTTAAGGCCGATTGTCTTCAGGCTAATGCTCGGCGCTGCATGCCCCTCATGCTGCAGGACGACTGCTTCAGCCTTGTCCCAGGATCTTCCTCAAGCGATCCGCATACTCTCTGCCGTCCATATCGTCCGTTACGATCTCAATATCCTCGGGCAGGGATACACCCAGGCCTAGTTCAACGGCACGCGCTATCTGCTCCTGCTCGAAAATCTTTTTATCCATGATCGCCTTGTTGCTGCCCAACTCTTTTAAGATGGCTAGCCCCACCGCGTCAATCGCGATCCGGTCGCTCCCGGCGATCATGACCTCGGCCGTCTTTCTCGTACCCTTCCCAGGCCCCCCGTCCACGAAAGCCTCAATACCGTCCAGGAGTATCAGTGACGGCGTGTAGGCCTGGTTTATCTCGGCGATCATCCTCCGCATGCTCAGAAACGATGTATGGAGTTCCGTCATGTTCCTCTTGCGGGTGAACCCTACGGAGAGCTTCAGTGACATGGTAAAGACTCCTCCGTAGCCGTGGGTCTTGAGACAGCAGGTGGTGACGATGCACTTTGAATTGAGCACGGCCTTGGCCACATCAAAACCATTCATCCAGTGGCTCTGTCCCGGCTCTATCCGCACCCAATCCTCTGGAGGGAGTTCTTCAAAATTTATGAGATCCACGCCGAGTTTTTTACACAGGTCATAGATTCCTTTTTCCTTCAGGACATCCGCTGTGTCAGGAGGTCCGCTTCGTTCCCCCAGGGTAATGCTCTTCGCGCCTCTGGACTGGAGATGGAGAATCAGATGCGTCAGCGTGTCGTTGTGGGTT
>Ga0335081_10020347_pt1 | contig 10735 bp, 12 predicted proteins | sample Lox_Sample_35_FD_206713 | JGI IMG/M metagenome (GOLD analysis project Ga0335081, IMG submission 206713) | Soil microbial communities from Loxahatchee National Wildlife Refuge, Florida, United States - Lox_Sample_3.5 | ecosystem: Environmental > Terrestrial > Soil > Wetlands | place: USA... | reverse complement strand
ACGCCGCATCCTCGTCCGCTGGGAGTATCATGCCGCGAACTTCCTCGGATTTGTCCAGCTCGCCTGCCTTGTTATCCTCTTCAAACGATTTTGAGATAGCTTCTACTTAGGTCATGCTGGCAAAGTTTCAAGAGCCCCGGTTGCGAGTCGCTTCCCTCGAAGGTGCGACCAGCAACGAGACGTTTCCAAAGTCGGTCTGTTTGTGCTAGCTGACCGCTAGGGCGAGACCGAGAGTGGTCGATGACAGGATTAAACGAGCGGTACCTAACAAAGCCAGCGTTCGAACGTAAACTTCAAACAAGTCCCTGTTGTTTTCCCTGTTAGCAGGGAATTCAGGGTGACCACCTCCGGAGGTGTTTAGAATCAAGAGAGTGAATCGATGCCGGCAATTGAGTACCTTAACAAGCCACCATCGAAATTAGATTGAACTAATTTCCCTGTTATTTTCCCTGTTAGCAGGGAATTTGGGCTGGCAATCTGCAAGTGCCACTTCCTGGCCGACAGTCAGCGACATCGCTCGAGTTCATCGACGAGAACGGCGGCGGCCCCAGCGTGCGGCTACGCAAGCGGCACCAAAAGAAAAGCTAGGGCTTGCCGCAGTGGCTGATTTGGGCAACCGCGAATTACGAAACGAAGCCAATTTGTTCGCCTATCCCTGCGCATATCCCTGTTTTGTTGCGTCGAGTTCTCAAAGGACCAGCAAGCTTCGCTTTGCCCCACTCCAAACCCCCAAACCCCACTTGTAGCAGTCGATTAGGCATGCTATCGTTTTTGATAGCATAGGAGATGTGATGGGCCAAGTTCTGGTTCGCAATCTGGACGACCGGGTGATCGAAAGCTTGAAGACCAAAGCCGAACTTAAGGGTCGTTCGCTTGAGCAAGAGTTGCGTGACGTTCTCACCAACGCCGCCCCCCTGACGCCCGGCGAGAAGATCGCTCTATTCCATAAACTGCGAGCAATGACGCCGCCGCTCGGCGATGTCGATGTACGAGCAGCCATTCGGCACGGCCGCGATGACGAGTTCGACGAATGACTATTGTCGTCGACGCGAGTGTCGCCTTGCGCTGGTGCTTTCAACTCAACGGCTCGGATCGGGCAGAAGAACTGTTGCGATCGGACGATCACCTCATCGCGCCCGATCTGGTGATCGCCGAGATCACCAATGCCGCTTGGAAATTCGTGATCTTCGACAGGGTGCCGGCAGACGCTGCCATGTCTGCCGTGCGGGAGGTCGCTAAAGCATTCGAAGAATTAGTGCCGACGAGCGTGTTGAAAGACCGCGCCCTGGCAATGGCCATCGAGTTGCGGCATCCCGCCTATGACTGTTTTTATCTGGCGCTCGCCGAGCGAAGCGCCTCACCACTCATCACAGCTGATGATCGACTGATACGCCGTTGTTCCGATACGCCCTTTGAAAAGCTTGTGCAATCGCTTTGATGGGATGGTCGGGCAGATGGAATCGTCACGTTCAATCTGTGTGACTTCGTTCCGTCGGTGAAGCAATTCGGCATTGCAGTGATGTCGCGGCTTGGCTTGAGCCCGAGACTGGAAGTGGCCATTGTTCATCGGTGCTCGCAGGCATCCTAATTGTTCGAGCCCATCGACGAGAACGGCGGCGGGCCCCGGGTGCGGCTGCGAAAGCGGCACCAAAAAAAAGTTGAGCCGAAGAGTGAGATCGGCTATCGCGCTTGCGGGACGTATGACATATAATATAGTTATGTCATACAATGAGAGGAACCGATCGTGGCCGCTACAAAACAAGCAAGGAAAGCTAGATTGCGGGGACATCGGACCTCGTTGGCACGGACCAAATCATTTGATCCGGTAACCTCGGCACGGATCGAGTTCGCGCTCTCGACATTGGCGGCGAGCGGCAAACTTAAGGGCGCGCGCACCGCGCGGCTTAGCGCTCGTATCGATCCAGGATTGATGCAGGCGGCTCGCGCCAAGACCGGCCTCAACAATGACTCGGAGCTGGTCAACGCGGCGCTTGCCGTGCTGGCAGCACCTGATGATTTTGGCCCTTGGTTCGCTGCCCAAGCTGGACGCCTGCCCAAGGATTTTGAGCTTGAGCTCTGATGTTCAATCGATCATCAGTCGCCATGATCCCGCTCGCTGGTCTAAATCCCTGGCGCATCGGCCGAAGGCGGAACTCCCTTTTGATCCATTTCAGGTCCCCACTAGATCGTCCCTCCTGTTCGACGCCACCGTCTATATCGATCAGCTCAAGGGTGAATTGCCGCGGCCAATTGTCGATTTGGTCGCCGCGCGGACCATCCTGCATGGTGCACCGGCGCTGGCCGAACTCGCCGTCACCATCGGCGCCCTCGACCCAGCGGATCGGCGCACGCAAGCCACGTTGACCCCGATCATCGAAGTGCTTACGCGGATCAATCCCGCGCGTATTATTGTGCCGAGCTACGAAATTTGGTTAGAAGCAGCAGTGATGGCCGGCATTTTGGCCCGTACCCAAGCCATTCCAAAACAGAAACGTCGTAAATTTCTCAATGACGCCCTGCTCTTTCTGCAGGCCGCCGATGCCGGCGCGGTCATGATCAGTAGAAATTCCTGGGATCTCGATTTGTTATTGCAAATGAAGCCGCAAGTGGCTGTCCTTCTTTACGACAGGGGCTGAATAAACCGTTGATCTTATGCCTTGTCGCTACTGGAACCTCTGGTTGCCGGCCTCGGCCCGAATGTGTATAATAGCATGCATCGATACACACGACCACGGCACGGAATCTGGCCCATGCGCACCAATATCGAAATCGATGACGTCCTCATGAGAAAAGCCCAAAAGGCCTCTGGACACGCAACCAAGAAACAAACTGTGGAGGAGGCACTCCGATTGATGATCAGACTGCGGCGGCAACATGAAGTCGACGCCGCCTTCGGCAGATACCGCTGGCGTGGCAACCTAGCTCGCAGCCGTACAGGGCGAGGGGCCAGGTGATCGTTGTCGACAGCAGTGTCTGGATAGATTTTCTGAATGGCCGTAACGCTCCCCATGTGCGGCGACTGCGCGCCATCCTCGGCATAGACGAGGTTATCGTTGGCGATCTGATGCTTTGTGAGGTGCTGCAGGGCTTGGAAAGCGAGCACGCGGCTCGCGATGTTGAGGCGCTACTTCGCCGCTTCGAAATCGTATCGATGGTTGGGGATGCGATTGCCGTCGCGGGCGCTCGCAATTTCCGCTTTTTACGTCGGCGCGGGATCACAGTCCGCAAGACGATCGACCTCTTGATCGGGACCTGGTGTATCGAAAACCGCGCGGCGCTGCTCCACAACGATAGCGATTTTCATCCAATGACCCGCTATCTCGGACTCAGGGAGTTCATAGGTCGAGAGAGGTAGCTTTGCGAAAGCATTATTCGCGAGCAAGGGCGGCCATGAAACGATCGATGGTGAAGTTCTCGCGCTTGACGATGCTTCGAAGAAGACGCCACCAGGATCGGCCTGACTATGGCTAGCGACCGACAAATTGCCGCTAATCGCCGCAACGCGCGCCGAAGCACCGGTCCCCGCTCTGACGCCGGCAAGAGACGATCGAGTCTAAATTCTTTTCGCCACGGTCTTGCCGCTGGCATAACTGCATATCCAGAACACGCCAAACAAATTGAAACGTTGGCGCGCAAGATCGCCGGCAAAACCACAGATGTGACCACCCTCGAGTGCGCCCGGTACTCTTGCGCAAACCGAATTTGACTTCGCGCAGATTCGACGGGTAAAGGTAGCATTAATTTCGCGCGTCATGGCGTTTGGTGAAGTTGAAACGCCGCCTCCAGTATCCCTCTCTGCCACGCTGACGCTCGTCGGCGCGCGCAAGGAGTGAAAACGGCAACCCCAATTGCCATTTGCCGGCTTGGGCAAAAAATTCCGCTATTCCGCAATTAATCCGAAACGCGCTCCGGTTTCCCAAAAGGTGCTGTTCAACAACAGAGCGATCCACGAACAGGGCGGTCAAATCTCGGCAAATTTCAAGGAACCGGGAGTAGGGTGCATGGCTTTATGGGGCACGGGACCGCCGGATTAATACAAGCTAAATTCGGCCGCCGTGGTTTCGCAACATCATAATGTCTCGAAGAATTCCGCAAAAACAAAAGGGCCTAAAAGCGGGTCGACCTCATCGAAGAGATCGCAGCTGCGGCCCAGCGACCATTGAGATATCGCTAAGTCATCGATTTGTCCCGATGGCATTGCCGGATCCCAACTGGCCTTGGCAGTGATGCGCGACTACATTTTGACGGCATAGCGGTCATTGCGGACGGCCCTTACGCTCCCCTACGATTCAGCAGGCGATATCGCTACTCTCGATCAGAACGAAGCGCTGGGCTACGAATGAAGCTCGGGCAGACGCTGGCTGTCACTTCATCAAAGCCGGCGCCGAGCCTTGCGGAATTTTCTTCTTGCGGAGGTGGCGGTGAAAGATCCGTACGAGACACTGGGCGTCGAACGCAGCGCCTCGCCCGATGCCATCCAGAAGGCCTATCGCCGGTTGGCCAAGAAACTACATCCCGATCTCAACCCCGGGAACAAGGAGGCGGAAGAGCGCTTCAAGGCGGTTTCGGCTGCGTATGGTCTCCTATCTGACGCAGATAAGCGTGCGCAATATGACCGGGGCGAGATCGACGATACCGGCGCCGAAAAGCCGCGGCAGCGCTTTTACAAAGATTTTGCCTCCGAGGCTGCCACTGGTCATCCTTACGAAAACTATTCCGGGTTCGCCGATTTCGCGGATTCAGACGACGTCCTATCGGAATTGCTCAGGCGTGGTGCAAACGTTCATGTGCGCGCCCGCGGAGAAGACGTGCGCTATCACCTGCCGATCGAATTCCTTGAAGCTGTGACGGGTGCGACCAAGCGGCTGACATTGCCCGACGGGAAAACTCTTGATGTGACGATTCCAGCCGGAATCCAGAATGGCCAAGTCCTGCGGCTGCGCGGCAAGGGTCGCCCGGGCATCGGTGACGGCGAGCCAGGCGACGCGCTGGTCGAGATCACGATCAAGCCGCACCGGTTCTTCGCCCGTGAGGGCAACGACGTCTACCTCGATCTGCCGGTGACGTTGTCCGAGGCCATTCTCGGCGCCCGCATCACCGTGCCGACACCGACCGGCGCCGTGGCAATGACGGTGCCGAAAGGATCCAACACCGGTACGGTCCTGCGGCTCCGCGGTAAGGGTGTGCTACGCCGCGACGGCAGTCACGGTGACGAGCTAGTGAGATTGAAGGTTATGTTGCCGGAGCAACCGGATCCTGAGCTCGAAGCTTTTGCCGCTAAGTGGGAAGGCGGGAAGGCTCATGATCCCCGCCGGGATATGAAATCATGATCATCAGTAAGCAGGAATTCCTGGTCCGCGCGCAGCTCGAGCATGAGACGCTCGAGGCGTGGATCCACGAGGAATGGCTCATTCCGGGCGCGTCCGCCGGCGAGGTGACGTTTTCGGACGCCGACATCGCGCGCGCCCAACTGATCAAGGACCTCAAGAGCGATTTGGGCGTCAATGACGAAGGCGTTGGTGTCATTCTCAATCTCGTCGATCAGGTCCATGGCATGCGAAGGGTGCTGACTGAGTTGCTCCGGTCTTTGCGCAGCCGTGCTTGAACGGCAAGATAGCCGCATCCAAGGTCCGGTCGTTGGCCTTGCCGAAATATTATTGGTCGCCCATCATTCAATTTCTACGTCGGGAGAGCTCTATGCGTACCTTCATGCGATCAGCAAAATGTTCTCTCGCCGCGGCGGTCGCGACCCTAGCCGCAATTTTTTTGACAGGAACTCGCGCCGAAGAGTCCCTTCAGATCGAGGGGGGTCAAATCGCTGATGCTGCACCGGATGCTTCCGGAGTCCGAGTTTTTAAGGGCATCCCATATGCCGCTCCACCGGTGGGGGTGCTGCGCTGGAAGGCGCCTCAACCGGTGCAGCCCTGGAACGGCATCCGCAGCATCGCGGAATGGGGTCCGCGCTGCGTCCAGAGCAGCCGACTCGGGGATCTTGATCCGCTCAACAAACGAATGGACGAGGACTGCCTGTACTTGAATGTGTGGACCCCAGCGACATCGTCGAACCAATCGTTGCCGATCATGGTCTGGATACACGGTGGCAGCAACCTGAATGGTGCCGGCTCGCAGCCTGAATTTGACGGTAGCCATCTCGCCAGTAAGGGCGTTGTGGTCGTGACCATCAATTACCGTCTCGACGTTTTCGGATTCCTGGCACACCCGGAATTGACGAAAGAATCGGGCACGAATTCCTCCGGCAATTATGGACTGTTAGATCAAATTGCCGCGCTCAACTGGGTGCGGAGGAACATACGGGCATTCGGTGGCGACCCCAATCGGGTAACGTTGTTCGGGGAGTCAGCAGGTGCGTTCGACGTAAGCTTGCTGATGGCCTCACCACTGACAAAGGGCCTGTTCACGCGCGCAATCGGCGAGAGCGGGGGCGCACTCACCACGATCGCTGCGTTCGGGCCAAAGCCCCTGCAAATTGGTGAACAGGATGGTGTCAACTTCGTCCGGTCGATCGGGGCGAATTCTATCGCGGAATTGCGCGCCAAATCGGCCCAGGAAGTTCTTGAAGCTGTGATCAAGAGCCCAATCACCTATGCTTTCGGTGTCGTTGACGGATACGTAGTGCCTGAGCACCCCGCGTCGATTTATGCGGAGGGCAAGCAGAACGATGTGCCATTGCTCGTCGGCTGGAACGCCGATGAGGGCAGCCTTTTTGCGGCCCGCATTAGGTTGCCGGCGGACGCTCCGCCTTACGCGGAACGAATTCGCGCACAGTTCAAAGGTCAAGCGGACACAGCGCTGAAACTCTACCCGCCGGGATCGACCCCACAAGAGGAGATGACATCGCTGACGGCATTGCTCGGCGATGAGATCATCGCGTATGGCAGTTGGGCTTGGGGGGAACGGGCGGCGACGAGTGGGAGGTCGCCAGTCTACCGATACTATTTCACGCGCCGGCCACCTGGCGCGCCCGAACTCTCAATTTATCCCCTCACAGCGCCTGGCGTCTATCACTTCGCTGAGATTTATTACGTCTTCAACACTCTCCACGTGATGAGCGACTGGCCGTGGGAGTCTGACGACCGCCGGCTTGCTGACGCAATGTCATCCTACTGGACTAATTTTGCCAAGACCGGCGATCCCAACGGACCAGGCTTGCCGCAATGGCTAGCCTATAAGCCCGGCGGAGGAGGGCAGGTGATGGAGCTTGGCAACTTGATTGGGCTTCACGCAGAGCGGGACCGAGATCGCTACGAGTTCCTCGATGCGTTTTATCGGAGGACGGCTGTAAAGTAGCGTTTGCTCATTCTTGTCTCCGCGCGAGCGGTAAATTCCGCCGGCAAAATCAGGGCTTTCCGCAATATTCCGCTAATCCCGTTTATTCCGATAACGCCTCCCGTTTGCCGACTCGAACCCCGGTCCGCGCGACCGCCGTATAAAGGTCAACGACAAGTCAGAGAGGAGGACAAGCCAATCAGCGATTCCGCAAAATTTCCGCCACCCGAAATATTTCGAAAACCGCCGCCTTGAGTTTAACGAAGTTCTACGCTGCCTTAACGCGGAGCGTGGGAATCTTGCTGACATTTTCTTTGCGTTCGGCATTCCATGTATCGTACGCGGCCTGCATGCGGACCCAGACTCCGGCGCCGTCGCCGAACAATTTGCCGAGCCGAACCGCTACGGCCGGAGATACCGGTTTGCGCTCACGCAAAATATCGTAGAGATGCTGGCGGGAGATACCGAGCAGCTGGGCGATCTCGGCTTTGGTCCGCCCGGTCGCTGGAATCACATCCTCTCGCAGCAAAGCACCAGGATGGGTCGGGCAACGACCCGAATAGCGTTTGGCAACATGGACCATGATTGACCGTCCTTAATGGTATTGTTCGAAGTCGACACGCCAGGCGTCACCTGCCTCGAATTCGAACGTGATGCACCACGGTCCATTTACATGGACCGAATAGCGCGTCGGTTTGAAGCCTCGTAAGGGATGATTTGTTGCGGCAGGCCCCTTAAGCGGTCAGCTCAAATCCGTCAACAATTTTGCTATCAGGCAGCGCGGGGCCGCACATCTCGTGTGATTGCCTCTCCACTTTCCATGCGCGCTTTGGTGAGATCGTGCATGGCCTGTAGGTTCATCCAAAACTCGGGGCTGGTGCCATAGAAGCGCGCTAAGCGCAGAGCCGTATCTGCTGTTACTGCCCGCTCGCCCTTAACGACAGCGCCTATGCGGGTCGCCGGAACCCGCAAAGCGATCGCCAAAGCATTGACTGACATTCCCAGTGGCTTAAGAAATTCTTCGTTCAGCACCTCGCCGGGGTGGTCACCCGGTTGGGGGTCGCAATGGCTCTAGTGGTAATCGACGATTTCGACATCGGCTGGTCCTTCTTTGGTCCAAGTGAAGCAGAGGATGCGCGTCATGCCAAGAAGGCGCTCGACATGAAGGTGATCAAAACCGATGCCAACGATGCCGAGGGACTGGCACATTTGGTGCGTACCGGCTGGTATCGCGAGGTCGGAGTCAAAAGCCGTGAGGCCATGCTGGCAAAGGCACTGCTTGGCGCGCGCAGTCAGTTGCTCGGCATGGCGCTAGCGCTTGAGAACCAGATCCGCGGCATCCTGAAGACGTTCGGCCGGATCGTGCCAAAGGGGGCCGGCGGACTATTCGAAAAGAACGTTCGCGCCCTGATCACGGATGATGCCGAGATTGCTGCAGTCATCCTACCGCTTTTTCAAGCGCGACAGATCGCTCGCAGCAAATGCGCCGCGCTAGACCGTCGTCTCATCGGATCGGTGCAGGGCGATGCGACCTGTCGCATGCTCATGACCATACAGGGGATTGGTCCTATCACCGCCGTCGCCTATCTCGCTGCGCTCGAGAAGCCCGATACCTTCAAGCGGTCGCGCGCGGTTGGTGCCTGGCTCGGGCTTACACCGCGGCGCTGCGGCCCCGGCGTGCGGCTACAAAAGCGGCAACCGAAGGGCGTTACTTGCCCGAGTGTGAAAAGGCGAGGCACCCGCGAATTACGAAACGATGAAGTCGCCACAATAGCGAACACCTTGACCATTCCCCTGTGCGACCAAATCTGATCAGAAGGGCAAAGCATCATCGGATGCGTCCCTCCAGGTGAATTTCGGAATGATCAGCCAAGCGGATGCCGAACGCTCAATGAGGTTGTTTGCACAAGAAGTAATGCCGCACTTCAAAGAGTAAGAGTTCCGACGCCACAGCGTTCGAACTGAATGAAACTTCTTCCGCCGTAAGGAGACGCACTGTGCCACCGCACACTGATCGCATCCTCACCACCCATGTCGGCAGCCTGATCCGGCCGCCGAAGCTGATCGAGTTCTGGCGATCGATCGAAGATGGCAAGCCCTACGATGAGGCGGGGTTCGAAACATGCCTCACGGAGTGCGTCACCGAGGTGGTGCGCCAGCAGGCGGAAATCGGCATCGACATCGTCAGTGATGGAGAATTCAGCAAGGGGCTCAATTGGGCATTCTACATTTTCAAACGCCTCAAAGGCATTGCCGTGCGGCCGGCCACGCCTGAGGAACTACAGGATCCGATGACGTCGATGTCAGGCGGTCAGGACCGCCAGGCGTTTCCGGAATTTTATGCCGAGTACGACGCCGCCACCGGGTTGGGCAAAAGGCTGGGCAATCGCGTCGTCGTCAATGGGCCGATTACCTATTGCGGCCAGAACCAGGTGGGCCGCGACATTAACAACATCAACGCCGGTCTGGCCAAGGCCAAGCAGCAATACCCCACGCTCGCAGGCTTTCTCCCGGTGGTAGCGCCGGCGAGCGCGCTGCCTGGAGCCAAAATCGAGCACCACAAAGATGAAGAAAGCTTCCTCTTTGCGCTCGCCGAAGCGTTGCACCAGGAATACAAAGCCATCGTTGATGCAGGTCTTTATGTGCAGGTCGACGATGCGTTCCTCCCCTACATGCATGAGCGTATGGTGCCGCCGCTGTCGAATGCCCAGTATCTACGCTGGGCGCAGATGCGTGTTGATGCGCTTAATCACGCGCTGCGTGACATTCCGGAAGAGCTCTCGCGCTATCACATCTGTTGGGGTAGCTGGAACGGCCCGCACGCCTTCGACGTGCCGCTTAAGGACATCATCGGCCTCTTGCTGCAGGTGCGTACCGGCCATTACTCATTCGAGGCTGCTAATCCACGCCACGCTCATGAGTGGCGAGTGTGGGAAACCGTGAAGCTTGCGCCCGGCAAAATTTTGATTCCCGGCGTGATCAGCCACGCCACCAACATCGTCGAGCATCCGGAATTGGTCGCAGAGCGCATCGTGCGGCTCGCTAAGATCGTCGGCCGCGAGAACGTTATGGGAGGTACCGATTGTGGCTTCGCCCAAAGCCCATTCGCCCGCCGCGTGCACCCGACCATTATGTGGGCGAAGTTAAAATCATTAGTCGAAGGTGCGCGGATCGCGACGCAGGTGTTGTGGGGCAAGCAGGCCGCCGCATAAGGACCGCCGGCCTCCTGACGTTCGATCCCATGCATAGAACGGCTCGGTACATAGGCGGCTCACTATATAAACGGCTCGGTACATAGCGGCTCAGTACATAGTGGCTCAGTACATAGCGGCTCAGTACATAGCGGCTCAGTACATAGCGGCTCAGTACATAGCGGCTCAGTACATAGCGGCCCAGTCGAGTAGCTGGGATTAGGAAAATGTCGATCCGTGCAGTGAACGTTCTGATA
>Ga0335081_10020346_pt1 | contig 10735 bp, 13 predicted proteins | sample Lox_Sample_35_FD_206713 | JGI IMG/M metagenome (GOLD analysis project Ga0335081, IMG submission 206713) | Soil microbial communities from Loxahatchee National Wildlife Refuge, Florida, United States - Lox_Sample_3.5 | ecosystem: Environmental > Terrestrial > Soil > Wetlands | place: USA... | reverse complement strand
CACCTTCTGGGGCCGAGGTCCCCTCCTGGCCGGGTGTGCCGTAGCGTGGCATGCGGGCTCCTTTCTTGCTGCCATTGAGGTATCCACCCGGCAACATAACGGAAGGAGCCCTTCACATTGCGCAACCGCGGCTCGCCTGGCGCTCGATCACCCAATTCCGCAAGGCATGGTCCCTGGAAATACGCGAACATGGTGGGCTGATCATTTCTGGGCGCAGCTATCGGCTCAGACCTGAGCAACGTGTGACCCAAAGTGGTTGAACCAACACACCTTTCACAGCTGTGCGTGCGAAAACCTCGTCCAAGTCATGCGACCAGGCCATATTCGTTGATCAGGGCACCGACGCGAGCCTGTTTTCGGACACGGTACTGGTCGAGATCGACCGTGTGGGTGCCGAGAATCCTGTCGCATGGCCTGGACCGGCCTGACAGGCGCTGTGGGGTGCCGGAAGTCTGCCTGTCCTGCCTGGCCTGTGAGCTGCAGCGATGCGGCAGGTTCCGAGGTCGCCGTACTGCGCCCGCGCCCAGCCCCGGCCCCGGCTGGGGTCACACCCAGCATCGTGCTCCGGTGGCACTGTCGCCTGGTCAGCCCGAAGCAGACCTACCCGAACCGGACAGGCCGACCGCCGGGTCAGCGCCGAGATCGCAACGCTGATCGAGCGGCTCGCCGCCAAGAACCGACCCGCTGGCTGCGGCGATCGACAGCCGGCTGCTGGCCGCGGCCGGCTGGGATCCGGCCATCCAGACCCTGGCCCCAGATTGTGACCATCCGCTGCTCGGCTACCGGGTGTGCCGGGTCGCGGGCTGCGAGCTGGAGGCGCCAGACCCCAGCGGCCTGTGCAGCGGTTGCCGGGATCGCTTTGTCGGGGGGCCGGGAAAGCCGATATCGAGACCTTCTGCCAGTCCGGCCCGGGCCGCATGAACCGCTCCGGGGACCGGCTGTGCCTGGTCTGCCGGACTCCCGGCTCCGAGCGGACGGTGGGGACCAACGACTTGTGCGTGAGCTGCGACGGCCTGCGGCGCAGGCGCCGCCAGAGCGTGGACGCCTACGTCAACGGCGATGCGGATCATCCCCCGGCCAGCCCCAGGCCGGCCCTCGGCGCCTGCACGGCGGCGTCCTGCCAGCGTCTGGCCACTCATCCGGGGACCGGCCGTGCGGAGCACACGCCTCGGAGTGGCTTCAACGGTTGAGGCGGGCATGAGCTCACGGTTGATCTAACGGGAGGCATCGAGTTCCTCGGTGCACCGGGCCAGGCGCTCCTGGGCATCGAATAGTGCCCGCTCGAGTTGCCTGGCGCGGGCGGCCATGTCCGGGTCTTCGGGGTCCTGTTCGCCGAGCCCGCCGAGCACCTCTTCGTTGGCGAGGATGAGCGGGGCCATCCGCTCAAGCGGTGTGACCCGGCCGGGGAGTGCACGCTGTGCTGGTAGCGCTGCCCGGCCCAAGCGGTGAACCGGCTGTTGAGCTGGGCGAGGGTCAGGTCGGGGAAGGCGGCCGCCCCGGCCAGGGACGTCAGCGCCGACACCGCCGGACCGGTAGGCCCGCAGCCACCGCTCCACCGTCGCCGCGACCCGCCCCGGGTTGCCGATGCCGTCTGTGGTCGTTTCGGCGACAATCCGGCGCACCACCGCGCCGCGCTGCCGCCCCGACAGGGCCGGGCTGGCCGCCTCCTGGATCGTCAGGTACCGCCAGACGCCCTCCTGCCGGGCGCGCTCGCGGTGTCGGCGGGCCTCGGGGCCGATGCCGGTCACGTGGCCACCTCCCGGTGATCGGCTGAATCTGACCGCGCCAGTGCGGTGAACGCCCGCCGCCACGTTCCGGCCAGCTTCCGGAACGCCGACAGCCAGCCGCGGACCGTGCCCTCGGGCCCGGCCGACGTCATCGGCGATATCCCGCGGCCGGGCGCCCGCCGCCCGCCCTCGATCGCCGACACGATCACCTCGGCGGCCCACCCGGGCGTCGCGTTTCGGCTGCGGCGAGACTTCTACGCGTCGCCTGTGGCGCTGGCCACCTCGGCGTTGACGATGCGGGCAAGCATGCCCAGGTCGGCGTTGGAGCCTTTGACGCCGAGGGCGCGCAACGTCCGGCGTGACACGCGTTCTCCGGACACGATCAGCTGTCCGGCGGCGACCCGTGCCTGGGCCAGCCGTGCTTGGTTACCCGCCTGTGGTCCGTAGCCCTGCAAGTCGGCCAGGCTGCGGGCTGGCTGGTGACCGCACCTGGCGGGTCCGGTGTCCGCAGGGTGGTCCGCGTGGTCTACGCCGTCGACTTGGGGCCTGGCCGGGTAGGCGGGCTGGTCCCCGCCGGGATCATCCTGGTCCCGGCGGGCGCAATGCCCGTCGGCTGCCCGGTCCAGGACACCGCAGGGCACACGATCAGCTGGGCCGTCGGTGCGCGGGTCCGCGCGCAGCAGGTGTGCGAGTGCGGTTCCCATGCCGAGGACCAGGACGGGCAGGCAGGCCACGGCGGTGGTGATTTCCCACGGCGCGCGGGCCGTTCCCGCCTGGGTGAGCAGGTGGTAGGCGATCTGTCCGGCCATGCCGAGCAGGAGTGAGGCGATGGCGGACCAGCGGGCGAAGCGGCGGGCTGCCGGGTTCACCGCGGCGGGGGTGGACAGCCACGCGCGCAGGGCGTATGCGGCGTAGGCTTCGACGCCGATGGGCAAGGTGACGGCGGTGTTGAGGTGGAGTGCGTCCCAGATGCCGGGTAGCGGGTGGACCTGCCCGAAGCCGGTCATGCGGCCGATGCCGACCCAGCCGGACCAGACCGCGACGGAGGCGGGCGCGGCCAGCAGGATCAGTGGCCAGGACCGGATGGCCGGTTCTGGAGCCGTTTTGGTTGCGGGCCGGCTCGTGGCCGGGCTCCCGCTGGCAGGGCCAGCCGGTCGGCGTGTCCCGGCCGGGAACGGGCCTGGCCGGCGGCGGGGGATCTGGTCTGCGGTGGCCGGGGCCAGAATGGACGGGTCACCGTGGCCCGCTGCGACCGGGCATCGTGGCTCAGCGGCGGTGCCGGTCGGCTGCCCGGTGCGGCCCACGGGTTCGCCCATCTGCACGCGGTTGGCCGTCATCCGGTCAGTGGCCGGGTGAGTGAGTTGCGGTGCGGGGCCTGCCGGTTCAAGGCGCTCGCCCGTCAGGTGCGCGGGGCCGGGTCTCGGATGGGAAGGATTGTGCGGCATGCTGCTCCTCCGTGATCAACTGGGAGGAATTTGGGAGGTCGCAACGGTCGTGAACGTACCTCAACTGCTCCCAGTTGGCTTGAAGAGGAGCTTCTGACCAGGCCTTCAGCCAGTTTCCGCTGGCCGCGAGAGTGGCCGGATGTTTATGGCATGCAAGAGGTCCGGGGTTCGAATCCCCGTAGCTCCACGCAAACCTCCAGGTCAGAGCCTTGTAATCGCTCTCGCCAGATCCTGTGAAGATCTTTTGACCGTCATCTGACCGCCTAGTGAGCGTGGATTGGCGGCATCGGGCGGTGCCGACCGTTCTTGGATGGCACGTCAGGCGGGCGGTGCCTGCGCGCCGATTGAACGGGCGGCGAGGTCGGGGTCACGCTGACAGTCCAGTTTTTCGCGCATTGTGGGTGGTCTGCTCGGCCAGGTCGCCCGTGTCGTTGACGGACAGGTCCGCGAGGAGCCCGGTGTTCCGGCTTGCGAGATCGGTCTGGCAGACGACGGCGGGAACGCCGCTGCCGACTCGGCCTGTCGTGATCACAGTGCCGTCGGCGGCCAGGACGCCGATCGGATCGGGATGCGGGGTCTGGATCCACGCCGCGCGTTCGACGGCGCAGGTCAGGTCGAGATCGACAACGGCGGAGTGGCCACTGGCGGATTGGAAGAACCGGCGTCCGCCCAGCCATGCCGCGTCCCACACGTGCGCGGGGAAGTCGATCTCATGGCCTTCCTCGTCGCCGGGACTCTTACCGAGGCGGTCAGGGTGAGCTTCCCGGAGTACTCGAACACCACCGTCGGCCACGGCACGGCGGCCGGGGGAATGGCGGTGAAAACCGGCGGCGCGGGCTGACGGGCGATGAGCAGCTCGGTGAGCATCCGCATAGCTGCCGCCCCGCTAGGAGGCGTGATCGAGGAAGACGGCAAGCAGGCTAGCGGGGTCGGTCAGACCGCACAGCATCGCCTCGAAATGAGCCCGGTCCAGCAGCAGAATCATCGGGCCACTTGTTGTGCTCGGCAGCCTCCGGGACCGGCTTGGTGTAGCCGGACATGGACAGGAGCACGCCGCGGGTCCGGGCCACGCGTGACCTGATCCGGTCGGCCAGATTGGCTACCGGCTCAGCGGATACCGGGGCCTTGAGCCACTTGGGCTCCAGGATGAACCGGGCGTGCTCCACAGCGAAGACAACATCAATCTCATCGCGCCCCCCGCCGGCCGGACGCTGGCCCGCGCGTCGATATCCCACCAGCACAGCACCGAGGCGATCAGCGAGTTGAGCTCCTGCCTGCGGGCGTGCCGCCGTTGCCCGCCTCCCGGCACCCAGGACGCCGTACTGGGCGATCAGATCTCGCATGCGCGAGTCCGGGCGGCATTCACGTGATCATCTTCCACTTGCTCTGCAGCCCAGTCAGGAACTTGGCCGCTGATCCGCAGGTGCTCGGGCCGTGCGTCGCCCGCGTCTCCTGCCTGCTGAGAGTGCTTGTCGCGCGCGGGGGCCAGAGCGGATCGGGCAAGCGCGGTCGCGCGGTAGGTTTGCTGTCCGTGTTAGCTTCGAAACGGCGCAGGCACGGTCAGCCACCGCGCCGGCCTTCGCAACTGCGGGCGCCGTACCGCTATAACCGGCCGGTCCGGGACCTGGAGTTCGTCCAGCGCGTCCGCCGGCACACACCGGCCAGCCTGGTTCCGCTCGTAGCGCGTTACGGCGCGGCATTCGCCGACAAGGAGCACTATCTCCACAGGGACCGGGCGCTTTTTGCGCCGTGGGTCTTGGCGGAAGTCGCCCGCGCCAGGCTCGTCTACGGGACGGATTTCAACCGCACGATAGCCACAGAGGATGATCTGCGGTCGTGCTGCGCGGCCTACCTGGCACTCAGCGACCCTGAGCTCGGGCGCCGCGCGGAGGGCGCGGTCGCGCGCTTCCTGCTGCGAGTGGCGGGAGAGCAGCCAGCCTTTCAGCAGGAGGTCTTCAATGACCTTTCGCGCCCTGTGGCGCCGTGGCAGCAGACCCACGCCGCGCAAGCCCCTGGAGGTCGCGGGTCCGGGCTGGCCTGAGCGATTGCTCGGATGCACGCTCCAGGAGTACGTCGCGGCTGCGATTCTCCTGCACACAGGGGCGCTAGAATGCAGGCACTTTCGATCTTGAGTGGCTGACGGCCTCAGCTCGCGGAGGTAACGCGAGAGGTGTCGGCTGACGTCCTGCGACAAATGATCGAGACTCAGTACACGGCCTCACCGGAACGTTCTACGTGCGCGATACCACGCTCCCACCCGTGAGGGTGGCGGCCGACTTCAAGGAACGACTGGCCCGGTACGCCGCTTCGCACGACCGCGACGTCTCGTGGGTCATCAGGAAGGCGATCGAGGAGTACCTGGACCGCCACGAGGACAGGGAATGAGGCCCTGTCAGCCTTGGCCGCTACGAATGCAATAGTACGCCTCGAACGCAGGCCGGGGCACGCCAGGACCACACCGAACCAACCTGGCAGAAGGAGAAGAAGTGTCCAAGATCCTAATCGGGAAGTACCAGGCCACCATTTACCCGGACGGAGACGGCTTCACCGGGGCGATCAGCCTGGGATTCGACGGCCAGGGCAGGCGGCAGCGGGTCAAGCGGAAGGGCCGCACGAAGGCGATCGTCAAGGACAAGCTCATCCAGGCCGTAGCGGACCGGGACGCCGGGCTCAAGATCACCGTTCCCGCTACCGGCCGGGGTCCACGCTGAGCTCACCGGCCACCGCCGGATTCTCATGAGTCGTCACATCATCAAGCGGTGGCCGTTCCGCGTCCAGCGCCCGTTCACCGCAGGTCACGAAGTCTGGTTGGAGTACTAATCTCGCCTCACCCATGCGGCAAGCTGGCGAGCCCGGAGGAGCGGTTCCTCCGGGCTCCCCGACCTTAGAGCGGGGTGAGCTGCACTTCCCGGAGAGGAGGTAGGGTAGGTCCTTCTTCTCCGCGGCTCGTTTCGGTGCCTTTTTGCGCTGCGGCGACCTTCTTACCGACCCCTTCCACGATCTGCGGGCCGTGGTCTTCTAGGATGTCAGGGTCGGTAAGCACCACACGCCGGAAGTGCTCGAGGTAGGAGCTGACCTCCTTAGGCGAGTTCTGCTCGCGGATGGCATTCATAAGTTTGTTGTAGGCGGCCGAGATGGCCGGAATTTGATACCAGTCATGACGGACACCCGCTTGAGTGACAGAAAAAACGAGATAGGGCACATCGGCAAGGTGATTGCCCTGCTCATCGAGCAGACGGTCATTACCGTCAACGCTGAATTTCGATAGATCGCGGCCGGCCGAGTCGATGCGCGCCGCGAAAAATGTGCCCTCTCGCACAGGGCTGAACGTGATGGACGCGCCGATTTCAAGCGAGGAGCTACCTTCAGGTTGTATGAGAGCAGCGGCTCCCTTCTTGATCGCGGAAATGTAAGGTGCCGCTACGGAGACGAATGCCACGCCGGCTGATGTGGACAGTTCACCAAGAAGCTCGAGATAGGGCGTCAACAAATCTTGAGACTTGATCGTGAACAGCCCTATTTCGATCTCCAGGTCCCCGCCGACATAGGGGACCGGTCCCAGGAGTCGCTGGGTACCTACCACGAAATTGCCGAGGTCTTTCTTGCTGATGTCCCGCAGTTTGCCCGGTGAGGTCACGCTGGCGAATTCGACCGGTGTTCCCGACATGTGAGGGACCCGGCCGAAGAACTCAACCGCCCCGTAGAAGCGACTGAATCCGACCCGTTCGTTTACGATCCGCAGTTGCCGCAGCATGACGGACACGTACCGTTTTCCTGCATCGATCTCCGCCGGGCTGCCGATGTAGCCGAACGCCCAGCCCTTGGCCTCTGTACGCCACAGATCTGTCCAGATTCCCATGGCCGCACGTCACGCGCCCAACGCCACTCGGTCGAACAGATTGTGCGCCATGTAGACCATTACCGCTGACGTCCATGACGAATATTGGATGGGGGAGTCGTAGCCAGATATCCGGCGCGCGAACCCGACGATGAAATCGTCCCCATCGATGAGCGCGGCCCCGGAGTCGCCTCTCGCCGTATCGGCTTCGGTATACACCCGAGCCAACTCGTCCGGATCCGGGTCGACGATGGCGGGATCGAACGAGCTAATACGGGTACGTTTCGGCCCTGACGACGCTCCGTCGAAGGTGGCGAAGCGGTACAAATTCGGAGTGATCCGCAAGGGTCCTTTGAGCCCGTTCTGCTGTCTGCCATCCAGAAGAGATTTTTTCACCCTGAGCAGGCAGCTGTCGCTTGCATGGTGCCGGGATATGACGTCCAGCCGGGCGCAGTCAACGGTAAATCCGTCCCAGCCATTTCTCAGCGCGTGGTCCACGGTTGTGGCGACGCACTTGTCCGCGGCCGTCGGATCGACCTCGCTGAGGAAAGCACCTAGCGTGGCGAGCGGAGTATTGTCCACCGACAGAATGGGAACAGCGGGGGAGACCGCACAAGTTGGGATCTCTTGCGGAGCGCTGACAACGGCGACGCCGAACTGAGACGAGGCCACGAGCTCACGAACGCTATCGAAAAGCGTCGTGGGCTCTAGGGCGTCGTTGAGGTCAGCGCGGCGGAGCAGGTTGTCCAGGCGTTCTTCCGGCACGGTCGGCGAGCCGATGCTGTCCGACATTTCCGGCCCTTCCAGCTGGACGGCGGCCCAGTCCGTCCGACGGTGCGGATCCAAAAGCAGAAGGTTGAATCTTGTCCCATCCGCATGACAGACGACGACGGGACGTGCGCCCCTTGAGGCCCCTAGGCGCCTCGCCGCATTCCGGTAGGCCTCTGAACGTGTGAAAAGCCACCAGAACACCCCTGCAAGGAACGATTGTCCCGCCTCCCGAGGCACTGCCTCAACAACCCGAGCGGATGCGGGCCCAGCGGAGGAAAGCGGCGCGCCGACATTACCTCCCAGCAACTCGTCCATCACGGCGGACATGCTTCGGCCTTCACCCCGACTTCTGCCTCCGCCTGTCCGGACCCCGGTGCCGCCATGTCCACCGCCTCCAGTGGCCGGGGTGGGCGCGGCCACGGGAGCTGCTCTTACCTTCTCGGCTGCCTCCTCCTCTTCTTGCCTCTGCTCCTCTTGCCGCGCTTGCTGCTCTTTCTCTCGTTGCCGCCGTAGTTCCTGCTGCCGTTGGGGCTCAGGCTGCATCATCATCGACATGGTCTCTCCCCTCCTTCAGGCAACTGTAGAGGCGGGTCACCTCAAGGGGAAGAGCCTTATATATCCCAAAGGGCAAGAAATTAACGAAATATCCCAAAGGGCAGGAAATTAACGAATGTTAAACGTTTTCATCCTGATACGACCGGCCTGGCCCCAGGACTCTGGGCGGCCAGCGACGTGGACGGCTCGGCGATCATTACCAGCATCGGCCCCTGCTGGTCAAATACCGTTTGTCAGTGCTGCTATCGGTGGGACGGCGCGGGCGCGCGCCCTAGCGCAGAGCCCGGCGCGCCGAAGCGCCGGAGGCGCCGCTTGATCCAATCCAATACGGCTCAACTCGGCAACGGGCGAAACCGACCTAGGATCATCTCTTTACCATCTAGCGGCATGACGGTCATCGAGGGTCGTTGGCGCAGGTCAGCGACCTGAGTTAGTCGAATGTGATTGGCTGGCGGCGCGGTGGTTGCTGCACTTTGCTGCTGCACTGTCCTCGATTGGGCTTCGAACCAGTGACCCCTCGCTCGTAAGGCGTCAGGGATCCACTGGCCAGTCCTGCCCCCGTCCCCGGTCAAGGACGTGCCTTGACAACTGAGCCGATCCGGCGCTTAGTCCCACGTCTGGTCCGCGAGCACACAATTTGGCCTCTTTGCCCCGAAGCCTTACGGTGCCGACTATCAGTGCCGCGGTACGTCGAGATGCTCCACCGCGTACGCCCAGGAGCTGGCGAGCTCGGACCCGGGGCGCGGGTCGCGATGACGTCGGTGGCAGATAGCACAGGGCGCTAGATTTCGTTCTCTCTCCCAACAGCAAGATCTTGGCCGTCGGCGTCTGTACGGAACAGTCCGTCTGCGGGATCCCCCAGGCGATTTGGACGGTACCGTGCCCTGGCGACTGCCCGCCTTGCTGCTCACGTCAGGGCTCGTGCTGTGTAGCGCACCCGACTGACTCTCAAGTTGGCTCCCGTCCCCTGTAAGGCCCCCTGGATCGATGGATCTGCCCTCCTGACCATTTTGAATGCATTAATCCCTTTTGGGCACTGATGCGAGGCCCTCCCCTTTGAGTGCACGATCTGCGGCACGTGAGCGAGTTCGCTGTAACGGCATCGTCATGCGTCCAAGAGCCGACAAGATGCGCTGAGAAGCCGTTGCAAAGCGCACGGTGATGCTGCTGGGGACGAGTTCCCTTGTAACCCCGAGGCTTCTACCTGTTCGCCAGCCTCTATTGACCTGGCTGATCTCGGGGTTCGTCGGTGGCCGGCGTTGGCGACACTTCCTCGTCTCGCCGACGCTGGGCAACAAGTCCATTGTCAGGTAGCAGCGTGTCCAGGCGGGTGAGCAGTTCTCCCAGCTGTCTGTCTTCCGAATTTCCCCTGATTCTTATCGACGCCAAAGGTTCAAGCGCTGTCGGGGCTGCTGTGCCTTGCTCTACTGCTGACATCAGTATGCCGAGCGCTGTTTTCAGGTAAACGTCGTAGTCACGCTCGATGTCAGAAGCTTGAGCGAGTTCACGTGTCACCCGAGCTAGGTCCAGATAGACAGAGCCCGTGCGGCTGTCGTCATGGTACGGCGCGACGAGTGCAGCAAGGAGCGCATTTGTGGCAGACACCGGGCGGTCTGTGTCCAAGGTGACGAAGACGTTAGCGACTGTCGGGAAGGAGGCACCTAATGGCAGCAGGGCGTGGTTCATGACGTCATCGGATTTGCCGCATGTGAAGTTGGTCTTGCGCTGCATTACCCGCGGGCTGTGGCCGATCCAGGCGAAGATCCGTTTGCGGTCGGGGTGGCCGGGTGGGATGTTGTGTCCATTCATCCCTGAAGGAGCGGGGCCGTGTCAAGCGGTGTCTGAGCTGGGGTTTTCGGGTTGTGGCGGCTCTGCGGGGGCATGCCTGACTAATGTCCTCCCTTTCCCCGATAGCTGCCGATGCTTGTGGCGAGCGGCCGGGCAGGTCAAGGACCGGGCGGAGCCCGGCCGCGCAGCGGCGCCGGAGGCGTCCTTGAGGTGACCGGCCGGGAGCCCGATAATTGGGCGGCGGGGAATGGGAGGCCGGGGGTGGTGCGCGGGTTATTCGGTTTTTTCAGGTCCGTCCCATGTTCCGGGTCATCCGGTGCGGGCAGTGCCGCTGGCTGCGTTCATCCCTTCGCGTGTCCCCGGCGGTGGCCGGGGGGCATGGGGCGGGTCCGCGTCAGGCGGGTCAAGTGTTTGCGCAGCTCAACGACTTAGAATTGCGGTCGAGAACCAGTGTCAGGGACAGGATCGAGCTGTCGACCTTCCGCTAACGCGGATTTCCACGCAGCGTCTTCGACCTTTGGGTCAGGCGAACTCGAAGTGGAGGCGACGGTCGTTCCACCAGGGAACGATGGTGTCTGCGGGGAGGCCGGCCTGGCGCAGGACGGGTGAGT
>Ga0335081_10020345_pt1 | contig 10735 bp, 9 predicted proteins | sample Lox_Sample_35_FD_206713 | JGI IMG/M metagenome (GOLD analysis project Ga0335081, IMG submission 206713) | Soil microbial communities from Loxahatchee National Wildlife Refuge, Florida, United States - Lox_Sample_3.5 | ecosystem: Environmental > Terrestrial > Soil > Wetlands | place: USA: Florida... | reverse complement strand
GACGGCGGCCGAGATGCTCGGCGATGACCAGGGCTGCCGTGGCCTGCACCAGCGGCGGCTCAGGTTCACCGGCGGCGCCGGGCTCACCGCCGCCGCGGGCGGGCAGGGCGAGGCGTGGTACGTGATCGCCGGTACTGGTTTCCTTGATGCCGAACGGACCGGGCGCGTCGCCCTGGCCCCGGGTACAGCGGTATGGCTGGAACCGGATCTGGGCTACGCCTGCCAGGGCCAGGATCTCGAGATTCTCGCCGTCACGGTGCGCGCGGGGTCCGCCGCCGCGGGACCGGCCCGGCCCGTGGTGCGGCTGGCGGACTGCGCGCCGGAGCGCACCGGCGACCGGGAATTCCGCGTGCTGCTGAGCGAGGGGCTCACGATCACGCAGTTCGCCGGGCTGATCCCGCCGGGCCGGGCCCCGGCACACCACCACGCCTACGACGAGGTGGTGCACGTGCTGGCCGGGCGGGGCGTGGTGCACCTGGACGGCACCGGGCCGGAGACCGGGACTGCGATCGGGCCGGGCACCTCGATCTACCTGCCGCCGCTCCAGCCGCACTGCCTGGAGAACACCGGCCCGGAGCCGCTCCAGGTGCTCGGGGTCTTCCACCCGGCCGGCAGCCCGGCCGCCAAGCAGGCCTCGTGAGGCGCCGGACGGCGGCCGGCCCGGCGTGCTAGCCATCGTCCTGGCGCTGGCGTCCGCGATCGGCTACGGCGGTTCGGATTTCGCCGCCGGGCTCGCCTCCCGCAGCGCCTCGGTCATCCAGGTCACGCTGCTCGCCTCGGCGGTCAGCGCGCTGATCGTGGCGGCGGCGCTGCCCTTCGCGGCCTCGCCCGCGCCCAGCGCGGCCGCGCTGGCCTGGGGCTTCGTGGCCGGGCTCGGCGGCACCATGGGCGCGTTCGCGCTGTACCTGGGGTTCCGGCACGCGGCGTTCAGCGTCACCGCGCCGATCAGCGCGGTCGCCGCGGCCGGGTTCTCCGTGCTGGCCGGGCTGCTGTACGGCGAGCGGCCGGACGCCCTGGCGCTGACCGGGATCGTGCTGGCGCTGCCCGCCATCGTGGGCGTGTCCGCCAGCGCGGCCGCAGCGGGCGACGAGCCCGCGGAGCATGAGACGGCCGCGCACGGGCGGCCGGCCGCGGGCGTGGTCCTCGGCCTGGTCGCGGGGGCGTTCTTCGCGCTGCTGTTCATCGGGCTCGACCGGGCCGGCCCGGGCAGCGGGCTGTGGCCGGTGGCCGCGTGCGCGGCCGGCGAACTGGCGGCGGCGCTGGCCGCGGCGGCGGCCACGCGCAGCTTCCGGCTGGCCGGCGCGCGGCCGCGGCTGCTCGCGGCGATCACCGGGGCGGCCGCGGCGGCCGGCACCATCTTGTTCTTCCTCGCCACCCACCAGGGCTTCCTGGCCGTCGCCGCGGTGCTCACCTCGCTCTACCCGGCGGTGACGATCGTGCTGGCCCGGGTCATGCTGGGTGAGCGGCTGACCGCGCTGCGGCTGGCCGGGCTCGGGCTGGCCGGCGTGTGCGTCTCGCTGATCGCCGTCGGCGGTGCGGGCTAGGCTCTGCAGGCTAGGCGGGGCCGGCTAGCTCACCGGCCAGGTGTGCACGGGCTCGTTGGAGTGCATGTGCTCGATGTACCGCTGGGTCATCTGGCGCAGCGCCTCCCGGCGGTCCTGGCCGCCGCGGGTCAGTTCGGCCACTGTGGCGATCTGCCAGGCGGCGCCGTTGCGCCCGGTCAGGCAGCGCTGCTCGACGATGCCGAGCAGCCGGCCTGCGATCGCCTCGTCCACCCCCCAGCCGGCCAGGCCCTCGCGGGCCAGCGGCAGCAGGCGGCGCAGGATGAGCTCGGACACCGGCACGTCGCCGACGCCCGGCCAGTACAGCTGCGCGTCCAGGCCGCTGCGGGCGGCCTCGTGCAGGTTCTCGGCCGCGGTGGTGAAGGACATCTGGGTCCAGATCGGCCGCTGCGCCTCGGCCAGGGAGCGCACCAGGCCGTAGTAGAAGGCCGCGTTCGCCATGACGTCGGCGATCGTGGGCCCGGCCGGCAGCACCCGGTTCTCCACCCGCAGGTGCGGCCGCCCGCCGACCACGCCGTACACGGGCCGGTTCCAGCGGTAGATGGTCCCGTTGTGCAGGCTCATCTCGGCCAGCTGCGGGGTGGCGCCGGCGTCGAGCACGGCCAGCGGATCCTCGTCCTCGACAATGGGCAGCAACGCGGGGAAGTACCTGATGTTCTCCTCGAACAGGTCGAACACCGAGGTGATCCAGCGCTCGCCGAACCAGACCCGGGGCCGCACGCCCTGCTCCTTCAGCTCGTCCGGCCGGGTGTCGGTGGACTGCTCGAACAGCGGGATCCGGGTCTCGTGCCACAGCTGCCTGCCGAACAGGAACGGGGAGTTGGCTGCCAGCGCGACCTGCACGCCCGCGATGGCCTGGGCGGCGTTCCAGTAGTTCGCGAAGGCGTCCGGGCTGACCTGGATGTGCAGCTGCACGCTGGTGCAGGCGGCCTCGGGCGTGATGCTGTCGCAGTAGATGAGCAGCTGCTCGGCGCCGTCGATCGCGATCCGCATGTCCTCCCCGCGCGCGGCGAAGATCTGCTCGTTGAGCACCTTGTAGCGCTCGTTGGCCGACATGGTCTCCTCGTGCACGTCATGTTCGGCCAGCGTGGGCAGGATGCCGATCATGACCAGGTGGCTGCCGACGGTGCGGGCCCGGGTGTCGGCCGCGTTCATGTCGCCCCGGACTTCTGTCTCCAGGGTCGCGAACGCATCACCTTCGAGCATCCGGGGCGGCACGTTGATCTCCAGGTTGAACTGGCCGACCTCGGTGGCCCAGGCCGGGCTGGCGATGGCGTCCAGCACGTCGGCGTTGCGCATGGACGGCATCCCGTGCGTGTCGACCAGGTTCAGCTCGATCTCCTGGCCGACCGTGCTGGGGTTCTCCTCGAACATTCGCTCGCGGAGCATGCGGGCGAACACGTCGAGCGAGCGCCGCATCTTGTCCCGGTACCTGCGCCGGTCCTCGCCGGTGATCTTGATTGCCTGGATATCACGACCCACTTCAGGCTCCGCTCAACGAGACGACGTGTCTTATTGGCACCATTCGTACCCCGTTACGCGGCGGCCAGCCGCGCGCTCTCGTCGCGCACCCACAGATGGAGCAGCCCGCGCAGGTGCGCGATGAACTTGTCGTGCTCGTGGGCCGGATATACCGACTGGACCGTCCGGACCAGGAACTGGTCGAAGTCGGGGCCGGTCACCCAGTCCAGGACGATCTGGTCCAGGTGCGGCAGCCTGGCCGCGCAGAAGTCGTGGTACCGCTCGGTCTCGAAGTACTCGTCGGCCAGGGCCCGGTACCCGGCCAGCTTCTCCTGGTACGACATCCCGGGCTCGGCGGCGATCGCGAAGTAGCGGTCGGTTTCCAGGTCGAGCTTGGCTTTCCGGCCCGTCACCAGGGCGAACACGGACCACTTGACCAGCGTCTTGATCGCCCAGGGGAAGTAGTAGTGCAGGCTGGTCAGCGCGACGTCGGGGCAGGCGTTGGCGTAGTCGATGGGATAGACGTCCGCGCCCTTGACCAGCGTCTCGCAGGAGTTGAACTCCCACTTGAAGAACGCGTTGACCAGCCGGCCGATGCTCACCACCTCCGCCCCGGCCGCCGGGGAGAGGAAGTCGTGCTCGACCGCGTAGCGCAGGTGCATGGGCTGGTCCGGCTGGAACTTCATCACCATCGTCTCGGCGCCGATGGACAGCGAGCGGGCGAAGACGTCGTAGTCGACGGCCTTCTGCAGGTGCATCAGCATCTCGCCGCTGGCGTCGTAGGCGGCGTGCAGCTCGGTCACGTTGTTGATCCGGGACACGCCGCGCCAGGCCCCGCCGTCGTAGGGCTTCATGAACAGCGGATAGCCGATCTGCCGGGCGATGGCGTCGAGATCGAAAGGCTGGTTGTAACGGGCCGCGGTATAGGCATAGCGCGCGTTGTCGACGGGGTTCTTGTAGGGCACCAGAACCGTCTCCGGCACCTTGAGCCCCAGTCGCATCATCGCGCAGTAAGCCGCGTGCTTCTCCATCGACTGGAACGTGAACGGGCTGTTGAGCAGGTAGACGTCGTCCATCATGGCGACCTTCTTCAGCCATTCCCGGGGGACGTAATACCAGTACGCGAGGCGGTCGATGACCAGCTGATAGCGCGGGTGATAGCGCAGGGTGAACGGCTCGATGGTGATCCGCTCGATGTCGAAGGCGTGCGAGCCGCCGTCCGGGCCGTCGACCGGGTAGTCGACGGGTCCGAGCCGGCGCGCGATCTCCTCGAACGCCGCGGGCCAGTCCTCCTCGGTACCGAGCAGCAAGCCAATCAGATGCCTGGTCGAAGTCAACGCGGGCTCCCGTCGTCAGCAGAATCGGGGCATGTGGTAGGCCAGCTGGACACGCCAGGAAGGCCAGTCGTGCGGGACGTCATACCCCCACAGGTCGAGTTCGTGCCTGATGCCTTTGTCTTCCAGCAGCGCGGCGAACCGCCGGGTGCTCTGCAGCGCCCCGGTGGTGTCCTCCCACCGCCCCTGACCGCAGACCAGCAGCAGGCTGAGCTGGCTGCGCAGCCAGTCGAGGTGGTCACCGGTCAGGTTGCTGACGTAGTCCAGCGGGTTGTTGAAGTACGCCTCGTTGCCGCGCTCGCCCCAGCCGTTCCACGAGGCGGGGTCGTAGTTGCCGGAGAAGCACATGGCCAGCGGGAACAGGTCGGCCCGCTTGAGGGCGAAGTTGGCCGCGTGGAAGGCGCCCAGGCTGCACCCCAGCGTGACCACCTCCTGCTGGCCGCCGCAGTCCTGGTTGATCCACGGCACGACGTCGCCGACGATCCACGACTCGTACCGGCCGTGCCGGCGGGCCCGCTCCTCGAGCGGGATGTCGTGGTTGGACCAGGACGCCGCGTCGTAGCTGTCCACGCAGTACAGCTTCAGCCGGCCCGCGTCGATCAGCCCTTCCACGGCCCCGACCATGCCGTTGTTCTCGAAGTCCCAGGCGCGGCCCCGCTCGGAGGGGAAGACCAGCACCGGGCGTCCCCAACTGCCGTAGCGGATGACGGTGCCCGCGGCCCCCAGCGCCGCCGACCACAGCTCGGTCGCTTCCCGGTTCATCCGCGCACCTGTCCGGTCACTCGCACATGGTGCCTGTTCCCCGGCGGAGATGACAATAGCGCGGCGCGCTCACGGGCGCCGTCGTGGCGGTGCCCGGCGGCGATCCCGCTGACCGGCCCGCCCGTTCTCCTGGGGCCCGGCGCGTATCACCAGCATCGTGGCGTCGTCCACCAGGTCGCCCGCGCTGAAGTCGGTCATGGCCTGGCGCATGGCCGCCACGATCTCGCCGGGCGCGCACCCGGCCAGGCCGGTGAGCTCGTCGGCCAGCCGGTCGGCGAAGTAGGCGTGGTCCGGGCCACGGGCCTGGGCCACCCCGTCGGTGTACAGGAACAGCACGTCGCCCTGGTCCATGGCCAGTTCCTGGGTGGCCGGCTCGGCGTCGGGGAACAGGCCGAGCGGCAGGCCGCCGCCGCTCATCATCCGGACCACGCCGTCCGCCCGGAGCAGCGCCGCGGCCGGGTGGCCCGCGCTGCCCAAGATCACGTGCAGCCGGCCGTCCTGCCAGGTCAGGTGCGCGAGGTTGGCCGTGACGAAGCCGCCGTCGGGCTCGGGTTCATCCGCGAGCACGATCTCGTTGGCGCCGGCCAGCACCTCGCCGGGGTCGGCGCAGCGGCGGGCCAGGACCCGGATCGCGTGCCGGGCCGCGGCGGTCACCGCGGCGGCCTCCTCGCCCTTGCCGCTGACATCGCCGACGGCCAGCCCCCAGCCGCCGGGGATCTGGTAGAAGTCGTGGAAGTCGCCGCCGGCTTCCGGGTCCTCGGCGGTGGCCTGATAGGTGGCGGCGATCTCCACGCCGGGGATGTCCGGCATCCGCGTCGGATGCAGGCTGGCGTGCAGCGCGTCGATGGCGTCGTACCGGCGCCCGAACATCCGGTCGACCCGGATCGCCAGCGCCATCTGCTCGCCGAGTTCTTGGAGCAGTGCCAGGTCGGCCACGGTGAAGTGGCCGTCCGCGGCCCGCCGGACCAGGGTCAGCACGCCGTACCGGCTCTCGCCGTCCGCCAGCGGCACCGACAGCACGGAGGTGGCGTCCAGCCTGATCAGCAGCGGCTCGCCGTCCGGGTCCTGGCCGAGAGCGCCGGCGTCCTCGGCGTGGGCGACGAGGGCCGGGCGGCCCGACTCGTGCACGGTGCACGGGATGGACCCGGGCGGCGGGTCGACGGCGGCCACGGCGCTGGTCAGCCCGGCGAGCCCGGGGTCGTCCGGGCCGACGGCGAACTGGCGCCGCACCCGGTGCCCGCGCTCCATGTCCACGATGACCCAGGCGGTGAGCTGGCCGGCTATCAGCCGGGCGCACCGCTGCAGGGTCCTGGACTCGCTGAAGCCCTCGTTCTCGAGCAGCAGCCGGGCCACCGCGGTAACCAGGTCGAGCCGGCGGGTGACGGCCTGCACCGCCCCGAGCTGGGAACGGCCCTTCCCGGCGGCCGGCGCGTCGTCCTCCGGGGCCGGCCCCGGGGCGTCGCGGACCGCGATCAGCAGCGGATCGGCCTCGTTCCGGTCACCCCGGACCCCGACCCGGCCGATGACCAGCTCGCACGGCACCAGGCCGTCGGCGGCGACCAGGCTGCACCGGATCCGCCGCAGCTTGCCGGTCCGGCCGACGGCGGTGAGCTGGGAGTTCACCGCTGCGCGCGACGGCAGCCCGACGAAGATGGTGAACGGGCGGCCGGTCGCGTAGCCGGGCTTGGCGCCGATCAGGTCGCCGGCGGACCGGTTGACCCGCTGGACGGTGCCGTCGCGGGTGAGCAGGAACAGCGGGACGGGCGCGTCCTGGAACACCGCGCGCAGCAGGCCGCGCTCGGCGTTGCCGGTTCCCGGCGGCTGGCTCTCCGCGGGGGGGCGGCGGTCCGGCTCGCCCGCCGCGGCGCCGCTCGCCCTGAGCAGGTCGATGGCCCCTTCCAGCTCGGTGAACGCGGCCTCGAGCACGTCGCCCGATGCGGCGCCGCCGGACCTGGCGGCCTGCCGCAGCGCGGCGTACCGCGCCTCGAGCCCGGCGGCCTGATCGTGCGTCTCGCTCATGTCGTGGTCGAGCTGATCAGCGCAAGCCGGCCCGGGGCAAGCCATCGGAGCGCGAGCATGGCCACGTCGTCCTCCCGGGAGCCGGAAATGGACATCAGCTGGTGCGGCCTGTTACTCATGTACCGCCCAACAGTACATACCATTCTGGGTGACCATCACCCGTCCGAGCCAACCCTGTGGGAGCGCACGGTGGCCGAGCTCAGCTTCTCGACGGAACCTCGCGGCGCCAGCGTGGTGGTGAGCGTGCGGGGCGAGCTCGACATCACCTCGAGCCAGCGTTTCGACGACTGCCTGGCCGACGCCGCGGCCAGCAGCGACCGCGTGATCCTCGACATGTCCGCCGTGGACTTCATGGACACCACCGCGCTGGCCGTCATCGTCGGCCACTGGCGGCGCCAGGTGGCGGCGGGCGGGATGTTCCTGCTGGCCGGCGCGCGCTACCGGTACACCAAGGCGCTGTGGATCACCGGCCTCGCCGACCGGCTGCCGATGTACGACAGCGTCGACGAGGCCCTCGCCGCCGCCGGACCCGGACCCGGCGGCGGGAGGCCGGGCGAGCCGGAAGCCACCGCCGGCTAGCGGCGGCGGCTTCGGGGACCGACTCCGGGACCGGCCCCCCAGAGGCCAGCCCCGGAGGGTCGGTAACCAGCGGTACCAGCGACCCCGCGATCCGCCTTCGCCCACCCGGACGACGAACCCGATCAGCCAGATCACCAGGACGATCAGCGCGATCCACCACAGCACGTGGATCGCGAAGCCGAGCCCGCCGAGGATGAGGGCGAGCAGGAGAACGAGCAAGATGATGCCCATATGCCGGTTTCCTTCTTTCTGTACGGCCACGCGGGACGCGAACCGGCTACCCCGTAATCGGCGATCCACACCGGCTCACTTCTTCAGGCTCTTGCCCGCGTCCTTGGCCTTCTGGCCGGCCTGCTTCACGTTGGCCTTGGCCTGGTCGGCGACGCCCTTGGCCTCGAGCCGCTCGTTGCCGACGGCCCTGCCGGTCTTCTCCTTGGCCTTGCCCTTGAGCTCCTGGGTCTTGTTCTTGGCCTTGCCGGAAGTGCTCACTGCCGTTCCCTTCCTCGGGGATCTTCGAACTGGCACTGTCTGCCCCGGGGAAGGGTTTCTAACCCGTTTCGGCGAACGGCCGCACGCACCGGGGCGGACACAGGCACCGGGCCCGTTCGGCATAGGTCTTCTGTCCCGAACGGGCCCGGCGCGTGCCGCCTGACTTTCCCCAGCCCCGGCCGGCGGCGGAAATCTTAACCACAACTGAACCTCTTCAGGTGTGGGTCCTAGTAAGTCGTTGGGCATGCTCTATAGCAGAGTTCCTCGATCAGAACTTCGGCCGCTTCCCTGCCGCGGCCGTGGGGACGTCACGGGAAGGGTCCGCGTCGATAGGGCAACCCTGCAGCCTTATCAACGCGGACCCTGGCACGTCCGGCCCCTTCTCCCCGCCCCGCCCTGGCTGCCCCGCCCTGGCCGGCCTGGCCTGGCCTGGCCTGGCCTGGCCGCGCGGGCTCAGGTGGACGCGATGACGATGACGACGCGGCCGATCTTGACCTTGTCGCCCTTCTTCAGCCGCTGGGCGGCGAAGATGCGGCGCCCGTTGAGCCAGGTGCCGTTGGTCGAGCCGAGATCCTCGACGTACCAGTAGCCGTGGGCGAACTGGAACAGGCAGTGCTGGCTGGAGGCATGCTCGTCGTTGACGACCAGCGAGCCCTGACGGCCCGCGATGAAGTCCTTGCGGAAGACGTGGGTCTCCTTGTCGGCCTGGACGACGATCGACGGGACGGATCCCCCTTCGGCGACGGTGGCGTCGCCCGGGCCGGTGACGGCGGACACCGCGGCCCTCCAGGCCTTCTTCTCCTGCTCGGTGGCGTCTTCCCACGACGGGAGCGCCCCGGGGTTGGTGCCGCGATGGGCTTCGTAGGCGGTTCGCGCGAGATGGTCGAGGTCGTTGCTGGTCACGAATCGATAATGCCAGAGGGGGGCGGGCGGTGGCGGCGGGGATCTTCCGCGTCGTTCGGATCCCGCGGCCCCGGGGCATGACCTGATCCGTGGACCTTCCCCGCAGCTTCACCATCCGCGAGAGCAGCCATCGCATCCATAACCCGCTGACCAGTGAGAAGCTGGCGACCCTGGGCCGGGCCCTGAGCCCGCCGCCGGGAACGGCCGTGCTCGACCTGGCCTGCGGCAGCGGCGAGATGCTGTGCACCTGGGCCCGCGATCATCAGCTGACCGGGACCGGGGTGGACATCAGCACCGTGTTCCTCGGCTCGGCCCGCGCGCGGGCCGCCGAGCTCGGCGTCGCGGACCGGGTCACCTTCGTCCACGACGACGCCTCGGGTTACGTGGCCGGGCAGCGGGCCGGCATCGTCTCGTGCCTCGGCGCCACCTGGATCGGCGGCGGCGCCGCGGGTACCGTCGGCCTGCTCCGGCACAGCCTCGCCCCCGGCGGCGTGATGCTGATCGGCGAGCCGTACTGGCGCCGCGAGCCACCCGACCAGGCCACCGTCGAGGGCTGCGACGGCATCGGCCGGGACCAGTGGCTCCCGCTGCCGGAGCTGATCGAGTCGTTCGGCGACCTCGGCTGCGACGTCGTGGAGATGGTCCTGGCCGACCAGGACAGCTGGGACCGCTACGCCGCGGCGCAATGGCTGAACATCCGCCGCTGGCTGGATGCCCATCCCGATGACGAACTGGCCGGCCAGCTGCGGGCGGAACTCACCGCCGCCCCGGCCCGCCACGCCCGCTACCGGCGCGAGTACCTGGGGTGGGGCGTCTTCGTGCTGATGGACCGCTGAGTCGCGGTGCGGCGGCCCGCCCGGCCGCCCTCACCCGTCACGGGTGATGTACCCGGGCCCGGGCCCGTGTGAAGTTGCTGCCCTGTGGTGCGCGGAGGGAGTACGCGATGAGCAAGCCGTTCAAGGGCACGATCAACGTCGACATCCGGGATTCGGTGCCGGACTGGTCGCCGTTCGAGCCGCCCAAGGCCCCGGACGGGGCGCCCAATGTCGTGTACATCGTGCTGGACGACGTGGGCTACTCCGCGATGAGCTGCTACGGCGGGCCGATCGAGACGCCGAACATCGACCGGATCGCCGCCTCCGGCGTCCGGTTCACCCAGTGGCATACCACGGCGCTGTGCTCGCCCACCCGGTCGTGCCTGCTGACCGGGCGCAACCACACCCGCAACTCGATGGCCTGCATCACCGAGGCCGCTTCCGGCTTCCCCAACGCCAGCGGCACGATCCCGCCGGAGAACGGGATGATCTCGGAGATCCTCGGCGAGCGCGGCTGGAACACCTACATCGTGGGCAAGTGGCACCTGTGCCCCACCGTCGAGATGAACCTCGCGTCGACCCGGCGCAACTGGCCGACCGGCCGCGGGTTCGAGCGGTTCTACGGGTTCCTCGGCGCCGAGACCAACCAGTGGCACCCGGACCTGGTCTACGACAACCACCCGGTGGACCAGCCCCGCTCCCCGGAGGAGGGGTACCACCTCACCGAGGACCTGACCGACAAGGCGCTGGAGTTCATCAAGGACGCCAAGGCGATCGCGCCGGACAAGCCGTTCTTCCTGTACTACGCGCC
>Ga0335081_10020342_pt1 | contig 10736 bp, 4 predicted proteins | sample Lox_Sample_35_FD_206713 | JGI IMG/M metagenome (GOLD analysis project Ga0335081, IMG submission 206713) | Soil microbial communities from Loxahatchee National Wildlife Refuge, Florida, United States - Lox_Sample_3.5 | ecosystem: Environmental > Terrestrial > Soil > Wetlands | place: USA: Florida... | reverse complement strand
TGAATTTCCAGAAAGGTCCTTACGACGCTGAGGTCGGTAATTATGGCTCGGCTGGAAATGCCGACCTGATGTTTTTCAAGACGCTGCCCGAGGACTTCTTCCAGGTGGAAGGCGGCACGCTTGGCTATGGGCGGGCCGTTTTCGGCGCATCGCAGAAGCTTGGCTCGGGCAATTTGCTGGAGGGTGGAGAGGCGTATTACGATGACGGCCCATGGAAGCATCCGGACGGCTATGCCAAATTCAACGGCCTTGTAAGGTACAGCCGGGAGGGAGACGCCAGCGGGTTCAGCATCACGGGCCGCGGTTACCATGGAAAATGGAACTCGAGCGATCAAATCGCCGCCAACGCCGTACCCCTCGTCGGTTTCTTCGGCTCCCTCAACCCGGCTGACGGTGGTAATTCAGGGCGCTATAGTCTGCAGGGCGAATGGCATCACAACAGCGCAAATTCCGAGACCAGCCTAATGGGCTACGGGTTTTACTATGATCTCGACTTGTTTTCCGATTTCACTTACTACTTGTATGACCCCGTCAAGGGCGACCAGTTCGAACAGCAGGACAGGCGTTGGGTGAGTGGGTTCGACGCGGACCATTCGGTTTTCAGCCAGTGGTGGGGCCGCAAGGTGGAAAACACATTCGGCCTGCAGCTTCGCAACGATTGGATCAGCAACGGCCTTTACCGGACGGAGAATCGCGTGCGCGTGGACAAAGAAGATGTTCTCGCTCCCTATCCCGGCGAGCCTAACGGTTTTTTGCCCGCGGACACGGATGTGAATAAATTCACGGACACGCTGGGAAGTCTCTATGTGGAAAATAAAATCCAGTGGTCGAACAAATTCCGCTCGGTCGTGGCGCTGCGCGGCGACGATGACAGAGGTATCGTTACCAGCTCTTCCGACCCCCGCAATTCCGGCTCGGCCACCAAGTTCCTGCCCAGCCCGAAAATGAGTCTGGTTTTCGGCCCCTGGTCCAACACGGAGTTCTACGTACAGGGCGGATTCAGTTTCCACAGCAATGACGTGCGTGGCGCAACGCAAACCTATGAACCGGTTTCGCCTGACTTTCCTTACCCCGATACCCTCACTGCAAGAATCCCCTTTCTGATCCAAACCAAAGGCGCGGAAGCCGGCGTGCGCACTCTGGCCGTCCCCCATCTGCAAAGCACCCTTTCGCTCTGGTATCTCCACAGTAATTCCGAACTGGAGCAGGATGGCGACACCGGAGGCACGGTTCCCTCAGAACAGTCGAGCAACCGCTATGGCGTCGAATGGGCGAACTACTATACCCCGCGGGAGCATTGGGCTTTTGATTTTGACATCGCGGACTCCCGCGCCCTTTTTACCGAAGTGGACCCCGCTGATGCGACGTATCTCACCGCTGGTGGCCGGCTCTGCGCAGCAAACTCAAACTGCTCCGGGCTTGTGTCGATCGGCGGCGGCAGTTTTGCGCAAGGTCCGGGCGGCAGGTGGGTGCCCGAAGCGGTTGGGTTGGTGATTTCCTCCGGCGCCACAGTGCACGATCTGAAGGGCTTTTCGGCGAGTTTACGCCTGCGCGACTTCGGCCCGCGCAACTTGACGTCGGACGCCATCTATCGGTCAAAGACAACGACGCTGCTCAACGCGGAGGTCGGCCGTAGAATCAACAGTACCTGGCGCGTTTCCGTCGTATTTTTGAATTTGCTAGACCGCCGCGATCACGACATTGACTACGCCTACGTCTCTCAAATAACGCCAACCGCCCTGCCGGAATTCACAGACGTTTTCCACCCAGTCGAACCGTTTCAGGTGCGAATAAAGATAGAAGTAACGCCTTTCCATCGTTGATTGCCCTCCTTACGATTGATACCCTCCAGCTGACCTCGTGCCGGTGCGCGTTTCGGGACGACTTCGCCAGCCCAGCGAGTCTGAGCTATGTATCGTCATAGTCTCCGGTGAACGATCGCAGAACGGCAACCCTATTCCAAGGTCGGTTGGAACGTACACGTCAAAGACGAGCTTGAGAATCGACTACAGCGGCTCGTCTGTGAAGGGGGGATCAACCCTCCGGAGGCGCAGCGCGACATTTGGGCCGACTGGACCAAAGCGTACAAGAAGTACTTTCACGCCTCCCAGCCAGCGTCAGCACTCTAAATCCGGCGCTTCTGTGTGTGATGAGCCGGAAATCATGTCGACAGTGCGCAGGTTCGCGAGGGTCCTTAACAGCAGCCCCGCGCCGGCCAACACGACAATTGCCAGCACCACTTGTGCGACCACCAGACCGTTGCCGATACTTAGCCTTTCTTTGCCATTATTTCTTGAACCCGCTGAGCCCCCATCGGCTTGCTTCAAGGCGGGCGTCAATCGACGCTTACGCTTGGAAATGCCGGCGCAGTGCCAAAAAGAATTCCGGTGAGCAATGAAACTGCGACGGTGAATCAGAGGACGGTGGGGTCCACGCCCGGAGGGAATGCAAGCGGCCGCGGTAGGTTGCTGGATACAAATAAAAGGACGACATGCGCGGCCCAATACGCGAACAGAAGTCCGAAGGCTCTGCCGATCACCGACAGCGTTACGCTCTCAATAAAAAGCTGGAGCACAATGCGCGGGCGGCCCGCCCCCAGCGCAGTCATACCGCTATTTCTCTCTCCCTCGCGGTGGCGCGCGCGAGCATCAGACCCGTGAGGTTCGCGCAGGCAATCAGCAGAATCATTCCCACAGCGAACACCAGGACGCACGACGTCAGTGAATCGGTCGCGCTGGCCCGTCAGGCCCCCTTGCGCGGGCACAAGCGTGATTTCGGATTGCCTTCGGCGTCGGCGGAGGCACCCCTACCGGTCGCCACTTCGCTTGCGCCCGACCAGCCTCGTGGCGAGTCTGGTTGCGGGCTAAAGTTCTGTGTAGGAACATTGTTGACAAAAAAGTCCAGATTGCCTTAGTTTGAGTTTTCGTACTGCTTAGGCCGCCTGCTGTGATCGATCCGGTTCTGTCTGCAATCGGTAATGGACTCTTGCCAGGCGCTTGAGGGAAGGACAGAGAAAAATGACAATTGGCTATACCTCCATGTTGCGACTAAGTCGCAGTTATTCGGTAACAGCGAGGCTGCGAGCGACGGCGCGGAGGCGACTACCCATGGGCCCTCGGCAATGATTACCGACGTTAACCGGACGCCGCTGTTTTCTAGCATATTTGCGAGGTCGCAGCATGGCCGCTGCAGAGTTTTGAAAGTGCAAGCTCTGGTTTGATTGAATGGTGTAGGGACCGGTCCCCACGACAAACCTTTTCGCGAAGGGTCGCGGGGACCGGAAATCGACAACCCGGCAGGCTGCCGATCTCTGCCATTATACAGGGGCCAGCCTCGCGGTATTCAGGAGAAAACTGAATGAACAGAGTCTCATCCCGCAGCAGGCACGTGCTTGTCTTCGAACATTCTTCTTCCCACCCGGCCCTCGGGGCTCGGATTCTCACGCGACGGTGGGCCGGCCGCCTGGGTAGCCTCGTTCTTTTAACAGGGGTTGCTTTCGGCGCTTGGGCAAGTGTGGGAGGTATCATCTCGGGGACGATTACCGACCCGACCGGCGCCGTAATTCCCAATGCAACCGTTACGGTAACGGACACGGGTACCGGGATGCATCAGGCCGCTGCTGCTGATGCCAGGGGTTTTTACTCCTTCCCCGGTTTGCCCATCGGCCGTTACACCCTCGAGATCGAGAGTGGGACTTTCCGATCCTACCGCCGCACGGGAATCGTGCTCAACGTGAACAGCGCCTTGACGATTGACGTCGTGCTGGAACTGGGTAAGAGAACCGATGTCGTCACGGTTGCCGACAGTCCCCTTCACGTCGACACCACGAGCACGCAAATGGGCGAAGTGATCACCGGGCGCGAGATGGCGGACGTGCCCCTCAACGGCCGGAGTTTCACGGATCTGCTCTCACTTCAGGCCGGGGTGGCGCCGACGACTTCCATTACGCAGGACACCGTGCAGGACGTGGGCGCCGGCGTACTCTCGCCCTCCGGCGACCTGAATCCCGGGACGATTTCGATCAACGGACAACGGGAATTCGCCAACAGCTTTCTGGTGAATGGGAGCGATGTGGAAGAGGATGTGAACATGGGAGCGGCGATCGTTCCCAACCTCGATTCGATCGCCGAATTCCGAATTCTCACCAACAACTTCGACGCCGAGTACGGCGAGTTTAGCGGCGGCCAAATCAATGTGGTGACCAAGTCCGGCACCGATGAATTTCACGGCGATGCATTCGAGTTTCTTCGCAATACCGATCTCGACGCGCGCAACTATTTTTCTCCGGCGCGGGGCGCCTTCGACCAGAACCAGTTCGGGGGAGCCTTGGGCGGACCGCTTCGGAGGAACAAGCTGTTCTTCTTCGGCGATTATCAGGGAACGCGCTCCACCCAAGGCGTAGATACCGGTCAGATTCCCGTTCCCTCAGCGGAGGATCGGACGGGCAACTTGTCTGGTCTGGCATCAACCTTTGTAACCACGGCGGCAAACGGAAGCGCCGTGCCCAGTACGGTAAGCGGCCGCTACTGGGCCGGCCTGTTGTCGCAGAAACTGGGCTACACCGTTTTGACGGGCGAACCTTACTACACGCCCGGATGCACCACCACGACCTGCGTTTTCCCGAACGCCGTGATTCCCCGCAGCGCCTGGTCGGCTCCCGCGAGGAATCTGTTGCGCTACATCCCGACGCCCAATAATGCGAACGGGACATTCTCCACCTCTGCCTACAACCAAACCTTGCGCGACGACAAAGGCGCCTACCGGCTTGACGCCGACACCCGATGGGGCATGCTGTCGGCCTACTACTTTCTCGACGATTGGTCCGAGAATAATCCGTATCCGGTCGCCCAGGGCGGAGCGAATGTCCCGGGTTTCAACGCGCTCTATACCGGCCGCGCGCAATTGCTGGACCTGGGAGACATCAAGACGCTCAGCGCCAGCGCGGTGAACGAATTTCACTTCAGCTACATGCGCGACGCTAATGACCTTGGCAAACCGGTTGGCGGAGTTGGCGTCAGTCTGGCTTCGCAGGGCTTCGACACCGGTCCGGAAACTCCTGGAATCGTGCCGCTCTCTACCAAGACCGAGGGCATCGAAAGCGTCGGTTTCAACAGCTTCACGATGGGCGCGAACACCAATGAGTTGAACCAGGTCGGCAACACATTTCAGTTCTTCGACAATTTCTCCAAGGTGGTGGGAACCCACACCGTGAAGGCTGGCGGCGAGTTCCACTACGACCAAGTCAATGTCGACGCCATCGCGCAGTTCAACGGCAGCTTTCTTTTCTTTGGTACCGAAACTGGGTCGGACTTTGCCGACTTCCTGCTGGGGATTCCGAGCCAATACAATCAGAGCCAATTACAAGCCTTTTATGGCCGCAACAAATACGCGGGAGTCTATGCCCAGGATAGCTGGCGCCTCAGCCGCGACCTCACGCTGAATTATGGCCTGCGTTGGGACCGGATCGAACCGTGGTATGAAAAGTACAACCAGATCGCGACCTTCGTGCCGGGCCAGCGGTCGGTCGTATTTCCCGGCGCCCCCGCGGGCATCCTCTACCCGACCGACCCGGGGGTGCCACGAACGCTCGCTCCCCCGGGGGATCGCGATTTTGCGCCGCGCATCGGACTGGCATTCTCGCCCGGCCTTTCCGGCAACGGGGTACTCGCCAGGATTCTGGGCGGGCCGGACAAGACCAGCATCCGGGCCAGTTATGGCATGTTCTACACGGCGATTGAGGCTTTGACTATCGGCGTGATGAGTGCCAACGCGCCTTACGGCACCACTTACACGAGCCCGGCTCCGCCGCTCTTTGCCACGCCCTTTGTTTCGGCGGCCAGCGGCCAAAATCTCGGGCAATACTTTCCGGTCACACTTGCGCCTTTGAACAGCAGCGCCCGCCACCCCGACCCCGATATCAATTGGGCGCAGTTCGAACCCATCACCGGGCTGCCGAACTATCCCACCAGCAATCGCATTCCTTACACTGAGGAATACATGCTCTCGCTCGAGCGCGAGATCGGCTCCCATGCGGTATTAAGCGTGAATTATGTCGGAACCCAGGGGCATCGGCTGTTGGTGCTCGATGAAGCGAACCCCGGCAGTCCCTCACTGTGCCTGTTTCTAAGCAATCCTGCAAACCTCGCCCCAGGAGAGACTCCTTGCGGGCCCTTTGGTGAAGACAGTACATACCTCACTTCGACCGGCCAGGTTTATAACGGCACGCGCGGTCCACTGGGATCGAACTTCGGAAGCGATGCCAACCAGACCACCCGGGGTAATTCCAGCTACAACGCGCTCGAAATCACTCTGCGCCATACCGGCAGGCGGCTGAACCTCCTCGCCGGGTACACCTATGGCAAGTCCGAGGACCAGTCGTCGAACGTGGGTGAAGAAGTCAATCCCGTTGATCCCGCGCTGAGCAGAGCGCTTTCAGCCTTTGACGTCAGGCACAACCTGGTTGTGAGTTACAGCTACGCGCTCCCCCTGGAACAGTTTTTCCGGGCAGCCAACCGCTGGACGCAAGGCTGGGAGATCTCCGGGATCACGCGCTACAGCACCGGTCTTCCAGTGACTCTCGTCAACTACGGTGATAATTCGCTGCTGGGCGCTGAGCCGAACGGCATCAACAATTATGGCGTTGACGAGCCGAACTACTCGGGCGGACCTCTCGAGCCGAATCCCAATCCCCGGAATGGACGCCCGTATTTCAACACCGCGATGTTCAGCGAGAACGCCCTGGGCGCACCAGGCAGCGCCAGCCGGCGATTCTTTTCCGGCCCGGGAATGAACAACTTTGACCTGGCCCTTCTCAAGAACCTGCGCCTCACCGAATCCAAGTCGCTCCAGTTCCGGCTCGAAGCCTTCGACGCCTTCAACCACGCTCAGTTCTTTGGGCCCTTGGCGGTGGATGGAAACATCGACAGCACAACGTTCGGCCACGTGGTCAGCGCGGCCTCGCCCCGCCTGGTTCAACTGGCTGCGAAATTCATTTTCTAGAGAGACCCCTCATGCCACCATCCAAATAGAATCGTGTGGCTGATGCGCTGTTCGAGCCCATCTGTTCAGTCCTTGATCTCCTGGGACGAGGAGTACGCCTGTCGGACAGGCGCCTCTGGTGCAGTAATGTCAGCCCGCTCAGCGCCAGACAAAACACTTCCAATGCCCGGGCTGACATCGTGTTGACGGGTGGCTCATCGCGTTTCGTTGGCGTAATCCGACTCGTATTCCGATCAGCACCTCATTCGGGATCGGCAGCCCGGCGTCCGCTCTCAGCAATGGAGCCGATAAAATCCGGTGAGCGGCAAAAACATTAGTGAACAGGCTGATCGAGGAAGGAATATGGGAGTTAGGGACGCGGAGAAGGCGGCAATAATACGGTAACGCGCGGCGGAAGAGGAGCTGGCGGTGAGAAACGGCGCCCTGGGAAAAAGGCAGTTCTCCATGATCGGCGTAACGGCTGTCTTTTGCCTGATCGCGTCAACGGCGTGGGCGCAGAGCAACCGCGGCGAATTGCGGCTCGAAGTGACGGATCCCTCTGGGCGCGGCATCCACGTGACGGTTCACCTGGTGAGTGAGGCCAATCAATACCGGAGCGCCTTGGAGACCAGCGATCAGGGGGCGCTCGACGTGCAGCGCCTGCCGTTTGGCATTTATAACCTCGAAATCAGCCAATCCGGCTTCGCTGCGGTATCCCAGGCTGTGGAGATTCGGTCGGCCATTCCTCTGGAATGCGCGATTGAACTCAAGCTTTCAGCGTTAAGCCAGTCCGTGACCGTCGTTGCGGCTGGGACATTGCTTGATCCCGAACAGGCGGGGAATGTCAACCAGATCGGTTCCCAGACGATTCAGAACCGGTTGAGCTCGCTTCCTGGCCGCTCCCTGCAGGACCTGGTGAATTCTCAGCCGGGCTGGCTCTACGAAGGTAACGCGGTGCTGCATCCCCGGGGCTCCGAGTATGACACCCAGTTCGTCGTGGACGGCATTCCCCTGACCGACAATCGATCGCCCAGCTTCGGACCTGAAATCGAGGCCGACGACCTGCAATCCGTAAGCATCTACACCGCCGGCTTCCCGGCAGAATACGGGCGCATGATGGGGGGTGTGGTGGAACTGAATACGGTTCAGGATTCACAGCCTGGCTTCCGCGGCGAAGCGGTGCTCTCAGGCGGGAGCTTTGATAGCGCCGGCGCATTCGTCCAAGGGCAATACGCATGGGGCAAGAATACTTTCGGCGGCAGCGCCAGCGGCGGGATGACCAGCCATTACCTGAATCCCGTGGTTCCGGAGAACTACACCAATACCGGGACGGTCGCCGACTTTTCTCTGCGCTACGCGCGCGACTTCACACCCCGGGATCGCTTCAGTGTGAATGTCCGCCACGAGGTCTCGCGCTATGACCTTCCAAACGAACAGGTGCAGCAGAACTGGTGCGATGCGCCCGGACAGACCTCGGGCGGGCCTTGCCAGCGCCAGAATGCCGACAATTTCGAAACCATGGGCATTTTCTCGTACGATCACACTTTTTCTCCAAACGTCGTGGCCGACTTTGACGGAATGCTGCGCAACAATGCGAACCATTTCTGGTCGAACGAGGATTCAACGCCAGTACTCGTGTTCCAGCACGACTGGTTTAACGAGGCATACTTCAGGGGAACGGTGACCGTTGATCACGGTCACAGCGAATGGAAGGGCGGGGTCGAATCCGACAACAAGTTTCTGAACGAAAACTTCCGGTACATTATTCCCAACATTCCCATGGATACGAGCCAGTTCGATCCGGGCACTCCGCTGAACTTCGCCTTCGTCGCCAATCGGCCGGACCTCGAACAAGCTGCCTTCGTGCAGGACCTGATCCGCTGGGGCAACTGGACGGTGAATGCCGGCGTCCGCTGGGATCATTACCAGCTCATGGTGAATCGCCAGGCGACGAGCCCGCGCCTCTCGGTGGCGCGTTTCTTCCCGTCCGGGAATCTGATCGCGCACTTCTCCTACGACCGGATCTTTCAGACGCCTTCCTTCGAAAACATCCTGCTTTCCAGTTCTACCGCGGCCACGACCCTCGATACCCTCTCGCTGCAACTGCCGGTCCTGCCGTCGGCGGGGGACTATTACGAAGCGGGTTTGGCGAAGAGCTTCTTCAACAAAGTCAAGCTGACCGCGAACTACTTCCGGCGGAACGTGAACAACTATGCCGACGACGACCAGATCGACAACACCACCATCAGCTTTCCGATCGCCTTTCAGAAGGCGATCATTTATGGAGCGGAGGGCAAGATCGATTTTCCGGAGTGGAAGCGGTTCTCCGGTTTCCTGAGCTACACCTACACGGTCGGAAACGCGTGGTTCCCGGTGACCGGCGGTCTGTTCCTCGGAGACGATGCCGAGATTCCGACGTCGGGGCATTTCCCGGACTCGCAGGATCAGCGCAACACCGCGCGCGGCCGGCTCCGGTATCAGGTGACCCGCCGTCTGTGGCTCGCGGGCGGGGCGCAATTTGACAGCGGCCTTCCTTTCGATTTCGAGGGCGATTACGACCAGGCGCTAGCCGAATACGGCCGACAGGTTGTGAGCCGCGTCAACTTCGCAAGCGGCCGCATCCAACCCACGTTTCAAGTCAATGCCTCGGCCGGGGCGGATGTTTACAGGTCAGATCGTTTGAAGATGCAGTTTCAAATCGACGGGGAAAACCTGACGAACGTGCTCTGGGTAATTGACTTTGGCGGCTTGTTCTCCGGCAACGCCATCGGGCCATCGCGCAGCGTCGCCGCCCGGCTGACAATGAACTTTTAGCGTGTCGAGCGTAAAGATGTGTTGAAATATGGAGAGACGCGTCCTGTGCCTTATTCACCCCCAGACTGGGTACTCCATTTATATGTTCCGGCTGCTGCCGCCGATCAGACCCAGCGTGCTGGGATCGAGGAGAATGTCCTCCATCTGTTCGATCAGTTCCGCAATCGGCTGCTCCGCTATGTTCTTGCTCTGGGCCTTCCAATGGAGGAAGGCGAGGAAGTGGTGCAGGAGGTCTTTCTCTCACTTTTCCATCACCTGCGCCGGGGTCGGCCGGCGCACAACCTTGCGGGCTGGCTTTTCCGAGTCGCCCACAATCAGGGATTGAAGCGTCGGGCTGCCAATCACAGAGTCCAGGATGTGATCGGGCCTGAGGACGACGCGACGGTCGAGGCCCATGACACCAGCCCCAGTCCCGAAGAAGGAATCATTCAGCACCAGAGACACCAGCGGCTGCTCGCCGTGGTCTCTGCGCTTCCGGAGCAGGATCAGCTTTGTCTACGACTCCGGGCCGAGGGCCTGAGATACCGTGAGATCGCGCAAACCCTCGGCGTCTCGTTAGGGTCCGTGTCGAATTCCCTGACGAGATCGCTGGCGCGCCTGGCGCGCGCGGATGAGAGGTAAAGCCATGAACTATAGCGATGCTCATCTTTCGGACGAAGTTCTGGTGAACCTCATAGACGGCGAATTGCCCGCGCGCGAAGCCGATGAAGCGCGGGCACACCTAGCGGCGTGCTGGGATTGCCGCACCCGTCTGGGCGATCTGGAGTCGACTATCGCCGCCTTCGTCCACGCCCATCATTCCAGGCTGTTTCCCCAATTGCCCCCGGCCGAGGGTCCTCGCGCCCTGCTCAGGGGCCGCCTGCGGGAATCCGCGCCGATTTTACCCGTCAGACGATGGCTTGGCATCGCCGGGTTTACGCTGACTAGAAGCCCGTGGGGGTACG
>Ga0335081_10020340_pt1 | contig 10736 bp, 9 predicted proteins | sample Lox_Sample_35_FD_206713 | JGI IMG/M metagenome (GOLD analysis project Ga0335081, IMG submission 206713) | Soil microbial communities from Loxahatchee National Wildlife Refuge, Florida, United States - Lox_Sample_3.5 | ecosystem: Environmental > Terrestrial > Soil > Wetlands | place: USA: Florida... | reverse complement strand
GCCGCTCAGCCCAACCGAAAAGGTCCTTGTAATGGACAACGATCCAGGCCTCTGCTGTATCGAAGATGGCATTGGCATCAACTGCAGCGGCGGCCCGGCGGCAGCCCCCGAACTCTGCCCCTGCAGTCCGCTACTACACACAGAGAGAAGAAGAGCAAAATACGCCAGAAAGGGTTTCATGTTGCGGGAGTGTACCGTAGGGCAAGCGCCTGCGTCGATGACACGGCGTTCCCTCCGGCGGGAGCGGCAATTCATAGCCTGAAAAAGGTCAAGGGATATTTTGACTGGATCCGGGCAACGGCGGACTATTGGATGTCGGGATGCCGGATCTTCTGTTCCAGCACCCAAAGCATACGCATAGCCTCTTCCAGTTCCTTTTGTTCCGTGCCGCTCTGCGACTCTCGCACCAGTTCAAGGGTGCGTTCGTGGATCAATCTGCGGGCTTCTTCACATAGTTTCAACTGCTTGGCAGGATCCAGTTCTTGCTGGACCAGTTTATACACTCTTCTCCACACCGTTTTACGCCCCTATTCCAAATTAGGTTCATTCGGAGCCGCCTTCAGCAGAGCTGGGCGCAACGCTGCCGACAATCCCGGTGCCGACCAAAGGGCTCCAGGCTCAATCTTCCACCATCCTGATCTCTATCTGCCGATATGTCGGCAGTCTACCCGCCTTGTGGTTCATTCTGCAACCGCGAAATCGGAACGGCTGAGGCAGGCCGAGCAGTCCTGTCACATTTGTTGGGTTGACTTGACTCGTCGCCGGCCGCACGCGCCGTCACCGTCGGGCTTACTCGAAGCGGGTGAGTGACGGCTCTGCCGCTTGAAATTTTCGATCAAGATACAGGAATGCCTGCAGAGCGACAGCACTGGCGGGAGAACCGCTGGAAGTTTGTCCTGGCCCGATAGGATTAGGAATTCGGCGATAGAAAAGCAGACAGGCGCGGTTCGCAATCATCCTACGCCGATGATCATCGATTCACCGAAACCCTCGCTGTGGAAGTTGCGTCGCCGGGCCCGTCGAACATACACTTTGAGCACCCTTGAGGTATGAACGCTTGGAGAAAAATATGAAATTACACGCGTGGTTGCTAACCGGGGTTATGCTGCTCAGTCCAATCGCGCTGCCAGCGCAGGAACATTCGACGGTGCCGAGCCCGCACGCGGAAGAGCGTATCGTGAAAGAGGTCCGGCACGAACTGCTGATGCTGCCCTATCTCGACGTCTTTGACTACCTCTCCTACAAGGTGGACGGCTACAACGTAACTCTGATGGGTCAGGTCACGCGGCCAACCCTGAAGTCCGATGCGGAAAAGGCGGTCAAGAGCATCGAAGGCGTGGAGCACGTGGACAATCGGATTGAGGTGTTGCCTCCCTCTTCCATGGATGATCGGCTCCGATTGCGCCTGTACCGCGCCATCTACGGCTTTCCGTCCCTCGAGCGATATGCCATGGGTGTGAACCGATCCATCCGCATCATCGTCAAAGGCGGCAGAGTCACCTTGGAGGGAGTGGTCGACAACGAGACCGACAAGAACACAGTGGGAATCAGGGCGAACGGCGTTCCAGGAATTTTCTCGGTGACCAACAACCTTCAGGTATCCAAGTAGCCGGTCCGCCGAGTCAACGCAGAAGTTCTGGCTGTTGACAAGAATTTACGTCCCTTTACCGAGATTTTACTCCCGGCAGGTTTTTTTCGGGTTCAATCAATTGAGTTGGGCTCTTGCGGGTCCCGCTGCAGAACTCTCCCCGTGGCGGGATCCGATTTTGCGCCGAGCAACTAGAAAGCCCAGCGCAGCAATGTTGTCCCCACCGTAAAGCCCGCCCCTACAGACGCCAGCAACACCAGGCTACCCTTCTTTAGCTTGCCTTCCTGTCGCGCGGTCTCCATCGCCAATGGAATCGTCGCCGCAGTAGTGTTGCCGTAGCGATCGATGTTGATGATCACACTTTCCGGGCGCAAACCCAGGCGGTCAGCTGTCGCAGTGATGATGCGCTTGTTGGCCTGATGCGGGATGAAAACATCGATATCGCTGCCTTTCAGTCCGTTGCGGCTGAGAATCTTCTCGCACAGTTCGGCTTGCTTTCGGACCGCAAATTTGAATACCGCCTGCCCGTCTTGATGGACGTAGTGCATCTTCTGTTCCACTGTCTCGTGGGTCGAGGGGTTCAGGCTGCCACCGCCAGGCATATACAGAGAACAGCCGCCCGAGCCATCGATTTCATGGAGGTAATCGATGAGTCCCACCGAGTCATCCTCGGCCGGCTCCAAAATCACCGCCCCGCCGCCATCGCCGAAAATCACGCAAGTCGCCCGGTCGGTGTAATCGATAATCGACGACATGACATCCGCTCCAATGACTAGCACCCGCTTGTGCGCGCCCGAGACGATGAACTGAGCTCCGGCCTGCAGCGCGTAGACGAACGCCGAGCAGGCGCCGGAAAGATCGAATCCCCAGATACCTTTTGCGTCCAATTTGTGCTGCACCAGGCAGGCTGTGGAGGGAAAGAACATATCCGGACTGACCGTGCCGACGATGATGATTTCTATGTCGTTGGGACCGATGCCACGCGCGGCCAGAGCCTTCTTGGCGGCCTCCACCCCCAGGTCGCTGGTCGCCACGCCCTTATCGACCAGGTGGCGCTCCCGAATTCCGGTGCGTTCCATGATCCACTTATCGTTGGTGTCGACCATTTTTTCCAGGTCGGCGTTGGTCAAAAGGCGGGGCGGCACATAGGTGCCCAAAGCGCTGATTTTGGCGCGAATCGGTTTGCTCAATGATGTCTCCGATGGGGTTGAAACCAACTATTTTGAACGAACCAGGCGAGAATGTCTAACCCGTTCACTGGCAGGTCGGGCTTAGTTTGCTTGGCGAGGCGGCAAGGGAGGGTTGAGCCCGTCCTCCACAAGAAAATAAGCCAGGCACCAGTTACCTGCTGCACACGCAAGAGCCCGTTACCGTTGCTTCCTTCCGGACCTGGCGGGGTTGGCGGGAATGCGTCGCGCGGGGCTGATGCCTGACCTTATTCATTCTAGCATCCGGCTCAGTGCGTATGACGCTGCGGCGGTCCGGATACCTTTCCGCGTACCAGATCCTCAATGTCTCCCATCTTGTCGCCCAGCAGATTCAGCTTGCGGGCCAGGCCTTGAATCTCGTCGGCGGCGCGCCGGTTGACGTCATAGTCCAGTTCGCCGCGCAGCCGGTCCTTCGTATCTTGCCGGTTCTGGCTCATCATGATGACCGGCGCCTGAATGGCCGCCAGCATGGAGAGAAACAGATTCAGCAAAATAAAGGGATACGGATCCCAAGCCGACTGTCGCAGGAAAACGTTGAGGCTCGCATAAATGATCAGCGCAACCGCGAAGATGATGATGAAGGTCCATGATCCGCCAAAGCCGGCAACGGTATCGGCGATTCGTTCCCCAAACGTCATGTCTTTTTCGATCACTTCATTAGGATGGCGGTGGGCGCGCAGACGCACCAGTTGTTGAGCGGCGTGGAACTGGCGGCCGAGCACCGCCATCATGTCGAGACCGGCCATCGGCTTGCGCTGCAACAGTACGCCGATGTCATGGCGGTCTACCTCAATGCACACACTTTCCTCGGTGGCAATCGCATCGGTATGATGCGGTGTCTGATCCAGCATCGAGGCGAATCCGAAGAACTCACCCTCCCCGGGCTCATCGACCACCACTTCCTGGTGATCTTCGTCGATGGTGGAGACCCGCACCCTCCCCGACACCATGACGTAAGCACGTTCCCCGGGATCACCCCGCTTATAGATGCGCTCGCGCGGCGCAAACATCTTGAGTTCCACCTGACCGGCCAGAACCGCAGTTTCTTCGTCGTCCAGCAGGCCAAAAAGAGGCACCTTTTTCAGAATATCCGGGGCGCACGCCATGGTTTACCTCGCTAGGGACCAGAGTTTGACAAACATCCTTGGGATTTATAAACCAGTGCGCCAGGAAAAGCATGGGTCAGGCGCCGCGGAGAGCATAAATCGTACCCTTCCCTTCTGCTCGAGAATCGCCAACAATAGGCATAACGCATGATGCGAGCCTCACATTCCGGGACCGTTCCGATGTGGGCAGTCGAGCGCTACCTGGAAGTCGCGCTCTTCCTGCTGGTGTTCACCGGGTTTGCGACCGTGGCCGGAACCGGCGAGTTGGACTGGCCAACCGTAATTCTGGTCAGCGGCGCCCTGGTCTTTCGTGGATATCTGCTGGCCCGGCGCCGCACGCGGTTAATTCCTGAGCATTGGACCACTCGGCTCACGCTCGCATACGTCGTCTTCTACCTGCTGGATTACTTCGTTCTTTCCGGCACGTTCCTCAGCGCTACCGTTCACCTGGTTCTCTTCGTGATGGTGGTACGGCTATTCTCCGCACGGCGCGAGCGGGATCACTACTTCCTGGCGGTGATTTCGTTCTTGATGGTTCTGGCAGCAGCGGTTCTGACCGTTAACAGCACCTTTCTGGCGGCCTTTGCGGCGTTCATGCTCATGGCGGTGGCTACCTTCATCCTGATGGAGATGAAACGGTCGTCCATCGAAGCCATGGTTCGCGCCAGGGAATCCTCCGAACCGGCGGCATACCGCAGCATGGCCTGGTCGCTCACGGTGATCGTTCCGGCCTTAGTAGTGTTGATTCTGCTGGGCGCTTCGGTCGTCTTTTTCATTCTGCCGCGCATCTCTTCTGGATATCTCAGCGCCTACGCACCCAGCCATGAACTCACCAGCGGATTCAGCGACCGCGTACAACTGGGACAGATCGGGCGGATTCAGCAATCCAGCTCGGTCGTCATGCACATTCAGATCGATGGCGATGAACGTGGCGCTTATGACTTGAAGTGGCGCGGGGTGGCATTGAGCACGTTTGACGGCCGTAGCTGGTCGAATCCTCACGCCCAGGTGGTTGCGCCCCGGCAGGGCGATGGCAACTTTCTCCTATGGCAGCCTGGAGCCAAATGGCAGGAGTTTCTGGGAGAAGGCCCGCAGCAGAGAATCCAGCCGATTCACTATCGCGTGCTGATGGAACCGATAGGCGCCAACATTTTCTTTCTGGCGGCCCGCCCGCGCAGTTTGCAGGGCAATTACCGGATGGTCAGCATCGATGGCGGCGGCGCCGTCTATGACCTCGATCCGGAGCACAACATCGGTCTTTATGAAGCTTCATCGAACCTTGCGACGCCTCTGCCAGATACCCTTCGCCAAGCCCCCAATTCCAGCGATCTTTCCCCGGTCTACCTGAGACTGCCGGCGCTCGATGGTCGCATCCCGCAACTGGCCGCGCAGATTGCCGGATCCGCGAACAATAATTACGACAGGGCAGTGGCCATTGAACAATACCTGCGTACTCATTACGGATATACCCTGGAGCTTTCGCGCACGGTGCCGCGCGACCCCCTGGCCGAGTTTTTGTTCGAACGGAAACGCGGCCACTGCGAGTACTTTGCCTCTTCCATGGCCGTGATGTTGCGAAGCCTGGGAATTCCTTCCCGCATTGTGAACGGCTTCCGCACCGGGGAGTTCAATGACCTCACCTCCGAGTACATCGTCCGCGCCGCCAACGCTCATTCGTGGGTGGAAGCCTACTTCCCCGGCTCCGGCTGGGTGAGTTTCGATCCCACCCCCGCGGGCAGCATGGAATCTCACACCGGCTGGAGCCGGGCCATGCTCTATGTAGACGCGATGGCCTCGTTCTGGCGGGAGTGGGTCATCAATTACGACGTTGGTCATCAACAAACGCTGGCCCGGCAAACCGCCCGCAGCGGACGGCGTTTTCTCGACGAAGCGCGGGCCTGGGGACGCCACCGCTATGCAGTCCTGCTGGCCGCCGCCGAGCGCACCCAGCGACGGATGGCGCAATCCCCGGCGCGCTGGAGTCTCGCCGCCGGGCTGACGGCTGCAGTTGTGTTGCTGTTGATGAACCTGCGCCGCTTATGGGGTTTGATCCGCACCCGCAGGCTTGCAAGGCACCCGGAGCAATCTCCCCGCCAGGCAGCCGCCATCTGGTATGGACGCATGACCCGCCTGGTAGCGCGCCTGGGTTGGCCGAAATCTCCGGTGCAAACCCCGCGAGAGTTCCTGGACTCGATTCCAGACGAGCCCCTGCGTAAGGCTGTCGGGGAATTTACCCAGTATTACGAGTCCGCCCGGTTCGGGGACTCCGCCGAGGATGTCCGGAGGTTGCCGCAACTCCTGGAAGAGATGACCGCTAAACGCGGATGATTTTTACCTAGAAGTGCCAAACCACGCCGCCCCCCACGAAGTAATTGTGCTGGCGGCTCTTTCCAGTGTCTACATTGAGTTGCGGCACGCCGGAGTAGAAGTCGCGCACTTCGCCTCGCACACTGAACTTCTCCCAGGCGTGCACGTCGAGCCCGACACCGATCTGCACCGCGCTGGTCGTGGTTCCCTGCTTCCCGGGGTTGGAACCAAAATACTCCAGATTCGAGCTCTCCCCGAAGTGCCCGAATCCCGCTCCAAAACTCACCCACGGCGAAGTGGCAGTGTTGGCAAAGAAATTGACGCGCGCCGATGGGGTGACGAAGTAAGAGCTGTACTGCTGCGGCACTTGATTCACGATGAAGTGAAGGTCTTCATCCGGATTGAAGACGAACGGGACTTCCAGCGTCAGCCCGAACAGCCCCTGCCCTCCGAGAAGATGCCGGCCATAATCTCCTTCAAAAGTAAGGCCCTTGCCGAAGTGGACGGTGTAGCCGGTGAAGGTCGGGTCAGTAACGCCCTGGTTGCTGATGAAGGTTCGTCCGATGATGCCGGCCAGCTCATTCTTGGCCTGGCCCGAAGCCGAGGTTGCGAACGTGGTTGCGGCTATGAGAACGAGGAGTAGCCGCTGTGTCACCGACATCTATCCTCCCGCGAGCAAAGCCTAACGCGCCCGAATTCAGGCCTATGGCTAGCGTAACAGCTTGACTTCAGGGCCATAGTTGCCTCATTTGGTGCAGGGCACAGTGCTCGCGGTCTTGCCGGGCAGGACGCGCGCGAATGCTAAGATAGAGGGATTGCATGTCCCCCAAAAACCCATCCATATCGAGTCCGGAAGTGGAAACCGCCGTCATCAAACCGCCCGTGAAGGTGGGTTTCGTGAGCTTGGGGTGTCCCAAGAACCTGGTGGACAGCGAGGTCATGATGGGCATGCTGGCGGAAAGCGGAGCCGATCTCACCGTGAGCGCCGCTGACGCCGATGTGATTGTGGTGAATACCTGCTCGTTCATCGAGAGTGCGCAGCAGGAGTCGGTGAACACGATTCTCGAGATGGCTCGCCACAAGACCTCTGGCCACGCCAAGAAGTTGGTGGTGGCGGGCTGCCTGGTGGAGCGCTTTCGTGACGATATTCAGAAAAGTATCCCGCAAGTAGACGCTGTGGTGGGCACGGGAGAACTGGAGAAGATCCTTGCCGCCTCTGGCGTGACTCCGCGAGTTCGCGCCGGCATCAACTCTCCCTTCGTGATTCTTCAATCCAGACCGGAGGGGGACTTGCGCGAATCGCAGGGGCGATTTTCCCGCGAGACCTGGGACGGCGCCATCGCTGATCTGCCAAACTATCTCTACGACGAAAAAACGCCTCGTGTTCTGGCCACGCCCCGCTACACCGCCTACATCAAGATTGCGGAGGGATGCGATCATCCCTGCAGCTTCTGCATCATTCCCCAGCTACGCGGAAAATTTCGCTCGCGAAGATTCGAGTCTGTTGTTGCGGAAGCCGAACGGCTGGCGCGCAGCGGCGTTCGCGAGATTACGCTGATCGGCCAGGACACCACTTGCTACGGCGAGGACTTCAATCTCAAGGACGGTCTGGCCCTGTTGCTGGAGAAGCTGGCTCAGATTGAGGATCTCCGCTGGGTTCGGTTTCTTTATGCTTACCCCAACAAGATTACAGGACGCTTGCTGGAGGCAATCGCCGCCCACGAGAAAATTTGCTCCTACATCGACGTGCCGCTACAGCACGCGGCGCACACAGCACTGAAGCGCATGAAACGGGGCGCGGGCAGCGATGTCTTCTTGCGCTCAATCGAGCGCATGCGGCGGACCATTCCCGACGTCACGCTGCGCACCTCGTTCATCGTGGGTTTCCCCGGAGAAACCGAGAAAGAATTTGAGGAGCTGTGCGATTTCGTGCGCGAGGCGCAGTTTGACTGGATGGGGGCGTTCGGCTATTCCGATCAACCGGGCGCCGGTGCGTTCGGAATGGACAAAAAGCTGCGCCCACGCGAGATCGAAGGCCGACGCAAGCGCCTGATGCAGATCCAGCGCAGCATCAGCAAAAAGCGCAAGAAGAAGCTGATCGGCAAGGAATTTGATTTACTGCTGGAAGGAAAGTCGGAAGAGAGCGACCTGCTGCTCGAAGGACGCACGCCGATGCACGCTCCGGAGATCGACGGGAAAGTCTTCGTGAACGAATTTCCCGAGGGCGGCGCAGCACCTGAATCCGGACAGTTTTACCGTTGCCAAATCACTGAAGCCCACGACTACGATCTGGTCGCGAAGATTATCTAGAGCAAGCCGCTGATATGGCCAAACCGTCCTTGAAACTTCGTTGTCCTATCTGCAAGAAACCGGTAAAGAATGCCGACGCCGAGTTTCCCTTCTGCAGCGAACGCTGCCGCTTGTTTGACCTGGGAAAGTGGGCCAGCGGAGGGTATGTGATCTCCTCGCCGGTGACCGACATTAGCGACGGGATCGAGGACGCCGAACCGGGAGATTCGAACAAGAAATAGCGTCCGGATGGGCCGGACGCCCATTCCGGCAGCTACCAACCGGCCGCTTTACAATCCTGAGTGCCGGGAACAACTATGATTGGCGGCAATTCGTCGAAGACTTTTGACAACAAAACTCCCGGCCCTAGCGCCGGCGTCTCGCCGGCTGTCGCAGAGTCGTCTCGGCCCCGCTTCGGCGGCTTGGCCTTTATTGTCGGCACGTTCTTCGGCGCGGGGCGGCTGCGGCCGGGGCCAGGCAGTTGGGGATCGGCCGCCACGGTTCTGCTCTGGTGGATATTGACTTTGTGGCTTCCCGTCCCCTGGCAGGCGGTAGCTGCAATTTTGCTGGCTTTGCTCGTGGTTGCGATCGGCATTCCAGCCGCTACCAGCGTGGCTCGGGCGAGCGGGCTGAAGGATCCTCAATTTGTCGTCATTGACGAGGTTGCTGGCCAGTTGATTACTTTCATTGCCGTGCCTGTGTCGTGGAAATCTCTGCTGGCGGGCTTTATACTTTTTCGAGGATTCGACATCGTCAAACCGCCCCCGGTCCGCCAGCTGGAGAAGCTTCCGGAAGGCGCCGGCATCGTGCTCGACGATGTTGCCGCCGGGCTTTACGCCCTGGTGGTGATGCAGATCTTGCTGCATTTTCAGGTTCTACCGCATTAAATTCGCCGCGAGGGTTCATGGGGATTTCCGACCGCATGCCAGGCAGGAAAAACGTCAATGGCAAGCCTCACATTGAGGCGGTAAGCCCTTCTGCGGCGCTGCCCGGCGGGGAAATTCGCATCACCGGCAGCGGGCTAAGACCTCTCGACCTGCGCCGCCCACGCGTGAGCTTCGGGGACGTTGAAGGCGCGGTAGTGATCAGTTCCGACGAGTTCGTGGTGGCGCGCGTGCCCGATCATGCTTCGAGCGGACCGATCATCGTCTCCACCAATGGCAATGCCAGCAATCCGCATCAAATTCAGGTAGCCGCTCTGATTGCCGACAACCTGCATCCGGTTTCGAATCCGGCGCTCGACGTCGAAGGCAATATCTACGTCACCTTCTCAGGCGCTCGCGGCCAGAAGGTGCCGGTGGCGATTTACAAAATTGACACCAACTACAGCGTTAAGCCCTTCCTGGCGGAAATGATGAATCCAACCTCGATCGCGGTCGACCGCGCCGGGCAGATTTACGTCTCGTCCCGCTTCGATGGCGCTGTGTACCGCGTGGCGCCCAATGGGACCATGTCGACTTACGCCGAGGGCATGGGTATTGCTACCGGAATCGCTTTCGATCGGGATCAGAATCTTTATGTCGGAGACCGCAGCGGGACGATTTTCAAAATCGCCCGTGACCGGCAGATCTTTGTTTTCGCCACTCTCGAACCAAGCGTCTCAGCCTATCACCTGGCATTCGGGTCCCAGGGAGACTTGTTCGTCACCGGGCCAACCACTTCCAGCTTTGATTGCGTCTACAAGATCGATCCCCAGGGCAACGTGTCTAACTTCTACCGCGGCCTCGGACGGCCCCAAGGACTGGCCTTCGACGCGGAAGGCAATCTCTACGTCGCAGCGTCGCTGTCCGGCAAGCGTGGCATCGTGCGAATCACGCCGGACGGAAAGGCAGCCTTGGCGGTTGCCGGACCGGGTCTGGTCGGCTTGGCCTTCGCACCCGGGCGCTCGGCCGTCCTGGCCACCACCAATGCCGTACACCATCTCTCCTGGGATATCCAGGGCCGTTCGCTAGTACCCGAATAAGAATCCTTCGTAGAGACGCGGCTTGCCGCATCTTGCGAGCCCCGGGATTCTCCTCGATCCCGCGCAACTCAGATCCTTCATTCCTTGACATAATCAAAAATGTGCCGGTTCCGGCAGAACCGGACGGCATGCCGGGTCTCTACCGGAGGGTTTTTCGTTTAAACTTCTAGCGTGAATGCCGAGATTATCGCCGTCGGATCGGAGCTGCTGACGCCTTTCCGCCAGGACACCAACTCCCTTTACCTGACCGAGAAACTAAACCAACTCGGTGTGGA
>Ga0335081_10020337_pt1 | contig 10737 bp, 6 predicted proteins | sample Lox_Sample_35_FD_206713 | JGI IMG/M metagenome (GOLD analysis project Ga0335081, IMG submission 206713) | Soil microbial communities from Loxahatchee National Wildlife Refuge, Florida, United States - Lox_Sample_3.5 | ecosystem: Environmental > Terrestrial > Soil > Wetlands | place: USA: Florida... | reverse complement strand
CAAGAAGCAGGATGAAGAAGCGCACCGCTCGCGAGACTCGCCATTGCGGCAGCGCGGCCATGGCCAGCAGCAAGGGCAGAATCCCCACGTAGATGGTCATGATGCTGGCATCCGGCGGACCCCACCACGCAAGCTTGTAAAAGCCAGGCGTCGCGACTCCAAAGAAATCTGGAAACAGCAACAACAGGAGCAACTGCGGCGGATAGGAGGTGTAGGCGAAGAGTTTCCAATCGAGATATCGCAGGCTGGTGTAAGGCTTGAAGTCCAGGGTCAGCACCACCTGCGGCATCACCACCAGGGCGGCAATTCCGAAGAGCACAACAAATCCGGCGCCAAACCGCGCACGCCTGCGCACCGCCGACCAGGCCAATACCCCATAGAGCGCCGTGTAAACCGACGTCAGGGCCAGCAGCTGGGCCCAGCCCGCAAGCAGAGACATCGCCAGACATATACCGCCATACGCCGGGTAGCGCCATCGCTCTGTCTGGATCCACTTCTCGACCCAATAGAAGACCGCCGGGATCCAAATGGCTGCGTTGAAAATTGGAACGGCGGAGCTGTGAATCAGCATGAATCCACAAAAGGTGAAGGTCACGGCACCCAAGGTGACGCCCTCATCCGGCAAAGCCAGCGATTGCAGGTACCTTCGGGTGAAAAACGCCAACAGGAGAAAATGCGTTGTCAGCGAAAGATTGAAAGCCAGTACCGGAGGCAGCAGTCCGTAAAACACAAGGGTGAAGGGATAGAAGGAAGCCGGCTGCGCCAACGCCGCCAGCGGCATGCCTGAGGATTCATAGGAGTTCCATAGCGGAAGATGACCTGTGTGGTAGAGCTGAGCAGCCAGAACGCGCGACGGAAGGTGCTGGATCTGGCTGTCGCCGCCCGGTTGCGTGATCAGCTGTCCGCTGCGCAGGCTCCAGATCGTAACCCCGGCAAACACGATGAGAGCGACGATCGGCAGGGCTGTGACGCGAACGGGAAAGTTTCTCCGCCTAAGTCCCAATGCAGGCTCCGGCAACGCCGACGAAACGTTCGGGCAAAGGCGCGCCTCGGCCAGTATAGCGGTCGAGATCGCCGCTCGAGGGCGGGTTTTGGCGAGTTGCAAAACCGACACAAATCACAATCGGTTGTGACGAATGCACTTGTTGGGTGTGCGCCCAGAATGTTCCGCTAGAGTGTATCCGGAGCAACGCCTGGAATGGCAAACGGGGCTCAAATCGTGCCAACGCCCGTGTTGAACGGCCCGCGACGCGATTTCTTCGAATCACCGCGGCTGGTGATCGTCGGCACTCGGCAACGTGCGCACAGCAAAATCCGCGCAACGTGTTATTCCTCGGCCCCAGGAGCGGCTCGCCCACGCTCCCGCCGTAAATCACGGGGATACGATGGACAGTGTAGGGGGTTATTGTGCTTACACCATACGGTTTGGACATCATAGAAAGCTGCCTAGCGTGCAAGATGCGCGCCGAGCATATCTTCTGCGATCTTCCGCCAGCCGCTTTGCAGTCGTTTGAGAACATCAAGTACGCCACCGCTTATCCCCGGGGAGCCGTGCTCTTCGTGGAAGGGCAGACACCGCGCGGTATCTTCGTTCTCTGCAAGGGCCGGGTGAAACTTTCCATCTGCTCCACCGACGGAAAGACGCTCATCCTGAAAATTGCGGAGGCGGGCGAGGTCCTGGGCCTGAGCGCCACCATCGGCGGCAAAGCCTACGAACTGACAGCCGAGACGGTCGATCCCTGTCAGATCAATTTCGTCAAACGCGAGGACTTCCTGCGCTTCCTCAAGGAACACAGCGACGCCTGCCTGCGCGTGGCCGAACAGCTCAGCGACAAGTACAACTCGGCCTGCCGCGAGATCCGCTCCCTGGGACTTTCGCACTCCGCCGGCGAGAAGCTGGCGAAGCTGCTGCTGGAGTGGAGCGCGCGCAATGGCGAAGCCGCCAAGATGGAGCCGCGAGTAAAACTGGCGCTGACCCATGAAGAGATCGCACAGATGATTGGCACCTCGCGCGAGACCGTGACTCGCCTGTTTGCCGACTTAAAGAAGCGGCAGATCGTGCAAGCCAAGGGCTCGACCCTGCTGATTCGCAACAAGGCCGCGCTTCGGGCCATGGCGATCACTCAATAGAGGTTGTGGCCGAAGAAGGACCAAGCCCGCTGCTGCAGCGCGGCTGCGGCAGCCTAGTTCCCAAACGTGGAAAAACCGCCAGATCACGCGCCCAGAACCACGCACTCCCCACTTCGGTTGTGAATAAGGTCACGAAAATGGGTGACTGCAGTCACTGCGCCGACAATGCCTGGAGCAGTATTACCGCAGTATGGAGAGCACGAATCAGTCGAGTTGCTTGACCTGCGATTTCCGTCCCGATCGCCTCTTTTGCGACATGCCTGCGGAGTCGTTGAGGGCGTTCGACGAGATCAAATCTCCCGCCTTATTTCCCAGGGGTACGGTCTTGTTTGCTGAGGGCCGTCCCGTGCGCGGCATCTACATCCTGTGCGATGGACGCGCCAAGCTTTCGATCTGCTCGGAAACCGGCAAGCGCCTTACCTTGCGCATTGCCGGGCCCGGCGAGGTCCTGGGATTGGGAGCCACCCTATCCAACAGCCCCTACGAGATTACGGCCGAGCTCCTGGATAACTCCCAGGTCGTCTTCGTGCGCCGCAAGGAGCTGCTGAAGTTCTTGCGCGACAACCGCGCGGTTTGCCTGGAAGTGGTCCGTATGCTCAGCCAAGACCTGCACGGCTGTTACGAGCGCGTCCGCACCATTGCCATGATTCGCACGCGTCGTGCGCGCATCACCTTCCGCCCCCGCGCCATGGTTGTATAAGGCGTCGCCTCCGCTGGCGACGCCCTACAGCTATTCCCAACGCTGAGTTGTTTTTGCTGAAGCTTACGCCGCCTGTTCGGCGGCTAGCACTCGCACCGCCTCAGCCCGCCAGGTGGTCTGCTCCACACGGCTCACACCCCCCACCCAGAGCATTCCGCCCGCTGCCGCGACGACGGCGCAAACGGCGAAGGCGGAAGCAAAGTGGCCGGTCCGATCCACCATCCATCCTGTCAGCGGCCCCACCACCACTCCCGCCAGATTGCTCAACGAATTTTGCAGTCCAGTCCACTTCCCTGCTACCGAAGACCCGGCGAGCGTCTGCGCGAAGATGTAAATATTCGGTCCCACCAGGCCGCTACCCATGCCCATCACCAGGAGACCGGCGAACGAGAGGCGCTGGTCGGCCGAACTGGCCGCCAGCACGCCGATGACGATCAAACTATGCCCCGCCGCCATGCAGCTCTTGCGTACCACGCTGACGTCGCGGCCGGCCCGGATGAACGCGTCGGCAGCCCATCCCGCCAGTGGCGCCGTCACGGCAAAGGCGACATAGTAAAGAGCGGCCTCGCCGGCCATGTGCTGCATGGACTGGTGCCGCTCCCGTACCAGATACAGCGGCAGCCAGACAATCATGAAGTAGAACGGATAGTTGCTGCAGAAGTGTCCCGCGGAAGCGGCCCAGAAATTTCGCTCACGCACGATTTGCGCCACAGAAACGGCGGCCCTGACACGATTGCCGCCGACCGTGTTGCTGGGCATGTAGCGCATCCACGGCACAACCCACAGCAGGCTGACCAGGCCGATCAGGATGAAGACCGGGCGCCATCCGAAGCGCGCCATCGACATGCCGCAGGCGTACGTTCCTATTGCCGGGCCCAGGCTCATACCAGCCATGATCATGGCATTGGCGATGCCGCGATGCTGTTGCTCCACATTCAGCGCGATAATCTTGCCGAACGACGGGAAGGCCACCGACTCACCCATGCCCAGTAGCATGCGGACTGCCAGCAACAGCCCGAAGGAGTAAACAAATCCCGTCGCCGCGGTTGCCAGTGACCAGAGGATGAATCCGGCCGCCAATACCCAATTCACGTCGAAGCGGTCGACAATCCAGCCGCTGATCGCGAGCACCACAGTGTACGTCCAGAAGAACGCGGTGATCAGAACGCCAATCTGCGTGTTGGAGATGCGAAGCTCATCTTTGAGCAGAGGAGCTGCCACCGCCAGGTTTCCGCGATCGATGTAGTTGATCAGGATCGAGATGGCGAGCAGAAAGAGCCAGAAGGGGAGCGCGCTGCGTGAGCGCGAATCAAGCGCGGCTTTCATCGTCCACCCTCCCCCGGAGTTGCCGGAATTGTGCTATGCATTTCGGCAAAACACAAGAACCACGGAGCGGTAAGTGCTTTCTGCACAACAGTGGCGAAGAGCAAAATCTCTCACCACAGAAGACCCCGAGACACAGGAACAGAAACCTCCTTCGATCGTGCCTCTGCCCTTTTTTCGTGCGGCTCTTCTCCTGTTTCCTGGCTGATCAATCGCGTGAAAACGATTGCTCCGTGCCTCTGTGTCGCTGTGGTGAAGTGAGCCTCCTCCGCGCGGCAACGGGGTTGTACAGGACGCTCGAGAAATCGAACGCAATGTGGCTTTCTCCTTTCCCGGCGTTGTGAAACCCTCCTGTTTACTTTCCAGTTGCCTCCGCAGCCGCTTCTACGCCGGCTTTTCGTACGCACCGCGCATTCCCTGCCGGAATGCTGGTGATTGAGCTCACGCCATCGGGTACGAGGCGGTTGCCATGTGACTTGGGTCACATGCGCACGTGAGTACACTCACTGCCCCTTGGTACATGTCTCGGCGATGGTTATCTGTTACCCGGCCCTCCGTCCCCCAGGCCGGGTGAAAGCGAGGGGTTCTGTGAAGCGCTGTGGTCTGCTTGTCCTTGCTACTCTGTTCGTCTTCCTGATGGCGGTTTCCTATCGCGCCCAGCGAGCGCAGGCGGCCAGTTCGCCCGCGGCCCCGCAGTCGTCCCAGCCCGCGCCCAAGAAGCATGCCGCCGCGAAAGCTCCCGCGAAGATGACCAACGACGAGTGCCTGGCATGCCATAGCGACGCCTCGCTCGCCAAAGAGGTAAACGGCAAAATCGTCAGCCTGCACATCGACAGCGACAAGTTCAAGGCCTCGATTCACAGCGCCTTCGGTTGCACCGACTGCCATACCGACATCAAGGCTTTCCCCCACGATCCGGCGCCGGTCAAACCGCTGTGCTCCAGCTGCCATGCCGGTGAGCAAACCGCCTACGATCACGGGGTTCACGCCAAGGCCGCTTCCGCCGGCAACACGCAAGTGGCGAAATGCCAAGACTGCCACGGCAGCGTGCACGAGCTGTTGCCCTCGAGCGATCCCAAGTCGAAGGTCGCCCACGAGAACATTCCGCAGACTTGCGGCGCCTGCCACGGTCAGAAATTTGTGATGGCGTCGGGCGGCATCAGCGCGGCGCCGTTTACTTCCTATCAAGAGAGCGTGCACGGCAAGGCCGTTGCCGCGGGTTCCGAGAAGGCTGCGGTTTGCACTGACTGTCACGGCGAGCACGACATCCTAAGCGCTGTCGATCCCAAGTCGCCGATCAACAAGTTCAACGTGCCGACGACCTGTGCCAAGTGCCACAACAACATCAAGCAGGAGTATGTACAGAGCATTCACGGCCAGGCCATCGCGCGCGGCAACTGGCAGGCGCCGGTTTGCACCGACTGTCACGGCATTCACACCATCAAGGCGCCGAAGGACGCAAACTCCTCGGTGGCTGCCGCCAATGTGAAAAACACCTGCGGCCAGTGCCACGAGAGCGTGCGTCTCTCCAACGAATTCGGAGTGCCTGGAGGCCGCGTCGGCACGTATCTGGCGAGCTATCACGGCATGGCGCAGAAGGTAGGATCCAGCACGGTTGCCAACTGCGCCAGCTGCCACGGCGTGCACAACATCCTGCCCTCCACTGATCCGCACTCCACGATCAATCACGCCAACCTGGCGAAGACCTGTGGCCAGTGCCATCCCGGCGCCAATGAAAAGTTCATCAGCTTCCAGGTACACCAGGACGGCGTCTCCAAGGCAAGTTTCGGCGACAGGGTGATCGCGCTCATCAGCCACTTTTACGTGTGGATGATCGTCTGCGTGATTGGCGGCATGGTGCTGCATAATCTGATCGTCTTCCGCAAGAAGCTCATCCTGCACCGCATGGGGCAGCCGCGGATCCTGTTCCGCATGACGCTGGCCCAGCGCGTCCAGCACTTGCTGTTGCTGGCCAGCTTCTTCACACTGGTGCTCACGGGCTTCGCGCTGCGGTATCCGTCGTCATGGCTCGCAGCCATCTTCGTGAACGAGCTGGTGCGCAGCTACGTTCATCGCATCGCCGGCGTGGTGCTGATCACCGTCAGCATGTTCCATGCGTGGTACCTCATCACCCATCCTGACGGGCGCCAGTTGCTGAAGGACATGCTGCCCGACTGGAAGGACGTCACCGACGCTCGGGACGCCTTCCGCTACTACCTGGGATACAGTGATCAGCGTCCGATGTTCGGCCGTTTCACCTACGCCGAGAAGATGGAGTACTGGGCACTGGTCTGGGGCATGTTCGTCATGGGCAGCACCGGCCTGATGGCGTGGTTCAAGGTGGCTGTCGGCCGGCATGTGCCGGGCTGGTGGATCGATGTGGCCATCACGATTCACTGGTACGAAGCGGTGCTGGCAACGCTGGCCATCATCGTGTGGCACTTGTACGGCGTGATGTTCGATCCCGACAACTATCCTATGAACTGGGCATGGTTCGACGGCAAGATGTCCATCGAGCAGTACAGGCACGAGCATCCGCTTGACTTCCTGGCTATCGAGAAGGCCGACGGCTCGCAATTGCAGACCGAAGAGCGGGAAAAGGCCGAAGTTGAAAAGTAGACGTTGGCTACGGGAGCCGCCGGATCTCCGCCCTAAACGTAGGATGGCTTACATTTTGGATTTTGGTTGCAAGACGACTTGACTGTGTTAATTATTGCAACACTGGGTGCAGCTTTGCACCGGGGTGAGGCCAAGAAGGGACAATTACATAAATGACTGAGGACACGGAGAAAGATCCTCTGCGCGACCATCCGCCGGTTTCACAAAATCTCATTCGGAATCCCATCAGCCTGATCGGCTTGGCGTTGGCTGCGGTGGCTTTAGCCAACATTGTTCTCCTGGTTCTCATCGACGTCCTCGCCAGCCAGCCATCTCCCTATATCGGAATTCTCGCCTACATGGTGGCGCCGGGATTCCTGATTTTCGGCCTGATCCTGATTCCGATCGGAATGGCCATCGAGCGGAGGCGGCGGCTGCGCGAGGTGGGTGCGCCGCCTCATTTCCCGAAACTCGATCTCAACAATCCCGCGCAACGCAGTACCGTCGCGTTTGTCCTCAGTTTCGTGGTGATGTTCTCTCTGGTGAGCGCAGTCGGCAGCTACAAGGCCTACGAGTTCACCGACTCGGTGCAATTTTGCGGACAGCTGTGCCACACCGTGATGCATCCAGAGTTCACCGCCTATTCGGCGTCCCCGCATGCGCGCGTGGCCTGCGTCGATTGCCATGTGGGATCGGGCGCCAGTTGGTACGTTAAGTCGAAATTGTCGGGCGCGCGCCAGGTCTATTACACCGCGCTGGGAACGTATCCACGCCCCATCCCCACGCCCGTCAAGAACCTGCGGCCCGCCCCGCAGACCTGTGAGCAATGCCACTGGCCGAAGAAGTTCTGGGGCGCGCAGCTGAAGACCTTCACCCACTACGGCAGCGACGAGCAGAATACGCCGCGCGTGATTCGCATGCTCATCAAGACGGGTGGCGGCGATCCCTCGTTGGGCCAGGCCGGTGAAGGCATTCACTGGCACATGAACATCTCCAACAAGATTACCTACTTCGCCACCGATGAACAGCGGCAGACAATCCCCTGGGTGCGGCTGGAAGACAGCCAGGGCCGCGTCATCGAGTACTTCGCCAAAGACAGTCCGCCCACGCAGGCGCAGATTGACAAAGCCAGTAAGCGCCGCATGGATTGCATCGACTGCCACAACCGCCCAACCCACATCTACGTCGCTCCTGATCTTTCGGTCGACCGCAGCATCAGCGGACATGCCATCGATCCGTCGCTGCCTTTCATCAAGCAGCAAGGTGTGGAAGTCTTAACCGCGGATTACAAGACCACGGACGAGGCGGAGACGAAGATTGGCGAGAAGATCAACAGCTTCTACCAGACGAAGTATCCGCAGATCGCCTCCAGTAAAGCCGATAGCGTCAAGGCAGCGGTGGCCGAATTGCAGCGCATCTACCGCACAACTTTCTTCCCCGAGATGAGGGTCAACTGGAAGACCCATCCCAACAACATTGGTCACTTCTACTCGCAGGGTTGCTTCCGCTGTCACGACGGCAATCACGTCAGCAAGGACGGCAAGGTCATCAGCAAGGACTGCAACTCCTGCCACACGGTGTTAGAGCAACAGGAAAGTGGCACGCAGATCGCCGCGTTGCCCACTCAGACCTTCAAGCACCCGGTTGACATTGGCGACCTGACAGGCGTGAACTGCTCCGACTGCCACAACGGAGGAGTGGGGCCGTAAGGCGGAACGGCGAAATCCACCACAGTGGCACAGGGACACTGAGGGTTGCCTGTTCCGGAGCGCTGAGTTGGCCGCCAGCCGCGTCACCGCCCAAGGTCCCGTCTTCTTACCCGCTTCTATTTGACCTGTTTGCTCTCTGCCTCTGTGCCTCTGTGGTTCCGTTGCTCCCGCCGAGTGACGTACGTCACAGGCCCACGTGATGCCACTCACGGCCCTTTGGGTCGTCCAAATCCTATCTTTAAGGCATAGAAATGAGCCGTAGTCCGAGAGGGGGAGGATCAATCCAATGAACGATGGCAACGGAAGCACGCCCGCGGCGGCCAGGAAAGAGTACACGCCGAGGCTGATCTTCTGGGAAGTCACCAAGGGCTGCAATCTGCGCTGCATCCACTGTCGCGCCACCGCAACCGAGCTGATGTCGCCCTCCGATCTGCCGACCGCGAAGGCGCTGGACATCATCGGGCAGATCGCCGACTTCTCCAATCCCATCCTCGTCCTCAGCGGCGGCGAGCCCCTGTTCCGCCACGATATCTTTCGCCTCGCCGAGTACGCTACCAGCCGCGGACTGCGCGCCGCGCTGGCCACCAACGGCACCATGGTCACCAAGGACATCGCGGAGAAAATCAAGAGCTCTGGTATCAAGCGCGTCTCGATTTCCCTGGATGGCGCCGATGCCACCACACACGACACCTTCCGCGGTATTCCCGGAGCCTTCGAAGCCGCGATTTACGGCATGAAAAACCTGCAGCAGCTCGGCATTTCAGTGCAGATCAATACCACGATCGCGCGGCACAACGCACACCAATTGCCGGACGTGCTCAACCTGGCGCGGCGACTCGGGGCCGATGCCCTGCATACGTTCCTGCTTGTCCCGGTGGGCTGTGGCGTGGACATCGCCGCCGAGCAGATGGTGCCGCCAGAAGAGTATGAGCAGATGCTGAACTGGTTTTACGATCAGTCGCTGACCGGCGATATCGAGCTGAAGGCCACCTGCGCGCCACATTATTTCCGCGTGCTGCGCCAGCGGCGCGCCGCCGATCGCATGGCGGGACGCGAGCACCCATCGCCGGCGCCCTCGCATCCGCACGAAATTGGTCCAACCGAGATGACCATGCCGGGCTCGACCGGAATCTCCCTGAAGCCGGGTGGCGGGCCGCCCGTGGGTCACACCGGGCATCCGGGCGGGCATCCTGGCGATATGAACGCTATGACCAAAGGCTGCCTCGCCGGCACCGGCGTCTGCTTCATCTCGCATGAGGGCGAGGTTTTTCCATGCGGATATCTGCCGGCACTGGCCGGCGATTTGCGCAAGCAGAGCTTTGCCGAGATCTGGAACAACTCCGAGGTCTTCGCGCAGCTCCGTGACGACGACAATCTTAAAGGCAAATGCGGCTGCTGCGAGTTCCGCCACGTTTGCATGGGATGCCGCGCGCGCGCCTTTGCCGCCACTGGCGACTTCCTGGCGGAAGAGCCGTTCTGCGTCTATCAGCCGGGCACCTCGAACCAGATGATTCGCGAGGCTGTGGCAGCAAAGGCGCGATAGGTAGAGGTGTGTAATGCGTATCAAACGACTTGAGCAAGCGCTAGATGATGCTGGCCTCACGGAAACCGAATGGCGTGCTCTTCGGTTCTTATGCGCCCGCCGACGCACGGCGGAACAGCTGGCCCGCCTCCTAAAGATGCGGCACTTTATTCAAGCAAATCGCGCTGTAGGGTGCGCGGGAAGGAAATTATACGAGAACGACACGGTCCGGACCGCCTTTCCAGCCTGGACGCCAGCAGCACCAAGAAAATTCGAGCTGGTTGGTACAACGTCGTAGCGCCAGGTGAGCGCGACAACGGTACATTCTATTGGAGCCTCCGTCCGGAAATCCGGAATGCAATGCTGGCGACGGGAAGGTATATCCCAAACAAATCCCACCGTGCTTCGCGGTGAGACTTAAGTCATATCGTACCGACTCCGCCGAGACTACGATCGCAGTATGGCAGCTCACATCAGTACGGTTCAGACATCCCGCCTCCGCACCATGGTTGTCCCCCGAGAGCACGGCGCGTGGGGCATGATGCTGGTGCCTCTCGCCACCGGCGCTGTGGCGGCGCTGCACAGCGGCATCAACGCCGGAGCGCTCGTCCTGTTTGTTCTCGCCGCGCTCTCGCTCTTCTGGCTTCGTACTTCGGTGGAGAGCTGGCTCGGTACTTCTGCCATCAAGGCACACAGTGCCGAAGAGCGCAGGCACGTTCTGCGGGCGGCGATCGCGATCGGCGCAATTTCACTCG
>Ga0335081_10020336_pt1 | contig 10738 bp, 9 predicted proteins | sample Lox_Sample_35_FD_206713 | JGI IMG/M metagenome (GOLD analysis project Ga0335081, IMG submission 206713) | Soil microbial communities from Loxahatchee National Wildlife Refuge, Florida, United States - Lox_Sample_3.5 | ecosystem: Environmental > Terrestrial > Soil > Wetlands | place: USA: Florida... | reverse complement strand
CGCGATCGGCGATGGGGTCATCACGAACGCGACCTCAAGCAATCCGGGGTGGCCTGGCGGAGGCTGGATCACTTACCGGCTTACCAGCGGCCCGGATGCGGGACTGGTGGTCTACGTGGCCGAGGACGTCACGCCGGCGGTTCAGGTCGGCCAGACCGTGACGTCCTCCACCGTAATCGGGAACATGTTCAACGGAGGCGACGGCATCGAGACCGGATGGGCGACGTCGGACGGCAGCACGTCGGAGTCGGAGATGCCCGCGGCGGGGGGCATCAGCGGCGGCGGCCCGTTCCCGACGGCGGTCGGGCTCAGCTTCGAGGTGCTGCTGCAAAGCCTCGGCGTCCCGGCGGCACCCAACAGCGGCCAGGCCGCCAACGGGATCCTCCCGTCGGGCTACCCGCGCGATTGAACCGTGGCCGCGGCCCCGGCCTGCTCTCCCGCGGCGGCGTCCGCCCCTCGACGACGGACCAGGCGAGGCGGCGGGCGTCATCGGCACGGTCGACAAGAATCTCGCGGACGACCGCGCCGCTGACGAACGGGACGGACGTGGCTCAGGCGTCTGCCATCACGCGCAGGATGACCTGGCGGTGGGCGCGGGCGGCCGCGTCCGCCACCACCCCAAGCTCGTCCTCGCGCAGTTCCTCGGCGGCCTCCACGATGATCACCAGCGGCTCGTCGTCCTCGGTGGCCCGGCGGATAACGTCCTCGACCTCTTGCCGGTCCCGCCTCAGCGCCTCCGGTGAGAGCACCGACATCACGACCTGGCCAGCCTCCGGCAGGCCCAGGCGCCCGGGAACCTCGGGCGTGACGTGGTCCAGGATGACCCGGCCGCTCGCCACGCTCGGCGGCGGGCTCGCGCGCAGGTTGCGGTCGGCCGCGCCGTCGCGCGGCAGCTCCACGATGACATCGACCTCGCTTGCCATGGCCCGGCCAGCCTACCGCGCGGCGGCCTACGCTCGCGGCTCGGCCAGCATCAGGGCGAAGTCGCCGTCGGGGTCGGTCCAGAACCGCAGCGTCCGCATTCCGGCGGCGGCGAGCTCGGCCTCGATCTTCGCGCGGCGGAACTTGGCCGAGATCTCGGTGCGCACGTCCTCCCCGGCGGTGAAGTAAACCGTCAGGCCGAGATCGCCGATCGTGACCCGCTGCTCGCGCGCTGACCGCAGCCGCATCTCGATCCACTCGTTGTCGCGGTCCCAGAGGGCCACGTGGCCGAAGTCGTCGACGGCGAAATCCGCGGCCAGTTCGCGGTTGATGACCAGCAGCACGTTGCGGTTGAACTCCGCCGTCACCCCGGCCGCGTCGTCGTAGGCGCGCAGCAGCCTGCCGGCGTCCTTCACCAGGTCCACCCCGAGCAGGAACGTGTCACCGGGCCGCAGCGCGGCGCCGACCTGGGCCAGGAACGCCGCGCGCGCCGCCGGCTCGAGGTTGCCTATGGTTGATCCGATGAACGCGATCGTGCGGCGCCCGCCGGCCGGAATGGCGGCTATGTCACGCTCGAAGTCGCCGACGAACGGCGCGATCCGCAGGCCGGGGAACTCCGCTGCCAGCGCGTCGCTGGCCTCGGCGAGCACGGCGGGATCGACGTCGAACGGGACGAACTCGGCCAGCGTCCCGCCATCGCGCAGCGCGCGCAAGAGCATCCGGGTCTTGGCCGAGGTGCCGCTGCCCAGCTCGACGAGCGAGCCGCACCGTGACAGCTCGGCGATGTCGGCCGCGTGGCGCCGCAGTATCGACGTCTCCGCCCGGGTCAGGTAGTACTCAGGCAGCCGGGTGATCTCGCCGAACAGCTCGCTGCCGCGCGCGTCGTAGAAGTACTTGGGCGGAAGCGTCTTCACGGCAGCGGTGAGGCCGGCCCGCACGTCCGCGCGCAGCGCGTCGAGGCGCCGGCCGGGATGCGCCTGGACGCGATTCTCCACTGGCATTCGGTCATGCCTCCAGATCGGTGATGGCCACGGCGTCGGCCGCAGCCTCGACGAGGTGATGCTCGGGTACATCGGCCCAGCGCGGGTCGTCGTCGTAGGGCTCGCTGGCGACGGCGACGCCGTCGCCGGTGCGCAGCACGCTGAGCGAGTCGTTCCAGCGGGTGGCGATGATCCGCTGACCGTCGGTGAGCAGGAGGTTGAGCCGGGCAGCGGGATCGCGGCTGCCGAGCGCGGCCACGAACTCGCCCGCCCGCTCGGCGCCGCGGGCGAATACGTGGGCTGCCAGCTGCGCCGAGTCGCAGACCGACTCCGCCGCGGGATGCGGGCCGAGCGCCGCGGTGTCCACGACGCCGTTGTGCGACAGCAGCCACCGCCCAGACTGGAACGGCGCGGCGGCGGTCTCGTCGCCGGGCATGCCCGCCGTGGCCGACCGCACCGCCGCTAGCGCGCATGCTGAGTAGATCACTGGCGCAACCGATGCGAACGATGCGTCCGCCCACAGCGGCCGGTTCGAGCGCCAGCGGGCTGGCTCCGGGCGTGACGGCGCGTAGAACCCGACGCCCCAGCCGTCGGCGTTCATCAGCCCATGACGCTGGCGGCGCGGGGCATAGGACTGGACGAGTAGGCCGTGCTCCGGCTCGAGCAGCAGCCCGCCGAGCGAGCGCGGCGCGCCCAGCCAGGCGAGGTGACGGCACACTCAGGCGTCCCAGGCCAGCCGGAGCCCGGAGAAGATCTGCCGTCTGATCGGGTGGTCCCAGTTACGGAACGATGGCCTGATCGTGGACGGTGCCACCGCCCACGACCCGCCCCGCAGCACCTTGTAGTCCCCGCCGAAGAACGGCTGGCTGTAATTGCGGTAGATCATCGGGACGAAGCCGGGCCAGGCGGCGAAGTCCGACGATGTCCACTCCCACACATCGCCGATCATCTGCTCGGCGCCGTATGCCGACGCGCCGCGCGGGTAGGCCCCGGCGGGAGCCGGCCGCAGCCCCAGCCCGCCCAGGTTGGCCAGGTCCGGCGCGGGCGCCGCGGAGCCCCACGGCCAGGCCCGCCTGGCGCCCGCCGCCGGGTCCCAGGCGCAGGCCTTCTCCCATTCGGCCTCGGTCGGCAGGCGGGCCCCGGCCCACGTGGCGAAGGCCTCGGCCTCGAAGTGGCACACGTGCTGCACAGGCTCGTCGGACGGGATGTCCTCCTCGACGCCGAACCGCCGCCGGGCAGCGTCGGGCATCCAGAACTTCGGCCGCTCGAGGCCTGCCTCGACCCGGTGCTCCCAGCCCCGGGGCGACCACAGCTCGCGACGGTGATAGCCGCCGTCGGCGATGAACTCGGACCACTGGTCGTTACGCACCGGAAGGCGGCCGATCCAGAACGGAGCGACATCGACCCGGTGCCCGGGTCGCTCGTTGTCGAGCGAGAACGGCTCGCTGATCGCGTCGACGCCGAGCACGAACGGGCCGCCGGCGACGAACACGCGCTCGGGGCCGACCGGGCGCCCCGGCGGCAGGTCGCGTCGCGGCATGAGAACCGGCGGTCCCTGCCGGAGCTGCAGCGTCGCGTACATCGTCTCGTCGTGCTGTTCTTCGTGTTGTGCCACCATGCCCGCGGTGAACAGGTCCTCATCGGGGCTCCGTTCGAGCAGGTCGAGCACTCGGCCCCGCACCTCGTAGTCGTAGGCGCGCGCCTCGACGGGCGGCAGCAGCGGCAGCGACGGGCGGTCGGCGCGCGCGTGCCGGAACGCGTCGTACAGCGAGTCCACGTCGGGGGCGAGCATGCCCGGCCGTCTCGGATCGCCGCCGCGCAGCAGCCACAGCTCCTCCTGCTGGCCGACGTGCGCGAGATCCCAGACCAGCGGGCTCATGAGCGGATCGTGCTGAGCGAGCAACGTCGGCTCCTCCAGGTCGGTCAGCAACAGCGTGCGCGCGCGGGCGCGCTCCAGGTCACGGACAACGTCCTCATGCATGAGCTAGCTCCTCGAAGGCGGCGAGCGGTCCTACCTCGGCGATGCGCTGGGCCAGCAGGTCACCGGGGCAGCGCCCGGACTCGACGAGCTCGGCCAGGTCGGCGACCTCAGCGCTGAGCTCGGCCGGCACCCGCTGCGCGGCGATGGCCAGGCAGCGGCGGGCGGACTCGGCGAGCACGGCGTCGCCCAGACCGTCGCGAGCTGCCTCGGTCCAGAGCGGGGCAGCCCGCTCGGTGGCCTCGGTTGCCATGTCGGCCGCGACCGGGTCGTCCATCAGCGTCGTGGCGACCGCCGCGATGGCCGGCCACCACCCGGACGCTGTCATGTCGAGGTAGCGCAGCTCCAGGTAGCCGCGCAGCCGGACCGGCGGGAACAGCGTGGTCAGGTGGAGGTTGAGGTCGGCTGCTGTCGGGTACCGCCCGCCGAGGCGGATCGCGCCGCACGCCCACAACTCGAACGGCACTGATCCGCGCACGGCGGCCACGCCGGCGGCCCCGGTCCGGACGAAGGTCACCGGGGCGCGCAGGGCGAAGCGCGCCCAGGCCGACGCGGGGTCGAGGGCGGCGTCGGATGCCGTGTCCGCGGCCACGCAGCCGGGCACCGGGCCGCACGCCCGCGCGTCCAGGCCGCTCCACGCCCGCTGGCGCGCCGACTTCCACCCGGTGTCGCGCCCCAGCAGCCAGGGCGAGCTCGCCGAGATCGCCACCAGCGTGGGGCCGAGCCGGTGGGCACGCGCCACTCGCTCAGGCCAGCCGCCCCGAGGCCCTGCCTCCAGGTTGACCTGCATCGCGGCGGTGGAGTTCATCATTACGGCCCCCGAAGCTGCCCGGCCCGTCGCGGCGTAATGCTGTTCCATGGCGCGGTAGCGGGGGCGCGGGTTGACCCGCTGAGGGGGCCGGAGCGGATCGGCCCCCGCCTGGGCGATGCCGAGCCGAAGCTCGGCGAGCGCCTCCCGGGCGCGCTGCCCGACATAACGCAACTCGGTGACGGTCGTGACGATGCCGGACGCGGGCGGACCGGACAGCTCCAGCTGGCCGCCGGGCTCGAGGGTGACCGCGCAGCGTCGGGCCGCGTCGCAGACATTGTCCGGTATCGGGTCGACGCGGTCCCAGGCCACGCGGTCGGCCACCGAGCCCAAGTCCACGAGATGGGCTTCGATCTCCAGCCCGACCGGGCCGATCCCCGAGGGGGTCAGCGCTGCCTGGTGAGATCTGGCGTAGGCGTCGTCGACGGTCAGCGGTTCGGCCTGGCTTATGGCGTCGACGGCAACAGGCGGGACGGTCATGACGACCCCCTCCAGGTCCGGGCCGGCGGACTGGCGTTTGTCCGCCGCGGGTCGGTGCGGGGGCGACCGAACTGCAGCCGTCCTCAGTGCTGGCCGCCGGTTCCTGGCGGCCTGGGTCAATTGTAACCTGGCGGCTTTTCGCTGCTCACGAGCAGCCTGGGCCCGCTAGATGCTGCCGGGCGATGTCCGCCAGACGCCGTACTGGGCCGCCACTGGATCCCACACTCCGGCGAACGCCTGCTTGGCCACGCGGGCCTGCTGGTCAGCCTGGAACGCGGAGTTGTAGGCACTCGACGCGGCCGCGGGCACGCAGCCGGAGCTCAGCTGCTGCCGTGCCCAGATCAGGTAGTCACGGTCGGCCTGCAGCGAGTCGCGCAGCACGGCGATCAGGTCGGACTTCAGCGTCCCGCCGTTCGCGAGCGCGGCCGTTGTCAGGGCGGACGCCTGGCTGTCCTCGGCGCTGCGCTGATTCACGACGCCGCGGATCCGGCCGACCGCGCCGGACAGATTCATGCAGTAGCGGACCTGGTCAACCGCTCCTTGCAGCTCCCGCCTGGTGGCCGCGCTCGAGCCCAAGAGACCGCTCACGTCGGCCGCCTGCCGGGATGCCAGCGCGGACGCTGACGACGTCGACGGCGCCGAGGAGGAGGCAGGGGACACCACCGACTCGCCCGGCCTCGATCCCCGCGACAGGGCAACGCAAGCCGCGACGGTGCCGGCGACCATGGCCACCGCGGCCGCGGCGAGGAGCAGCCTCGTCATGCCGGGGCGCCGCCCGGGCAGCGGAGGGTCGGGCGGACCCGGCAGCATCATCGTGTCCGTGCTCGCCCGGCCCGGCCCGGCCGGAGGCTGGGCTGGCGGGTACCACGGCCAGTCGGGCTCGGCCAGCACGGGCGCCGGCGCCCACGCCAGCTCGTCGGGCACAAGCTGCTTCGTAGGTTCCTCCACGGCGTCCGAGGCTGGCCTCCGGCCGCCCGGCGGGCGCCAGCCGTCGAGGCTGTACAACTCACCGGGACGCAACCCCAGCGCCGCGTGCAGGTGCTCGGCGAACTGGCCGCAGGTCGGGTAACGGTCGTCCGGGTTCTTCGCCAGCGCCGTGGCCAGCACCATGTCCACGGCCGGGGGCAGGTCACGGCGCCGTGCCGAGGCCGCGGGCGGCGGCTCGTACAGCTGCGCGCACATCACGGTCGGGCCCTGCTCTGGCGCGAACGGCGGCGAGCCGCACAGTAGCTCGAACCCCGCGCAGGCCAGGGAGTACAGGTCAGCACGTCCGTCGACACGGTGACCCTCCAGGTACTCCGGCGCGACGTACTCGAACGTTCCGGCGGCCTGGCCTGTCGCCGTAGCCTCCCCGGTCGCCGTGAGCTTGCTCATCCCGAAGTCGGACAGGTACACGCGGTCGAAGTGGCCGCCGGCCCGCCGGGCCCCTCGGCCCGGCGGGCTGGTGGCGTCGAGGAGCATGCTGGCAGGCCTGACGTCCCCGTGGATAAGGCCGTGGGCGTGCGCGGCATCCAGTGCTGACGCGACCTGGGCGATGATGGTCGAGGCCCAGGCGGCGGGAAGGGGCCCGAACCGGTTCAGCAGCGACCGGGCATCGCCACCGTGGACATAGCGCATGGCCAGGTAAAGGTTTCCGGCTGCCTCGCCGACGTCGTAGACACCGATGATGTTGGGATGGCCGATCACGGCGGCGGCCCGTGTCTCGCTCAGGAACCGGGGCCGGAAAGCCGGGTCGCGCCCCAGCTCCGGCGCGAGGATCTTGAGCGCTACCTGCCGGTCTTGGCGCTCGTCGCGGGCGAGGTAGACGACCGCCACGGCCCCTCGCCCGATATATCCGTTTAGTCGGTAACTGGCGAATGTGGCGGACATTCCCGATAGGAGCGACCCGGCCGGGGGGCGTACGGGCGCGCCGCGCGGACCGGCCGGGGGGCGTACGGGCGCGCCGCGCGGACCGGCCGAGCGGCTCACGGGCGCGCAGCGCGGATCGGCCGAGCGGCTCACGGGCGCGCCGCGCGGATCGGTCCGGCGGCCGCTGGGCGGGTCCTGCGGATCGGTCTCGCGGGTCACGGGCGCGCCATCAGGCAGTATCCGGCCCGGGGCCGGTCGCCAGCGGCCGTGCCCGCAGCATCGACGCTGTTCTGATCACCGGAGTGGTTTCCGCCGTGCAGCTCACGAATCTCCGTCCGCGACGCGTTCGGGCGAGCACCAACAACCCCGGCTCAAGGTCCGCCCAGACGGCATCCGAGCCCACTGGGCCGGTGCCCGCGATGCCGGCCGGTGCCCGCACCCCCCTCTCTCACGATAATGACAATCCGCCCGTCCTGTACGGACAATCGCAATCAGGCGCACTCGGCGGTCGGGGGCTCGGGCACGACGCCGGCCGTCATCCGGGTTCGGAATCCGCGGGGTCGCCGGGATGGGACGGCGTTGGCGAACGGCGCTGACGACATCCAACTCGAGCGCGCAAATGCCGGAGAAGTCGATCGCGACAATGTCGATCGCGACAATCCGGCTCGGAGCCGGGGATGAGCATGGCTCTCGGCATGGCCATTGGCTGGCCGGCCTGGTTGGCTGGCACGACGGGGCTGCTCATGACGCGACCGCCGGCGGCCGGCCCCCGCGCGCGGCGAAGGTTGCCCCGTAACGCCGCGTTCGGGGCGCGCACTCTACCGCCCGGGGGAGGATGCCGCTCACAGGTCGAGCACCACGTCGTCGCGCGGCTGCGAGCAGCAGATCAGCGCGGCGCCATCGGCGGGTCCGTCGACTGGATCAGGTTCGTAGCGGACCGTTCCGGAAAGCAGCCCAGATTCGCAGGTGTGGCACACGCCGGTGCGGCAGGACCAGCGCACCGGCACGTCGCAGGCTTCGGCCAGCTCGAGCAGGTTCCCATAGCGCGAAGACCAGTGCACCGTCAGGCCGCTGCGCGCGAACGCGACGAGCGGGCCGTCGGCCGCCTCGGTGGCCGGCGGGTGCGGCGGCCGCGCCGCGGCGGCGGCGATCCCTGGTGTCTGCCCGGGAGTGGCGCCGAAGATCTCGGTCCGGATGCGAGGCCGCTCGACGCCCATGCCGACCAGGGCGGCGGAGGCCTCCGCCATGAAGGCTGCCGGACCGCAGATGTAGGCGTCCGCGTCGCTCGGCAGGCGCAGGGCCGCCAGGACCGGCGCGGACAGCCGCCCCCGGGTCTGGTAATCGCGTCCCAGGACGTCATCCGGGCCCGGGCGGCTGTAGCAGACGTGCCGGTGCCCGCTGGTCAGCGACGCCAGCAGGGATCGCGACTCGGCGGCGAACGGCTCCTCGGCGCGGTTGCGGGCACCGTGCAGCCACCAGGTATCGCGACCGGATCCGGCGGCGGCCAGCGCGTGGAGCATGGCCAGGACCGGGGTCGCCCCGACGCCAGCGCTGACGAGCAGGACCGGCGACGCCCCCGGCCGGAGAGTGAACGTGCCCCGAGGCGCCGCAGCCTGCAGCACGTCGCCGGCCCGCAGCCGGGAGTGGACGAACTGGCTGCCCGCGCCGTGCGGCTCGCGCTTGACGCTGACCCGGTAGGTGGAGGCCCCCGGGGCTCCGGACAGCGAGTAGCTGCGCAGCAGTTGGCGCGCGCCGGGGCCGGCGGGCAGCCGCACGGTGAGGAACTGTCCCGGCAGAGCGGGCGGCACCGCGGCCCCGTCGGGATCGGCGAGGCGCACCGAGACCACCGAGTCGCTCTCCCGCTCGATCGCGGTCACGCTCAGCGGGCGGAATCCCGGCCAGGCCGGCGGCGGGCTCAGCGCGGCCAGGCCGGCGTTGCCCGCGGCCCCGGCGGTCTCGGGCTGGTCGAGCATGGCCTGGAACGAGGCTCTCCAGCCCGCTGGCAGCGCCGGTATCCGCAGCGCGCGCAGCAAGTCCCGGCGCGGATGCCCCGGCAGGTAGAGCAGGGCGTCTATCTCGGCCACGGTCATGGCCTGCGGCCCCGAGGCCACCTTGACGATCTCGTCGCCGGCCTGCACGTCGCCCTCGCGCAGCACCCGGAGGTAGAACCCGGGCCGGTGATGGGAAACCAGGAGCGCGGGAATACGCGGGTCGTCCATCCGGATGCCCACCCGGTAGCAGGTGACCCTGGGCTGGGTCACCTCGAACTCCGCGTGGCCGATGCGGTAGCGGTCTGCGATGCAGACCTCGTCGTCTGCGAGCCCTTCTACGGTGAAGTTCTCCCCGAACTGGCCGAAGGAGAAGTCGTCGCGGCCAAGCTGCTTCTGCCAGTAGCGGTAGGAGTCGATCTGGTACACGAACACCGCGCGGTGCTCCCCGCCATGTCCGGCGAGATCACCCTGCCCGTCGCCGTCGATGTTGAGCCGCCGCACCCGCCGCGGGCCCTCCACCGGCCGCTTCCACACGGCCGTGTGCACTGTCCGGCCGTGCCAGTCCAGGTCCTGCGGCAGGCCCACGTTCACCGACAGCAGGCTTCCGGACCTTCCGCCGGAGCGCTGATCTGCGATCACCATGAACGCTCCGCGCCGTGGCCGGTCGGCCGGGCGGCGAGCTCAGTGGCCGTGCCTGGCTCGCTCCTCCTCGTTGAGACGATCCTCCTCGCGATCTTGTTCCCGGCGCTCGCGACGCTCGGCACCGCGCTCGTCGGCGCGGAGCCTGCGCTCCAGCTGCTCGGCGCGGCGCTGCTCGTTCGGTGTCGAGTGCCCCTCGCGCTCTTGCTCGCGCAGCGAGTCGAGTTCCTGCTGCAGTGCGTAATCACGCGGCCGCGGCGGATCATAGGGATCAGTCATGGAGAGTATGCCTCCTGGTGTCTACGGCGGGCGCCGTTCAGAGCAGGCCGTCCACCTGGTGCACCTCGCCGCAGGGGACGTTCAGCGCCACGTGGTGCCTGCGGATCGCGTCCTCGTCCGGTCCTTCCAGGAGGCAGTAGACCTTGCCGTCGGCGTTGTGGTAAAGCTCGATCTGCCGCACGCCGAAGTCGTCGGTCGCGCCGTCACGGGTCTCTTGTGCTATTTGGTCGATGGCTTCCTGCGGGAGCTTGAGATCATCGTGGTAATCCATGAACTTGGGCATGTCGCTGCCTCCCGGTCAGAACTGCTCGGTTGCCACTGTGCACCAGCGCGACCGCCGTGTCCAGCTCCATGATCGCGCAGGATTGCGCCGGGTATACCCCCGTGACGGCGGCAAGTTCGTGTTCTTCAGCGATCCTGACGGCAACAACTGGGCCCTGCAGGAGGTCCGCGACCGTGTCGGCGCACCGCTGGACTGACCATGGTGGAGTTGCGGGTCCTTGACCTGGAGCGACCGCGAGGATCTCATGACCTGCAACAGCAGGCCCCGGCCGCGCGACGCGGATGACAGCGGCTGGCTCGCGCATCTGCCCGACGAGCCGGACCACTTCCAGGATCGTGTCCTTTCGGCCGAGGGTCACGTACGGCGGGCCGGCCCACATGAGCGTGCTGCGGCCGCGGAAGACGCCCCCGCCGCACCAGGGGTCCTGGCAGTGCCGCGCCGGGCGAGCTAGCGGACGCGCTCGCGCCGGGCGACTTGCTTTGGTCCGCGCTCGCCAGCGGCGTGCTCGCCGGATCCGCATCCGACGGCGGC
>Ga0335081_10020333_pt1 | contig 10738 bp, 7 predicted proteins | sample Lox_Sample_35_FD_206713 | JGI IMG/M metagenome (GOLD analysis project Ga0335081, IMG submission 206713) | Soil microbial communities from Loxahatchee National Wildlife Refuge, Florida, United States - Lox_Sample_3.5 | ecosystem: Environmental > Terrestrial > Soil > Wetlands | place: USA: Florida... | reverse complement strand
CTTGATGACGCCGTAGCCATTGAGCGATTGCGATTCGAGGTGCTCGATATCCCCGACCTGAGCGGTCAGGTAGCGCTCGTAATAGTAAATGACCCGGCTCGACATGTCGTTGGGCAACAGCCCATTATAAGTCCAGACCACACTGACGACCGGGATATTGATATTCGGAAAAATGTCGATCGGGGTGCGACGCGCCGCGAGTCCGCCAAAAATCGCTATGAGGACGGCGAATACGACGAACGTATAAGGCCGCCGCAGCGCGATTTGGACGATCCACAAGCGGATTGTCTCCACACAAAGGCAACCCGCCCCCAGGGAATGGGAGCTCGGGCTGGCGGCGCAAATCTAGCCGAATCGCGCAGACCGCGTAACTGCCGCGTGCTGACGCAGCGCTTCGACGATTTACCATGTTCCCTTGAGCGGATGCACCCGCGGGATCATCATCCGGCTGCCGCGCCTCAAGCCCAGAGCGAGGGGCTCGGCCTTCGTTCGGGCGGCGGCATTGGCCTCCATGCGAAGCCGGGGGAGCGCGCGAGGAAGAGACAGCACCATGAAACTGCACATGAAGAAGACACTGCACATGAACTTGCTCCGCGGTTTGTCGTCGTCTGCCGTGGTCGCTCTCGTCCTCGCCGGATCACCGTTGTGGGCGGAAGGCGAGCCGCAACTCGTCCCGACCCGCGACGTGGACGTGACCTACGACGTCACCCGCCCGCGAGAGCCGAAGATCCGGGAGCGTGTGCGCTGGCTGGCGAGCGACCGACTCGAACGCGTCGACGGTCCGGGCCGATCGACGACGATCTTTGATCGCGGCACGCACGTGATCACGCTTCTCATCTCGGCAAGCCGCACCTACCGGAAACTGGACGCCGCGCCGCGCCGGGCGACCGAGCCGCCGCCGGGCGCGGTGCTCAAGCGCGGGGCCGAGGCCGTCGTCGCCGGCTTGCACTGTATCGATTGGTCTTGGACGGACGATGTCGAGACCCACGTCATTTGCACGACCGAGGATGGCGTGTTGTTGCGCCTGGTCGTCGACGGCCACACCATTATGCAGGCTCGCTCGGTCGCCTACGCCAGGCAGCGCGCAGACCTGTTTCGGGTCCCGGCCAATTATGCGCCGGCGCTGGCGCCGGAAGGCGGCCTCGGACCCTAAGCGCGCTCATCCGGTTCAACGGCCCCCGGCTGCATGTGCGGCCGGCAATTGTTGCAGCGCTGCCACACAACACAGCTACGGGATTTTTCGTCGAGCGACCGCTTGACAAGGGCAGGACGACTCCCGAAGCTGCCGTTATATTGCCACAAACATATCGGGCGCTGTATTGTGAAGCATACAACGGGGGTGGGGATCATGAGAAATTCGAAAAACGGCAGGACAAATCCGGTTTCGATCGTACGGCGGACGCGGCTCGCGTGGTCGGGCGGCGCCGCTGTTTTGGCTGCTGCGTTGATGCCGGTTGGCGCGCGTGCCGATGTGATCGAACCGGCGCAGGTCAGCTCGTGGCTGGCGATGGCCACCGCAAGCCAGAATGCGCAGCCTCACTGGATGACCCCCCTCGTCACCGTCACGCCGCGCCTCGAGCAAGAAATACGGTGGGACTTCTACGACCAGCACAATGGATCTCCGCCGCAAGGAAATGACCAGCACCTCCTCAATTACGGCGGACCGGGCGGCCTCAGGGTCGAGTTCATTCCGACCTACGACACAGAGATCATCGTAGCGACTCCACCAACGGTGGTTTCCGACGGCCCCAAAGGGTTCGCACAGGGCGCCGGAGATTGGCCGATGTTCCTGGCGAAATACCGCTTTATTTCCGCGAACGAGCAGAACGGCAATTATATTGTTAGCGGCTTCTTCCAGATGTCAGAACCGCTCGGCACGCCCGCGGCCATCAGCAGCAACGTCTGGATTGCCCAGCCGACCCTGGCGTTCGGCAAGGGGTGGGGCGATTTCGACATACAAGTGACGCTCAGCGAGCAATTTCCGTTCGAAGGACGCTCTTCAGCCACCGCCACGGCTGACGTGAACCTGCATAATTACGGCGACCCCGTGCTCGCGAACGTCGCTTTTCAATATCATTTCATGAAGTACTTCTGGCCGGAGCTTGAGGTCAATTACGAGTATTGGCCGAACGGCATCCACAAAGACCTCAGTCAGGTCTTGCTCACGCCGGGCATCATATTCGGCCGCTTTAACGTCGGCTCCGCCCGCGAAAATCTGATCTTGGGCGTTGGCTACCAGATTGCCGTCACCAAGGATCCGGTGATCGCCAACAATATCGTCGCCACTCTGCGGCTGACATTTTAGGTCTCGTTTTTCGCGGTCCTCACTTCCCGCCGTTGCGGTGAACTCCGCCGCAACGGCCTTTCGCTTTGGGGACAAGCGGGCGACAATGCCTTGCGCCTGCTGCGAAAAGCGCCCATTGTCGCCGCGGGGGACGCCATCCGCAGGCGCGATAGTACCGCTTCGGCGCTGCCGATGGCCGACGACCGTCGAGAATCGAGCCTCATTGCGCTTTCCGGTGGTTGGAGTGCATGCGATCTGTGCCGGCGCCGGCCAGGCTCCCGTGTAGATTTAGCGGCCGCCGGCGGGAGGGCGCGCTGCGAGCGCGCTTGCTTGCTCTTGGTGCGGTCGCGAGCATCGGTTTGGCGGCCTGCACGGTCGGCCCTGACTACCGCACTCCGAATGCGGGCCTGCCGGCTACCTTCGCCGCGTTCCCCGCGTCGAGGAGCACCAAGCCCCTCGATCGCCACAGTCCGACCGACAGTGCGCAGTGGTGGCGCGCCCTGCATGATCGGGAACTCAATTCGCTGATCGAGCGCGCGATTGCCGGCAGTCCCACGCTGGAAGTCGCGCTGAGCAGGATCCAGCAGGCGCGCGCTCAGGAGGCCGTGGTCATCGGTTTCGCGCTGCCGGCCGCGGAGGCGAGCGGCGGAGGCGGCTGGGGCACGGGCAGCGATCTGGCGCGGGGGCGCGCTTCGCAGCCATTGGTGTCCGCCGAGAACGGAACTGGCTTTAGCCAGGTCACCAGCATCGTCGGCTTCGATGCCGGATGGGAGCTCGATCTCTTCGGCAAGTTCCGGCGCGCGATCGAGGCGGCGCACTACGACGTGCAGGCGGCGATGGCCGCCCGCAACGTGGTGTTGATCTCGCTCGTCGCCGATGTCGCGCGCGCCTATCTCGATCTGCGGGCGTCGCAGATGCAGCTTGCGGTCCTGCGCAAGGACATTGAGGTCGCGCGCAGATATGTCGACTTCGTTAGCGAGCGCCTCGATCGCGGCATCAGCAATGAGCTGGACGTCACGCTCGCGCGGCGCGAGTTGGCGCAACTCGAATCGCAAGTGGCTCCACTGTCCGCGCAGATTGATGCCGCTCGTTACGTGATCGCGGTGTTGATCGGAGAGTTCCCCGAAGCTCTGGGTAAGGAGCTTGCCAAGCCGGGCACGCTTCCAATCCTGCCCGAGCGCGTTCGGCCCGGCTTGCCGATCGATTTGTTGCGCCGGCGGCCCGATATCGAGGAGGCCGAGCGCCAGTTGGCCAGCGCGACCGCTTTCATCGGCGTGGCTACCGCAGACTTGTTCCCGCAAGTCGCCATCCTCGCGTCGGTCGGAACCCAGCAGGGTCTCGGCGTGACGCCGGCCGCCATCAATCCGATCTGGTCGATCGGCCCTGGGGCGGTGGCGCCCTTACTGGACTTCGGTCGCCTCGACGCCCTGGTGCTGAGGGCCGACTATCGCACCCGCGAGCTTTTGTTCGCCTACCGGCAGACCGTGCTCAACGCGGTGCGTGAAGTCGACACCGCCGTTGACGCCTTCGCCGCCGAGCAGAGCCGTGTGCGTCACTTGAACGATGCCTTGATCGCGGCGCAGCGCGCAGTGAAGCTTGCGCAAGAGCGCTTTGATCGCGGTCTCACCGATTCACTCAATGTGATCGACGCGCAGCGGCAAGAATTTCAAATCGAGCAGCAGCGACTCGTCGCGCAGCAGAGCGCCGCAGCCCAATTCGTGACGCTCTACAAATCGCTCGGCCGTGGCTGGGAGCCGTACCAATCGATCCCGCCGATCCCGCGACCGATGCCGGCCTTCATCGCGGCGCTGAGGCGGCTCGAGCAGCAACATAGGCCCGCGCCATAGTCGCGCGATTCCCGCGCTGACGCCAAGAGGCTCACCGCGTCGTGACGTCAGATTGCTGAAATTTAATTCTGCAGAACGGAACTCCGTGGTGATGTATTCTTTTCATCGGGCAGCAATTCCCGGACTCACGAGCAAGGGAGTGTGCCATGTCGTCGAAAATTCGCCTGCTGGTGTTCGCAAGCGTCGCGATCGCCTCGATCAACGTCTCTTTCTCGCCCTCAGGCGCTTTGGCCGCAGAGCGCAACTGGGGGACGGCCGTAGCGGTGCATCCCAGGCACCGCGTTCACGTCTATGGTCACCGGCCGTATTTCGCCGCGCGCCGATCGCCGCTCTACGATTATGGCGGTCCGCCCGATGCGAACCCGCACTCCGTGCTCTCTGGACCGGGCTATGTCTTCGTCCCCGGACGCGGAATCCTGGGTGAAGGTTGCAATTTGCCGACCAGCGCCTGTCCGAATAGCGTGCGCGACATTCAGTAGGCGGCCCGAGGCGGCATTACCGTTCATCGGCGCAAAAAGCCCCGCGGGGTCGGCGCGAGCGCACGCTCCGCGGTAGCTCAATACTTCAACCGGCCGCCGAGCCTGGCGGCCGCCGAAATGTGTTGCACTTTTACCACCAATTTGCCCGATCTGCCTTCAAAACATGCCCGAATCGCGGCAAACGGAACTGCTGTCATCCGACCGTCATCAGCCAAATCTAGACGGGGATGGGTAGCTTTCCCGAAGTATTAACCATCGCAGCAGGTGGAGGGGGTAGATGGTCGTCAAACGAAGAATGGGGCTCTTGCTGTCCGGCACGCTGCTTAGCGCGTCCGTCGCGGCCGCCGTACCGGCGTTCGCCGAGGATGCGCAGTCGCAGCAGCAAATGCAGCAGCAGATCAATACCTTGCAGCAGCAACTTCAACAGCTGCAAGATCAGATGGCCGCGACCCGGGCCGTTCCGCGCGGAATTTATAATGATGCGCCTGGGGGACCGATCTACACCAAGGCGCCGCCGATCCTGCCGGGGGTCAAGTTCTCCTTCGCGGGAAGCTTCATCGAAGCCGCGGCTGTGTGGCGCCAACGCAACGAAGTGTCGGATGGTGCCAGCGACCCGCCGTTCTCGTCGCTGCCGTTTCCCAACTCGCCGCTCTATCATGAAGGCGAAACCCGCTTCAGCGGCCGTCAGAGCCGTATCGCCTTCGCGGCGACGGGCGATATCGACCCGCACCAGCACCTGCAGGCCTACTACGAGATGGACTTCCTCGGTGCCGGCGTGACCGCCAATTCGCGCGAGAGCAACAGCTATCAGCCGCGCATCCGTCAGGCGTTCGTCGCCTACGACAATGACGACTGGCATCTGCACATCAGCGGCGGCCAGATGTGGAGCCTGCTAACCCAGGACAGAGTGGGAATGCTGCCACGCAGCGAAAACGTGCCGCTGACGATCGATGCGCAGTACGTCGTGGGCTTCAACTGGGCGCGCACACCCTCCTTCCGGTTCGTCCAGGACTGGAACAAGGTCGCGTGGTTCGGCTTCTCGGTTGAATCCCCGCAGGTCAATTTCGTATCGAACAGCGTTGGCGTTCTGGGGGCATCGTCACAAACCGGCTCGAGCGCAAACCTGGCAACGGGAGCGGTAACGGTCGGCACGACCAGCGTCGGCGGCTCTACCGTACCGCCGGGCGTAACGCTCAACGACATCAACGTCTGTAACGCCTCTGGTCTGTTGGACAGCACCACTGGCTGCTCCACCGACCAGTACCCGGACTTGGTGCAGAAGTTCGGCCTCGATCCGGGTTGGGGCCACTTTGAAGCCGTCGGTCTGGAGCGCTTCTTCTCCGACCGCGTCTATTCGGGCGCGCCGGTCACCGGCTCGGACAAGACCAAGGTGGGATGGGGCGTCGGCGGCTCGGCTTTGATGCCGATTTGGCCGAAGTTCGTCGACCTGCAGGGCAGCATACTCTATGGCCAAGGTCTCGGCCGCTACGGATCGAGCCAATTGCCGGACGTGACGATCGGACCTGATGGCACCTTGCAACCGCTGCGCACCCTGCAAGCATTGGTCGGCTTCGTGGCCCACCCGTGGGAAGGCCTCGACGTCTACGGTTACGCCGGCCAGGAGCAGGTTTTCTCCAACTTTTGGACGGTCGGCGGCGTGAATGGCGGCTACGGCAATCCTGCCTTCGCCAATACGGGCTGCATCGCCGAGAACATGGGCTCCGGTCCGGCAGGCTTCAACGATCCGATTGCCGGGACGTCGTGCAGCGGAGCCACCAATGTGCAGCGCACGCAGGAGCTGACGATCGGCTTCTGGCAGAACATCTACAAGGGCAATTTCGGCCGCTTCGTCTACGGCTTGCAGTACGAGTATGTGAGGCTGCAGCCGTTCGGCGCTCCAGCGGGCCTGAACGTGAACAACAACGTGGTTTTCGCTTCGCTCCGTTATTACCCCTTCTAGTCTCCAGCGGAGTGTTCGACGGCGCCGCCGGGTTCGTCCCGGCGGCGCTTTTTGTTGTCGCACGGAGATTCGTCCAGCGTGGGCAATGCCTTGAGCCATATTTGCAACACTTGCCAGGAAAAGAAGCCTTGCCAGAAAAAAGATTGGTGAAACAGTCACTTGGCCAATCACCGCGGGCGGACTGCGGAATCGACCTGGCAGCTACGACGCGTATACTAGCGGGCGGGAAAAAGTGGGTGGAATCGGGGACGAGTTCCGGCGATACCGGAAATCCGTTGATTGAGCTTTGGCGGCCGGTGATTTCGTCACCGGCCGCCCGAGAGGCGTGAACGAGGTCGTGCCAGTGCCAGGAAGAGCTTGCAAAGTTCTCCTCGCAGCCTGTTTGGGCACTTGCATCGCGCAAGGAGCCGGCGCGGCTGATTTTGTCTTTCCGGTCACGCCGTCGCCGACCGGTAACCCGAACTGGGCCGGCTTCTATCTGGAGAATCGCGGCGGAGATGCAGCGCGCAACGGGTATTTGACCAACATCGTGCCCACGAACGGGTTCTCCGTACCGGCCCAGAGCGAGGCGACCAACGAAAGTTTCGGTTATAACTTCCAATCGGGAAGCTTTGTGTTCGGCCTCGAAGGGTCGCTGGCGGCGGCGAACTTCGACGGGAAGTTCACGAGCCCGTACCTACCCGCAGCAGGCGGCTGGTCGCCGAACATGAATTGGTTGGGCACGGTCACCGGCCGGGTCGGGTACTCGTTCGGGCAGTGGCTTCCCTATGTCAAAGGTGGTTTCGCAGCCGCCGATGTGGGATCCCACGAAAACGGGCTCCTAGGTTTTTCGCAGAGCACTTCGGAGCGAGCTGGGTGGACCGCCGGTGTCGGGCTCGAATACCAGCTCACGACAAAGTGGTCGCTCGGACTCGAGTATCTCTATACGGATCTCGATGCTGGCGCGCCGCAAAGCAATGCCCCCCCGGTCTCCAGCGGGCCGGAGGTGTACAGCACGGCCGTGAAGACGCAGAGCTTGATCGGCCGGCTTAATTACAAGGCGGGCTGGTAGGTCCTCTCGAAAGCGCCTGGTGACGCCCCGTCGGCCTACGCCGGAGCTTCGGTCGGGCGGGCTGCCGGCGTTGTCGTTGGTGAGCAACCGTTGGCCGCTTCGCAGTCCTCCACAAAGCGGATGATGCTGCCCAGCAGCTCTTTGCCTTCGAGAAGCGGCACGTGGCCCTGATCGGGGACCTCGATCAATTCCATTTGCTTGCGCCGCTTGCGCATCTCGCTAACGGTGTCTGCGGAAAGTATATCGGAATTCTCGCCGCGAATGACCATCAGCGGCAGATCGGCCAGCGAGTCGAATTCGTGCCATAAGGTCGGCAGCGGACGCTCGATGTCGATGCCGGCGAGTGTGCGTGCTATGCCGACATCGTAGGCGAGCTTGAGCGCACCGTGCTTGATGTGCCAGGTACGCCGCGCAACGCCGAGCCATTGATCCTCGGTCAGCTTGGGAAACTGCGCGCTCATCAGACGCCGAAGGATATCGGCGCCCTCCTCGAAGCTGCGCGGGTGGGGTAGCTTGCCCACATAACCCTTGAGGCGGGCCATGCCTTTGGGGTCCGTGACCGGTCCGACATCGTGCAGTATGACGCCGGCGAGCGCGCTTGGGTGAACGGCGCCCATCGTCATGCTGAGGACGCCGCCGCGCGAGCTTCCGATGAAAACCGCCGGGCCGACGTCGAGCGCGAACAGCACGCTCACGATGTCGGCGAGTTCGACCGCGCAGTTGTAGTTGCCATGATCGCTGTCGTGATCCGAATGACCGCGGCCGCGCGAGTCGATCACGATGACGTGCCGGTGCTGCGGCTTAGCTGCCAGCACCGGCGCCAATATGTCGAAGTCGGCGCCGGTCCGGGCCAAGCCGGGCAGGCAAACGACCGGCAACCCCGGCGCAGAGCGCTTGCCGTATTCGCACACGTGCAGCCGCAGCCCATCCTGTGCCGTTACGAACAGGCTCTTGCCCTTTAGCGTGCCAACGCTGGTGTCGGCCACCAGGTGGGGGGAGATCTTGTTCATCGCCTATCACCGTCCCCGATGCCTTCGCCTTCCTCCCCGGGAAAACTTGGCAAAGACACATTCACGTTACATTAACTTCCAGCCGGGCTGTGGGGCAACCTAGAAAATGCCGCCCGCTCCTCGGCAATCCCATAAAAATCAACCCCCGCGGCGCAGGTCCGCTTCGATCAGCAATCGCGAATCGTTGCCGATACGAGCGCGATAGACCTGCATGTTCTCGATAACGCGCTGGACATAGTTGCGCGTCTCCGAAAAGGGAATGCGCTCGATCCAGTCGATCGGGTCGATCTTGGGGCTGCGCGGGTCGCCGTATTGATCGATCCACTCCTTTACCCTGTGGGAGCCGGCGTTGTAGGCGGCGAAGGCGAGGATGTAGGAACCCCGGAACTCGGAAATGACATTGCCGAGTTCGGCCGTTCCAATCTGGGCGTTGTAGGCGGGATCGTTCAACAGGCGGCGTTGGTCGAAGGTGACGTTGAATTTTTTGGCGATGAAGCGTCCGGCCTCCGGCGTCACCTGCATCAGCCCGAGCGCGTGGGCACTGGAGACGACGCGAGCGTTGAAGGCGCTCTCCTGCCGCGCGATCGAGTAGACCACGCAAGGCTCGACCGTGGGTCCGATCGGCCGGTAGGACGGCATCCCGAACGCCGGGAAGGCGTAGTGCTCGAGCGGAAAGCCGCGGCCCAACGCGCTCTTGCCGATGAGCAGCGTGGAACGCGCGTCGCGATGCTGCGCGGCAATATCGGCGAGCGCCGCCAGCGCGCTGGCGTCAGTAGCCTTGTCGCCGAGGTCAGCGGCCATGACTGCAGCAAGGTCGCGCTCGTCGATCGCGTAGAGGATATCGAAGACGCGCGCCACCTCGAGCCGGCGGTGCTCGGCGGCGGGCGGTTCGGGCGATTGCAGCAAGGGCACCGCGTCGAGGCCCAATCGCGCCCGCGCCAATTGTCCATAGTAAGCCGTCGGGTAACGAGCCGCCGCCTCGTAATGGGCGCGCGCCTCCTGACCGCGCCCGAGCGCCTCGGCGGCCCGGCCCTGCCAATAGTGAGAGCGCGCGAGCGTAATGGGATTGCTGACGCCCTGCGCGATGTGGGCGAAGTGCGCCAGCGCCACCGACGGCTCGTGCAGGAACCGCAGCGCGATCCAGCCGGCGGTGAATTGATGCTCGGCGCGATAGTTCTCGTTCGGCGGCACGGCAGCGCCGGCAGCAATCTCGTAGGCCGCCTTGAAATTGCCGAGGTCGAGCAGCTTGCGCGCAACCAGTCGACGCTCGATCCACCATTGGTCGAGATCGCCGAGCTTTTCCGGCTCGCGCGTTGCCGAAAGCATGAGTTGTGCAGCCTCGGTGATCTTCTGGCCGCGGCGCAGCCATTGGATGCGGCTGAACATGTAGCCGGGATCCTTGCGAGCCGCGGCCGGCACCGCCTCGAGCAATGCCCTTGCGCTTGCCGATTTCCCGACGACCGCGGCGCGCGCCTTGACGATCGCCTGTTCGACCGCGTCGAGGTGCTTGGCGGCGCGCACCGCCGCCTCGGAGTCCTCCGCGTAGAGACGCATATCGGCGCGCGCCTTGTCTTCGGCGGGGCCGATCAGGCCGGCGAAGGCGGCCCTCGTCTGCGCTTCAACATCGGCCGAAAAGCTGTCGTTGCGCCAGGCCTCGCGCAGCGCCGCCTGGGCGCCCGCCCGGTCGCCTTGGGCGAGCAGAGCGCGCGCGAGCGCGAAGCGCCCTTTGGCGCTGTGCGGCTGCTCGGAGTTGAAGAAGGCGATTGTCGTGCGTGGATCCGTTTGCTGCTGCCACAGGGCGGCTTCCGCGCGACGGCGGAGCGCGATCACGCTCGGCCAGCTCGGGTTGGCGGCGAGGAAAGCGGCATAGCGCGCGAAATCGAGATCGGCCTCATCGCTGCGCAGGATCGCCCATTCGGCAAGCTTGCGGGCGAGCGGATCGGAGATCGAGCCGGCGACGTTCGTTGCTTCACCGACGCGGCCTTTGCGTGCGAGATCGATCGCCTGCTTGACCGCACCGAGATCGAGCGGCGATGTCGTCGCGGTTGCCGCCATCACAAACGGTGCGGCAGCGCGCCCACGAGATTCACTCGTGACGCCGGGGAGC
>Ga0335081_10020332_pt1 | contig 10738 bp, 12 predicted proteins | sample Lox_Sample_35_FD_206713 | JGI IMG/M metagenome (GOLD analysis project Ga0335081, IMG submission 206713) | Soil microbial communities from Loxahatchee National Wildlife Refuge, Florida, United States - Lox_Sample_3.5 | ecosystem: Environmental > Terrestrial > Soil > Wetlands | place: USA... | reverse complement strand
TACCCCGCCTCCGGCGGGGAGGAGGTCTTCGGCTCCTACGAATTCAGAAGCTCCGGGGTGATCGCTGCCTTCGCGAGGCTCCGTGCGCCTTCTGAGTCGGCGCACAGGCCGGAGATGAAGGGGTCGGCGGTGGTGAGGGAGCTGAGGGTCTACGGACTTGTGGTCCGCGTCGGGGAGAGGGAGAGCGCCGCGTGGCAGCACAGGGGGCTGGGTGCTTCGCTGATGAGGAGAATGGAGGAGACTGCCGAGGAGGATTTCGACGCGAGGAGGCTCCTCGTAACAAGCGCAGTGGGGACGAGGAACTACTACAGGAGGCTCGGCTACGAGAGGGAGGGGCCGTACATGGGGAAGGCCCTCGCCTAGGCGAGCCTCCGGTCGATGACGCCGTCTTTCCTCGCCTTGCGCTCCGCCGCGAAGTACACCAGGATGCCCCCCAGGAAGAGCACCCCTCCGCCGAGGAGGCAGAGCGCCATGGACGCAAGATAGCTCCCGGGCGAGCCGGGGAGGAGAGCCACCCTGGCGGCGGCGATGAACTGGGTGAACGGAAGGTAGTAGGCCCCCACCGAGAGGGGCCACGGGAGGGTCGTTGTGGGGAAGAGGGCCCCCGAGAAGACCATCAGGAGGCCCGCGACGTAGCCTGGGAGGGACCATTCGAACTTGCTCGCGTACAGGGAGTAGGCCCCCAGCAGGTATCCTAGGCCCAGGGCTCCCGGGATGTTCGCGATGAGGGCCGCCGCGAACAGGGCAGACGACCCCAGGGTGACGACCACCGGTATCTGCGCGCCGATGAACGAGCCGAGCACGTAGTACGCGATTGCCAGTGCGGCGACGGAGGTGATGGTCGATATCACAAAGGCGGAGAGGGCACGGCCCGCGACATAGAACGCGGTCGACCTCGAGGTCAGGTAGATGTGGGGGAAGACCGAGAGGTTCTTCCCCTCTGCTATGGCCTGCGTGGGGACCCAGGCGTAGGACGCGACGTGGGCATAGAGGGTCGAGCCGATGAGCACGAAGGCGAGGTGGGCGGGGCTGAAGACGGCGGCGGCGCTGTTGTTGGTGCCGAACCAGTAGATTATCGAGACGGTCATCGCAGATGCGAAGGGGGCCACGGCCCTGAGAGCTACGGAGAGGGGCGGGCTCGTCCAGGCTATGTCGTGCTGGATCCCCATCCAGGCCGATGCCAGGAGGGGCCTGAGGCTGTTCATCTTATCCTCACGGCCACGGTACCGTCCCTCCTCCCGATGCGCTCCAGAAGCTTCAGTGCGTAGGTGGAGAGGGAGAGGAGGACGACCGCCATCCCAGCGAGGAGCACAAGGTCGGGGAGCACCTGGACGACGCTGCTCCCATAGAACAGCGTCCTGCGCAGGGCGTCCATGCCGATGGTGAGGGGGATCAGTGAGGCGACGGCCTGGAGGGCGAGAGGGAACGGGGACTGGCTCCCCAGAGCGGGGAAGTAGAGCCCGGAGAGCATCGAGACCGGCTCCTGGAGGACCTCGTTGAAGGATTCCGCCTCCCTGCCGTAGGTCAGGTAGAGCGAGGAGAGGACCATCCCCATGGCGTAGAGCGAGGCCAGTGTCAGACCGAAGGTGAGCGCCACCCCTCCCCAGGAGGCATCGACCACAGGGTGGAAGAGAGCCCACCCCACTGCAGTGACGATGACGGCGGAGGGGATGGTGGCTATTATCCCGCCGAGCGACATGCCGATCAGTATCGCTGTAAGGGATGCGGGGGAGGTGAGGTAGACCTCGAAGAGCCCCTCCTGCTTGTCCCAGTTGAACTGGCTGGCCATGGACCAGAGGACGTTGCCCCAGAAGGACACCATGACCCCCCCGAGGACAGCGAACCCGATGTAATCCGTGGCCCCGATGCTGTAGTAGAGGAGGGAGAGGGCGAGGGACGAGAGCACGGGGAACCCCATGTTAACCACCACCCAGAGAGGCTCGCCGAAGATGCTCCAGAGGCGGACGAGGGCTCGCGCCTTCATCGTCCTGACCCAGGGGCTAGCCAGCATCCTGCTCCTCCCTCTCCTTGAAGCCGCGCCCCACGAGGGCGACGAAGACCTCTTCGAGGGTCGCCTGCTTCCTCCAGGAGGCGACGAGTTTCAGTCCCGCCTTCCTGATGGCGTCCTCTGCCTCCCTCGCCGCCTCGTCGCTCCCGATGACAACCTGCACGGTCGACAGCCCCCTCTCCTCTTCCATCGCCGACGTGAACCCCTTGACCCCCGGGACGCCCTCGAGCATCCCGAACCCCTCCTGGGGTGGGGACACCTCCATCACAAGGGCCGGAACCCCGAGGGACCTCTTCAGCTCCGTGGGGGTCCCGGCGGCGATTATCTTCCCTCTGTCGATGATGGCCACCCTGTCACAGATCGCCTCGACTTCGGCCATGTTGTGGGTCGCAAGCATTATCGTCCTCCCGTTCTTCTTCGCCTCGTCCTTGATGAAGTCCCTGATGCTCCGGGCAGTCATGACGTCAAGGCCGATGGTCGGCTCGTCGAGGAAGACGACCCTGGGCTCGTTCACGAAGGCGCGGGCGATGGTCGCCCTCTGCCTGTAGCCTGTAGAGAGCGCGTAGAACTTCCTGTCGAGGTACTTCGTCAGCCCGAGCCTTTCGCTGAGCTCGTCGATCCTCTTCTCCGCAAGCTGGCTCGGGATCCCGTAGAGCTGAGAGAAGAACCAGAGGTTCCGCTTGGCCGTGATGAAGTCGTACCCTGCCTTCTCGGCGCCGCTCGCCATGTTGATCACCCTCCGCACCTTCTCGGGCTCGTGCTCGACGTCGTGCCCCATGACCTTCGCCCACCCGCCCGTGGGGAGGAGCAGGGTGGAGAGGATCCTGATGGTCGTCGTTTTGCCGGCGCCGTTGGGGCCGAGGACCCCGAAGACCTCCCCCTGCTCGACGCGGAGGTCCATGCCGTCCAGGGCGACCACGGTGGAGTTCTTCCCCCTGAACTCTCGCCTGAGCCCGCTGACCTCCACCGATGGAATGCTATCTCTTGACAAGCATGGCGCCCCCTGGGTATTTCGGACCTGCTCACCCCGAAGTCGCATTAACCATTTCGGTCGGGGCCGAAGAATCCTTTAAGACCGAAGGTCCGTGCCTGCTCTCTGATGGGCGACCTCTCAGGGTACAGGGGAGAAGCCCTCCGTTTCCTCAGGGGGGCAGGAGCCGCCATCGGAGACGTCCTGGAGGTGAGGACCCCATGGGGGACCGTGACGGGGACGCTGGTGCCAAGGTACACCTACGCAGACGAAAGCCATGTCGTCCTGAAGCTGAAGTCGGGCTACAACGTGGGGCTCAGCCTCGCCGGCCTGAAGGGGGCCGAGGTGAAGGCCAAGGGGGAGAAGCCGTTTTTCTCATCCCCTCTCCCGCCGAAGTCACCGGGACACCTCCCCCGCGTCCTGATCCTTGGGACAGGGGGTACCATCGCCAGCCGGATAGACTACCGCACCGGGGCCGTGCACCCTGCTGTGACGTCCGCCGAGCTGCATTCCCTCGTCCCCGAGCTCTCGGGGGTAGCAAGGGTCGAGCCTGAGATAATGTTCGACATATTCAGCGAGAACATCGCGCCCGAACACTGGACGAAGCTTGCGAGGAGGGTGGCCGGAGGGGTGAGGGAGGGGGTGGATGGGGTGGTCGTGACCCACGGGACCGACACGCTAGGGTACACGGCCGCGGCCCTCAGTTTCGCGCTTTCGGGGGTCCCCATCCCCGTGGTGCTCGTCGGGGCCCAGCGGTCTTCTGACAGGCCTTCCTCCGACGCTCCCCTCAACCTGGTGGCCTCGGTGTCGGTGGCGGGGACGGCACAGTTCTCGGGGGTGTACGTTGCGATGCACATGGGGGAGAACGACGACAGGGTCGCCTTCCACAGGGGGACGAGGGTGAGGAAGAACCACACAAGCAGGCGGGACGCCTTCGTCTCCGTGGACGTCCCCCTGGCCGCGGTGTGGGGGCCATCGGGGGTCGAGTACACCTCGGAGGGGCTCCCCCCGCGCGGAGGCTCGCTGAAGCCAAGGCCGAGGTTCGACCCCCGCGTCTTTCTCCTGAAGTCCTACCCGTCGATGCCCGGCGGGATCGTGAAGGCAGCCAGACGGCTGGGGGCCAGAGGGATCGTGATCGAGGGGACGGGACTCGGCCACGTCAACGGGGAGGTGGCCAGGGAGCTGGGGCGCTTCGTGGCCAGCGGGGGGCTCGCCTGCATGACGTCCCAGTGCATCAACGGCAGGGTCGACCTGAACGTGTACGACACTGGCAGGGACCTGCTGCACGCCGGGGTCCTCCCTTTGGGGGACATGCTCGCCGAGACGGCGCTCGTCAAGGCGATGTGGGCCCTGGGGAACGCGCCTTCGCTCGAGAAAGCCAGGAAGCTGATGGTCGCCGACCTGGCCGGGGAGACCACGGCTCGCACGTTCCTGGAGCAAAGATGATGGCGGGCTCAGGGGACGCGGAGGGACTGCTCGTGGGGATCGAGGTACACCAGCAGCTCGCCCTGGCCACTAAGCTATTCTGTGCCTGTCCCCCGGTGAAGTCCGAGGAGCTGCCGTATCATTTCGAAAGAAGGCTGCGCCCTGCGCAGAGCGAGACGGGGCGCCTGGACCCCGCGGCTGTCTTCGAATACTCGAAGGGACGGTCGAACCTGTACTTTTGGAGCCCGGAGTCTTCCTGCCTCGTAGAGGCGGACGAAGAGCCACCCCACCCCCTGAGCGAGGAGGGGTTGGAGGCGGCGGTGCTGGCCGCGAGGACTCTCGGGTGCAGCGTGGTGGACGAGGTCCACGTGATGAGGAAGATCGTGATCGATGGCTCCAACACCGGTGGCTTCCAGAGGACTGCGGTCGTCGGGCTCGGCGGGGGGTTCAGGGTGGATGGGGAGTGGGTGGGGGTCCAGTCTGTGACCATCGAGGAGGACGCCGCCAGGATACTTGGCGAGGATTCGAGGTCCAGGAGGTTCGCCCTCGATAGGCTGGGGGTCGCACTGGTCGAGGTCGCGCTGGACCCCATCCCCGGTGACCCGGAGTTCGTAGGGAAGGTGGCCCTGCATCTGGGGAGGGTGCTAAGGTCGACGGGGAGGGTCGCCCGTGGCCTCGGGACGATTCGCCAGGACTTGAACGTGTCAATGATGGGGGGGAGGGTGGTCGAGGTCAAAGGGGTGCAGAAGCTGAACCTTCTCCCAAGGGTGGTCGCCTACGAGAGGAAGAGGCAGCGGGCCCTCATGCTGCTTGCTGATAAGCTCAGAGAACGGGGGGTGCGATCCGTCGAATGCACGGTGAAGGAGGCGACAGGTCAGCTGTCGCACTCGGGTTCAAGGGTCATCGGACGCCTCCTCGCCGAGGGCGGGGGAGCGGTGTGCATAGGGGCGAAGGGACTGGCCGGCCTCGTCGGCTGGGAGCCGGTGGCCGGCGTGCGGCTGGGGAGGGAACTGGCGGAGGTGGCGAGGGCGAACTCCCTCGGAGGGGTGATCCATTCCGACGAGTTCGAGAAGCAAGGGGTCACGGTCCAGGAGGCTGCAGCTCTGAGGGTGCTGACCGGGAGCAGGCCGGAGGATGCCCTCGTGATACTCGTAGGGCCGCGAGAAGCGGTCGACAGGGTGGTCCCGCTCCTTGTCGCGAGGCTGGAAGCTGCTCCTTCAGGGGTCCCGGCAGAGACGAGGTCGGCCACCGAGGACGGGGAGACGAAGTACATGCGCCCCCGGCCAGGGTCCCAGCGGATGTACCCAGAAACAGACATCCCCAACATTGCGATCTCACCTGGCCTAATTCGTCGGGTCGTCGCGAGCGTACCCCAGGGATGGGAAGCGAGGGTCGGCCGCCTGGAGAAGGAATTCTCCCTCAGCAGGGACTTGGCGCTCAAGGTGTACGACTCGGAGGTCGAGGCTGAGTTTGAAGACCTGGCGCGGGCCCTGAGGGTCGAGCCCTCCTTCGTCGCATCGGTCCTGGTCGACCTTCCGGCGAGGATGGCAAGGGAGGGGGTACCGGAAGGGGTCCTGGAAGTCCCCGTCCTCGCAGAGGTTCTAAGGGCGGTCGATGCCGGACGAGCTGCCAAGGAGGCGGTCCCCGACATCGTGAAGTCTTTGGGGGAGGGGATGACGGTCCCCCAGGCCATCGAGTCGCTGGGGCTGACGGCGGCGGAGGAGTCGCAGGTCAGGCGGGTCGTGGCGGCGCTAGTCGAATCTCGGAGGCAGCTGGTGGAGGAGAAAGGGGAGGCTGCGCTCTCCCCGCTGATGGGGGAAGCGATGAAGGAGCTCCGGGGGAGGGCGGACGGGGCAGTGGTGAGTCGTATCCTCCGCGAGGCTATCAGGAAGGCGAGGGGAGCAGCGTCCGGGCCCTAGGGCGTCCCCTGGCTTCTGGTCTGAGACTTCGATTCGAGGGCTCGGATCCGTGACGCCACCAGCTCGCCCTGCCCGTCCAAGAACTTCCTGTACGCCCTTAGGACTTCGAGCTGTTCTCTGGCTGTGGCACCATCGATGGACTTCATCGTCGCGTTGAAACCACTGGCCGCCGCCTCCATGGATACGTCCAGGGACTTTTGCACGGCCGGCGCGGCCTTCTCCAGAACCCTGTGCGTCGACTCCTCGGCCTTCTCTAGCAGCTCTTTGATTGATTTCAGAGCCTGTCTCGCAGTGTCAGTCGGCTCGGAGTCGCTCATCGGGGGACCCTCCTTCCGGGGCCTGTTTGGGGCATGGTTTCCCGGGTGCCCACGGCCGATATGAAACTACGCTTTGGAACAGGGCCCGCCCTAGGCTTGAGGAGGGGGCTCCTGCAGGAGCCCTTCGGCAGGTCTCAACCTTTTATGAGTGGCGGGGGGAAGGGGCTGGGCCTAGAGAAGAATGGCAGGCATCGGTCCTATCAGCACACACCTGTTCATGGGGGCGGTGGTCGGCTTTGTGGTCGTGATCGTCCTTGTTTCAATCCTGGACCAGTTCGGCGACGCCATGTTCAAGAGAGGGGTCGCGAAGCCATTCTTCGTCGGAAGACGAAGGCTCCACCACAGGAGTTTCCTGTATGGGTTTCTCCCGACGGCCTACGTCGTTCTTTCGACCCTTGTCCTCACCGGGTACATCCGCATAGTCTGGAGCCTCTTCTGGACAGGGCTCGCGAGCACTCTCGTAATCGCAGTAAGCTGCCTGCTCATCGACCTGGCAGTCGACTACGCGCGTAAGGGCGGGGGGTGGGGATATATCCACCACGAGCTGGTATACCTCCTGATCCCCGCATTCGCTTTCTCCGATTTCCTCAGGCTCGCAATCTAGGGGTCAGGGGAACTGGGTCCCCGCGGGGCCCGACCCGGTTGGTGTCTTTCTCCTCCAGGGACGCCGCTGTTTTCGCACCTGGCGCGCGCCTCATTTGCAGATCGAGAGAGCGCTGTCCAAGACTGCTTTCTCTCGTTCGAGCGCCACCCCGATGTAATGCTGCTTCGCCGTTTCGGAACCGACCTCCCCCAGTTTCTTGCCGGCGGAGGCAGCCATGGCCGCCTTGGCGGCCATGCGTCCAAGGAAGGGCGTTTAGAGAACACAGCCCTCGACGACAGGGTCAGAGTGGCCAAGGCAAGGCGACACCTCGATGGCCGTCCCGTCTGTTAGACCGGGGCGGGCGATTTGGTGAGGACGCTCAGATTCCCGATTTACCGGGTAGGCTTTGATTCCTCTTCGTCGATGTATTTGTCCCAGGCACCCCTCGCCCTCTCCCAGAGTTCGAACCATTTTTCGAAGGCCTCGATGTTCGAAGGGATGTCGATTCTCGTGTCGCTATCCTGCTGAACCAGGAGCGACATTTGCAGCATCAGGAGAAAGAGTAGGTGCGTCCCCTGGGCGTTGACTTCGTTCCAGCTTACTGCCTGGCGAAGTTGCAGCGCGAGGTCCCTTGCCCCTTCCACCGTGAGAGCGGCGTTCCCACGTTGCGTGTCAAGGCCCTTGATCAGGCGGTCGATGGCTTTGAAGTCCCGTGACAGAAACCCTTCGAGGCGAGATTGGTCGGCGAGTGCCTCTTCGCAGGCAGACGCCACCTTCGCCAATTCCTCCTTGACCGTGGTCATTCGGCTCTCCCTGCTGACTTGGCTCCGAGATCCTTAGACCTCCTCAAACCTGTCCAGTTCAAGTAGGGCTTCATGTGGGACGTTCGGAGGGGTGCGGGGTGCTAATCTGCTTTATGCATCCACCATTCATTCCTGCGACCGGCACGGCCCTGAACTGTCGATTCAAGCCCCGTTCTCCCTGTCCATAGGTCGAGGTACATCTGTGTCAGGAGGCTGCATACGATCTCTGAGGACGTGCGACTGACTCTGGCAGACCTCGATTCCCGGTCAGGCTCACCCGCGTCTGCCTATCGATGGATGAGATTCATGCGAAGGGTTCGTGCCGAGGGCTCCAATGCGTTCTTGCTGCTGGACCCTGGCTCGAAATCCAAGGACTCTCTCCAGGAGTCCGACCCCAAGCCGTTTGCGTCGCATTTTATTCTGAAAGCGTTTCTCCGAGTTTATCGAATGACTGGCTCCAGCCGGCTTCCATTCCCTGAATGGCAAATTTCGCTTCTGGCGTGTCCGAAGACCTTGTAATCAGTATGTGGAGTGTAAGCCTTGTCTTGCCTTGAAGGTCATCGAAGGTGACTGTGGTTCTGGTTTCGAGTAGAGCCCGGCTTCCCCTCCTGTCTTGAAGCGCAGTTGCGGTAAAGACGAGCCGGTCCTGAGGCGTTACTTCCTCGAACGTTCCAGTCATGGGCCATTCTTGCCCTGCCGCCGGACCCAGCTCTTTGCCGGCGAGCATTACTATGTTTATCTTCCCACCCCTCCTTGCGTCGACTTCGCAGGTTGGCGTGGTGACTCCTCTCGGTCCCCACCATCTTGTTACCATCTCAGGGTCTGTCCATGCCTTCCACACCATGGCGCGCGGCGCATCAAAGGTCCGCGCCATTGTCAATTCCTTTCTTGGTTCGTTTGCCATAGTCTCACCAGGCTTGCGCTTCCTGCGGAACCCCTACTACCACTCTGGCGGCTGTATCAGGAGTAAACTGTCTGCCATTGCATGCAGCAATGACGAAACGCGCACCTCCAATCCTGGAGTAGCTGTCTCGAAGAACGAAGAATAGAAGAGGCATGTCATCCGAACCTCTGGAAACACGAACTGTGCTTTCTAAGGACGCTCCCTTGCCTACCCTGAGATTGCCTTTCTTATCAAAGATGCAAAGAGCCGAGCTTCTTGGTTTTATCGACTTTCTTGCCTTGGTTTTCCCTTTTTTCTTCAGCGCGTAATATACGCTCAAAGCAGTAACGCCCAGCTTCTTGGATATGTCGCTGTAATTCATGCCTGATTCCGCAAGCTTCATGGCCTCTGCCTCCTGAGCCGGTGTAATTTCTGACTCCTGTGATTCATCTATCAGATGATTCGTGGCTTTGCCGATGCCCGCAATCCAAAAAGAGTAATCGCTCTTTCCACTGTCATTGAATTTGTCTTTGAGTGGACTTTCAGAGCCGTAAGCGGAAAGCATGAACTGGTAGGTAGGCAGCGCCAATTTAGGCTGCACAAGGCGCTTTGCAGACTGTGAAGCATTTGCTTTTTCATTTGACATGTAAATCGGTATCCCATGGGACTTTCCAATCTCACGAAATCCTGACTCATTCCTTTTACTTTCCAATGTTGCTTTTGCTGTTGTCATGGTCTCACCAGTCTCGTTTCAGCGTTCTTTCCCACTTTCCGCCTTCAACAGTTTGTCAAGATTGTCCAGCCTCTCGCTCCAGAGGTGTCGTGTGTGGGCCAACCACTGCTCCACTTCTGCCATCGGGTCCGGACTTAACTGGTAGATATGCTGCTGAGATCGCCTTTCCACTTCTAAAAGGCCCGCGGCAAGAAGAACCTTCAGATGCTGTGATACTGCCTGTGGTGTTATGTCGAATCTAGTGTATATCTGCGTTGCCGATAGCTCCCCATCGCTGGCAAGTATCTCTATGATCTTGCGCCTCCTTGGTTCGGCGAGCGCGGAGAATGCATCCATCGACGCATATTAAGCTCATCGCTTTATAAAGCCATTGCTTTAATGAGCTCCGAAAGGGACGGGCCTCAAGGGCTTCGGACCCAAGCCACCGACCCGTACGTCGAATCAACCCGGCCGGATGTCGAACCCCGAAGAGGGGCACGAGGGCAGGACATACGAGTTAGCCACTACCACTTCCCTGGTGTTCGTGCTGCGCACGACCGGCGACCTGCGACGCGGGGTCCGTGCCCCTACGCGAGCGTGACTTCGTAAGTGGACCCGCCCTCCTCGCCCGCGACGGAGGCGCCGTACTCAGCCTGGATGTTGAGGGGGACAGGTAGGACCGCCCCGAAGCCGAATGAGTTGGTCGCGCTGCTGCTGCCGCAGGTGACCTGGGTGGAGCCGGTAGCCGGGTCGGCTACCCCGAACCCGATGGAAAGGTTGCCCGAAATGGTGTTCACCCCGGCGTATACCTGGAACGTGTAGGAGGTCGTGCTGTCCCCTGTGCACTCTCCTGTGTACTTGTCCTCGATGGTCCCCTGTCCGTTCCCCTGTCCAGACTTGCTGCTGAAGTCGATGGTGAAGGTGAAGGTCCCGGACGCCGTGAACGTCTCAGTGCTCCCCGCCGATGTCAAGGTGCGAGACCACTCGTAGTGGGCGTTGAATGTCTCCAGTACGTTGGTGTTCGTGCTGCTCGTTGTCGTCAAAGTCGAGGATGTGCTTGAGGTCGAGGAAGAGGTCGACGTCGTGCCTTGGGACTGCACCCCTCCTCCGCCTCCCCC
>Ga0335081_10020331_pt1 | contig 10739 bp, 8 predicted proteins | sample Lox_Sample_35_FD_206713 | JGI IMG/M metagenome (GOLD analysis project Ga0335081, IMG submission 206713) | Soil microbial communities from Loxahatchee National Wildlife Refuge, Florida, United States - Lox_Sample_3.5 | ecosystem: Environmental > Terrestrial > Soil > Wetlands | place: USA: Florida... | reverse complement strand
GGATGCTCCCTTCGCTGGGCATTGCGAAATTACTTTCTTTTGTATTCCACCACAATCCTAGCCGAACTTGTGTTCCATCCCTTGGAGGTGCTGCCGATACTTCGAGGCATCCTATGGAATCTCACAAACCTCAGATCGACACTGGCAGCCCGCGCAATTGTGCAAAACCAGCGAACAGTGTCTGACGCATCCATAATCCAACCCATGTATCCAGAATTCGGGAAGAAACTAGGTTTTCCAAAAGGAATCCCATCGAAGTTACTCTTTCGAATTCTTCTCGGCGATTACACGGAGCGTATTGCTTAGTTCCATGGTTTAATTCATGCGGCCCCAAATGGCGAATTGTTTCATGCTGGACACATTTTGTGTTGTGACGAATATGATTCGACGTTCTATGTGTCAAAACAATGCAACGTGCTGAGTTGACTGGTTCTCTGATAGGTCCGTGATCTGATCGGTGCGTCGCGTCAGGACGCAACCCCAAAACTTACTATTCATGTCCAGAAACATCGAATAGGTCCTTCTCTACTTGCGGAGGGACGAGAATAGAAATAGGCATCCCAAAAGAGTGGGAATTGTGAACAAGGATTTGCGACAACAATTTCAGATTTTGATTACGCTTGCGGAGAAAGATTTCAAGGTGCGCTACAGAAACTCTGTTCTCGGGTTCTTGTGGTCCTTGCTTAACCCGCTGGCCTATATGCTTATCATTGCGCTCGTCTTTTCTTTGATGCTCCGTCTTACTGTTCCAAATTATGCCCCCTGGCTTCTCATGGGCATACTAATTTGGCGATTCTTTCAAGTTGGAACAAGCCAGGGCATACTTAGCCTAGTAACTCAACCGTCTCTAGTGACCAAAATCAACCTGCCCAGAATGCTCATAGTCATTTCAAACAACCTCGCCAACTTGATGGGCACAGCATTGGAGTTTGTTGTCCTCCTACCACTTCTCCTCTTCTTCGGTGTACCTCTGACTCCATACGCGATATTGTTGCCGCTTGTACTGATATGTGAGTTCGTTCTCGTGCTGGCTCTATCCCTCTTGCTATCGGCGTTGAACTTGCGATATCGTGATTTCGATCAGTTATGGGATATCGCCCTGCAATTGGGCTTCTTTCTATCGCCGATAGCTTACGATAGCTCCCTGATTCCCGTGCGTTTTCAATTCGTTTATTCACTCAATCCAGTTACACGCATGATCGGACTGGCGCGCGGGGTCTTCCTACTCCAACCGCTCCCGAAGTTATCCGACCTGATCATTCTGCTTTCGGTTATAGGTGTGTTTCTGGTTTTGGGAGTGACCGTGTTTCTGCGACTCGAGAAGCGGTTTCCGGAGATGATCTGAATGAGTCATCCATTGAAGTCAACGATAGTCGTAGAGAGTGTTTGGAAGGGATTCAAAATTCCACACCGAAAACGTGCAACAATACTTGACAACCTTGCAGCGATGCTATCAATTTTCGAAGAGATGACGTTCAAGTACGAAGAGTTCTGGGCAACCAAAGAAGTCAGCTTTCGAGTTGAACATGGCGAGTCTCTAGGCATAATTGGACCAAATGGAAGCGGAAAAAGTACGCTGCTGAAGTTGATCGCCGGCATAATGTTGCCTGACCGCGGTTCAATCAAGACTGACGGTTCGGTTGCACCCATTCTGGAGCTGGGACTAGGGTTTCATTCTGAGCTGACGGTACGGGAGAACGCTCTCGTGTACGGGGTTCTGCTTGGCCTCTCACGTAAGGAGATCAACGCCAGGTCTGATTCGATCCTTGAATTCGCGGGATTGACGAGATTCCGTGATGCTCAATTGAAGAACCTGTCCTCCGGCATGCAAGTGCGCCTAGCTTTCGCCATTGCCGTTCAAACAGACGCTGACATCTTCTTGCTAGATGAAGCCCTTTCCGTGGGCGATTTGGAGTTTCAAGAGAAATGCATTGCGCGATTTCGCGAGCTGAAAAAGGAGGGCAAGACCATCGTACTGGTGTCTCACAATACGAGTCTAGTCAGAAGCTTCTGTGAGAAGACTCTATATCTCAGAAACGGCGAAGTTAGAATGTTCGGAACAAGTGAGGAAGCCACTAATCTCTACGTCCGAGATATGAGGACCAGTTTCATTCCAGCGCGATGAGAACCGGTTATCTCTTTCCCTCCTGAAGGTTTGCGTTATTGGTGCGCGCCCAGTTGCCAATCGTTTGCAGTGGGTTACAGTCAGATCTTTGCATCCAAGTTGAGTGTTGTGTAGCAAACGTTCATCCGCGAGATCTGATGCATCATTTGAGTTTCGTGAATAGTTCAAATCATAGATTCTAAAGTGCCACTCCGTGCAAAATTGACTGCCTTACCAAGATGTGCTGATTGACTTGTGAGAGCATTATAGGAATCCACGAATGTGGTTCCAGACGGACAAGCGATCCAGTTCGTTTGCCGAGTCAAGTAACAAGAGTATCTTTTCGATTAGAAAACAGACGAAAAGATGATCTCTAGTCTAGGATGAGGTCTTAAGCATGAGCCGAGTGTACAGAGCCTAAACTTCAGTTAAGCACTCTCACGAGGAGCTAATACTAAACTTGGCCGTGTTTCTCTTAAGCATGGTCTCTGTAACCAACTGCACGTTGTCGGTCTCTTGCAACCAAAAATCTGTCGTGACCTCGACTTCGTCAGTTTGCCGAAGATCATGCATAGAAGTCCATGTTCAATGCTGACGCGGATGACCAACACAGCTTGGTAGAGGTAGACAGATGACAGATACGATTAGAGTAATGTGGGTCGCCGCTCCCTACAATCTCCAGAAGTATCGATCCATTACCAGGTACTTCCCGTCTGATATGAGTGTTCAAGTGGTTTCAGGTGCCCTAGCATTTAACGGAAAGATTCCACTCCTAGGCAAAATGAGAGGGGATAGGCATTGGTTCATGCCGAATACAGCTCTCTTCCGGGAACTGCGCCGCTTTCAGCCTGACATTGTCTTTACGGACTTTCCAACGTATCCAGGGTTGTATGCGAAAATGTACTCCTATCTTAGCGCCAAGCGCAAGCCTCTGGTTTCCTGGTTACTTGGCGACTTTTGGACCGAGTATGATGTATACGTACGGGAAGTCAAATTGCGAGATCGGTGGCAGGCAACGGTTAGCCTGGTTACCTGGGTGACGGGTATAAAACGTTCAGACAGGCTTCTCACGGTATGTAGGTGGCTAATGCGAAGAGCGGCTGAGGTCATTCCGCAAACCAAGATGTCAGTATTGTATAACGGCATTGAGCCAGATCTCTGGCTCGTCAATGACGGACGTTTCGAGTTTGACCATCCTGCAGTCGGCATCCTTCAGAACAACGTAATTAAACCAAAGGTCATGGGGCTGTTGCGATTTTCCGAAGTCATACAGACGATGCCTGATGTGAACTTCTATGTCGCAGGAGGAGGGCCTTACACGCAACTCGTGAGAGACGCCTTTCATGGACTGACGAATGTACGAATGCTAGGTACCCTAGCCTACCCTAACGAAGTTAGAAGATTCTACAGGTCCTGCGATGTCTATGTGCTTGCTTCAGGACTAGACTGTTGCCCCAGTTCACTCCTCGAAGCGTCACTTGCTTCCGTTCCGGTGGTCGCTTCGAGAGTAGGAGGAATCCCGGAGCTTGTCAAGGAGGGCGAAACTGGTTGGACTATTCCGAATGCCTCAGTGGATGATTGGACCAGGAAAATTCGAACTCTGTTAGAGGATCGGGGACTTGCGACCAGAATGGGCGCCCATGGTAAGGAACATGTGTTGAGGAATTTCACTTGGCGGCGACAAGCTCAGATGCTTGCAAATGTTTTCGAGACTCTGATCAGGTAGTTATTTGCTGTCAGGTGAGAACAAGATTTCGTTTTCCGCATTGGCTCGTAAGGCTCAAGCAAACGATCGAGCTTGGCTGAGTGAATACTAACCCATAACGAAAGCGCTTGATAACCTAGGCTACGCAGCGTGATTTGCGTTCCAAGATAGTGCGAGAGAAGCATGCTGGTCATATTTCGATTGCCGATCGATTTGTAGACCCAGGCGGACTGAGGCCCGGAGTACCCGCAAATGGTATCTTTTGAAGGTTGCTCGTAAGAACATGTGAACTTGGACTGGCTATTTCTCACCTGTCAAGTCCGCTTCTCAATAATCCAGACGACGTTTCCTCGTTTCGGCAGTAATTCTTTCACCAATGACGGAAGTAAGCAATTAGCGCTCTCTCTGGGTGATTTGGCTAGGCAGATGAACTCGCACATCCAGCAGAGGGCTCGATCACCTATTCTGAGTCGTCTGAGGAGATTCGCTATACGTCTGAATCTCTTGGTTTCAATCTTTTGAGGGTTGCTTATTCGATCCCGGCAATATGTGCGGTCCCGATTTCGTTTCTCACTTGCTGCAAAGTTCTGTAGATCAACTACTCTTGCGTTGCGGTCTAGGCAACGTCTAACCGTTCTACGTGTCACATATTGAATTGAGTCCAGGTACTCAGTGTTGGTTCTGCCCATCAACCGAACGTATAGTTTGGCAAGACGTTTGGGCATGAGAGGAAGCCAGAAGAGGCCGTAGTGACCTTCGTGGTATAGTGTGGCATAGTCTGGAAAATTCAGCCAAAGTACTCCGTTTGGTTTGAGAAGTCGGAATGACTCGCGGACGACCTTTCCCGGGTTTTGAACGTGCTCCAAAACGCTGTTTGAAGTGACTATGTCGACCGATTCTTCTCTGAACGGTAGAGATTCACCCACTGCTCTTATGACTGAACTGCCAACTCCCTTCATTTTCGCTATTTCGAGAAAGTCTTGCTCAGGGTCAAGGCCAACAGCATCGAGACCTCTATTAAGGCACGCCTTCACGAACGTGCCGCATCCGCAACCCACATCTAGCACAATTCCGTTCGTTTTGAAACCGGCAATAGTGAGGCTAGATTCCATCATAGCGAGCACACTTTCATAGTAGCAGCCGTCTTTGTTCTGGTCGAAGAATCTATGGTCACCTGACGCTACTACCCCTCCTATTCTGCGAACCGCGATCTCACGCAATTTCGCTTCAATCGTCTCTTGATGTGTCGACATTCTTGACAGAGCATGTCGAAGAGCAGAAGTTAACTCCAAATCGAACTCCGAATTGCCTAGATTCTCGAGTAAGTCCTGAATAAACGGTTTCTCGACCCAAGTGAGTGAAAGATTCCTGACCTTGTTGATGTCAATCTTGTGAGGAAGAGTCTTACACTTCTGAAGTCCGCCTGCTACGTGGAGCCCGATCATTGTTCTGATGCATTTCTCGCAGCACCCACAATTGTATTCGGTGCTCGCGTTGAAGAAGCAGACTCTTAGAGTCTCCATAGCGATTGGAAATCGGGCTATGAATCTTGTCTTATCCACTCTTCCAGCTTCGCAACCTTCATGAACGAACCTTGTCCTCTCGGTGGACCACAACGGATCGAGTTGAGGGTGAGAGCCCCATGGGTGGAGGTCGAGTGTCGGATAGCTTGCTGCTACGTAGATTGTCTTGAATGCATGTTCAAAGACTAGTCCTATGCTAGCCAGTGCCGCCCCATGATACAACTTCCCCCAATCCACAAGCGGGTCACTAAAGTCCCGAATGTTTGTGGCCACACTCACCAATTCAGTACCCAATGACTTGGCTACTTTAGAACCGCTAGATGATGCTGCAGCGAAAACTGCAGAGTTTCCTCTGCCGTAGTAGATGTCGAATCCATGCACGAGGATCAAGTGCGTAATCTTATCCGGACTCGATCGGGTTGTCAGGTTTCTCAGCAATACGTAGAACGAGTCGACGCCCAAGGAAAAGAATAACCCCCTGTAGGGCGATGTCTTTGCTGTCGAGTTATGCTCGATACGTGCCGGAGCAGTTATAGTAATTTGCGACAGTGTCTTGTCCCACTCGTGGTATAAGGATTGGATTTCGTAGGCGGAATGAAGCAATCTCTCCGAAACCGGGATCGAGACGTGCAATGGTTCTCCGAGTCTCATGGCGGGTAGTAGCATGGCCGCGACAAATGGGTCGCCGTTGTTGGTGTCCATGAACTCAAGATGATCGCGCGAGACGCGATAGAAAAGCTCGAACGTCTTCCGCAATGAGTTCGTCTCTATCCTAGCCCGAAGCTCGCAATAGTTGTCGCGTTCGATCGATTCAACGTTCGAGACTAACATTATCGGCGAACCGTTCAATTGATCAGTGCTCGTGTTAGCACCTATGTATCTTTCGGACGAGTCTTCAATCCTTTCGCATTTCTTTGGGCCGTCGTTTATTTTGATGTAGAATATACTCGTGAGCGTCGCCTGAACTGAAGAGTTGCCATCTTGCACGTCGCCACATTGTGACTATTGCGTTGGGTTGGTCTATTCTATCCTGCCTGTTGCCGACTAGTTGTCTTTTTAGGAACGTCTGAAGTCGTTCGACGAAGAGCCGCAATCGGTCGGGCACATGTTCGAATTGTGAGAGGTCCCCGGAGTCGATTCTCCGTATGATATCTACTGCTTGGGTCATGCCTTCGATTGTGAGAGGATGTGATTTGATCTTCATCATGTCGCAGAAGGATTCGACTCGACTGTCGTGGCTTAGAAACACGGCAGGACGACCAAGTGCCAAAGCTAGCATGCCCGCGTGAAGTCGCGTAGTTACGACAAAACGCGCCTTAGACAGCGCACTGACAATTTCATCAAAGCCCGTAACCACCGGTCTGTTCATTAGCAGGGACAGGTCCGCGCTATCTTGTGCAATGCATGATCCATTCTCATGTTCTCTAAAGAACCAGTCTACTAATCTCTGTTGAGTTGAATGCGTCTCTTTCGATGAATCATGTAGAAGAATCTTTCTGACGGCAAGAATAGGCGCGCTGCTTCCTGTCGAAATCCCATGACCATCCTCGAAGTAGCCTAGAACTGGACAGCCAATGAGGTCAGAGTTGACCCCTTGGAGTTGAAGCCACATAACCGTTTGCGGGTCACGGGCGCCTATTGCTCTCGCCTGCCTCGCCCACTTCACAAGCTCCTTGGTCTCCTCAGACATGCACAAGGACTTCTGGCTTGAGGGGCCGCTGTAGCCAACACCAAAAAGGGAGTAAGGTACCTTTATTCGATTAAGATCAGGCGTTCTCCACGCCCATCCAACCGACTCAGACTGGAAAATGTTCGTGCCAACGAAGATCGCTTGCGAGCAAGCGTTGATCGCCTCAATCTCGTCCGGCTTCGGTCTCCTCAGATATGTGAATTCGTCAATGCGATTTGGATCGTGAATGCGGTGCATCATTAGCCTAGCACCTCTGCAAATCATCTCGTTGCCAATGTTCAAGGAACCCTCGCCGGGTAATACAACTGCTACTTTGGATTGATGTTTCTGCAACCGTATGCCCCTCAGTTTCTGCACTACATCTCATATCGAGTGTTTGTAAACCACGTTGAGAAGTGATTGATAACCGTCTCGCACATGCTTTGTGTCTTGTCATCCGCAATTAGCTTCGGTCATCGTCAGAATTGGTTAGTTGCAATTGCCAGTAGGTGTGACTGTGCGGTCGATCAGGGTCCTTGTACATGGTGTCGCTACATTTCGAGCACTTGATTATGCCCAACTCAGACAATGAGTCACGTACTTCTTCTCTCGCCCAGCCAGGCATCGTATATATGCAAGCTAGCAGGCTTGTAGTAAACTGATTTTCGTGAGCCTGACGATCGCGTTGGAACAAGACAACCCGAAAGAACTGAACAACAGCAACAGTTCAAGCGATAGGTCAAGCGAAGTCAATCCTAATGAAGCTGAAACTCACACTCCTTCATCCGAACCGGGCAGTTCGACATGCTCTGTAAGTGACACAATGGTCAAGACACCAACTCAAATTGAATCAAAAAGCAGATCTCTCGAGTCAATAATCTCAGAACTCACCTTAAGCGTATCGAAACTTCGCGCGGAAAATGAGCATTGCAGATCAAGATTGGTGGGTGCAGTGCGACGAGCGACTCAACTGGCAACTCAATTAGACAACATAGAGAATGCATCAGATTACAGAGCGATGCGATCTCTTGAGCAAAGAATGAACATTTATCTTCCCAACGGCACTCGACGAGCCAAGCTTCGTGAAATAGTCGGACGGAACTTAATTGTGGCGGCTAACGAAGGTGTCGGCTCGCTCATTCGGCAGACAATCAAAAAGAAAGCTAGTCAGGAGCTGACGCTTCTTGAGAATAGCGTCGAGAACAATTTACAAGATGCACCCATGAAACAATCGCTTTACAGTGCAAATCAACCTAAAACTCCAATCAAATCGATTCTGCTGATCTCGCATAATCTCAATCTTGAGGGTGCTCCGTTGGCATTGTTTAACATTGGCAAAGCCCTCAGAGACCTGAGTTTTGCCGTTACAGTGATCTCTCCTCTAGACGGCAAACTCCGAGACCGATATGTGCAAAGTGGAGTCTCGGTGCATGTTATTCCTGCGTTACGCAGATTGTGTCAAAGGGCGAATGAGGAGCTTAGGGGCCTCATTTCAAGCTACGATCTCATTTTCGTGAACACGATTGTGATGTTTTTCATCATCTTTCTCACAAGCGCACCTGACTACCCCTTAGGGCAGCGCGTTGTGTGGCTTATTCGGGAGAGCCCAGACATCCAAGAATTCTGTCGCGAAATGGTGGTTGGAAGAGCAAAACTAGCAAATTGCGCCGCGCTGGTCGACAGAGTCGTCTTCCTTTGCGAAGCGACTCGCAACTTGTACGCGGAGTTCGACATAAATGGCAATTTCCAAGTAATTCATGACGGCGTAGAAGCGAACGGACCTCCGCAATCAAGTAGTAATCTGGTTCGGTCGATTGCACCGCAGAACTTCAACGTTGTAACAGTGGGCACAATATGCCCGAATAAGGGACAAGACATTCTAATACGAGCTGCAGAAATCCTGATTGCAAAGCATCATGACTTCAAGTTCCACATCATAGGCAAAGTTGGAGACCTGAAATTCTACAAAGAGCTAAAGGACTTTGTTAGTGTGCATGGACTTTCACATAGCGTGAATTTTACAGGAGAATTGGATCAAGATAAGATTCGCGACTACCTTGCGCAATGCCAGGCATTTGTTCTGCCGAGTTGGCGAGAATCATTTCCGCTTTCCGTTCTGGAAGCTATGGCAGCAGGCAAACCAATAGTCGCAACTGGAAGATTCGGAATCGCGGAACAATTGCAGCATCTCCATAGCGGCCTACTAATTCAACCAGGCGATACGTCAGGTCTTGTTGCTTCGTTGCTGCAGATTCATGATGATTCGCGGTTTGCCAGGATGCTCGGAGAAAACGCACGACAGAATTTCTCCACTAGATTCACGTTGGACGACATGATTAACCAATATAAGCGGCTGATTGCAGAGCTTCTACCAGATACGACAGACTTTCTGGGCGAACCAAGATTGATTTCTAAGGATACCTGATTAATTTTCAGTTTGTGTAGAAGCCGTGAATCCCCAGTCCTAGTATCGCCTCAAGGGCGGAGAAGGCTTGATACGCTATGCGTCGAAGCGGATGAGGAGTCTTCCAAAAGACAATTAGAACTCCAGAAGACCTGTTGAGCCCCAAGCGCACCGGGACCTCACCCCCATTCCGTGATTGCGTAGACTTGAAGCGCCTCTCCTTCTCCGTAGCCATTTAGAGCCACGAATCAGGTCTCCCATGTAGTGGAGCCTCTATTGACGAGAGGTAAGTGAAGACAGATTAGATCGTGTCTCTTGATTATGTGCTCATGGACAGGTTACTGGTTACTGGTGGGTGCGGCTTCATTGGCAGTAACTTCATTCAAAATAGGATTCGAACTCACTCCGATTCCAGTGTGGTGAATGTGGATTCGCTCTCGTATGGATCAAATCCTCGCAACTTGGTGAAAGTGAATTCGAACCCTCGTTACCGATTTGTCAAGTCCGACATCCGAGATTCTGAAAGGATCACGGAACTGGTTGCTGATTCCGATGTCCTAGTTAATTTCGCCGCGGAAACCCACGTGGATCGAAGCATCTCGAATCCTCAGAAATTCGTGGAAAGCAATGTGGTAGGAACTCAAAAGTTACTGGAAGCAGCAAAAGGAAGCAAAATTAGGAAATTTATCCAAATCTCGACCGATGAAGTCTACGGGTCAGCTCGTCGCGACGAGAGATTTGTTGAAGACTCAAGGTTGAACCCGTCCAGTCCGTATTCCGCTTCGAAGGGAGCCGCAGATCTATTCGTCGCTTCTTATTTCCGCACGTATCGGTTACCGACCATCATTCTTAGGTGCACAAACAATTTTGGTCCATATCAGTTTCCTGAGAAGTTCATTCCAAAAGCGATTATAAAGGCGAAATCGGGAGGTCGCATACCTATTTACGGTGACGGCTCTCAGGTCCGTGACTGGATCTACGTTGCAGACTTCTGCGCCGCGATTGATTCGGTAATAGAAAGAGGGCAACCGGGGAGGATCTACAATGTTGCAACGGGCGTAGGGGCAACTAACCTAGAGGTTGCTCGGAAAGTCCTGAGGCTGCTGGGCAAATCGACTGAGTTGATCGAGTTTGTTGAGGATAGGCCGGGCCACGATGTGAGGTACAGCATGAACTCGGAAAAGATCAGAAGTGAGCTCGGGTGGGTGCCTGCAACTGGATTCGACGACGCACTTCGCCTTACCGTCGACTGGTACCTTTCGAACGAGAACTGTTGGCAACCATTGGTATCGGACAAGGTACTCTCTGCGAGCCCATGGTAGGAATCCTGGTAG
>Ga0335081_10020330_pt1 | contig 10739 bp, 11 predicted proteins | sample Lox_Sample_35_FD_206713 | JGI IMG/M metagenome (GOLD analysis project Ga0335081, IMG submission 206713) | Soil microbial communities from Loxahatchee National Wildlife Refuge, Florida, United States - Lox_Sample_3.5 | ecosystem: Environmental > Terrestrial > Soil > Wetlands | place: USA... | reverse complement strand
CGGCTCGGCGGATCCGGCGCAGGTCGCCGACGGCGCGCACGCGATCTGGCTGGGCGTGACCGGCGGCGTGAAGGTGACCGGCGTGTTCGACGGCTCGCCGGCGCACGCCGCGGGCGTCTCGCCCGGCGACGAGCTGGTCGCGGTGGACGGCTTCCGCGTGACGAGCGACGCCGATCTGCGCGCCCTGTTCGGCGCCCGCACACCCGGGGACGAGGTCCGGCTCTCGGCATTTCGCCGGCATCGCCTGATCGAGCTGCACGCGGCGCTCGCCGCCGCGCCGCCGACGCGCTGGGAGATCGCGGCGGTGGAGCCTGGCGCCGCCGGGGCGCGCTACCAGGCATGGCTCGGCGAGCCGCACCCGGGAGCCCAGGTGCTGGCCACGGTGACGACCACGTCGCGCTGGGTGTAGCAGCTGCTAGAATCTGCGGCGATGCGTCGGTTCGCCCTCTTTGCCCTCGTGCTCGCCGTCGGGTGCGGCAAGAAACACCAGTCCGGCCTCGATCCCGCGCAGGACTGGAACGCCGAGCAAGGCGACGTCCAGGTCGGCGGCGCCGGTCCGGCGAACCCGCACGCCGCGACGCCCGGCGGCCAGTCCGACGATCCGCACGCCGGGATCGACGTCAGCGGCGATTCCAACGGCGATCCCGGCGCGAGCGAGCAAGCCAACCCGCACGGCGCCGGCGGCGTGGACGTCACCAAGATGGGCTTCGCGTCGCCCGATCCGGATCGCCCGATCGATCCGGATCATCGCGTGCGCGGCGTGATCACGGTCGACGCCAAGCTCGCCGACCGCGCGTCGCCCGGCGGCGCGGTGTTCGTGATCGCCAAGCGCGCCGATGCCAGCGGCGCGGCGTCGGGTCCGCCGCTCGCGGTCGAGAAGCTCGCGTGGGACAAGGGCTCGCTGCCGTTCGAGCTCACCGACGCCCAGGCGATGATCGCCGGCACCACGCTCGACGGCGACGTCGTGGTGCAGGCGCGGTTCGATCACGACGGCGACGCGGGGTCCAAGCAGCCCGGCGACCTCGTCGGCGAGGCCAGGGTCAAGATCCCGGCCGACAACGTGAAGATCACGCTCGACTCGGTCCTGCCGTGATCAGAAGCCGCCGCTGAGCGAGAGCCCGATCGAGCTCGGCGTCGCGACCGGCGCGATCGACACGTGCTCGCCGGTCGGGGTCGCCTTGGGCCGGCCGAGCAGGAACATCACGGTGCCGGCCGCGAGCGCGACGCCGCCCGGGATGCCGAACGCCGCGGCGCGGACGTTGTCGTCGTGGCCCGCCTGGTCCCACTGACCGATCGGCACGCCGTCGATCGAGGACGGCCACGGATCGCCCTGCTTGTGGTGCGAGATCTGATCCGACAGCGACTTGCCCTTGAGCATGTAGTAGACGCCGACGCCCGCGGCGATCGCGCCGGCGCCGCCGACCGCGAGGCCGGCGTACTCGAGCGTGCGGCTCGGGCGCGGCTGCTCCGGCTCGCCGAGGTTCGTCGTGCCGGTGACCTGCGGCGGCTCGCCCTCGGGCGGGGCCGTCGTGGTGGTCGTGACCGGCGGCGGTGGCTCGGGCGGCTTGGGCTTGGGCGACGGCGCCTTGCACACGTCCTTCTCGTCGACCGTGTTGCCGAGCTGGATCTGCAGGGTGCGCGCCTTCGCGGTCGCGTAGCCGACGTTGGAGCCGGTCGGATCGGCCTCGAGGTACTTGCAGAAGTACTTGAGCGCCTCGACTGGCTTGGACTCCTGCTCGAATTCGGTGCCGATGTTCGACAGCAGCAGCGCGTTGGGGATCATCGCGTAGGCCTGGAGGTAGAGCTCGATCGCGGCCTCGTGATCGCCGGCCTGGCTCTTGGTGATCGCCTTCTTGACCAGCCCGCTGGCCTGCTGGCGTTGCGCCTCGCTCGGCGTGGGCTGAGCGAACGCGGCCGGGCTACAGAGCGCGCAGCTGACCACGGCGGCGATCGCGCGAGAGAACCCCATGACAGCAATCTATCACGGCCGTCGGGTGGCCAAATGTGGGAAAAGCGGCGCGAGCTTGGCGATGACCTCGTCGTGGACGTGCCCGTTCGACGCGACCAGGCCGCGCAGCTGGCGCAGCTCGCGGACGTAATCGATGGGAGCTCCAAGCAGATCGCTCAGCCGGCCGCCGGCCCGCACGAGGATCGCCTCCGGCGCGCAGGTGTCCCACGCCTTGGTCTTGCTCGTCGGGTTGACGTAGAGATCGCGCACGCCCATCGCGATCAGGCACAGCTTCACGCCGACCGATCCGACGTTCTGCTCGTCGGCGATGCCGAGCGTGCGCTTGACCCGGTCGATGTCGGCGGTGCGATGCGACGCCGACGCGACCAGCCGCGCCTGGCCCGCGCTCGCCACGCTCGACACCGCGAGCGGCGCGCGCCCGGCCGCGGTCTCGACGAACGCGCCGGCCGGCGACGCGTAGAACGTGCGCCCCGCCGCCGGCTGGTGAACGACGCCGAGCACGGGCCGGCCGGCCTCGCACAGCCCGACCATCACCGAGAAGCCATCGCTGCCGCGGATGAAGTCCTTCGTGCCGTCGATCGGATCGACCAGCCACAGCCGGTGCGACGCGAGCGCGCCCTCGGCCGGCGGCTGCTCCTCGGAGATCACCGGGTCGTCGGGAAACGCGGCGCGCAGCCGCGCGACGATCAGCTCCGACGCGCGGCGATCCGCGATCGTGACCGGCTCGTCGCCCGGCTTCATCTCGACGCCGAGCTCGCCGCCGCGCAGCGCGCTGACGACCTCGCCGGCCTCGCGCGCGATCGCGATCGCCTGCTCGAGCTCGGTCAATTCGACCCGCCGTTCGGCCACAGCAGGCGCCGGGTGTCGTCGACCGTCGCGAGCTTGCGCCCGGCGAGCCCGACCAGCTTCACCGCGGCCGCCACCAGCTCGCCGTTGGACGTCGCCATCGTGCCGTCGGGCAGGTAGAAGTTGTCCTCGAGCCCGACCCGCACGTCGCCGCCGAGCGACAGCGCGGCCATCGCGAGCGGCCACTGATCGCGGCTGATCCCGATCACCTTCCACCGCGAGCCGGCCGGGACCTGCTCGGCCTGGAACGCGAGGTGGCGCGCGGTCGCGGGGATGCCGCCGAGCACGCCCATGATGAACGAGAAGTGATACGGAGGTTTCAACAGGCCGAGATCCGCGAGCACGCGGTGCGACGCGGTGTGGCCGACGTCGAAGCACTCCATCTCGGGCTTGACGCCGTGCTCGTTCATCGCGCGCGCGAACGCGACGATGTCGTCGAACGAGTTCGCGAACACGAAGTTGAACGCGAACTGGTGCTTGTCGGCGTTCCACTTCGCGTAGTTCATCGAGCCCATGTTGAGCGCGGCGATGTGCGGGCGCTGCGCGAGGTGCGCGACCCGCTGGGTCATCGGCCCCATCCCGCCGGTCGACCAGTTGATCAGCACCGGGCAGCGCGCGCGGATCTCGTCCATGATCCGCTGGAACGTCTCGGGCGCCCAGGTCGGCGAGCCGTCGTCGTTGCGCGCGTGGACATGCACGATCACCGCGCCGGCCTCGTAGGCGCGCCGCGCCTCCTCGGCGATCTCGACCGGCGTGTACGGGATCGCGGCGCAATGCTTCTTGGTCGTGACGGCGCCGGTCAGGGCGCAGGACAGGATCACCTGGTCGGACACCCGGGCAGCCTACACGAAGGCGTCCGCACCTGCCGGCGGCCCGGCCGGGAGCCGGCCGAACCGGACGCGCGCGACGCCGGTTCGCGCGCTTGCGCCGGCACGCGACGTGCTGTGGGCGCGCGCGTGACCGAGCTCGTGACGATGGATCGTTGTGCGGCGTACGTGGCGGCGCGGGGCGCGCTCGCGGCGGTGGCGCGGGCCGCTCCCGGCTGGCCCGAGGTGCTGGCCGCGCAGGCGCGCGATGCGGCGATCTGTGCCGTGATGACCACCGCGCAGAGCCTCGGCCATCCCTCGGCCAGCGCGGCGCGCCGGCGCTGCCTGCGCGACGCACTCGCCAGCGCGATCGAGCTCGCCGCGACCTGCGATGTCGTGCGCGCGACCGGCGTCGCCGGGCACGACACCGAGCGCGCCCAGCGCATGGCCGGCCGTTCGATCGCGCTGCTCGGCTTGCTCCTGCACGCGAGCACGCACGTGGTGGACGACGACTAGACTAGGCGGCTTCGACGCCGGATCGGTGGCACGATCACGACCTGTGAGCCACGTCCGGGACATGTTCGACATGTTCGACAACCTCGTGCGCCGGCTCCCGGTCGACGCGGAGGAGTGCGAGCTTCGCCTGGCAGATGGCGCGGTGCCGACCGTCCAGGGCGACGAGCCTTGGCTCACCGCGCCGTTCTTCCTGATCGGCTACCACGCGTACGGGCCGACGATGCGGATCTTCGATGTGCTCGAGCAGGAGCTGTTCATCGCGCCGCTCGGGGCCCGGACCGAGCTCGTGGACGTGTACCTGGACGGCTGGCTTGCCACCGTGCGCGACATCCTCGCCGGCGCGAGAGCAGGCATCCTCGCGGGCATCGTTCCGGGAGACCTCGGCGCCCCTCGGCTGTTCGATCGCGTCGCGGCCGCCCCTGCGGCCGCGGCGACGGTGTTTCGCGACAGCGCCGAGCTAGGGCCCTTGCTTCGAGCGGCTGAGCGAATGTCGCTCCTCGGTCCGTTCGCCGCCGGATGCGGTGAGCTCGTCGTCTCGCGCGCCCGAGCCGACCGGGATTCGCAGTACGGCGAGTATGCCGGCACCGAGGATGCACGGCTCGACGAGCTCCGCGCGATGCTGCGCCGCGCGATGCTCGCCGCGCAGCATCCAGTGGTTTCGTTCTTCGGCAATCTTCGTCACGGCAAGCTCTTGCTCGAGCTCTCGCGGCCCCCGTCTGCCGCGGCTGCGGAGCGGTTCCGGGAGCGCTCGCGACGTCATCGTCGCAGCGCGATCGACGCGTTTCGCGCCGCCGACGAGCTCGGCCCCGGGACCGACTTGATCGCGAGCATCGCGCGCCGCGGGCGCGACATGGTGGCGTACGTCGAAGCGCTGGACGAATAGCGCCCGCCGCGGTCTAGCCGAACGCGAACGCCGGGATCTCGGCGAGCGACTCGATCACCTTGCCGCGCGAATGAGCGGCGACGAACGCGCGCTCGTAGGCGGGCGTGCGCTCGCTCGCGCAGAGGCCGATCCGCGCGCCGAGCGCGAGCGGCATCGCGAGATCGAGCTCGAAGATGTCGCCGACCACGACCAGATCCGCGAACGACGCGCCGGCCTCGTCGAGGATCGCGCGCAGGATGTCGTGGTAGCAGCGGCGGCGCAGCAGGACGGGGCGGCCGAGGCCCGGCACCGCGAGCTCGGCCGGCGCGCCGGACCAGGCGTCGTCGACGTCGAACTTGCGAGCGTGGCCGCGCACCCGCGAGGTCAGCCACGCCACGCCGGGCGCGAGGTGATCGAGCGCGGCGATCTTCGACGCGACCGCGTGGGTGTCGGAGTTGGTGACGATCCAGGTCGGGCTGCCGCCGAGCGTGCGCAGCACCGCGCCGGCGCCGTCGCGAAACACCGGGTGGCCCAGCGTCTTGGCGTAGTTGTACTTGTAGAGCACGCCGCCGAGCAGGCGGCCGCGATCGACCGCGCTCGGCTGCGCGTCGAACCGATCGAGGATGCCGTGCGCGATCGGCACCATCCGCAGGTACGGATCGACGCTGGCCGGCGCGACCGCGCGGCCGAGCCAGGTGAACGGATGCGACGCCGGCGCGCGCGCGAGCTCGGCCTCGACCTCGTCGGCGATCGCGGCGACGTCGGGGTCGCCCGGCGCGCGCCCGACCAGCACGCACAGATCCTCGAGGTAGCCGGCGCGGAACGGCCGGCCCTCCGCCTCGGCATCGGTCATCGTGCCGTCGAAGTCGAGCACCAGCACCGGCATTCGCCGGACCATATCAGCGAACCGCGGGCTGGGGCAGCCGCACGCGGAACGCGGCGCCGCGCGGCGAGCGGTTCTCGACCCACACCTTGCCGCCGTGCGCCTCGGTGGCGAGCCGGCAGAACACCAGGCCCAGGCCGTGGCCGCCGCTGCGCTGGCGCTCGGCGGTCGACACGTAGCGCTCGAAGATCCGCTCGGCCTCCTCGGCGGGGACGCCGGGCCCCTCGTCGAGCACGAGCAACTCGAGCATGTCGCCGTCGCGCACCGCCTCGATCCGGACCGCGGTGTTCGCGGGCGCGTGCTGGACCGCGTTGTGCACGAGGTTCTGCAGGATGCGGCGCACCAGCTCGCGATCGGCGACCGCGCGCTCGACCGCGATCGCGAGCTCGAGCGTCACGCTGGTCCAGCGCGCCAGCACGCGCAGCGCCGACGCGACCTCCGCCGCGAGCTCGGGCAGGTCGAACGACTCGAGCCTGGCGATGAACGCGCCGTCCTGCGCGCGCGACAGGTCGAGCAGGTCGCGCGTCGTGCGATCGAGCTGGCCCGCCGCGAGCAAGATGTCGTCGACGATCTCGGCGAGCTCGCCGCCGAGCGCGGCCTCGCGCAGCAGCTCGGCGTTGCCGGCGATCGCGGTGACCGGGCCCTTGAGGTCGTGGACGATCAGCTGATCGATCCGGCGCCGATCGAGCTCGGCGCGGCGCAGCTGCTCGTGCTGGGTGGCGAGCACGCGCATCGCGTCGCGCAGGCCCTCGGTGGTGCGGCGCTGGCGGATCAGCGCGCGCACCCGCAGCAGCAGCTCGGCGCGATGGAACGGCTTGGGCAGCAGGTCGTCGCCGCCCGCCTCGAGCGCGGGCAGCGTGGTGTCGCGATCGGCCAGCGCGGTCAGGAACAGGATCGGCGTGTCGGCGATCGCGGGCGTCGCGCGGATGCGCCGGCAGGTCTCGAACCCGCCGAGCCCCGGCATCAGCACGTCGAGCACGACCAGGTCGACGCGCTCGCGATCGAGCACGCCGAGCGCCTCCTCGCCGCTCGACGCGGTGACCACGGTGTAGCCGGCCGACTCGAGATGCCCCATCGCGACCAGCCGGTTCGGCGCCGAGTCGTCGACCACCAGCACGCGATCGCCGATCACAGCGCGCCTCGCACCAGCCGCTCGACCGTCGTGCCGAACGACGGCACGTCGATCGGCTTGCTGAGGTACGCGGTGAAGCCGAGCCGCAGGAAGCGCTCGCGATCGCCGTGCATCGCCGACGCGGTGAGCGCGACCACCGGCAGCTCGCGCAGCGCGGTGTCGCCGCGGATCTCGCGGAGCAGGGTCTCGCCGCCGCCGCCCGGGATGTGGATGTCGAGCAGCACCACGTCGGGCCGCTGCGCGAGGGCCGCGCGCGCGTCGTCGACTGCCGCCGCGGTGACCACGGCGTGCCCGCGCATCTCGAGCAGCTCCTGCACGATGCGCCGGCTCCACGGATCGTCCTCGACGACCAGCACCTTCGCCATCACGCCCCCCGCAGCCGCACGGTGAACGTCGTCCCGGCGCCGAGCTCGCTCGCGACATCGATCGTGCCGCCGTGCATGTCGACCAGCCGCTTGGTGAGCGCGAGCCCCAGGCCCGTGCCGCCCGGCCGGTCGCCCGACGGCAGGTCGAGCTGCTCGAACGCACGAAACAGCCGCGCGATGTTGTCGGGCGCGATCCCGATCCCGGTATCCGCCACGCGAAACGCGACGCCCCGGCTGTCCGCCCGCGCCGTGACCCGCACCCGGCCATCGCGATCGGTGAACTTCACCGCGTTGTCGATCAGGTTCACCAGCACCTGGCGCAGGCGCAGCGGATCGGCGAGCACCTGCGGCGTGCCCGGCTCGACCTCGGCCTCGAGCGCCACCCCGCGGCCGCTCGCCGCCGGGCGCAGCAGCTGCACCGCCTCGTTGATCGCGTCCTCGGCGCCGACGTGCTCGAACACGAGCCGCTGCTTGCCCGCCTCGATCTTGGCCAGATCGAGCACGTCGTTCACCATCGCGAGCAGGTGGCGGCCGCTCTGCACGATGCCCTGCAGGTACTCGCGCTGGCGCGCGGTGATCGGATCGCCACCGTCGAGCAAGAGCAGATCCGCGAGCCCGATCACCGCGTTGAGCGGCGTGCGCAGCTCGTGGCTCATGTTCGCGAGAAACAGGCTCTTGGCCTGACTCGCCGCCTCGGCCGCCGCCCGCGCGCTCTCGAGCTGGGTGCGCGCCGCGCGCTCGGCCGTGACGTCGCGGAAGAACGTCACGCGGCCCACCGCCGTGCCGTCGGGCAAGGTGACCGGCGCGCTGTAGCGATCGATGATCGCGCCGTCGTTGCGCACGATCTCGTCGTGCACCACCTCGCGCGTCGCGTGGATGCGCTCGGCCTCGAGCCGGCTGTCCTCGGCATCCCCGAAGTTGCGCGTCGCCGCCGCGACCATCTCGTGATGATCGCGCGCCGCCAGCACGTCGTCGGGCACCTGCAACAGCCGCGCGTATTGCTTGTTCACCGCGACCACGCGCCGGTGCTGGTCGACCACGCTGATGCCCTCGGTCGTCGCCTCGAGCGTGGCGCGCAACACCGCCAGGCTCTCCTCGACCCGCTGGCGCCCCGCCGCGAGCTCGCTGTCGGTGCGTCGCTTGAGATCCTGATACAGCCCTTGCATCTCGCGCGACGAGATATCGATCGATCGCTCGAGCGTGTAGCGATCCTGGTCCGCATCGAGGTAGGTCCGCGACACCAGCGCGAGCAGCATCTGCCACGCCTCGAGCGTCGGCGTGTCCTGATCCGTCGCGCCGATCTTGCGCAGCAGCCGATCGATCAGCGGATGGTACGGCGGCTGGCTCATGGCGATTCGCTCAGCACCGTGAGCGTCATCGTCTGGTTGTGCAAGTCGCACCTGCCCGTGACGTGCGGCGAGATCTCGCCGTACGAGTAGAACCCGATCTGCTGGGTGAGCGCGGGCAGCGCCTCGAGCGTCGCCTCCGTCTCCTCCTCGCTGCGCTCGCCGAGCACCAGTCGCCGCCCGACGCAGCTGATCGCGATCGACAGCGCGGGCGTCCCCAGATCGTGCCGCGCCGCCGCGCTCCCCGCCGCCTGCGCCCCGAGGATCAAGCGGTCGAAGTTGGCCCGCATCAGCTTCGCGTAGTGCCCGACCGGAATGTCGCCGGCAAACGTCATCGACTGCGTGGCCTCGTCGACCGACAGCACCGTGCGCACCACGCTGTTCGGCTCGTCGTTGCGCTGCCGCAGCGCGAGCGGAAACAGCAGCGCCGATCCCGGCAACCCCGCCGCGCGCTCGCCGAGATACTCCTTGTACAGCGCGAGGGCAGGGCGATCGTCGAGCGTGTAGAGCACGTTGCCGAGCGACCGCGTCACCACGCGCTCCGGCCCGAACGTGTCCCAACCGCCCTTCGAGCCATGCCCGATCCGCACGCGTTCGCCGTACAGCCCGACCGCGACCACGCCATTCGCCTCCGGCCGCCCGTCCGCCAGCACCCACGTCCGCCCGAAACGGTCGCCATCTCCCGCCAGCCCTCCGGTCACCACCACCTCCTCGTCGAGCCGCGCGTTGATCCCGCGCACCAGCTCGCTGCCGTTGACGTGCAGCCCCTCCGACAGCACGAGCACCGCGCGCAGATCCTCCGCCACCAGCTCGTTCGCGATCGCGACCCCGCTGTCGAACGAATCCGCCACGCTCGCGAGCCGCGCCACCGCCCGCTTCACCCGCGTGCCCGCGAACCGGATCGCGCCCACCGTGATCGAGTCATCGCGGATCTCGGTATGATCGATCTCGCCCGACGTCGAGCAGCCCACGACCACGCTCGCCGGGTACGCCGCGGCGAGCTCGGCCAGGAGCCCGGGCCGGTCGTGATACGCCGGCGCCGCGAACGCCATCACGAGCGTCTGCGCCGAATCCAGCGCAGGAAACGACCTCGACCACGCACCGCGCGCGTAGTGAAAGGTCGCGACCTCCATCTGCCTCTACCATCTCAAAGATCCGCGCTCCTTCCACTCTTGACGCCCGCATCCGCCCATGGCACAAGTCAGTGCCTGACAACTTGATGCGGGGTGGAGCAGCCTGGTAGCTCGTCGGGCTCATAACCCGAAGGTCGCAGGTTCAAATCCTGCCCCCGCTACTCCTTCGGTATACCGGCCGAAAATTCGAACCCGCCAAACCCTTGGCGGGTTTCGAGTTTTCGGCGTCCGCCAAAATAGCCCGTAGGTTCAAAGCACCCTTCGCGTGTACCGCCCCGTCGCTTTCCTGCGAAACCCGCAGACTGCCGGTGCGAAGCCAACGGACGAGCTGCGCGCGGCCGACCTCGATGTCCCGCGCGAGTCGCTTGTCGAAGTCGTACGTCAGCCGCGCGACCTCGTCCGCGGACGGCAGGCGGGCCGGCTTGGCAGACTCGTCGAGCAGCTTCGCAAGCGTGGCCTTCTCCGCGCGCAGATACGACTCCTGCTCGCGAAGCGACGAGCCGAGGAACTGCGAGTGCTCGCCCTTCTTGATGTAGTCGACCATCTCCTTGATCTGCGCTTCGGTCTTCGCGATGCGATCGCGGCACTCGGCGATGCGAGCGTTCACTTCGATCGAGTGGTCCTTGGCGTAGCTCGCGATGCGTTCGCGCACGTAGTCCTTGCCCTGGGGGCTCGCGAGCCGCTGCTTGATCGCATCGAGGATCCGGGTGCGGGCCAGACCTTGCTTGATGTGGCGCACGTTCTCGCACTTCGAATCGCTGCGGCTGGTGGTGCAGCGGTAGTAGCGCGAGTGCGAGCCTCCGACGATGGTGAGCGGGCGGTTGCAGCGCTTGCACACGAGCAGGCCCGAGAACAGGTAGTTCGTGCGAATGCGCGTCGCG
>Ga0335081_10020325_pt1 | contig 10740 bp, 9 predicted proteins | sample Lox_Sample_35_FD_206713 | JGI IMG/M metagenome (GOLD analysis project Ga0335081, IMG submission 206713) | Soil microbial communities from Loxahatchee National Wildlife Refuge, Florida, United States - Lox_Sample_3.5 | ecosystem: Environmental > Terrestrial > Soil > Wetlands | place: USA: Florida... | reverse complement strand
CGGGGCGAGCCCCGCTTTCACTCCGAATCCGAAGAACGACAACAGAAAGACGGCCCAGCGCGCGCCGCCCCTCAGGAGTGGCGCGGCCGCGTGCATCGATGGGAAGTCGAGTCGGCCGGCTGCAACCGCAAGCAGAAGAAATGAGACCGCGGCGGCGAGAGTGCCCGCCTCACCCATCGCCAGCATCATGTATCCCGCCCGCGTGTGCGACTCTTCGCAATGCTCGAAGTTCACCAGCAGATAGCTGAAGATCGACATCGCCTCCCAGGCCAGAAGAAACGAAACGACATCGCCCGCGATCAGAATCGCGGCGATCGAGCCGATCAGCGCCAGATACCAGAAGTTGAAGAATCGCAGGCTGTAGCGGCCGAGATAGCGCTTCAGATATCCGGCGGAGAAGATGCAGGCCGGCAACAGCACCAGCGCGGCGACAGCGAGAAAGTAGGCGCCGAGCCTGTCGATCGCAATGGAGAGCGTCCCGAGCGAAGGAATCGACCAGATGGAACAACGAATCGGCGCGGAGAAAAGGCCCGCGACGCCGATCCAGAGGATCGCCAGCGAGGCCGCCGATCCGAACCACGCCAGAACGCGCGGCAGGCTCCGTTCGGGTGCGAAAATCGACACGCCGATTCCGGCAGCACACAGAGCAAATAGAACGTCAAGCGCGCTGATCATCCGTGACTCACCGACTGTTTTCTTCCGGCGATCACCAGCAGACCGTGGAGGATCGCAAGCGGGGGCGGCGGCTGACCGGGAACTTCTGCATCGACCGGCAGCAAGTCGCGGACTCCGGTCCCGCAAATGAAGCTCGGCCCGAACACACTGCCCGACAGGGCACAAGCGCCAACGGCAAGGACCCGCTTCGGACGCGGCATCGCATCCCACGCCTTCTGGAGCGGCTCGCGCATGTGATCCGTGACCGGACCGACGACCAGGAGCACGTCCGCTTCTCGAGGTGTCGGCGTGATGAAGAAGCCGAGACGGTGCAGGTTGTAGTACGGCCCGCTCAGCTGACGCACCTCATTGAGACAAGCGCCGCAATCGCCGGCGTCGACCACAAGGATGTGCAGTGAACGCGCGAACGGCCGATCGAACGCGGGAAGCGGTCCCTCGCTCCATCCGGCAGGCGTCGCCGGCCCGCGCACGCAGCGAAAGCAGTGGATACATCGGCGTCCATTCACAACGAGGCTGTGATCCGCTTCGCCGAAAACTCCGGTGGGACAGACATCGACGAGATCGCGGATTTCCTGCGCCGGGCGAAGTCCGCCGGCGGGGATGCCGGGCGACACGCCCGGTGCGGTCTCATCGCCGAACGGATACGCCGTCGATTTGATCCCGGTGCTCAAGCCTCGAAGGACCCATTGACTCATCGCATCACCTGTCGTTCTCCGCGACCGACAGATCGAAGGTCGCCAGAATGATCGGGAAGTCCTGAAACGCGAAGTTCTCCGCGGCGAGATGAAAGCCGTGCCAGTTCATGAACGATGGAGTGACGACGCGATAGCGCGCGACGCGACCGCGGTCGTCGAGCCGTACCCAGTGGAGCGCCGCGCCCCGCGGTGCTTCGACCCATCCCATTGCGCTGCCGGACGGAAGGGGCGCCGGTTCGACGATCACCGGTCCCGCGGTCAGCCGCGTCACGGCCTGCTCGATGATGGCCGCCGATTCTCGAATCTCGGCGAAGAGCACTCGCAGCCGCGCGTATCCGTCGCCTTCCTCCTCGACCGGGACCTTGAACGCGTACTCCTCAAATCCGGCGTAGGGCTGCATCTTGCGCAGGTCGCGCGCCACACCGGACGCGCGCGCCACCGGTCCGACCAGTCCGAATTCGCGCGCTTCGCTGTGCGAGACGAAGCCCACCTCCTCGAGCCGGTCGAGAAAACTGCTGGATCGATCGAGGGCCTCTTCGAGCCGGTTGCAGCGGCCGGCGATCGCGCGCACTTCCGCCGCCGCATCGCGGCATACGTCGTCGGCAAAGTCCCGCGACAGCCCTCCGGGAACCGCGAGTCCGAACAGATACCGATGACCGGTCAACGCGCCGCAGAGCCGCAGCAGATCTTCCTCCAGAATCGCGGCCTGGCTGTTCGCGACGACGAGCGCCGTCGACTCGCAGATCTCCTGCACGGCTCCGGCGTGATGGCGAAGCCGCTCGAGCTCCGACAGCAGAATGCGAAGCGTTCGCGCGCGCGGTGGCACGGCGATTTCGCCGACCGTCTCGATGGCCTGTGAGAATGCCAGCGCATGGGCGAACGCGGTCGTCGCGGCGAAGCGTTCCGCCAGGAGCAAGGCGCTTGCAGCGGCCTGTCCTTCCGCGATCTTTTCCACGGCACGGTATTTGTAAAAAAGGCGCGGATAGGTTCGGATCACGTCTTCCCCGACCGTCTCGAGGAGGAAGTGCACCGGTTCAGTGGCGCCGGAAAATTTCGGACCCACCGGCATGACGAACGCACCGGGCGCACGGACGACCCGGCGCGGACGCCAGTTCGCCTCCGGCTGACGATGCATGACCGGCTGACTTCCATCGAAGGAGCGGCGCATCGGCGCCAGACCCTCCTGCCATCGATCATCGTGGAGAATGAAATCGCCGAGGCGCGGATGCCCGTCGAAGCTCAGACCGAAGAGATCTTCGGCCTCGCGCTCGTGCCAGTCGCTCGCGTGCAGAGCAGCGGTGATGCTCGGAAACACCTTCTGATCGAGCGGCTGCCGAACGATCACGTGGACCCAGCCGGTACCGCCGTGGCCGTAGAAAACGTATCGCAGCTCCCACGCGGAGCTCGTCTCATCGACGATCAGACCGCCGAAGGTCAGCTCCAGTTTGCGGAAAAGACGTTCGCAAACGGCCGGAAGGTCGGCGGCTCTGCACTCGATCTCTCGAAGCGCTTGACGCTCGTCGCGCCTGACCACGGTTCCGATTTCGATTTCCGTCATGGACATGACCGAATCAACGTCCCAAAGCGAGTGCGCCGAGCCTCAGGAGCCGGTCGAGAGGTTGAGGCAGATAGAAACCGAAGGCGATCACGAGCGCTCCGCTGCACGCGAGCGCGGCGTAACACGTCCGCGGAATCGGCGCGACGGGCGCGTCGCCGCTTCCTTCGCCGAACACCATGCGATTGACCTGCAACAGGATTCCGAAGAATGCGATCACGACGAACAACACCAGCGCCCCCATCGTCCAGTACCGCCCCTCGGCGAGTCCGGCTCTGAAGATCGAGAACTCGCTGAGAAAGATCCCGAACGGCGGCGCGCCGGCAATCGCGAGCGCGCCGATGAGGAGGGTCGCGCCGGCGACCGGCGAGGTGCGAATCAGCCCGCGCACCGACGCGATCTCGCGCGTGCCGACGACCAGCAGGGCCACCCCCGCGGCAAAGAAGCAGAACGATTTCGTGAGCGCATGCGTCATCGCCTGATACAGCGCGCCGTATCGCGCGGACGCGGTTCCAAGACCCGCGGCGAGCAGGATGATTCCCATGTGCTCGACCGTCGAAAACGCGAACATCCGCTTGTAATCGCGAACTTGCAGAAGCAAAAACGCGGCGACCCCGGCCGAAAGCAGCCCGAACACCGTTGTCCACGTCTTGACGTTGGAATCGTGCGCACCGCTCAGAACCGGGACCAGGCGCAGGATGACGTAGAGCACGGTGATCGTCTCGACACCGGAAAGCAGCGCACAGACCGGCGACGGCGCCTGGCTGTGCGCGTCGGGCAACCATGTGTGCATCGGCGCCAGACCGACTTTCGTTCCGAGGCCGACGAGGACGAGCGCGAACGCGGTCGCCAGCAGAACGCCATGCATGCGTGGAGCGGCAGCGACGAGGCCATCCCAGGTGTAGTCGCCGCCACCGGCGGCCTGCATCGCGGCGAACAGCACGAGAAAACCGAGGAGCGCAACGCCCGCTCCCATCAAGGAAAGGACGACGTACTTCCAGGCCGCCTCCAGCGCCTCGTGCGTGTTCTCGAACGAGACGAGCAGCGCCGAGCAGACGGTCGTCAGTTCCACAGTGATCCACACCAGCGTCGGTTCGACGAACACCGGGACGGCAAGCATCGAGAAGACGAACAGATTGAAATTCGCGAAGTAGATGCGCATGCGGGCCGGCTCGTGGACCGTGCGCGACATGTATCCCCACGAGAAAAGTGCGGACATCGCGGCGACGAACGCGATCAGGAGAAGCATGAGCGCGGTCAAACCGTCGACGGCGATCCACTTCGGGATCGCCTCCACGGCCCCGGTGCGAAGCACATCCCCGGCGATAGCGATGCTCAGTGCGAACGCGCCAACCGATGAGGCAATCGTCGCGGCCAGACCGGCACGCCACCACGGCAGGCCCGAAATCGCGGCGGCGGCGAGCGGTAAAACGAGAAGGATGACGACCGTCATGCCACTTCCTCCTCCACAGCGGCGGAAACCTCACGCAGCCGGGTCAGCGCGCCGATCTCCGTTGTCCCGATGTGCTGGTGCACGGCGCGGATCAGAACCCCGGCAATGAAGACGACAATCAGACCATCGGTGGCAATGGCCAGCTCCACCAGCAGAGGCATCGTCCGGGCCAGGCTGATGCCGGCGAAGAACGCGCCGTTCTCCATCGCCAGAAGTCCGATCAGGAGCGGAACGGCCTCGCGCCGGACGGCGAGCGTGAACGCGCCGAGGAGAAGCACCGCGAATCCCACGGGGATGTTCGTGCCGCGAAATTGCGGCGCGAGCGCCTGCTGCAACGGCCCGGTCATGAAGAACGCGGCGAAGGTCAGCACGAGCGCGGCGAGCAGAGAGCTCGGAATGTTCATCACCTGATCGATCTCGCGGCGTGTGTAGACCTCCTCGTGCAGCGTGCGGCGGAGAATCCACGGAATGAGGATGATCTTGGCGACCACGTTGACGGCCGCCACGCCATAGAGATGTTCGGAGCGGTACTCGATGCCGAGGAGCAGGGCCGAAGAGGCGAGCAGGAACGATTGCGCGATGAAGAGATTCAGCGAGCCGCGCGCCTGCCGTGTCGCGACCGTGCCAAACGCGGTCAGGAGAAAGAGGCCGCCGGCCAGCGTGTTGAGTGAGAGCAGTACGTTCACAGTGAGAAGACCCTCATGATCATTGCCGCAACGGACGTAATGAAAGCGCTGCCGAGAAACTCGGTGATGCGGAAGAGCCGCAGCTTGGCGAAGGACGACTCGATCACCACCAGCACGAGCAGGAAGAGAAAGATCTTCAGGAGAACCAGCGGAATCGCCAGCAGGACCGGACCGAGGGCGATCTCGCTCGCCAGCCCCCAGGGAGTGACGAGCACGTTGAGAAAGATGCAAAGCAGAACGAAGAACTTCATCGAGCCGCCCCACTTCATCAGCGCCGCGCCTTTCCCCGAAAACTCCAGCGCTTTCGACTCGTCGATCATCGCCAGCTCGAAGTGACCGGACGGGTTGTCGACCGGAATCCTCCCCGTCTCGGCCAGGATCAGCATGATGAACGCCGCCAGCAGCAGAACGTGCGACGGCGCGACGAACGCCGCCGGCGACAACACCCATTGCTTCTGCACGATGTAGGGGATCGTGGAGTTGGCCACGAACGCGACGGTGAAGAACACGATGATGAACACCGGCTCGGCGAGAAAGCCCACCATGCGCGTACGGCTCGCGCCCATCGGTCCGTACGGATTTCCGGTGTCGACCGCTGCGAGCGTCTTGAAAAATCCGGCGAGCGCCAGCACGAATCCTCCCCCCACCATATCCGCCATGAACGCGAAAAAGAGCGGATACGACGTCAGGACTGGAATGAGCAGCGTAACGAAAATCGGCGCGACGAACGCCACGTACGGCGTCGTGCGAAAAATCCACGAGCTTTGGTCGGAAACGATCTCGTCCTTCTGAAACAGCTTCCACAGATCGCGGTACGGCTGTAAGACGCTCGGGCCGCGCTTCGATTGAACGTTTTCTTTCAGTCGATTGAGAACGCCGGTCACCAGCGGAGAAAAAACGATGACCACGGCGACCTGAATCAGATTGAAGACGATCCGCTGGATCACTCGGACTCCGTCCGGTGGCGCGCACGTACAGATCGGGAAGGCTGGCGTTTCCGTCGAAGCATGAGACGACTCCCTTTCGATCAGGAGTCATCAGCCTCGAAGAGGCGGTTCAGGCGAACTCCATCGCCGTGATGCGACGATTCTACGACAGCACTATCCGTTCACAAAAGCCTGCCGGCCCCGAAAACGTGCGCGGCTGCCCAACTCCTCTTCGATCGCCAGCAGCCGGTTGTATTTCGCGACGCGCTCGCTGCGGCACGCGGATCCTGTTTTCAGATGACCGGCGCCGATCGCCACGGTGAAATCGGCGATCGTCGTGTCCTCGGTTTCTCCCGAACGATGCGAGACGAAGCAGCCGTAGCCGGAATGCTTCGCGATCTGCACCGTCTCGAACGTCTCGGTGATCGTGCCGATCTGATTCAGCTTGATGAGCACGGAGTTCGCCACGCCGCCATCGACGCCCTGCTGCACGATTCTCGGATTCGTGCAGAAGATGTCGTCGCCGACCAGCTCCACCTTCCTGCCGAGCCGTTTCGTCATCTCGCGCCAGCCGTCCCAGTCGTTTTCGGCGAGGCCGTCCTCGAGCAGCACGATCGGATATTGCGCGATCCACGATTCCCACAACGCGATCAGCTGCTCCGTGGTGACCGCCGCATGATCCGATTTGAAGAAGACGTACCGGCCGTTGTCGAACATCTCGCTCGTCGCCGGATCGAGCGCCAGCGAAACGTCCTTGCCCGGCTTGTATCCGGCGCTTTCGATCGCGCTCAACAGCAGATCGACCGCCTCCTGATTCGAGCGGAGCTGCGGCGCGAAACCGCCCTCGTCGCCGACGGCGGTGCTGAGCAGCTTCCGCTTCAGCGTCGCTTTCAGCTCGTGAAAAACTTCGACGCCCATGCGCAAGCTGTCGCTGAAGGTGTTCGCGCCGTGCGGCGCGATCATGAATTCCTGAAAGTCGACATTGTTGTCGGCGTGCTTGCCGCCGTTGAGAACGTTCATGCAGGGCACCGGAAGCAGCGTCGCACTTTCGCCACCGAGGTAGCGATAGAGCGGCTCCCGTCTGGAGGCCGCCGCGGCCTTTGCGCACGCGATCGAGACGCCGAGGATCGCGTTGGCGCCGAGGCGGGATTTGTTGGGCGTGCCATCGAGCTCGATCATCTCCCGATCGATTTCGCGCTGATGCGTTGCATCACGGCCGTGAAGTCGCGGCGCGATGATCTCGTTCACGGCGGCGACCGCTTTCAGAACGCCCTTGCCGTGGTAGCGATGCGGATCGCCATCGCGCAGCTCCGCGGCTTCGCGTTCACCGGTCGATGCTCCCGACGGCACCATCGAGCTGCCGGAAGATCCGTCATCGAGCATCAGATCGACGGCGACCGTCGGATTGCCGCGGGAATCGAGCACTTCGCGGGCGTGAATGCGTTCAATGGCCGGCATTCGCGGGCTCCTTCGACCGCAATGATGCAATGTCCGCCTCGATTTGCGCGACATCCGCAGCGCTTCGCGTGCTGGTTGCCACGGCAGCGTCGATCGTGTTGAGGAACGGCCGCTCGAAATCGGCGAGGCGCCGCTGCGCCCAATCGCGAAGTCGCGTTCCGTACGCGCGAAGCGGAGTGGTGACGGCGCCCTCGTATCGCTGGTGCAGCGCATCGAGCGCGCGTTTGCGCGCGAGGCCTCCGGCGCTCAGCACCGGCGGCGGCAGCGAAACGTCCGGCAGAATCGCCGCGCTGTCGAGAATCGGAAATCCTTCGAGCTCCTGCGCCGGCCAGCTGTCGCGCAGAAGCTGTTCGTGGCCGGCGGCCGCGGCGGTCAGCGTTTTCTTCAGACTGCCGAACTCGCTCGCGTACTCGCGCCGCACGTGCAGCATCGCTTCGTGCAGAAGCCGGCTGAGGACCGGCCGCGCGGCGACCGGCTTGCGATGCGCCTTCCAGCTCGCTGCGATTTCCGCGGCCGCGTCCTCGAGCACCTGCCGCCACTCGGCGCGAATCCGGTCGGGCACGCCTTGAAATCGATCGCGTAACCGGCCGATCGCAAGACGTCCTTCATCGGCCTGCGAAGAATCGGCGGCACCACCGCCCGCACCGCGCATCTCGATCTCCAGCCGCGCGACCAGATTCTCGCGCAGCGCTTCGCCGATGCGATTGATCGACTGCACGCGCAAGCGGCCGCTCTCGGCGAGCAGCGGCTCGATCTCGCTCTTCAGCCACGCGTCGAGCAGCGCAGCTCCCTGGGGAACGGAGCTCACGACCGAGACCGGCGGCGCGGTGCCGAGCTCCTTCCGCACGGCCTCGATGACGTAGCGCTGCATGCGCTCGCGCGATCCGCCATCGACGAGATCGCCTTTGCTGAGCGCAATGCGCACGGGGATCGCAGCGTCGACGAGCAGACGCAGAATCATCAGCTCGTCCGATCCGATCGACGAGCCGATGTCGATCAGCACGACGGCGATGTCCGCGCGCGGCAGGTACGCGAAGGTCTCCGCCGCTCCGCCCGTCGCCAAGGCGCCGATCCCCGGCGTGTCGACGAACTCCACACCTTCCGGCACTCGCGTCGAGGGGCAGATCACGTCGAGGCGCGACACGCGCTTGCGGTTGTCGGGATTGAATTCCTCGGATGCGAATTCGCGAAGCTGCTCGATCGGAAGCTCCTGCGGCTGCCCCTCTTCGAAGCGAACGAGGATCCGCGCGGGGGATCCCGAACGGACGCGCGCGGGAATCGCGGTGATCGGAGTGACGCCGACCGGCAGCAGTGGTGCGCCGAGGAGCGCGTTGAGCAGCGACGATTTGCCGGCGCTGACGCGGCCGAACAGCGCGATGTTGAACGTCTTCTCTTCGAGGCGCCGAACGAGCGACTGCAGCGCCGGGCGGAACTCGACGAAGCCGTACGAGCGGATGACGTTCGCCATCTGCGCGAGGAGACCCGTGTCGAACGATACGTTCTCCAGCCGTTCGATTCTCTCTTCGATGCTTTCGCCGCGCGCGATGACGAAGCGGTCGAGCTCCTCGAGCGTGTGCTCGAGATCGTCGCACGCGTTGTCGATCGCGCGCGCGGTCTCGTCGTCGATGTGGCCGTAGCCGCGCAGCGAGCCGGCCCGCATGTCGTCGACCGAGATCGCCGACATCGTGGCCTGCACGTGCAGGCTGTGGCGGACGTCGAACGTATGCCCGCCGGCGTCGATGCCGAAGCGCTCGGCGAACGCGAGCAGCTTCTGGCGCGTGCGCTCGACGTAATCGCCGACCAGCGAGAGCTGCCAGCCGGCGAGATCGCTCTTGTAGTTTCGGAACGGCGAGCCGCTGCGGCTCATCACCACGATCCGCTCCGCTTCTTCGAGCAGATCGGCGATGTAGCGGACCGACGCTCCGAGATGACGGCGATGCGATTCGTTCAGCTCAGCCAAGAGGCAGGACTCCTCACGTCAGGAGTCATCATCCTCGCGAGCGAGGCGGTTCGGGCGAACTCCATCGCCGCGACGATCCTACCGCAACTCATCCCTCGGGCGGATGCTCGACGTAGCGCACGACGGTGACATCGGAGATCGCGATCAGACAGCCGCCGCTCACCATCGCATCGAGCGCGGAGATCATCTTGTCGATCTTCGCCTCCTCGTCGATCATCGTGATCATGATCGGATCGTCGCTCGACAATGCCATGGTCTTGTGGCGGTGGATGCGCCGGTGCGCGCCGTAACCCTCGATGCCGCGATAGACCGTCGCGCCGGCGAGGTCGAGCTGCGCGGCGCGTTTGACGATCGCCTCGTACAGCGGCTCGCCCTCCCATTTGTCGTTCTCGCCGATGTGCACGCGCAGCATCTTCGCTTTGCCGATCAGTCGCATGAGCTCTCCCTTCGCCGGGGTGGGCGGCTTCTCGCCGGTGGCGAACTTCACAACGGTCGTTTCCTGAATCTCGACGAGACCCTTGTCGACGATGTCGTAGACGTCCGGCAGCACGCGATCGATGGCCTCCGGGTTGTCGACGATCTCGATGCGCACCGGCATCGAGCTGGCAAGATCGAGAATGTTGATCGTCTGGATCGTGCCGTGTCCGGTGAAGCCGGCAATGCCGCGCGAGACCGTCGCACCGGCGAGACCCTTGTGCTGGAAGAGCTCGAGCAGCGCGTTGTAGACGCTGCGGCCGTGCCATCGCGCCGATTCGTTCACGGTGATGATCAGCTTGCGCGCCGGTCCGGGTTTCAGCATCGTTACCTTCTCGCCAGCAGCACGCCGAGACGCACCGCGGCAAATCCGACCAACACGGAAGTCAATAGATTGACCACTCCCCAGCCGAGCGCGCCCGTCTCGGTGAGGCGCTCGGTTTCGTATTCGAATGTGGAGAACGTCGTGTACGCGCCGACGAAGCCGGTGGCGACGAGAAGACGCCACAGGGGATCGATAGCCATCCGCTCGGCCGCCAGCGTGGCGAACAGCCCCAGGATGAACGAGCCGGTGACGTTGATGATGAGCGTGGCGAGCGGAAAATCGCGCTTCCAGAACATCGCCACGATCAGGGTCACGCCATAACGGGTCATGGCGCCGGCGGCTCCTCCGGCGGCGACGACCAGGAATCGAGTCACGTCAACGGCTCCAATCCTCCACGCGGTCCATCCGCCGCGCGCGATCAATCCCCCAGGCGATCAATCGCCAAGCGATCCATCCGCCACGCGATCAATCCCCACGCGCGATCAACCCCCCACGCGCGATCAATCCGCCGCGCGCAATCAATCCCCCACGCG
>Ga0335081_10020322_pt1 | contig 10741 bp, 7 predicted proteins | sample Lox_Sample_35_FD_206713 | JGI IMG/M metagenome (GOLD analysis project Ga0335081, IMG submission 206713) | Soil microbial communities from Loxahatchee National Wildlife Refuge, Florida, United States - Lox_Sample_3.5 | ecosystem: Environmental > Terrestrial > Soil > Wetlands | place: USA: Florida... | reverse complement strand
ATTACTATTTTATTTACGGACCTGCCCTGGACAAGGTTATTGCCGGTTACCGCAGTCTGACGGGCCAGGCGCCGATGATGCCGGAATGGGCATTTGGTCTGTGGCAGTCGCGGCAACGTTACGAGACATCCACCCAAAGCGTGGAGGTGGTCAAGGAATACCGGCGCCGCGCTCTCCCGTTCGATAATATCGTGCAGGATTGGCAGTACTGGACGCCCAATGCGTGGGGGTCGCACCAGTTTGATCCGAAGCGTTTTCCTGACCCGGTCGGCTGGCTCAAAGAACTCCACGCGTTGCACGCGCACGTCATGATTTCCGTCTGGGGCAAATTTTACACGGGCACCGCCAATTTCGACGCTATGGAGAAAGCCGGTTTTCTGTATCAGCCGAATCTCAAGGAAGGCATCTCGGATTGGATCGGCTATCACAGTACCTTCTATGACGCGTTCAATCCTGACGCGCGCAAGTTGTTCTGGTCACAAATCAATACCGCGCTGTTCAGCAAGGGCATTGACGCCTGGTGGATGGATGCCAGCGAGCCCGACATGACGCCATCGCCGCCAACGCTCGAAGCATTGCGGACCCACATGAACCCCACCGCGATGGGGCCGGCATCGAAGGTGTTGAATGGTTATCCGCTGATGAACAGCATGGGAATTTACCAGGGACAACGCGGTGTGAAACCCAATCAGCGAGTGTTTATCCTGACGCGTTCTGCTTTCGCGGGGTCGCAGCGCTATGCCGCCGCCACGTGGTCCGGCGATATTTCCTCAACGTGGACGGCCCTGCGCAAACAGATTCCCGCCGGTCTGGGTTTCTGTGTTTCGGGCATCCCCTATTGGACCAGCGACAGTGGCGGTTACACCATGGAATCGCGGTTTTCGGCGGCCAACCCGAAGCCGGAAGATTTCCGGGAATGGTGCGAACTGAATGCGCGCTGGTTTGAATTCGCCACGTTCTGTCCGCTGACGCGGTTGCATGGCGAATTGAAGCCGCGCGAACCGTGGACTTTCGGTGGAGATTCTGGCCCCGCCTGCCAAACCATCGTCAAATTCGACGAATTGCGCTACCGGATGCTGCCTTACATTTATTCACTGGCCGGTGAAGTGACATTTGACGGTGGCACCATTATGCGACCGTTGGTCATGGATTTTCCCGACGACTCAGCAGCCCGGGAAATCACGGATGAATACTCGTTCGGTCCGGCTTTCCTCGTGGCGCCGGTCACCACTTACGAAGCGCGCAGCCGCGCGGTCTATCTGCCGGGTGGATCGCAACAGAATACTCCCTCTCCTCCGTCGGATGGAGGAGAGGGTCGGGGAGAGGAGGCGCGTCATCTATCGGAAACCCCTCTCTCCGGCTCTCTCCCCGCTCGTTCCTCGCGGGGCGAGAGTGGCCAAGTTGTTTGGTTCGATTTCTGGACGGGTGCCAACATCGTGGGCGGACAAATCTTTGATGCCCCGGCGCCCTTCGATTCAATGCCGCTGTTTATTCGTGCCGGTTCGATCATTCCGTTTGGTCTTGACGTGCAATATACCGGTGAGAAACCTGCCGACCCGATGACGTTGTACGTTTACGCCGGTCATGATGGCGCGTTCGCGCTCTACGAGGACGATGGTCTGACTTACGGCTACGAAAAAGGCGCCTGCACTCGCATTCCGCTCAAGTGGGATGACCAATCCCGAACGCTCACCTTCGGTAAGCGCTTCGGCAAATTCCCCGCCATGTTATCCAAACGCACCTTCAATGTCGTGCTGATTACCCGGGACAAGCCGGTCGGTTTTTCCTTTGACCCGAAGCCGGACCAGACCGTCACGTATCGCGGCAGGGAATTGAAGCTGAATTTCAAGTGAAGGATTAATGTAACCATGTTCAATCGCTCAGGAATGAGAACCAGGAAATTCATCATCGGCGCCCGCTTTCGCGCGCCGGTTGTTTTGGGTTTGATCTTGTCGGGCTTCGGAATGATGTCCTTGCGCGCGCAGGATAATCCTGTCGCGGCATCATTGCCGCCGTATCTCGATACCAATCAACCGGTGGAGAAGCGCGTTGAAGACCTGCTTGGCCGCATGACGCTCGAGGAAAAGATTGCGCTGGTCCATGCCGATTCTAAATTCTCCACCGCCGCCATTCCGCGGTTGGGTATCCCGCGCCGCTGGATTGACGACGGCCCGCACGGCGTGCGCGAGGACGTCGGCCCCTACTCGTGGAATCCCACCGGGCGCACCGACGACTATGCGACCTGGCTGCCAGCGTTGAGCGCGCTGGGCTCCACCTGGAATGTCGGCCTGGCTGCGGCTTGTGGCGATGTGCTGGGACAGGAAGCGCGCGCGCGCGACAAGGACATCATCCTCGCGCCGATTGTGGACATCGCGCGCACCCCGATTTGCGGACGGATTTACGAATATTTTGGCGAAGATCCGTTCCTGAACGCGCGCATGGGTGTGAGCTACATCGAAGGGGTGCAATCCAACGACGTCGCCGCCTGCGTAAAACATTTTGCGGGCAATAACCAGGAGGACGGGCGAGGCATCATTAACATGGACATGGACGACCGCACGCTCCGCGAGATTTACCTGCCTCCGTTCGAGGCCGCTGTCAAGGAGGCCCACGTATGGGCCGTGATGGGCGCTTACACGAAATTCCGCGGCGAGTATTGCGCCTACAGCGATTATCTCATCAACAAAATCCTCAAGGGCGAATGGGGCTTTCCCGGATTGGTGATGTCCGATTGGAGCGGCACCCACAGCACGCGCGAAGCGGCGTTAGGCGGGCTTGATGTGGAAATGGGCACGCTCGTCGGGTCGGAAGAAAAATGGGCTTACACCAATTTCTTTCTGGCGACGCCGTTTCTGGATGCCATCCGCACCAATGCGATTCCGGTATCGGTGCTGGATGACAAGGTCCGGCGCAGCCTGCGCGTCATGATCGCTACACACGTCTTTGATCCGGCGCGCCTGCCCGGCTCGCTCAATACGCCGGATCATCGCGCCACCGCCCAGCGCATTGCCGAGGAATCCATGGTCCTCTTAAAGAACAATGACAACGCACTGCCGATGGATGCGTCCAAAATCAAATCGGTCGCCGTGATTGGCGAAAATGCCGTGCGCCACAACGCCAATGGTTTCTTCGGCGCCGGCGTCAAAACCATGTACGAAGTCACCCCGCTGGACGGCATTGAAGACCTCGTTGGCAGTAAAGTGAACATCACCTACTCGGTCGGCTACAGCAAGGATGGCACGACCAGGAACATGGTCGAACGCGCCGTCACGGCGGCGCATCAGGCAGATGTTGCCATCATCGTCGCCGGCCTCAACCATTCCCGGTATCTGGACGATGAAGGTTGGGACCGCAAGGACCTCCGGTTGCCGTATGGACAGGATGAGTTGATTGAACAGATTGCGCGGACCAACCGGCATACTATCGTGGTGCTGGTTTCAGGACCCGCCATTGAAATGGACCCGTGGCTGGAGCGGGTTCCCGCGGTGTTGCAGGCGCATTATTCCGGCATGGAAGGCGGCCACGCCCTCGCCCGAATTTTGTTCGGCGAGGTGAATCCTTCCGGCAAATTGACCGTGACCTATCCGAAGGCGTTGATGGAATCGCCGGCGCACGCCCTGGGCACTTATCCCGGCACGAACGGGACACTGTTTTACACGGAAGGACTGCTGGTAGGCTATCGCTGGTTCGATACGAAAGATATCGAACCCGAGTTCCCGTTCGGGTTCGGCTTGAGTTACACCACGTTCGAATATTCCAACCTGCAACTCGTCCCCGGCGATGCCGGCGATGGCCCGCTCGTTACCGCCCGGTTCGATCTGGCCAACACCGGCTCGCGCGCCGGCGCCGAAGTTGCTGAACTTTACGTTCATCAGGATAATCCGAGCCCGGCGCGACCGTTGAAAGAATTGAAGGGCTTCACGAAAGTTTTTCTCAAACCCGGCGAAAAGCGGAGCGTCTCAATTCCGCTCGACCAGCGCGCGTTTGCTTTTTACGACCCGTCAAAGGCCGGCTGGGTTTCCGAAGCCGGTAATTTTGAAATCCTGGTCGGCAGTTCCTCGCGCGACATTCGCCTGCAAGATACTTTTCACCTTACGCAAACCTCAGTTGCGAGATAAGCGATGGCTCGCGGACGTTGTCATGGGAATCAGCGTTCCTGGGTTTCGGAAACAAACGCGGCCAGGGCGTAAACCAATGCGGCATTCCAGTTGATGGCAATTTCGTTGGTGAAATAATCCTTTTGCACGTCGTGCCAATCCGTCGCTTTGGGATGCGGCCCGCCGACGAGATAACCGGGCCACGGTTTGTCCAGATACCCACCGGTATCGCGGCGATCATGCGGGTGCAGCGGCGGACGAAAACCAAGTCCGGTGACAAACGACCGGCCGTAATAATTGCGGCCAAACAAATGGTTCAAGGCATCGAAACAGGTGTCGCGATAAACTCGCTTTGCGGAAGATTGGCGAACGTTTTGCATCAACAATTCCGCGCCGTGCGCTGCGCCGGTCGTCGTGGGCCGACGAGTGAGGCGGTCGGCAGCCATGAGTAAGATCGTTTGTCGCGCCACACCGCCGTTGTCGCCCCAATAATACCGCGATCCCAACGGACGCGCGTAACCATTTTCATTCCGCGTTTGAACAATCTCATCCGCTGTGGCCAACAGGTTTTGGCTGACCAGTTTTACGAGGTCCGGGTCGCGCCCCGGCCGTTCTGAAAACAAATATGTGAGCAGGCCAAGGTTCTTGACTTCATCCCAATCAAAATCCACATCCACCTGGGCGCGAACGGCGTTGATGCGCCTTTCCACGTCGTGCAACGCATCGGGCGAACCGGTCGTCTCCCACAATTCTGCCGCTGCCCACAGACGATTTTGCGGAACGCCGTTCTGGCGATGGCTGGGCTGATTGATTTCGTAGGGACCGGTGGTAAAACCCGTTTGATCCGCCTGATGATATTCGGGATGCGCCTGCAAGAACTGATAGCTCAATTGAGCGGCCCGCAGGCAACGGTCGGCAAAATTCCGGTCGTACGGTCGGTATATCCGCGCCGCCTGCGCCGTCATGCCCACAAAATCCGCCGTGGCTTCGCTGCCCCAGGGAGTAAAATAGCGGTTGGTGGTCTCGGTTTCGGGCGGGATGAACCCGCAAAAGTTCTCGGTGCTTAACTTGTGATAAACCGATCCGTCCGGCGCCTGCATGGTCAGCACCCAATCCAGTTCCCATTTGATCTCCGCCAGAAAATCCGGTAGCGGCCCACCGGATTCGGGAATATCGAGCTTCACCTTGCGCAGTTGCGGCGCAAATTCCTCCCAGGCTCGCAAGAGGGAACCCACCGTGATGCCGGCGTTGACGGTGTATTTGTTGTAATCGCCAGCGTCGTGCCAGCCTTTCGTGCCGTCCTTCTGCGTGTGCCCGCCGCCGACGTAATCAAGCCAGGCATCGTTGGTGTGGCAGGCGTCGTGCGCGTAGGTTTCGCCGTGATAAATTGCGCTGACCGCAGTCCCGCATCGCCACAAATAAAATCCGCGCATGACGATGTAATACGGCTCGCGATAAATATCCACCGCGATGCGGAACGGCGCGGACTTGCCCACGCCCGGCACATCCACTTCATAATCACCCGGCTGCTTGAGTTTTGAAAAATCCGCCGTGTAAAGCTGCTCCTGCGTATCCTCGTTCAAAACCGGTCCGTTGATCTCGCCTTTGAAAACCGTCGCGCCATCGGCGAGGCGGACCACTTCGAAACCAGTGCAAGGCGCCGCAATGGAGGCCTGTTTCGGCGCCGACGGCAGGTAACCGATCGTGTTGAGGCGGATGACGGAGGTTTCATCCGTCGCTTGGAGAGGAAAGGTCATAGAGAAAAACAGAAAACATCCAATACCCAAAACCCAACGACCTGCATTTGATTGGCCGGCATTGAATGAAATAGCAATTCGATGTGTCAAGTCCGACTGAACGTAACGACTTCGCATCAGCATCCTGTAAACGAAGCGGGTTTTCAGCCCGTTGGCAAGTCTGCGCAGAACGCCGCGCTGTCATCAATTCATGTGACGGCCACTTATTGGGCGCAATTCGACAGCCGCTCACAACCGTCGAAATGCTGTAGCGCAGAATTCCGGGTTGCCTGTAGAAACCATCGTCCGACTCCGAAAAGTTCGTTACCCTCGCCCCGCAGCGAAGCGCGGGAGCGGGAGAAGGTGCCCGCAGGGCGGATGAGGGTTGTTGGGAACAGAACAAATCTTGTGGCCAGGGAGAGGGGCTGCTGAGCTAAAACTCCACCTCTCCCCAGCCTTCTCCCCCAACTTCGTTGGCGGAGAGGGAGATTCTTTTGGGATTTGACATGACAAACTGAAATACTTCCATTAAATTGTTTTGATGACGATTCAAACCGAAGAAAATGCAATCCTGCAGAAGACGAAGGAGCTTTGCCACGCGATTGTGACGCAACCGGAAATGGTGTCCATCCGCCGGCGCATTGACTCATTCATGGCCGATGCGACCGCGCGCGGACAATATGAAACCGTGGCGGGCAAGGGCCAGGCGCTGCATGAGAAGCAGCATCGCGGTCAGACGCTGGATAACGCTGAGATTTCCGATTTTGAAAAGCACCGCGACGCTCTGATGAACAACCCCGTGGCGCGCGGTTTCCTCGATGCGCGCGAAGAGCTGCACGACATCCAGCATTCCATCCAGAAATACGTCTCCAAAACACTTGAACTGGGCCGTGTCCCCACAGCGGACGATTTGGAAGATCATGCCTGCGGTGACGGTTGCGGCTGCCATCACTGAAGTTCTCTGAAACTGGCCTGGGTCGCACACGAGCCCCGTGTGTGGCTGGAGGTGCCCCGCGTCCAGCGCTAAAACGCTCGCTGACCGGAATCTCTGCAACGCGACCCTGCGTCTGGCGTTCTCCGCGAGGACGCGGAAAACCGCACGTGAGGCGCGCGTTCCGGACTCAATTCCAGTCTCACGGTTTATAAAGCGGGATCCAATGTTTGATAATCTGATTTGCCCGGCCGTTGGCCTGCATTTGGGCCAGCGCGTTGTTCACCGAATTCAACAGTTCGGTGTCCGACCGGCGGACGCCCCAGGCCAATGCTTCCTGCGTGAGGAATATCGGCACGGCCACCAGACCGTCGGTTTCGTGCCTGCCGGCCAGCCACCAGATGGTCGGCGCGTCGCAGACGAACAGGTCCACCCGTTTTTTCACCAGGGCATTCGCGCCGTCGTCGCCCGATTTGTACACTTTCCGTTTGCTGTGAGGAAAATTCTGTTGCACCAGAAAGTCGCCGGTCGTGGCTTTTAACACGCCGATGACGCCGGGCGGACGGGCGGGAAAGCCAAGCGCATAAAGGTTGGCATCCTCACGCCGCACCAAGGGCATCTGGCCGATAACGAGGTAGGGTCTGGCAAACGCAATCCGCAATGCCCGGGTGGTGGTTGCCGACATGCTCGACATGATGATGTCCGTGCGGCCATCCTCCAGCGCGGATAACTGGTCGTCCCATTTGACTTCGACAAATTGGACCGGCCGGTTCAACGCCTCGCCGAGGGCCCGGGCGAAATCGGCCTCCACGCCGGCGATTTTACCGCCCTCCTTGTAGATCATCGGCGGGAAAACCGGCGTGACGCCAACCTTCAGCGGGGCGGCGTTTGTCATCGGACTATTTTGCGCGGGCGCAATGCCCAGGGTCAGAAGGAAAGCAACGAGGAATGCCAAGATTTTGTTCATAACGAGGTGGTGAATTCGCACTTTTCAGGCGCAACGACAAGCTCTTTCGATTGCTGGCCTGCGGGGTGATTCCAATAGTTCGGGTTTCCAGTGTATTTCAGCATAATTCGGAGGTAGAGGTTGAATCACTTCTGGATTTTTTGAACTTTCGGAATGCCTCCACGCGCAGATCCAAAAATATCAAGCACCGACCCATTCACCGTCGGTCGGCACAATGTTGCTTTTGCCGGTCCAATATTGTCGCCGGTTGTTTATTTGACCAACAATTGACACGCTGATTGAAGTGTGTTAGCTGAGATTTTGTGAACAGGGAGACATGATGAAATCCGCCCTTAAACCGATAGTGTTGGCAGTAACTGTGCAGGTTGTGATGCTCCCATTTCTCGTGTCGGCACAGAATCTCTATGTGGCTAACTCCGGCAGCAAGACAATTGAGGAGTACACGAACAGCGGGGGGAAACTTGATCTCGAACGGCATAATTTTTGCGGATTCCAATTCGGGGTTGGATAGCCCTTCCGGGCTTGCCTTTGATAATAATGGCAACCTTTATGTGGCAAACTTTCAAAATAACACGATTTTAGAATTCACAAACAGCGGCGGAACGTTGAGCACCAACGCAACGGTATTTGCCAATACCGGCCTGGATGCCCCATACGGACTGGCGTTTGACACCGCCGGTAATCTTTATGCGGCGAATTATCTAAACGGCACCATTGAGAAATTCGCTTACACTGCAGGAATGTTGAGCCACAGTGGAACCACCGTTATCAGTTCCGGCGTGCAGAATCCTACTGGTCTGGCCTTTGACCGCAGCGGCAATCTTTATGTGGCAAAGCTTGTCGGTTTTGGTGATTGCACGATCGAACAATTCACAAACAGTGGCGGAATATTGAGCACAAACGGAACGACTTTCGCAGATAGTTTGGACAGCCCTTTCAGTTTGGTCTTCGATGTCCGTGGGAATCTGTATTACACGGATATTTACGGGTGCGCGATTGGGATATTTACAAATACCGACGGAATTTTGAATGGAACTTGGGCAGCATTTGCAAATTTAGGCCAGAACAATCCGACCGGCCTCGCAATCAGTGAAGCCGGCACTTTATACGTCGCGTATACTGGCGTTTCAATGGTTTTTAGTACCAATGCGATTATTGAGAAATTCTCTTCGACTGGCGCAGATTTGGGCCAATTTGCGGTAACAGGCAACAGAGCGTTCTCTATGGCGTTCCAACCTTCTATCCGCGTACCTTTAAGTATCAAATGGTCGGGCACAAGCGTGGTGTTGATGTGGACGGACCCCTCATTCGCTTTGCAAGCCACCTTTACGATCAACGGTAGTTTTACAAACATTCCAGATGCCACCAGTCCTTACACCAACTTCATGGCTGGTTCGCAACAATTCTTCCGGCTTCAAAAGAATTGATGAGCTGCAGCCTATTTGAAAGCTTGAGACGACGGTGGTTATTAAAGGCACGCGAGTTGCTTGACAGCCAGCCCAATTGATGAAAATTCGATGGTCGATTCTGATCGCAACTTGCGGCCTGTTCGTGGTCGTTGGCCCTACCTTTGCCCAAATCGCGACACCTCATTGCTATGGCATCGCTTCATCAGCCGATGGAAGCAAACTGGTGGCAGTAGCAAGTTATGGTAATGCTGGTGCCATTTATACTTCGACAAATTCTGGCGCCACCTGGACGCAACAAACCAACGCGCCGAATCAGAACTGGTATTCGGTTGCTTCTTCAGCGGACGGAGCCAAATTGGCTGCCGGACCTGAATCTGGTCCAATCTACATTTCGACTAACGGCGGCGTGGAATGGATGCCAACCGCCACCTCTGCCACATTTTGGACTTCAATTGCCTCGTCAGCCGACGGAACCAAGCTGGTCGCAGAGCAAGGGCATCCATTTATGGGGCCAATTTGTACTTCGGACGATTCGGGACTCACCTGGACTTCAAACAATGTTCCTTCTTTGTTTTGGGAGAGTGTTGCGTCATCAGCCGATGGACGCAAACTAGTTACGGTAGCAACCACCGGTGAGATTTATACTTCGACAAATGCAGGAGGTTCTTGGCTTCAGCAGGCGTCAACCGGCTTATACTGGACTTCGGTTGCTTCCTCGGCGGATGGAGTCAAGCTGGTCGCAGTGTGGGGCATTGGTGGCATTGCCACCTCAACAAATTCCGGCGTGACTTGGACTATCACCAGTGCCCCGACTGAATTGTGGACTTCGGTTGCTTCCTCGGCAGATGGAAGCAAATTGGCAGCGGTCAGTGATGACCTTGACACTAGCAATCCGGGCCTAATAATTACTTCAACAAATTTCGGACTCACTTGGACAACGAACAATGGTCCAGACTTTGCATATTGGTCGTCGGTTACATTATCAGCGGATGGGAACAAACTGGCAGCGACACCTTATGATGGCAATACGATTTATACCTCACAAAGCACGTCATCACCGCACCTCAACCTCGCATTGGTTGGCAACAATTTGAACATTTCCTGGATTGTTCCTTCGACTAATTTTGTGTTGCAGCAAAATCCGGATTTAACGACGACGAATTGGGTAACGTTGACGAATGCCCCAGCACTGAATTTCACCAATTTACAGGATGTGGTCAATCTCTCACCGACGAACAACACCGGTTTTTATCGTCTAACTCTATGAGCTCAAAGAGACTATGGCGGTGTGTTGCAGTTAGTTTGATTGCTGCAGGTCCCGCTGGAGGTTTTATATTTGGACTCCTCAATGCCGGTGATCCCGATCCGAATCCTATTGGGCGATTATTTTATGCGTGTATCATGGCTGTGGTGACTCCTCTACACGCAGGCTTTCCTCCTCATCACGAAGCTGGAGCAGGCCAATCGTTCGATGCCTGGCCGCATATAGCAGTTTCCTTTCTACTGATATTGAGTTGGTTCGTCTATCGTGATTGGAAATTATCTAAAAAGCGAAATGAACCAAAGGCCTCCTAAGAAACTAGAAAATAGAACATTGATAT
>Ga0335081_10020321_pt1 | contig 10741 bp, 14 predicted proteins | sample Lox_Sample_35_FD_206713 | JGI IMG/M metagenome (GOLD analysis project Ga0335081, IMG submission 206713) | Soil microbial communities from Loxahatchee National Wildlife Refuge, Florida, United States - Lox_Sample_3.5 | ecosystem: Environmental > Terrestrial > Soil > Wetlands | place: USA... | reverse complement strand
GTCCGCAGGTGTGACCAAATCGGTCCCTTCCACTTCCCCGAAATCTGTCCGGACGTCAACTTCTTGTATGTTTTCAACTATTGCAGTCTCCATGGTGATTTCAGCTTCCGAGTATGAGATGAGGCTTTGGGAATCCTCGTCCTCCAATTTAGCAGGTTCATCAATGGTAAGTCCGTCGTCATCAGAACTTACATGGATAGATTCCTCCACAGTATCCCTGACCAATGCACTTGTTGGACGTGGTGATCCAGGTGGCGTTTGTTGGTTCTGAACTGCTCTTGACAATTCCGGGGGAACTTCCGATGATTCCTTTAGTGCATCTTCAGTGATATTCATGATATCAACTTCCACGCCTTCTTCGCGGGGTTGGAATGCAATAACTTCAACGTCCTCTGTCACGAATATCTGGTCTTGAATCGATTCGGCAACCGCTGCGGCAGTGAGGATATCTTCCAGACTCCCATGCGTCACTTCTTCCTCGATTGGATGAAGCCCTTCCGGGACGGGGTCTCTTACTGAAGCGAGGTCGGCCAGGTACGCAAGAAGAGCAAAATGGGGATGTTCTTCGTCGTCTTGGACGGGGTTGAGAACTTGAGAGCTAATTTCCTCCAGTTGCAGGACTGTACCCTTTCTCTCCTCAGGATTGCGATAGATTTCAGCGGCGACATCGTCTGTGTCGTCTTCGTTATCGAGGGTTATTTGAGGTCGCTGTTCCTCCAGCGTAGGAACTGGGCAGGGTTGTTCTTGCAGGGTCATCGTTAGCACTGGACTGGATTTGCTGGGCGACTCGAAATCCTTGCGTTCGGCATCCTCCAAAATGTCCAGGAAATCCATTTGTTTTGTCCTGCGTGGAAACATCCCGGGTGAAATTGCGAATATGTCATTCTCGGGAAGAGTGGGTTTGAGGCAGGGAAACGATGGTAGGGGCGATTTTGCGAATGAGGGCGTATTGGATGGTTTAGGAGTGAGAGCTTTCAAGGGGGAGGCTGGAAAAGGATATTGCTTGAAGGGAGTGGCAAAATATTCCGAAATTTGTGACATCGTGTATGCTAGTAACGGGCGGGGGTTTACTTCGCAGGTCAGCATGATTGAGGCGTGTTAATACCTGGCTGGTTCTCCAGCTCAGTTTCATTGCTGGCTCGGACGCCTGTTTTGTTGCACTTCATGCCTGATGCTTCCGTCCGAGCGGCCGTGCTGTTCGCGGGTGACAATCGCGGCCGACTTGGCGTAGACTGCATAATCTCCTGCAGCCGACTTTTCTGATCGAGTGGGGACGAGGGCACCGCCGACGTACTCGTGCGTGTCCTTCGTGTGATCGTGACACTGCCCTCTCCCGCCGGCTCTTTCCGCCCACTACGTTTCCGTGTTGTCGTGACGCTTCCTCCCCCGTTTGCTGAATCACTGAACGGTGCTTTCCGCCGTGATCGCGTGACTCGGCTTGACTGTGGTTCTGTCTCGCCGCCATCTGCATCCCGCGGCTCTGTCTTGAGAGACGAGAGCCGCGTGCTTCGCCTCTGCGGGGGGGCGGGAGGAGGTGTGGCAATGGATATCGAATTGGTCCGTTTGTTGCGTTTGTTGCTGATGGTCTTGCGTGGTGATGATGATGCTGCTGCTGTCGCTGCCGCTGCCGCTGCAAGGGCCGCCGCGGGGGTTGGCGTTGAATTGGTGACATCCTTCAGGGGCAGTTTGTCGCGGACACGCGAAGGACTGAGCATGTCCATTGATTTCGCACCAGAAAATATCTACTCAGTACACGACTCCGGGATGATGATGTCCTTTCCCGAATGCTGCTGTGCCGTTCGCTCTCCCGCGCGTCTGCCAATTGTTATTTTGACTGCGGTGGGCGGTGCGCAACCATTGTTTACCCTCCGCTTAGTAGCGCACGTGTCTCATCACCACAGCAACCCTCCCATTCTGCACAATCGAGGAAAAATTAAAATGAGGCGCCCCGAGAACGGCACTACGACAAAGTTACGGCAACGTGGGAAAACTTAAAACTTCAGGGGGGCCCATCTACAGGCATCATTCTTGGCGAAAGGACAAAAGGGCGCGAGATTTGTGAGTCCGGTGAACGTGGGGCGTATTCTCCTCTTCTCGTCTTTGCCTACGCTGACAAGACAAGCAACAGTACATATTGACATTCAGCTTTATTTATTTTCCGAGCAGACTCTCCGCAGCCGATGCCCCAACCTTCGCAGCATGCCCCCCCTCAATTCAATCCATGGAGCTTTGAGAAACGTACCTCTCGGCGTTCCCCCTCTTTGCCAGCAAATTCCTTGGGTCCCATCTAACCCTTCGCTCCTTTTCCATGTTTTATTACAGGGTTCTGTCCGTCCTAACGATACACCCATATGCCCAAACATTCCAAAAGTCCTCTATCTCCTTTGCGGATTCCCAACAATAAATAAACTGATAGCACATCGGCTAACCGTATAGGCACAAGCGCCAGCGATATCCAGGCAATAAAACTGAAGATAAACCGAGAAAATGAACGAAATAAATACTGAACAGAACCCGCCTTCCTTTACACATTCTCTGACCCTTCTAGCTCCGAGGCTCAACATTTTACAAAGTATTTTAACAATTGTCCTTGGTTGTATATTTATCCAAACACATTCCCAGTCGTCTGATTCGTCCCAGTCGTTTCGGTCGTTAAGGTCCTCGATCCGATCGTCGGCGTTTAGGTATTCGTTCTTCCGTTTCCCCCGGTGCCTCCATTTCACTCGCTATTCGTCGATGTCCATGTCTTCGGGAAGGGGACGGAGGGAGAGGTGGCTGCATTGGCGAGGGTGCGGGAAATGAAGGCGCAGCTCGTGAGAGAGGCTGGTCGGCCGTCTGCTGTTGCGACGAGGGCATTGTCTGTCGTCTCTCCGATGGATGTCGAAGGTCGTACGGTGAAGGAGGTCGATATTCACGGATACGAATTGTCGATTGTTGTTCTCCTTGCGATTGTGGCGGAAATGTTGTTGTGACTGCTGAATACGATCGTGAATGGGGTATCGGCGTGTATTGCGGAGGGGGAGGTAACGAAGATCCCCTTTCGTGGTATCTCTGAGGTTCCGAAGTCCCCTGCGCTGGTGATGGTCCGAGACCGCTCCTCATGGATCGAGTGGTATATCCGACATGCCGAGATCCATAAGGGTTTGCCGACGGAGCAGTAGGTCCATCGGAGTATGCGGATTGAGGAAGTAAGGTCTGCACGCTGGTCCCTGGATTCTGTCCGCCTGGTGGCATCTGAACTCCGAAAGGGGGAGGCAGTGATGAAGGATGTGGCGGGGCGGACGTCGGGGCAGACAACGTCGTCGTCGATGTCGATGCAGCAAACCTCGTCACTGCATATCCGGCAGACGGTGCCGGCGGCGGCAGCGCGCCCACATGATGGTTCATATGTCGTGTCAATGTCGTTCGCCTGTCATCAGCCTCAACAGTCCGCTAACACGGGAGTGTACCTCGTGAAACTCTTTCCGCAGCCCGGGTGAGCACAAGCGTACGGTCGTCTTCCTGTATGTATTCGTCTACAAGTCAACACACTGGCATTCGAAAAGGGGTCGTTACCGATGTCGGGCTAGCGAACTGCTGTCGCTGAAGGATTTCAAGCACTCTGTACACGTATGTGGTCTTTCGCCCGTGTGCACACGAGTATGCACTGTCAATGCGGATCGTTGAATGAATTCCTTTCCGCATTCGTCACATTTATAAGGCCTGCACCAACCTTAGGATACACGAAATGGGCGTCCATTACCTCAATCCGGAATGTATTCGTTCTGCACGGGAAATGGAGTCAGCACGTCTTCATCAAAGTCAAGCTTTACCATGACGAACTAAATCCGACCTGCGGGCAAAAGTCTTATGACAGGTGGTGCACATGAAATCGCGCGGGAGCGGCTGAACTGGCGAGCGAAGCGGCAATCTTGGAATGGACAAGGGAGGGAGGCCACTGCCTCGGCGCGTTGCGCTTGCTGAACCTGTTGGTGAGGCAGCTGTCCGTCTCGGCAGTGGAGGCGCAGACGCCGTCGACTTGGGCGATGCAGCGTCTGAAGAAGCGGACGACTTGTCGGAGTCTGATGATGAAGCTGAAGTGGACTTGCGTTCCCCATCCTTTTCTGTGTTCAACAAATTGGTGATATCCATACACTGGTTCCGAGCTTCGCAGGCCGGTGCTACCGCCCCTGCCCCAGACACACATCAGCATATCTCTTCGCCTGTCACCCTTCGTCCGACTGGTGCAGCGATATCAAAATAATCACGCCAAGCCGGAGGACATGGAAAACAAGACTGGGACGGCGAGGGAAGGCTTACGGAAGGGGAATGCTTCGAGGATCGCCGTGTTCCTGACGCACCCCACGACCCACGCCAGGTCGCCGACTTTTTGTGGGGCAGAAAAGGGGGAACGGTCCAGGAACTGTTGAAGCAGGAAAAAAATGCTGAAGAAAGAAAATGATGGCCGCTGAAGCTAATAAGGGACGAAGCCACCAAAACTATGCGAGATGGGACTAATACAACTGGCTTGTATGGCTGAGCTAAAGTTTGCCTTCACAAACTTTGTGGCAGAGCTACTCAACGGCACGTGCGCCCCCGAACGTGAAATAAACAGACGATCGACTTGGGGAGAACAAGAGAACGACACAGAACAACAACTTCCGCCCGTTTTAGCTTTTGAGGAAAGTTCCGCCGGGGAGCTGACTGGTAATTACAAACGAATGTCGTGTCTTCGGTTGCTGAATTGCTGGATTTTTTCCGGTCTGCCGGAAAACAGCCTAGGCACAATTTGACTTTTGAGGCTGGGGACACGATGGATATATCTGCATGATGAGCAAGACACCTTATAATAAATATAATAACGACAGCGAAATTATTGTCGCGCAGGGAATGGTGCGTGGGAGGAGCCCGTCCGGTGTTTTGGGATTGACTTGGGTTCGCTCGCGAGCGTTGCTTCTCCGTCGCTTTGCGGGCAGCTCAAACACTCGTCGTTCGCAAGCGCCACTGCACGTGCGAATCTCAACTCGGTGGGTGGGGCAATTCCCCTTTCAAAACACGAACAATGGGAGCCACTTGCGTCGGCTGCCAAAGAAGGAAATGCGTCTCACTTCACCCTTTTGTCGGAAGCACTTGATCGGCGGCGTCCCCTGAACGCGGGACAACGGTTGGAGGGCCGGGGAAAATAGGGTCGGCGAGGGGAACAAAAATAAAAAATTTCCCCCAAGTCGACGCTCAGGTCCCGATTGAACGGTCGTGCGCGCACGGTTCGCGATCCTTCTGCCAATTTTTTTTTTTTTTTTTAATGTGTTTCACCGACAGTTATTCCCTCTCTGTATAGAACTATGGTCCGTTCCCTACCCACCCTTCGTTCTGGAACAACTTCTAATATTAAAAATAAAATATTTCTAAGGTCCGTGCCAGGTGACCGGGCCCCTGAGGGCACATGTCGGAGACGCAGCTGTGATGCATCTTTCAAAGGCCGCTTTGATTTACCAGTTACATTAGCCGAAAAAGTTTAGTGGTTGGCGTGAGGGACAAAGGTAAAAAGGCCTTAAACATAAACCCACCCCCACGAGAGAAATAGGAAATTAATGTTCGCGAGACGCGCGGGCCAATTGGGAAGCGACACCTTCCTGAAGGGTTATTGCGGGAGGGTCTAAAATTCCGACTTTTAAGGTTTTCCGACGAATTACCTGTTGTGCCGCATCAGCAGCCCAAAATTTTGTCCAGAAAAGCTACTGTTCCTGCCGATTTGCCGTAGACTAAAAAGAATTATATCTACTTGGTATACGTCGATCCTGCGTGCATTCCCGTTATTGCATTAATTTTGATTTGTTCCGTGCGTAAATTTTATTTCCGTTGAACAACAAGAGAGTCTTTGATAGGGGTTGGGAATCTGAATCACACTTCCCCCTGCTTAATTTTGGGCCGGACCGAGGACCGCTCTTTGCAGCTGATCGCCCGCCATCTCATCATCCCACAATAGCTTCATCGTTATTTTCGAGACGCTATTTCATGCCCCCAGATTCGCGCACGCTTTCCGACGGGGAAAGGGTAGGAGATGAGTTCAGGAGTAAGGTTCGTGCGTTTGAGCCCGGGATTTATTCGAAGGTTTTGCCTTAATTTGAAAACGGTCAATGCGCCCAAGCCATTAAACCCGGCCCGCATAGGCCGCTCCCGCTGCCAAGCTACAAGCGACTACTTACATAAAGCGCTGAGCAACAGCTTTTAAGAGATGAGTTAGTTTTGAGCAGGGACCAACGGAACGAGCGGGAGTTTTCACTTCCGTATTATTAACATGTGGGAAATGAGGTTCAATTACAAATTTGCGCGCACTGTCCCTTGGGGTAGTCCGGTTTCGCTTTTCCTTAAACGCCATCAATCGAGTCATTTCCGATTGCACCACAATCCCGTTACGGATTTCTGGATGCCATGTGAATAAGAGACAACAATTCAGATTGCGATATCTAATTATAGGTCGGAAAATGAAGCCCGTTCAACGACCGGCGTGGGCAATCTGGATGAAACCGGAAGTCATAGCCCACGCAATTGGCCATGGCAAATTCTCCCACGCGAGGGCATGTGCAGCAACGTTGCGATGATCCCGTCCAAGCGGTGCATACGTACTATTCACAAGCGTTCTGAGCATTGGACTCGATAATTGACAAATTTGCGACATCCAAACCTTCAGGAAATGTTGAGCCGCATTTCAACAATTGCGGTTTACCCTTGTTCCGGAGCACGCAGGAACCCGGAGCGATCTACAACGTGAGATGCACACCACAGAATGAGAGGCGAAGGAGGGAAAACGCCTGGTTCTCGCGGTTATTCCAACTAACTGGACGATGAGAGACAAGCCTCAACCGCCCGGTTGCCTATCTTGCACGGGAAATGGCCCGTGTCGCATGCCTGTGAAATGGTTTGAGATTTGGGCTCTGGTTGCAGCATCTTCAGTTTCCAACTTGGTTACGTAGTCTCAAATTGAGCTTTTTCCTCGTGAAAATGCGGAGAGTTCTGACCACATGTATCATCCGGGGAGACACCTCTCCGTGAATAGCTATAAACCACGCTATTTTATGCCTTTGTCACATTGTCCCGTTGTCGAATTGGTCATCACGGTTTCAGGATTCCTGATTATTGTCCTGATATCACGTTTGATGGTAACGAGCGCGACAGGTCAATGCCGGATCATGCCCCGCAGCCTCATGACAGAGTTAATCTCCTGGAGAAAAATGGGGTTCCGTTCTCTTTTCGGCTCGTTGGGTTTGGTGGAAAGAAGACCACATCAGGAAGTTAAAGTGAATCCCTTTAATTCTACTCAGACTTTGTAAGGGACATTGGGACCCTCCCGTATCCCTTTGAAAATCCTCGCGCACGGGCCTCTGTCGTCCATGGCAACGAAAACTTTATTCAGTGTAAACAAATCGTCGGGCCCACCACACCAACTCGACCGTTCACATGCCCTCGTTGCATGTAGACAAACCGATATCAACAATGGCAGCGACCTCCTCCCCTTGGCCCCCAGCCTGTCGTTCCGCTCCATCACAATGCACTTGTTGCTGTATCCTAACGCCCCACACTCACCTGTCCGATTCGGCGGGATATCCCCACCTCAACCACATTATCCGATTTCCGCACCCCGAAGATCCAAAAGAGGAGGCACTGGCATGGTTCCATTGTCCTCATTGTCCATGTACGTTGGGCCTGACGTGGACACACCCGGATGAGATAGGGATTGTGACGGAGAATATGCAGGGGGCAATCTGGCTTCCCCGGTTTGCGGATTTCGAAGCGTATACTCGGATGGCATTGGACGATTGTAAGGGTTCGATGTCTCCGGAGGATTCGGCCCTGTCCCCCAGGACAGAGACAAGTGAAACACCGGCGGGTTCCGGGGATGTGGTCCTGGGCGATCGGACGAATACACTTGAACTCGACGTCAACCCGCCACCGATCGACAAACGCCGGTCGAAGCGAAGCAGCAAGGCTTCGATTCGATCAGAGTCAGTCGGACGACCGGGCCCGGACGATTCGCTGCCCTACAAGCCTCGACGAAGCAAATATGACGTCAAGTTTTGATGGAAGGAGTGAGAGAAACCAAAGAATACTGCATCTTTAGCGAGATATATAGTTCTGGAAGTAACGTAGGGTCCTCGGAGTTAAATCAAAATCTTTCATTGGCATACTTACATCATGAGGACCTCGACGGATAAAAATGAAGACACACCGAAAACCCGTCTGACGACGTCGTTAAACAATATCTCTTCTATACAAAGCTTCTACATCAAAGTCTGCACTGCATCTGCTCTTTTCTAATTCTGAATAAAATTCCTCAATTTTCGTAATCGCCGAACCGCTTCTTCTAGAGTATCCAAGTCCTGGCGTTAGCTGATTAAGAAAGGAGTCTTGTAATACCTTACAAACTGCAAACCGCAGCCAATCTTGCGCCAAGTCCCGATGTGCTTTGGTGTAAAACTCGGTCGGAGGTCTAATTCGTCAGCGCCGTAAAAGTCAGGTGCCCAAACATTGCAACAACTCCAATTTCTTTGGTCAACCAGTAAGCCATCGCAAAGTCCTTTCCTCGTCCTTTTGTGATATATTCAGGGACCGGATAGTCATCCGCCATTTTGACTTTGGCCGTATTCACCATCACGAAATATCCGCCTTGGGGGATGGTATACTGCGATCAATAACGCGAATGGTGTGACTAGGCAAATACAGGTAGACCCAATTCATCCCAAACCTTGTTCAACGTCTTCATTCGGTCCTGATATGCCTTTACCGTCTTTTCGTAATATCCATGGTCTTCTGCATGTTCGAATGCTACAGCGACCGCTTCCTGCAGAGGACTCACACAACAAAAGACGACTCGAGTATGCGCTACAGCCGCATATTTGATGAGGTGCGGTTCACCGATCAACCAGCCAATTCGCCATCCTGTACATCCGAATGTCTTCCCAGCTGATCCCACAGTAATCGTTCGACTCGAAAGCTCATGCGAGAACGTCGCAATACGATGGTGGGGTTCATAGTCTAATCGATCATACTATCATAAATCTGCACCCTCCAGTACGGAGACGAAAGCAAGGCTATTATTGTGGGAGAAAGAGATACCACTTCATCACTGAGGATAATGAGATCGTGTTTAATCGCAATCCGACCGATCTCTTCCAATTCTTCCTTTGAAAACATCTTTCCCAAGGGATTATGCGGGGTATTCAACACGATCATCTTCGTCTTTGGTCCACATTTGCTCTCTAATTCAGCGAAATCGAGTTTCCATTCCGAGGCGGAATGGGTGTGCTCTGCTAGAGGAGGTCGAATGGGGACGTAAATGACCTTCCCGCCGTTCATCTCAATGTTGGAAATGTACTGGTCGCAATGGTGAGCTGCGTTGAGAGTATCTGAATACCTGGTCGAAATAAGGTTCCATGACAATGACTTCATCGCCTTCATCGAGGAACGCGGCGAAGACAGAAAACATACCTGACTGTCAAACAGTCAGACGGGGATGATGGACCTTCGTTGGCACCCGCGGTCACGACGATTTCCTTTCATTAAGAAAATGCGCAAGACGGCGGGTGGCTACGGTTTCAGGATCAATTGTTCTACCAAAGAATGGAGAATAAGCTTTGGACAGGGCCTGCCGTAGCCGTGGTCGCCCTCTCGTATGCGAATATTGATTCGCAGCAACATCATCAAGTGCAGCCTTCGCGGCCTGAATTAGGAACTCTGGGGGTTTGAAACTAAACAAAAGATGGTAAGCCGGAGCGGCCGGTGAACATACTTCATGAACCCCTGTCCCAAGTGAATCGGCGGAGGATGCGTATCCAAAGCAGCCGTGTTTCTGCATCACAATTAACGTCCGATTCGTCAAATTCAGGACGGATAAGGACGTTATAGTCCAGACATCGGCTTCTTGTGTGGCAACCTTCTTTGAGGGATGCAATTTGGAATTGGCAGAGTAATGGAGCATTCCGAGCGATTTCTGCGCAGAAACAAAAGGATGACAGGCTCGTGTCAACCGGACAAGCATGTACTCCCTCTCGCTGTGACCCACCCGCACGTTGGACCCCTTCAGTTTCGGGAGCCGGAACCTTTGGAATCTTCGGAGAATCAGGGCCCAATTTTATACAATACCGAGCTGGCCGTGATTGACCCCGGGAATGGGCGTAACCGGTCCATATGGGAATTTCCGATGGGTGACGTGTGCCGTAGCAACAACATCCAAGCGCAAGAGCAGGAGAGCAGCAACGCAATGGGCTTCGGAACAAACCTGATCGTAGCGCCAACATGCTTTGCCCTCGGCATCATATTCTGCAATTGGTACATCCTGCCATCACTAGTGAAAGTGCTCTGACCACCCGTTGCAGGGCCGCGGACTATGACGTGCTGTAATTCTTCAATGTAGACGAAGGTTGCTGACATGCCAAATGTAGATGGGTAGCGCCCACACCGAGCGAGGCTGCCATCACAGCATCAGAGATGCATTACGTCATGCTCTCGAATGCCCCGCGGATCATGAAGGTGATGTTGAACGGCGTCATCGGGGTGGGGATTGCCGGTCATCTCGTCAAATTATACAAGCCAAATGAGAGCAATTACTTATTTGATGGGGCGAGTTTGGTTCTTTACATGATTGCCGTCATCCTATACGGGACAAGTATCATGCAGGGTATCCGCCCATGAGTCGGGGAGTTATGCTAATGTCAAGGATTGAGGGCTATTAATGCGGGTGACTTCGGGGATTTGACAAAGGTCG
>Ga0335081_10020318_pt1 | contig 10741 bp, 11 predicted proteins | sample Lox_Sample_35_FD_206713 | JGI IMG/M metagenome (GOLD analysis project Ga0335081, IMG submission 206713) | Soil microbial communities from Loxahatchee National Wildlife Refuge, Florida, United States - Lox_Sample_3.5 | ecosystem: Environmental > Terrestrial > Soil > Wetlands | place: USA... | reverse complement strand
ATTTCGCTGAGACACACATAAAGATACGTATGCAAAGTATGGTCCCACTGATGTCCGCATTCCAGCCCTCCGCTACCACAACGCGTGACGTCGCGGTAGAGAGCTGGACCCTCAGCCAGGATCACTCTTACCTGGCGATAAAGGGCCAGGTGCTCAACCATTTTGAACACTGCCTCAAGGTGATAAAGCAGCGGGTGCAGGTCGACGAGTTCTTTGGCTGGGCACTGGAGTGCCATGATGAGACCGACGGGATCGTGCGGATCACCTGCAGATCCTCGGATGGGCAGCTCCTGGTGGTCGAGGCCAAGCGACTGATCAAGGCCTTCGGCTTCCGAGTTGTGCCCAACGGTCCGCTCGAAATTTCCAGCGCGCGTGTCAAATCGGTATCTCCCGACTTCTGCGACCTACGACGAGATGAAATGCGAGCCAGCGACACCCCGGTGTGGATCATCGCTGGCGGTAAGACCGCCATAGACACCGCGCACGCGCTCATCACCGAATACCCTGGCCGTGAAGTGAATCTCGTGGCAGCCTCAGGCACTTTTTCTTGAGCCGCGATCGGCTCTTCCCTGCCGGAACCCGGCGATGGTGGGGCGGTGGGCTTGTGAGCAGTATCGCCATGGAAGCGGCCCGGCGTTTCGACGGGAAGTCGAATGCGGCATTGCCGTATGCGCTGCTTCGCTCGTGCAGCACAATCTCAGCCTGATTGCCCGACCGCGTCCCGACCAAGGTCTTCCTCGACTGCGGAATCGATTTGGATCGCTGGTACCCGTTGCCACGCCGCATGTTTGGTGCGGCACGGTTTATGCTCACACACCGCCGCGAACGCGAGCACCAGCGCCACACCCTCGGCACCGTGTGAGAACGGTTCGATGTTCGTTGCGGCCCGCTGATACATCCTGCTCGCTAAAAGCAGCGTGATGCGGCCCAGCCCCCGTAAGGCCTGGCCTCAGTGATCCTGTACGAAAATCGTTTCAGGCTCAAGAGGTTCCAGAGAACCATCCGTCGCGGACCCTACCCGGCAGCCCGATTGACACCATCACCGAGCTCCACATCACCCGCCGCGGGCAACCCACCACGACAATCGGCGACGTTGGGGAACGGTAAGGCCGCCGCAGCCCGAAATAGGAGGTGGATTCAGCATCGAACACGTGACTCATCGCTCAACACAAAGCAACTGGGGCTGGTGTCGCGCCGATTGGTCCGCCCGCATCGCAAAGAGACGACCGCCTTCACGTTGGCTGGCCATCGGCGTCGAAACAGGTAGTCCACTACTCGTGCGCCACGGTGGCGACCAACCATACGTTTGCCTCGCCAGTAGCGGTATTCACGATGCCCCAGCATCTGGTACCGAAGCCGCGAACTGTTAGGAGCCAACCCATGTCGCACTTGCTACCGGAATCCCCTCCGACGCCCGCGGCTGAGTCAGGTCCGCCGGCGGTCGACACCAGCCAACGCCCTCCTACACCGGTTCTCATTACAGAACAGGAAGTTGTCTTCGGCACCGCGGCGGCGGTGTCGGTACCGCCGGCAAAGACTCGCCGTCGCTGGCTGGGCGCAGAGCTGATTGCCGCCATCCGCCGCATGTCGCTCACCGCACCGGACAAGCCTCGACAGCACCACCCGCTGAGTCCGAGTACCCGCAGCTCCTTGGAGGCAGCGCGGATGTCTCGCGAGATGGACCGGCTGTGACATGGCGGAGAGATGATCACCAGCGCTGACGTCACCGCGTTGCCGCTGGCAGCGAAGAATCCGCTGCCGTATTGGCGCAGGCTGGCAGCAGCCCGGCGACTCGACACGGGTCTCGAGTTGTTGCGAGACGCGGGCGGGCCGGTGACCCGAAACGTGTTGGCACCCCGGTGGGTGATGCCGCCCCTGGTGGTCGTGTCGTCTCCGCAGGGCGCTCGTGAGGTCCTCGGTCGCCGCGATGCATTCGCCGAACGCGGGGCGACACCAATGGCGTGGGAGCTGCGCCGGCTGGTGGGGAATAACCTGTTGGTCGTTTCGCACCACGAGTGGCTGCCGCGCCGGCGGGCGCTGCAGCCGATCTTCACCAAAAAGCACGTGCCCCGGTTCGCCGGCCACATCGCTGCGGTCGCCGACGAGCTGGCTGGGCGCTGGGCCGACGGCACCGAGGTCGACCTCGACAGGGAATGCCGCACCATGACCCTGCGGGCGCTCGGCCGCTCGGTGCTCGGCCTGGATCTAGACGGGCGAGCCCAGGTGGTGGCACCGGTCCTTCGCGACGGGGTGAAGTGGGCGGCCGATCGCGCATTGCGCCCCATCAACCCACCGCGATGGCTGCCGACCCGCGGGCAGCGGCGAGCCTACGCCGCCAGCACCGCGCTGCATGAACTGGCCGGCGACATCCTGCAGGATTGTCGAGCAGACCCGGACCGCGATGCGCCGCTGGTGCGTGCCCTGATCCACGCCACCGACCCGCAGACCGGTGCGCCGCTATCGGATCGCGCGATCCGTGACGAGCTGGTGCTGTTCCTAATTGCCGGGCATGACACCACCTCCACCATGCTCACCTACGCCCTGTGGGCGTTGGGTCATCGGCCCGACCTGCAGCAGCGAGTCACCACCGAGGTCGGCCAACTCGGCGACCGGCCGCTCACCCACGAGGATGTGCCGCGGCTCGGCTACACCGCTCAGGTGCTGTGCGAAGCGCTGCGGTTGTGCCCGCCGGCGCCGGCGGTGGGGCGGATGGTGCTGCAAGACATCGAGGTCGACGGCTACCGCCTGCCCGCTGGCACGTTCGCCGTTGTCGCGATCTACGCGATCCATCGCGACCCCACGCTGTGGGACGACCCGCTGAGATTTGACCCCGACCGGTTCAGCGCGGAGCGGTCGAAGGGCCGTGACCGCTGGCAGTACCTGCCGTTCGGGGGCGGGCCACGGGCATGCATCGGTGATCACTTCGCGATGCTGGAGGCCACCCTGGCACTGGCGAGCATCGTCCGGCGGGTCGAAATCCGTTCTCTTGACAACGATTTCCCCACCACCACCCCTCTCACCATCATCGCAGCCGCCCCGATCCGGGCGCGGGTCCGGCGGCGCACGTTCAACAACGGCTGAGGTTAGGCGTCTATCGTCTGCGACTACGTCTTTGTCGCGGGGGAATCAGGGGGTGGTCGGCGCTCGAGTGCGCCCAGCAGAATGCCGACGGCATATTAGCTTGCGGCGCGCGTCCAAAACCCCGAATGCCCGTAGATCGGTGGATAGTCGCCCCGTGCTTCGCGATCCAGGCTTGTGACATCGAGCAACCGTCAGTCGAGTGTCTCCAGGTCGTCGGTCATATGGGCGTTGTCATAGTTGAACAACCACGATCCGATCGGGTCGCTCAGTCCGACCGGTACGGGCAGAAGCGCCTTCGCGCGGAGGCTCGGAAATTAGGGGTCCGGGTTGCGGATCACATCGCGCACCCGGTCATCGGTGGTGAACGCGATCTTCGCTCATCGCTCATCCGATGGACGAGGTGCGCGGGGTCATTCCGTTTCAATGGGGACGGCTGAGGTTGCGGACGGCAACGGTGGCGGCCCGGAGCCTGTGCCGCTGCGCGGCCATCTGCGCCGCCGACGTCGATAGCGACGCCCACGGCTCCGCTGCCGGATTCCCTGGGCGCATACAGAGTTTCGGGACGTTGCGCCGTCGCAGGCCGCTAGGCGCGTGCTGCAGAATTCCGGCACAGCGGGCGGATCTGGTACTCAGCAACGCTGATGCGTGTTCGCCAAGAAGGACGGCAAGAACGGCGAGGCCGGACCGCTGGCAGCAGTCGGAGGTCGCCGGCGGCCCAGTGCGACGTCACCAGGCGAGGACGGTGAGTCCCCCGCCCTGTCAGCGGTTTCGTCGCGGTGACGGTTGGATCAGCCTGGCCGGTGAACCGATAAAGCGGCCGCCGTTTTGAGCGTCACCGAGAAGAGACGCGCTGGCGGGCGCGGAAGGCTTGCACCTTGGCGCGGTTGCCGCAGGTAGCCATCCCGCACCAATGCCGATTCTTGCCTCGCGAGGCGTCTACGTAGAGGCGGGTGCAGCCGGGGTCGGCACACCGTTTGACGCTGTCGATGTCAGGTCCGGCGAGGAGATCGAGCACGTCTGCAGCCAGGGTTGAAAGAAGCTCCGCTACAGTGCCCTGCCGGCAGACAGTGCCGTCTGGTTGCAACGTGGGCGTGAGCTGAGGCTGGGATGCCTGCTCGTTGAGCAGGTCGACGTCGGCGCGCTGGGGCCGCCGGTGCTCGAGTCGGGCGATCACGGTTCGGTAGATCGCCTCGCGCAACGCGATTGCGGCCGCAAGGTCGTCGTCCGCGGCATCGATGGCGGCATCTAGCAACCCGGCCTCCACCGCCCACTCCGATAGCAGTCCGGGATGCGACAACACCTCTTCGGCCGCTGGACTGCCTCGATGTTTCACGGTGCCCGCGAAATCAAGGCTGCGGTGTCCGCTCACATAAGCGAACTTCATGTAACCACCTTGACAGGTTTCAGGTCTGAGTGCAAGAGTGTAACTAGCTAAGCCGGTTACAGCGAAGCGGTACTTGCTCACACGAAGAGCATCTCGATCGTCTGCTGAGTAGCCCGTCGTCGGATCGAGAGATGAAAAGTGAAGGGAAATCGCACGTGAACGTTCGCAAAGCCACCCCGACGAGTCGGGTAATGGTGGTAGCGATCATGGTGTCGATGGTCGCCTTCCTCGACGGCTCCGTTGTCAACCTTGCGCTACCGTCCATGGCCAAAGACCTCGGCGGTGGCCTCACCTTGCAGCAATGGGTTGTCGACGCCTACCTCCTGGCTTTCGGCGCTCTGGTCCTGCCGGGTGGCTCGATCTCAGACCTAATTGGGCGCGTGCCAGTGATGCGCTTCGGGCTAGTGGCCTTCGGCATCGGATCGACCCTGGCCGCCGTCGCGCCTTCGCCGGCCATCCTGATCACAGCCCGCAGCCTTCAGGGCCTCGGCGGGGCCTTTCTGGTGCCCGGCTCGCTTGCGCTGATCAACTCCGCCTTCGACCGCGCACACCAACCCGCGGCCATCGGCTCCTGGACTGGTTGGACCGGCACAGCCATTGCGCTGGGACCGCTGCTCGGGGGACTGACCGTGGACTTCCTCAGCTGGCGATGGATCTATGCCCTGTCCGCGATTCCAATGGTCATCGGCTTCGCCTTAACGTTCTGGCTGTGCCCGGTGCGCCGATCCTCCGAACACGCCCGCGTTGACTTCGCCGGCGCGGTGTTGTCGGCGGTCGGGTTTACCGCCACGGTGTACGCGCTGATCGAATCCCAACGGCGCGCATGGACTGACCCCGTCGTCGCCGCCTCCATACTCGGCGGGCTCGCGGCACTGCTGGCGTTCGTGCTGTGGCAGCGGCGCGCCCCGCACCCCCTGGTGCCCCTGCAGCTCTTCGCTATCCGCAACTTCGCCGGCGGCAACCTGGCCACCGCCTTGATCTACGGGGGACTTTCCGTGGGCTCGCTTACCGTCGCCCTCTACACTCAAGAGGTCGCCGGCTACTCGGCCACCGCCGGCGGGCTGGCCACCGTGCCTATCCCCATCATGTCGTTCCTGTTCGCCAAACGAGTCGGCGCAGTTACCGCGCGGAGCGGTCCGTGGATCTTTTTGATCAGCGGACCGGCGCTGGCAGCTGTCGGCCTGCTTCTCATCCGACCAAATGGGCACGCTTTCAACGTCGTTACCCAGCTGCTCCCCGGGATAACGCTACTTGCAACGGGAATGGTAGCCACCCTGACACCGCTGACCTCGATATCTTTATCGGCCGTGGAGCCCGCGCGTAGCGGGATCGGGTCGGCAATCAACAGCGCGGTGTCCCGGCTGGCCGGGCTGATGGCAGTCGCCTGCATGGGCCTGATCGCCGCAGGGCCGCTCAATGACGCCAGCTTTGCGCGACTCATGCATGTCAGCGCCGTATTGCTCATCGGCGGCGCCGTCGTTGGCGGCCTCGGAACCACCAACCCAGCCGCCCCGACCGAACCCATTTCCCTGCGACGCTTCCGCCCTGTGCCGCGGCCGGCCGGTCGCCCGACTCAGCGCGCTGTCTCACGCGCGGCCTAGTGGGTCCGCTTATTTGCTCCCGCCGACCGCCGACCGCCGCGGCGAGGCTCAGCTGGTCTGCTGAATGTTCGAGATAATTCCGGGTGCAAGGTTGACCGGCAGCCCGGTGCGACGTCACCAGGCGAGGACGGTGAAGGGAGGATCGTCGGGATCGACGTCGTGCTCGATCCTCTGTGTCGGCAATTCGTGCGCATCCTCGTCGCAGCCCAGTGAGGCAGTGAGTGGTTGGTCGGGTTGGATCAACCGCAGGTGCCAACGCGAAGGACGCCGCGCAATGGTCGCGTCGGCGGCGGCACTGTTTTGACGTGGCGCAGAACCCTTCATCGCGACTCCTTTCCCGATCCCGGATATGTGTTGTTAGCTCTAGTCTTCCGAGGTCTGACGGGAGCCGCCTGCGTAGTCAACTACCTGATATTCGACTTGTTCAGCCCGCGATCGTGGTACCCGCCGACACTCCGCTCTGGGCTGCCAACCCCCGGCCCGCTACGCTGCCACCTGGACCTACCGATGAACGACTCTCACCCCTGTTTGGCCAGTGCGAATCCCGTCACGCTTGGCGTTTAACGCCATCGACCAGCCTTGACCGGCAAGCGGTTAAGGAGACCAACAAGGGGACACATGGACCCCAATCCGGCCAACGTTCATCCGCTGATGCTGTTCGCGGTGCGTCCTATCATCAACCCGGTAGAACGCGCCTTGCTGCGCTCTCGGCTTCACCGATTCGCCGGCAGCTCGACCCTCATGCTGTTGACCTACAAGGGTCGCAAGTCTGGGCGGTGCTTCACCGTACCCGTGGGATACCGCCAAGACGGCAACACCCTGGCCTCGTTCACCCCGTTCGCTTGGTCGAAGAACCTCCGCGGCGACGCTGACGTCGAGGTGATCCTGCGAGGCGAACAGCGACGCGGAACCGCCACGGTGGCCACCGATCCCGAATCCGTCGCACCCGCTCTGGCGGCCTACCTTCGGGGAAACAGCGGAGACGCCCAGTTCTTCAAGGTAAGACTCGACGTCGCTTACCATCCGAATCTCGAGGACGACGCCGCCGTCGCCCCACACACCGCCGTGATCAACATCCAGCTCAAGCAATAACAGGTGAGGCCACGATCTGATCGAGCCGTTGCTGTGCTTACGAACAACATCACTTCAATCCCTCCGCCGCAGTTAGAGCCTGCAGCCTGTTCGCTAGATGTTCCAGACGCCCAGGACCGGCTGGTCGGGCCCAATCCGAGTAATGGACTAGTCAATCCGGTAGTCCGACCATCATCGACAATGAGTCGATGGCACGCGACGACATCGATGCTTACGAAGCAGCGTTACGACGGCTGCCCGAAGCGCATTCGCTGGCGTTGCGTTTGAAAAACGCCGGCGTCGCCGACGAGGTCGTGTGTGGCTACCTCCACATCGAACCGGAAGGACTGGACACCTTGTTGCGGGTGGCCGAGGACAAACTCGACGCCGAGCTGCACGGGCGATGATCACCGGTCACCGGGGTGTAATAGCTCCGCTCAGGCATCCAGTTCAGCGACCAGCACACCGCCGCCCGGCTTGCCAAACTCGCCGAACTGGTCGACGGTCCCCGGGCGGGGCTGGCGGCCCGCTGGGCGGCCGCGCCCACCGACTGCTCACCGACACTGGGGCCACCACGCCGGCCACCCAGGCCGTAGCCATGCCGCTGCCACGACCGCGAACGCGAGATCGCCACCCTGATCTCTCAGGGCCTGTCCAACAGCGACATCGCCCAAACCCTCACCCTGTCGGTACGCACCATCGAAGGCCACATTTACCGGGCCTGCGCGGGTGCAGGTGCAGCCACCAGAACCGAACTCGCTCAGCTCATCACCCAATTCGCATCCGCACACAACTCCCCCGTCACCACCGACGGTCACCACCGCTTGCCTCCGCTGACAGCGGCCATCAACGAATCCCCCGGTACCGAGTCCCTCTGACGCCGGGTCTAGCCGGCTACGCCCCGAGATCTGGCAGGCATGGCACGACGCCTACGATGCGAACTGACCGCACAGGCCCACCCGAGTAACTGCGCTGACGATCAGATCGGGAAACAAACCCGGTCACAAAACGAGGTGTGCATCAAACCCGGTACGCGTGAAAGTGTGAAACACGCTGCGCCGCTTACGCCGCGTCATGCTCCTAAACCTAAGAACCTGTGTTCAGGTGTTCAAAGTCGGCCGGATGATAGACGCCGTCGGCGTCGGCGATCAGGGTGTCGGTGATCGCGCACAAATCCAGCAGCTGGTACCAGTCGGCGTTGTTGCGGGCCAGCCGCGACACCTCGATGCCCAACACGATCCCGACCCTGAGACGGGCGTCGCGTCACCCCGTTGTCGCTCGACGGTGGTGCAACATCATTGCGTCGTTGAGAAACATCGTTGCGCCGTACAACGCGGTGTGGAAACCCTGGTGATCGGACTGGCCGGGATTGTCGCGCATCTGATCTGCCCAGTAGTAACCGTGTGCCGACGCCGAGCCCACGCGCCACAGCTGAATGATCCCCGAACCGTACGACGTATTGACGTCCACCATTCCGCGCAACAACGACACAGTGTCCAGCTTGGCTAAGCTATTCGAGCCCAACACTTTTGCCCGATCATTGAGAACCTCGATCTCACTTCTGACTGCGGCCACAGCTTGTTTCCGCGCCCGCTCCTTACCAATCCCATGCCATGAGCCAACGACGGACGAGCCGGCAAGCATGGTGAACTCCCCGTCGATCTGCTGCGCCCGAGCATCAACGCCCACCTTGGCGTTACGTAGGTGGAATATCGGCGATTCGGTCGTCTGACCTGATGAGGGAATCAATGGTTTGGGCAGTGGAACCCGAATAACGTTGACACCGAGCACTGGCAAGACAATCTGGAGTTGGGCTAGAAAATAATCCATGTCTGAGGCATCGGCTTCAGGCAGTGCGGGGACAGTGGGTACCGTTCCGTTCTCCAATGTGACCCGCCCAGCGTGTGTCGCCAAGTCGATCAGCCGTGCCTCCAAGTACCGGCCATGGGCTTTGGTGAGGTTCGCGTCCTTCGATGTGATGACCACAACTCGATCCCAGAAGTCCTTGTCACGCTGCTGGGAGCGCAACCGATCGGCGATAACGTCGGCTTCTCCGATATAGCACCGGGTATTGCCGATAGCTGCTTCATCGTCACCTAGCAAGACGTAGACGCCGGTCCGTTGAGCCTCGTCACGTTTGAGAAGATCCGCCAAATCAGAACGACGAGCTGACAAAACATGGCCCGTCCAGTTAGTGATCTCCGCCGTCGTCAATCCACCAGGTGTCCCGTCAATGAGGAACAGCTTGATCTGCTTACCGCTCGACGGTGGACCGAGAGCTGTCACAACGGCAGGTTATCCCCCACACACCGAACCAGCCGGCGAACCGGGACAAGATCTGATCGACCTCGTTTCTCTATCAACGAGACAGCGATCTGCGGTCTGGCGGGACGCCCGAGCGATAGCCCGACCCACCAGGGCCAGGCCTGTCGGAAGTGACCTCGACGCGCTGTCCGCGGTCCCCCGGCCGCGTAGGATCCAAGCTTGAGAGTTGATCCAATGGACAGTGTCCAACCGTGCCCCGCGTACGTCGGCCTCGGCGTCGACGAGATCTCTCGGCGGGCTGTGCAGGCCCGGGTTCTGCTCGGTCCCGACCGGTGCCGTGTCTGCCCGCGGCTGTGCCGGGTAGACCGGCTAAATGACGTCAACGGCCTGTGTCGGATCGGGCGCGCGGCTGTTGTTGCGTCGCACTTCGCGCATTTCGGCGAGGAGAACTGCCTGCGGGGGTGGAACGGCTCGGGCACCATCTTCTTCTCCGGCTGCAACCTGCGCTGCGTGTTCTGCCAGAATCACGACATCTCCTGGGAGGTGCGCGGGAAGCGGGTTACCCCGCAGCAGCTAGCGCAGATGATGTTGGAGCTGCAAGACAAGGGTTGCCACAACATCAACTTCGTGACGCCCGAACATGTGGTTCCGCAGATCCTCGAGGCGCTGCCGTACGCGATCGAAGCTGGGCTGCGGCTACCGATCGTGTACAACACCAGTTCGTATGACAGCCTCGAGAGCCTGGCGCTGATGGACGGGATTATCGACATCTACATGCCCGACGCCAAGGTGTGGAGCCACGAACGGGCCCGCCGCTTCCTGCGCATGCCGGATTATCCGGAGGTGATGCGCGCAACCATCCCAGAGATGGGCCGACAGGTGGGGAAGCTCGCCCTTGACCACGACGGGCTGGCGGTTCGCGGTTTGCTGGTGCGCCACCTGGTCATGCCCGGCATGTTCGACGAAACGGCAGAGATTCTGCGTTGGATCGCTGGCATGCTCGGACCCGACACGTACGTGGACCTGATGGCCCAGTACTACCCGGCCGGCCTGGTCGGGCGTACCGACGTACGGGATCCCTACCCCGAGATCAACCGGCATCTGCACCGAGACGAGTACGTGCGTGCGGTCGAGCTCGCCGACGAACTCGGCCTCCGCCGGTTGGACCGGCGCAGCGTGGCATCCGGCTACGAACTGGCGACTTGAGCGATCTGGCGGATCGCGAAGCGCCATGCGGTCGCAGTACATCGAATGTACGACTCTGGCAATGATATTAAGACGGCAATATATTAAGATTAAGGCGCGCCTTTGACATATGTTGTGCCTTTGAAATATGTGG
>Ga0335081_10020317_pt1 | contig 10742 bp, 12 predicted proteins | sample Lox_Sample_35_FD_206713 | JGI IMG/M metagenome (GOLD analysis project Ga0335081, IMG submission 206713) | Soil microbial communities from Loxahatchee National Wildlife Refuge, Florida, United States - Lox_Sample_3.5 | ecosystem: Environmental > Terrestrial > Soil > Wetlands | place: USA... | reverse complement strand
CTCAACGGCACGGTCGCGACAGTAATCTAGGGTCCACAAGGCACAACCACAGGAAACCCGAAAATCACCTACAACAATGTCATATTAACGGGCAGAAAGGCACCATTGCAAACGACATAAGCGGAGAAGCCCAAATTATCACACCAGGCTCATTTTAGCACTTTTCCTTCTTTTCGTCTATTTTGATTGTAGATTGCTCTGGTCGACTTTTTTTATTGTCAATGCAACCGCGCAAAAGATCACAACCAACATTGCAACCATCAACAAAATAAACGAAGCCCAGCTGAACTCCGGCACTGTCGGGCTATGGGAAGCAGTTGTTCCAGCTGCATCGGACAAGACGGAGACTGTATCACCGGCTGGCCCACCGCCATTTAAAACGCCCCAATCAGTTACAAATATTTCGCCTTTGTCTGAATCGTAAGCCAGATTAGAGGGACCCACTCCAACTGTCACATTCGCGACTACACTATTGCTGGTGTCGTTTATTACTGAGACCATATTTGAGCCTTGAATGGCAACGAATATTTCGCCCTTGCTTGAATCATAAGTTAAGCCATTGGGGTAAGCATTCACTCTCACGGATCCAACTAAAGTGTTGCTGCTGTCAGAAATAAGCAGGACTGCGCTCGTGTTGCCATGGATTAAATCTTCCTCATCGCTTACAAATATCTCGCCCTTGCCAGAATCGTAAGCTACGCCAGTGGGATCGATTCCTACGGGTATGTTTGCGACAACGGTATTGCTGCTATCATTTATAACTGAGATTGTGTTTGAGATGAAATTGGCGACGAATATTTCGCCTTTGCTAGAATCATAAGCAATTCCCTCAGGGTTGTTTCCCATTGGTATAGTTGCAACAACTGCATTATTGCTATCCGATATGACCGAAACCGTGTAGGAAAGATCATTTGTTACAAATATCTCGCCCTTACTAGAATCATACGCTAGATCGAAGGGGCCAGCTCCAACTGTTACGTTTGCCACCACAGTGTTGCTGTTATCGGAAATAACCAAAACCATGTTGAGGTCAAAATCGGTTACGAATATTTCGTCTTTGCCGGAATCATAAGCTACGCCGGCTATCCCGGTTCCTATGGGGATGGTTGCAATGACGGTATTGCTACTGTCATTTATGACTGAGACTGTCTTAGGGAGCCCTTCGTTGGCGACGAATATTTCGCCTTTGCCAGAATCATAAGCTACACCCTGCGGATACGTTCCTACATTTATTGTAGCGGTTACTTCAACGGCATGAACCGTGTTAGCTGCTGACAAAGCAAAAACTATAGTGATTAGAAATAAGATAGATGAGATCTTCTTTTGGCTCTTCATGAAAATCAGTTTTAGTTTGGAGAGTTTATAACATTTGTGTCAATTGATAAAAAAAACCGCGTGTAAAGGTTAATGAGGCGATTTTATGAGTCAAGAAAAATTCGATGTTGAAGGTTTCGAGAAACTTAAAGCTGCATTTGATGAGTACGAGGCAGAGCAAAAAGAGCGTTTCAAAAACTTTAGCGTATGCCTGCTCAGAAACAGTCGGTGGAGCCTTTGTCTGATTTAATCGGCGGCTCCTGTCAGCGATATGCATTTTGAGCAGCTAGCTTGCTTGTGCATCTATTAAGATGTCAAATCGTGCGTAGAAGAGTTAGCTTCTACTACTTGCCATAGGGATGCCCTTCAAAGAGACCGGATTAGCTTGGTTACCATCAGTTAGACCCGGGATTAGCTAACTTTCTACGTTAATTTCGTTGATGGTTTAATGGTTCTTTTTAGTATAAAGTTTATTATGGGGAGTTATGTGGTAATTATAGGCGATGTATAACGAGTAAAGAAGAAGTCACCACAATACAACTCAAAAAGTCTATAGTCAAGGAGCTAAAAAGCATCAGAAGATACCCCCGAGAAACCTACAATGAGACTATCTCTAACCTCATAAAAATGGCAAAAGAATCCAAAAACAGACGACAATACGATGAATTTATCCACAGGATTCAACAAGCAAAAATGAAGGAACTATGGGACAACACCGAAGACGAGGCTTGGGAAAATGCCTAAAGCCGGAGACCTCATCGTTGCAACTGTGCAGTTTACGGACACCGCCGATGTAAAGACCAGACCAGCGGTAGTCCTTTTTGAAGAATTTGGAAACGTTGTGATAGCAGGCGTAACTAGCAACCTCAAGATGAAAGGAATACCATTAACAAAGAGTGAGGGAGCCATAAAAGACAGTGTAATAAAACTGAACTACATCTTCACAATCTCCAACGAAATGGTATCTAAAATCATTCTTCATTTGAGCAAAGAAAAAAAGCACCTCATATTCGAAGAACTTAATAAAAGACTCAACGGACTCGAAACATAAAATCTATGTTCTTATCTTTTTCACATAAAAACACGTTTAACAACGCCAACGCGCTAACTCTAACACGAAAAACTACTGTTTTTCTCTTATTTTCCCATTCGTCATGTTTTATGAACATAGTTTCTTTTTTCGCAGTCGTAGGACTTTTTCATCGCTTCGCAACAAAAAATTGTGGAAGAACAAACTCTGAGAAGGAACTAGAGTAGAAACTGTCGAGTACTGTTAGAAAGGATTTGTCTCTGTCACAAACTACTTCTTTAGCTCTACAACTAGAAGGTCAATATCTGATTTGCTGTTGTTAGTTGCTTCGTGGTCTTGCTCTTTGAGAAAAACAACTGATCCCTGCTTTAAGTCTAATTCCTGCGTTTTTCCTTCAGAAGTGAGTTTTAGGCGTCCTCCTTTTAAAACATAAACTACATGTTCAGGGTGATGATGCATCTTCGCTGTATCCCCCGGTTTAAAAATTACTTCGAGAACTCTAACCCGGTCGTTTTCATTGATAAACTTGTAAACGTTAGAAGCGACCTTCATAGGATCCATGTTAGTATCCTTTTTCATCAAAAATTTCACCTCCGCAATAAGCTAAGATGCAAGAGTGATTTTTTACTAAAATAGCTTTGTTGTTGCATAAGCGTACAACTTGGTCTTGATCGATGATTTTAAAGTTGACATGATCAAGGCACCGATCTTGGCAAGAGGAGATCACATTATGTTTAATCCTTTTTCCAAGGACGTTTCCATGGATTGTGTATCTTAAGTCTGTAGTTTGGCTTCATACAGAATATATATTGATCAAGCCATTTTCATTTGAAGGTTTAATCATGACAGATACCGCAAGAATCCTGCTAATAGATGACGATAAAAACATTCGTCAAACATTGTCAATTGTACTCCAAGAAGAAGGCTACTTTGTCGACACCGCTGAGACTGGAAAAGAAGCCGTTGAAAAGAGTTATGCCAACTTCTACAACCTTGCAATCGTAGATTGGCGTTTACCAGATGTCGATGGAACAATATTGATTACTCAACTTAAAGAAACGACACCGAAAATGGCCAAAATAATGCTCACAGGCTACCCTTCAATGAACAACGCAATAGAAGCAGTCAATCAGCACGCCGACGCCTTTTTGGTAAAACCAGTTGCCGTTGAAGAACTATTGAAGAAAATCCGTGAGCTGCTTATCCTGCAAGAAGAAAACAAAGAGTTCGCCGAAACCAAAATAGTATCATTCATCGAAACCAGAACCCAACAAATCCTCCAGGAAGATGACATGCAATCTGGAAAATAGAATAAAGACGAATGAGTCCAATTAGCAATCCTTTTTTGTTCCCTTTAATTTAGGTTCATGATTTCTGTTCTTGCAAAATTTCAAGGAGACTAATCCCTGCATTTGAGTCCTTTGTGAGCTTGCAAAACCATTGATGTGACTGTGCCTTTTACTCCGTTAATTTTCATGATCTTGTTTTTTAGAATATCCCGGAATTGTTCAATATCGGCGGCTGATACAAGAGCTACTATGTCAAATTCTCCTGTTACCTCATGAAGCTCTTCAACGTTGTCCATTTTGGAGAGCGCTTCAACTACTTCGTCCATCATTTGCGCTTCAACAAAAATATCGACGAACGCATGAAGATGCGTCACCTATCTCACCGCTGTTGAGTGGTTCATTTTTCTCATCTACTGTTTCATTGAGTCAATTCGAAGAATATATGTTTTAAGTTCATAACGTCACGGTATTGGACTTTATCGTCTATTTTTCAATCGGTACGTGCTTCTGTAGGAAACCCACTTTCGTCGAGATGTAAGGCAGGAGTTTAGTGACGACCAAGTAGGCCGCTGTTGCATAGATTATTCCTGCAACGACGTCCGTGAAGTAGTGTTCGCCGAGGTATACTGCACTGAACCATGTGCCAACAGGGATTGCGAGTACCGGAAGCGATTTCCATTTCCAAATCCTGAAAGCAAACAGAAACACTAGCCAAGGTATGGCTGAGTGCATACTTGGGAAGGCGGCATAGTTGTTTGGGCTCAAGAAGTCAAACAGTGTTTTGTAAACTGGAAATCCTAGACTAGGATCAACTGAACCAGTTAAGACCCGAATCACTTGGGGTCCAGTGTAGGAGGGGTTGAGGACAGAGTTGAACTGGATCCAAGGGGGCGCGACAGGATAAAACAGAAATGTTATCAGCGCGGAGTATGTGAGTACGCCGAAAGCAACGGTGTATTTCCAGTAGTTTTTTGGGCTTTTTCTCCAGACTATGTAGGCGAATATTGTTGGTACAAAAAAGTATATTGAATAGAAGAAAGCACCCATGTAATCTAAAATTGGTAGCCTAAAGCTTTGCTGAAGGATGAGACTGGGGACTTGACCAAACAGGTGCATGTCCACAAGTTTTGGTCCAGAATGAAGATTACCTGACGAAACTGTACCAACAAAACTGTACATTACTTCGTAAGAAAGAAAAACAGTGATGAACGGAAGCCAATCCTTCAAGGCGCGGTAAGTCTGTTTATTGTAAGCGGCGATAAAGAGAATGCCTAAAACCAGAAATTCAGGTCCTGGAATGATCTTGTATTCTAAACAGAATATAGTTATGGCGACTATGTAGACAATTAAGAAAATCAGCGAAAAGAAACGCGAAGAATGATAATCAAAGCCAACGTCAACTTTAAGTTTGTCAAGCTTTGCGTTCTTCACTTCCGCTTCTTTTGTTTCTTTCTCCGCCATTAATACCCATGACCCGTGCTAACTGCCTTCTTTTTAGTTCAAGCTTACGATTGCTTTTTAAATGCTTTTCCCCAATTTACCCCTAGATCAACGCTCAATAGCCACCCTATTTACGGCTGTTTTCACTTTCATATCTGCCGAAAGAAAATCATTCAATCAATAACTAGTGCTGTTAAGCGGGCATATAGAAGTTTGAGCCGCCGAAGTAAGCCACTTTACTGGCCATTGCGCGTGGGCCCTGACAAAGTTTGCCTATGTTCGTCATAAGTTGGTAAGACGCTTTTAACGCCAAGTTTAGGTCGTTGTTGGTTAAGAACTTTGCTTCTATGTTAAGGGTCGTTCCCTGAATGTTCGCGGCTATTTGGATTCCGCCGTCTTCAGTGATCCACTTTAGTGTGACGCCGCGATTGTTTTCTGAGATGCCGAGCCACCGAAGCATGCCGAACCATTTGCCTCTGAGGGAGAGTATGAGGTGCTGTGTCATGAGATCTGAGGGTAGGAAAGTTTGGATTAGCGGTGTTACAGGTTCTTCATTGCGTGTTTGGTTAAGTCTCAGCTTAGTTATTTTTGGGCTAACCCTGTAGCCTTCATGCTCTTTCTTGACTATACCATCTTGCTCAAGCCGTGCAAGGATACGGGATAACGTTTCAGGATGCAATCCGGTTCTTCGTTTTAACCCGTCGAACGTGAATATGGTTAAGTCTTCCGTTTCTATCAGCGCTATAACGTCTGCGTCGCGTCCGCTAAAGTCATATTCTGATGGAAGGCTCTCCCAATTAACGTTAAGAATCGTTACCATTGTTCTTATGAACTGTCAAAACGTCTCTTTTGAATATTACCCCAAATCTTATGGAAATGCCATGATGGGCATAGTTGATTATCATGACTTCCTTTTTTCCCGTGCAGCTTAGCGGTTGGATCCACAATTTTTCAGTTGATTATAGTGTTTTATCCTGTTTTTCCGTCTATATAGTGTATATAAATTATGTTGGGAATCGATATAACAACAGAATCTACATTGTCGCTTGTAAAATAGAGGTAAGAAAATGAAAACTACATACATGATAGCCCTTGCAGTAGTTGTTATCGTTATCATAATAGGCAGCGTATTCGCTTACACATATCTATCTTCAAATTCATCTAAGCCGAGCCCAACTCCAACTCCAACGCCAACTGCAACACCCTCACCAACTGCAACTCCCACCACATCCCCGACAGCTAAACCAACAACTAAACCAACAGCGACGCCAACTCCGACACCAACTCCCACGCCAACTCCAGCCCCCACTCCAACTCCAACGCCACAACCACTTCCCTCAGCACAACTAACTGGAAATGGCGGTACACTAGTCTACCCACTAATGGAAACTTGGCAAAATGAATATTCAACACAAGTTGAACCCCAAATTTCAATCACATACAATGCCGTTGGAAGCGGTGCAGGAATAACCGACTTTATCACTGATGGATTAGGGAACTTCGGCGAATCGGACGCACCAATGAGCGCAGCTCAGTACGCAGCTGTACCCTCAGGCCAAACTTGCCTAACAATTCCATTAACTGCCAGCGCAGTTGTACCGGCGTACAATCTGGGCGAAGGAGCTTCTACTCCAACTCTAAACTTCACAGGAACTATTCTTGCAGAAATCTTTATGGGAACCATAACCAACTGGGACGACTCTCGACTTGCAGCCATCAACCCGGGAACAACATTACCTAATCTGCCGATAATTTGCGTTCATAGAGCTGACTCAAGCGGAACAATGTTTGCCTTCACCGACTTCTTATATGACACAAGTAGCGCTTGGGCAACAACCGTTGGACCTCCAAGTACAAGCGCATCCATTTGGCCATCACTTTCGGGCGAACTAGAAGGAACCAAAAACGCAGGTGTAGCAACTGACATAGGTGAAAACACTGGCGCGATTGGTCCGCTTGAAATCTCCTATATACTTGAAAATCCAGGCCAAACAGTACTCTATTACGGTGCAGTTGAAAACGCTGCAGGCAATTTCATCCTACCTACCAACGCAAACATAGGGGCCACGCTAGCAGCAGGTGCAACAGGTCTTCCAGCAGGAAGCGCCTCATGGACAGGCGTCTCTATAATTGACAATACATACAAAGACACAACCGACACTACTATCTACCCAATTGTTACCCTGACCTACGGTTTAATCTATGAAGTACAGAGTAACCAAGCTCAAGGTGAAGCTCTAGTCAACTTCTTCTCATGGATCGTTAACTCAGGCCAATCACTAGGAATAAGCGAAGGATACATACCATTGCCATCTAACATAGTCGCTATTGACAACGCATCGCTTCAGTTGGTAACCTACAACGGAACGCCAATAATATAGGTCTTAATAACGATCAACCCCTATTTTTTTATCGTTAACCAAAAATACTGAGGCTAGAAAAAATTTGCAGTTAAGACTGCGAGGAGATTCAATACTTAAGATCCTTCTTGCAGCCGCAGCCCTATTCATCATAGCTCTTGTTGTTACACTTGCAGTTGAGCTTTATCGTATTGCAGCTCCGTCAATATTCCAATTTGGGCCAAACTTTCTGATTGGAACAAAGTGGAAGGTAAATACGAACCAATTTGGTGCTTTGCCGTTTATTTATGGAACTTTAGTGACATCAGCAATTGCTATCCTAATAGGGTTCCCAATCAGTCTGGGTGTAGCTATCTTCATAACGGAGAAGCTAAAAGGTCATCAAACCCTTGGTTATTCATTGGGAATAATTGTGGATCTATTGGCAGCTGTTCCCAGTGTTGTTTTCGGTTTATGGGGAGTGTTTGTCCTGATTCCCCTTTTACGTGAATATTTAGAAAGACCCTTGAATCATTATCTAAGTTTTATCCCCTTATTCGCAGGTCGTAATCCTTCTGGATTTAATTTTTTTAGTGCTGGAATCGTTCTAGCTATAATGATTATTCCGACAATGTCGGCAGTTTCTCGAGATGTTTTAAACGCTGTTCCAAATAGTCAGCGTGAAGCAATGTACTCGCTTGGCGCAACTGACTGGGAAGTTACACAGAAAAGTGTCTTGCCCTATGCTCGGTCAGGTATATTTGGCGGGTTCGTTTTGGGTCTTGGACGTGCTTTCGGCGAAACAATGGCTGTGGTCATGGTGATAGGCAACATTCCTAATATTAGTGTCAATTTGTTTTCTTCCGGATACACTTTGTCCTCGCTAATAGCGAATGAATTTGGCGAATCTTCAGGACTTTATGAATCCTCAATAATTGAAATAGCATTAATCTTGTTTGCTGTGGCTTTATTGGTTAATGTTGTTGCTCGACTTTTGCTTTGGAGGATGAGTCGTGGATTACAGGTTAAAGCTTGAGAGGTGCAATGGTGACGACAGAATCTGATCTTCCAGCGAGTGTTTCACTCCAGCGAAAAATCGTTAACAAGTCAATGACAATACTGGTCTTGGTCGCAGTGGTTCTTGCCATAGTTCCCTTAGTACTCATTCTAGGAGACGTTTTCATAAAAGGAGCGCCAGCCATAAACCTGACCTTCCTGACCGCGAAGCCTACTGCACCAAACCTTCCAGGCGGAGGAATTGCCCCAGCAATAGAAGGATCTATTGTTATGGTTGGGTTAGCCGCTCTTATCTCGATACCAATCGGTGTTGGGGCAGGCATCTTCTTTTCCGAATGGTCCACATCGAAGCTTTCCACGGTTTCGGGGTTTTTGAACGACGTGCTTACTGGGTTTCCAACAATGGTGTTAGGGCTGTTCGTTTTTATTCTACTTGTCTTAACTACAAAGACATATTCGGCTTATGCAGGCGGTTTTGCATTGAGTCTAATAATGATACCAATCATCGCCAGGACAACAAGTGAATCGCTTAAGCTTGTCCCAACGACGTTAAGAGAAGCCTCGATGGCTCTTGGAGTCCCAAGATGGAAAACCGTGCTTAGAATCGTTTTAAGTACAGGGAAAAACGGCCTGTTAACGGGCATACTGTTAGCTACGGCGCGAGCATCAGGAGAAACAGCTCCATTACTGTTTACAGCCGCTACAAGTACTATCTTCATAAAAAATTTATCCCAGCCTACAGCTTCATTAACAATTCTCATTTACAATTATGCCCTCTCTTCAGTTCCAAATTGGGTAACTCAGGCATGGGGAGCGGCTTTAATACTATTACTTGTAATGCTTGCACTGAATCTTTTGGTCAAGCTTACCATAGGAAGAAATCTAACAAGAGCACGGATGGAAATGTAGGATGACGACTAAAGATTCAAAGGCCGAACACATAATCAACTTTGGGAGGCAATTTAAATAAGCAAATATAAAGATCCGGATTTATCGAATGTTAAACTCTTAACGAAAGACTTGAGAGCCAAATTTGGCAAAGTAGAAGTTTTAAAGGGGATCAACTTGAAGTTCCCTGAAAATAAAGTAACTGCCATTATGGGGCCCTCTGGATGCGGAAAAACTACATTGATAAGATGCCTCAACAGAATTCATGAATTGACTCCTAATGCAAAAGTCGAAGGAGAAGTCATTTTGGATGGGCAAAACATTTACTCCCCACAAATTGATCCAGTTGCGATTCGCAGAAGAATTGGAATGGTTTTCCAAAAGGCTAATCCTTTTCCAACGATGTCTATTTACGATAATGCAGTAGCAGGTCTGAAACTCAACGGGGTAAGAGACAAAAACAAGCTTGGTGAACTAGCGGAAAAGAGTCTCCGAATGGCATTTCTTTGGGATGAAGTCAAAAACGACTTGAAGAAGCCTGGAACCGCTTTGTCAGGTGGGCAGCAACAGAGGCTATGTATAGCACGAGCTCTCGCAGTTGAGCCTGAAGTTATCCTTATGGATGAACCTTGTTCAGCTCTTGACCCGACTGCAACTGCCAAAGTCGAGGAATCAATTGTTCAGCTAAAAAAGGAGTTCACAGTCATCATAGTCACACACAACCTGCAACAAGCTGCACGCATATCAGACTATACGGCGTTCATGTACCTTGGGAAACTGGAGGAATTCGGAGAGACAACGGATGTATTTGAGAAGCCGAAAAATGAGTTAACCGAAAAATACATAACAGGGAAATTTGGATAAGGTGAACAGTATGGAAAGACTGATAGATTCTGGTTTAGAAGAATTGACCGTAATGGTTTTTAAGATGGGCGGGGTTGCTGAGAAAGCCCTATCTGTCTCAATTAACAGCTTTATTGAAGGCAAAGACTACTCAAAAAATGTCCATGAACTCTCAGAAATACTTGTAAACAGAACCGTGGAAGTGGAAGAGAAATCTTTCGGCTTGATAGCAAAGTATCAGCCAGTCGCCTCCGACTTGAGAATAATAAACTCGTACATGAAAGTAGCCTACGACTTTGAACGGTTCGGAAGATACGCCTGGGACATATCATTCGTCGCAACACGTTTTAACGCAAAAAACTCCAAGTGCGACGAATGGATATTTGAGTACATTAGAAAAATGGCCGAACAAGTCCTCCAAATGGTTAAAGTTAGCATCAACACACTCAGGCGCTTGGACCCAGATCTAGTTAAGAACATGACTGAACAAGAGAACGAAGTTGACAAAGCCTACTTTGATTTCTTGAACAAACTTGTCGAGCAAGCAAGCATCACAAACGAATGCACCGTATCCAGCGTCCT
>Ga0335081_10020316_pt1 | contig 10742 bp, 12 predicted proteins | sample Lox_Sample_35_FD_206713 | JGI IMG/M metagenome (GOLD analysis project Ga0335081, IMG submission 206713) | Soil microbial communities from Loxahatchee National Wildlife Refuge, Florida, United States - Lox_Sample_3.5 | ecosystem: Environmental > Terrestrial > Soil > Wetlands | place: USA... | reverse complement strand
AAGCACACCGGGCTGTTCTTTCCCATCGACCCGGGCGCCGACGCGACGATCGGCGGCATGGCCTCGACCCGCGCCTCGGGCACCAACGCGGTGCGCTACGGCACCATGCGCGAGAACGTGCTCTCGCTCACCGTCGTGCTGGCCGACGGGCGCATCATCAAGACCGCGCGCCGCGCGAAGAAGTCCTCCGCCGGCTACGACCTGACGCGCCTGTTCGTCGGCGCCGAGGGCACGCTCGGCATCATCACCGAGGTCACGGTCAGGCTCTACCCGGTGCAGGAAGCGATGTCGGCCGCAGTGTGCGCCTTCGACTCGATCGACGGCTGCACCCGGACCGTGATCCAGACCATCCAGGCGGGCGTGCCGGTCGCGCGCTGCGAGATCGTGTGCGAGCACAGCATCGACGCGATCAACAAGTACAAGAAGACCAGTTACCGCGTCGCGCCGACGCTGTTCTTCGAGTTCCACGGCACCCAGGCGAGCGTGGTCGAGCAGGCCGAGACGGTGCAGGAGATCGCGCGCGAGAACGGCGGCATGGATTTCCAGTGGGCGACCAAGCCCGAGGAGCGCAACATCCTGTGGGAAGGACGTCACAACGCCTACTTCGCCTGCCTGCAGACGCGCCCCGGGGCGCGCGCGCTTTCGACCGACGTCTGCGTGCCGATCTCGCGCCTCGCCGAGTGCGTGCACGAGACGATGGAGGACGTTAAGCGCTACGTCGTCCCGGTGCCGATGGTGGGCCACGTCGGCGACGGCAATTTCCACCTCATCTTCCTGATCGACCCCGAAAAGCCCGAGGAGCTCGAGCTGGCCAAGACCCTGAACAAGCGCCTGGTGCGGCGCGCGCTGGCGATGGAAGGGACCTGCACCGGCGAGCACGGCGTCGGCATGGGCAAGCAGGGTTCGATGCAGGAGGAGCTGGGCGAAGCGGTGGACGTAATGCGCGGCATCAAGCGCTTGTTCGACCCGGACAACCTGATGAACCCGGGCAAGGTGGTCACGCTCTGATGAGCGCCGAGAAGCGTCTCAAGCATCTGGGAATCGAGCTGCCGCAGGCGCCGCCGCCGGTGGCGAACTACGTCAACGCGGTGCGCTCGGGCAAGCTGCTCTTCCTCTCCGGCAAGGGACCCTCGGCGGTCGACGGCCTGCGCCCCGCGGGCAAGCTGGGGCGCGAATTCAACCTGGAGCAGGGCTACAAGTTCGCGCGCTCGACCGGGCTCGCGCTGCTGGCCGTGATGCGCGCCGAGCTCGGCAGCCTGGACCGCGTCAAGCGGGTGGTGAAGCTGCTCGGCATGGTGAACGCGGTGCCGGAGTTCACCGATCAGCCGAAGGTGATCAACGGCTGCTCCGACCTGCTGGTCGAGGTGTTCGGCGAGCGCGGCAGGCACGCGCGCTCGGCGGTCGGCATGGGCTCCCTGCCGAACGGCATCCCGGTCGAGATCGAAGTCATCGTCGAGGTAGGTCCCGCAGCGAAGAAACGCCCTGCCAAACGGCGGCGCTAGATCGACATGATGGTGCGGCGGTAATACTTCAGCTCCTCGATCGACTCGAGGATGTCGGCCAGCGCCTCGTGCCTGCTTTGCTTGACGAAACCCTTCGCCACTTCCGGCTTCCAGCGCTTGGCGAGCTCCTTGAGCGTCGAGACGTCGAGGTTGCGGTAGTGGAAGTGCGCCTCCAGCTTCGGCATCCAGCGCGCGAGGAAACGCCGGTCCTGGCAGATCGAGCTGCCGCACATCGGCGAGGCGTTCGCCGGCACGTGCTGCGCGAGGAATTCCAGCGCCGCGCGCTCGGCCTGCGCCTCGTCGAGCGCCGAGGCCTTCACCTTCTCGATCAGTCCGGAGCGGGCGTGCGTGCTCTTGTTCCAGGAGTCCATCGCCTCCAGCACCTCGTCGGGCTGGTGCAGCACCAGCACCGGCCCCTCGGCCACGAGGCTGAGGTCGGACGCGGTGACCAGCAGCGCGACCTCGATGATGCGATCCGAGTCAGGCTGCAGTCCCGTCATCTCCATGTCGATCCAGATCAGGTTGTTCTGGTCCTGCGCCATCCCTGCGTGTCCTTATATGGAGGCCGGCCAGTATATCAATGCGTTACCGCGGCACGGCCGGTGATGCGCGCTTTTTCATGCATTGATCGATGAGATCGAGCCGCATCTGCTTGCGCGTCTGGGTCGTACACGTCGCGAGTCGGACCGCTCCTAGCGAGCAGCATCGCCAGCACGACCACCGAGCGTCTATCGACTGCCGGCATGCGCTTATTGTCGCTCCCCGTCGATGGGGTGGACAATGGCGCCACTCGCGTTATTCTTGCACCACATGCCGAACGCGTTCACATGGATTTTCCTCGCCGCGCTCGCCGCGGCGACCGGCGTGCGCCTGTGGCTCGCGCAGCGCCAGATCCGCCACGTGCGCTCGCATCGCGCGCAAGTGCCGCAGAGCTTCGCAAGCACGATCCCGCTCGCCGCGCACCAGAAGGCGGCCGACTACACCGTCGCCAAGGCGCGCCTCGGCAAGCTCGACATCCTGATCGGCGCCGCGGCGCTGCTCGCGCTCACCCTGGGCGGGCTGACCGAGCGCATCTCCGCCGCGTGGGGGCATGTGCTCGCGCCCGGCGGCGTCGCACACGGCACCGCGCTCATCGTCACGGTGGCGGTGCTGTTCTTCGCGCTCGAGCTGCCGCTCACCGTCTACCGCACCTTCGTGGTCGAAGCGCGCTACGGGTTCAATCGCATGACGCCCGCGCTGTTCATCGCCGATCTGCTGAAGCAGGCGCTGCTCGGGGCGCTGCTCGGCATCCCGCTGCTGGTGCTCGTGCTCTGGCTGATGGGCGAGATGGGCGCGCACTGGTGGCTCTACGTCTGGCTGGCCTGGACCGGCTTCAACCTGCTGGTGCTGCTGATCTATCCGACCTTCATCGCGCCGCTGTTCAACAGGTTCACGCCGCTCGCCGACCCCACGCTCGCCGGACGGATCGAGGCGCTGCTCGCGCGTTGCGGTTTCCGCTCCAAGGGCCTGTACGTGATGGACGGCTCGAAACGCTCGAGCCACGGCAACGCCTACTTCTCCGGCTTCGGCGCCTCCAAGCGCATCGTGCTGTTCGACACGCTCCTGGCGCGGCTGGCGCCGACCGAAGTCGAGGCGGTGCTGGCGCACGAGCTCGGGCACTACAAGCGCCACCACGTCTGGAAGCGGGTGCTGCTGCTGTTCGCCTTCTCCTTCGCCCTGCTCTGGATTCTCGGCCGCCTGATCGACCAGCAGTGGTTCTACGCCGGCCTGGACGTGTCCACTCAATCGGCGGCCACGGGGCTGCTGCTGTTCGTCCTGGTGATGCCGGTGTTTACCTTCCTCCTGCACCCGCTCACCAGCCTGTACTCGCGCAAGCACGAGTACGAGGCCGACGCCTACGCCGCGGCCCACGCCAGCGCGGCCGAGCTGGTCAAGGCCCTGGTCAAGCTGTACCAGGACAACGCGGCCACGCTGACGCCGGACCCGCTGCACTCCGCGTTCTACGACTCGCATCCGCCGGCGGCCACCCGCATCGCGCGGCTGCAACATTCCGGGAGCTGAACATGGAAGACCTCGCGCAGCGCAAGTGCAAGCCCTGCGAGGGCGGCGTGCCGCCCTACACGCCGCAGCAGGCGGCGCAGATGCTGGCGCAGCTCAAGGGCTGGATCATCGAGGACGGCAAGCTGGTCAAGGTCTACACGTTCTCGAACTACTACCAGACGATGGCGTTCGTGAACGCGCTCGCCTGGGTCTCGCACCGCGAGGACCATCACCCCGACCTGACGGTGGGCTACAACAAGTGCCGCGTCGAATACTCGACGCACGCGATCGGCGGGCTGTCCGAGAACGATTTCATCTGCGCTGCAAAGTGCGACGCGCTGTTCGGGCTCTAGCGAAGTGAGCGCGCCGGCGCCCTCGGGCACCGTCGTCGCCGGCTTCGGCCGCGAGAGCCTGGTGCGCGCCGACGGCGGCGAGCTGCTGAGCGCCACCGCGCGCAGCCGCGACCTGCAGCCGGTCTGCGGCGACCGCGTCATGCTGTCCGGGGTCGGCGGCGGGCGCGCCGTGATCGAGGCGATCGATCCGCGCCGCAACGTCTTTTCGCGCTCGAGCCGGCACCGCACCAAGGTCCTGGCCGCCAACGTCACCCAGGTGGTGGTGCTGGTCGCCTGCGAGCCGTCGTTCTCCGACGAGCTGGTGTGCCGTTTGCTCGCCGCGGCGGAGCTCGCCCGCCTGCCCGCCCTGATCGCGCTCAACAAGACCGACCTCGCCTCGCTGCGCGATGACGCTCTGCGCGCGCTCGAGGCGTTCCGCGGCCTGGGCTACCCGCTGGTGGAGCTGGCGGGAAAGCGCGACGCGCAGCCGCTGCTGCCTTATCTGCGCCGCCATCGCAGCCTGCTGGCCGGGCAGTCTGGGATGGGAAAGTCGACCCTGGTGAAGACGCTGGTTCCCGAAGCCGAGGTGAGGATCCGCGAGATCTCGCGCTTTCTCGACAGCGGACGCCAGTCGACCACCGCCGCGCGCCTGTACGCGCTGGACGACTCGAGCGAGATCGTGGATACGCCGGGCGTGTCCGAGTTCGGCCTGGCCGGCCTCGGCGCGCGGGAGATCGCAGCCTGCTTTCGCGAGTTCGGTCCCCACGCTGCGCACTGCCGCTTCCAGGACTGCCGCCACCTGTCCGAGCCGGGCTGCGCGGTGCGCGAGGCGACGCTCTCCGGCGCGCTGCACCCGCGCCGGCTCGCGCTGTACCAGCGCATCGTGCAGCAGGAAGTGGGCGCGGCGGAGGCGCGATGAAGCGCATCTTCAGCTCGTGGAATCTCGCCGCGGTGCACCACGCCAAGAACCTGCTCGAGGTGGAGGGCATTCGCGCCAGGGTACGCAACGAGCTGATCTCCTCCGGCATCGGCCAATTGCCGCCAATCGAATGCCAGATCGAGCTGTGGGTGGTCGACGACGCGAACGCCGAGCGCGCCGAGCGCATCCTGCGTTCGGGCACCCTGCGGCCGGAAGAGCGCGGGCGCCTTTGGCGTTGCGCCGGCTGCGGCGAAGTCTCGGAGGCGCAGTTCACGCAGTGCTGGCGCTGCGGCGCATTCCGCAGCGACTGAGCGCGGGCGGCGGCGCTAGCCGAGCAGGCGCCCGAGCGATAGCAGGATCAGGAAGAACACCCAGACCACGAGCGCGCGCCACAGCAGTCCAACCGTGGCGTCCAGCGCGGGCACGTCCGCGTCATCGCCCACGCCCAGCTCGGGGCGGGGACGTCCGTCGTCGACCGCGAGCGGCATGCCCAGCCGTACTCCCATCGCGCCGGCGCCGGCGGCGAGCACGACGCCCGCGTTCGGGTCGGGCCAGGCGCGCGCCTGCGTGCGCCAGCAGTAGACGGCGTCCTCGAAGTCGCCCACCACCGCGAACGCCGCGGCGGTCAGGCGCACGGCCGGCCACTCGAGGACGAACAGCGCGCGCTGGGCGAAATCGCCGAATGCGCCCAGGCCGCCCCAGCGCCGGCAAAGGAATACGGCCAGCCGGTACAGGATCGCCCCGCTCGGGCCCGGCAGCAGCACGTACCACAGCAGCACGCCGAACACGTGACGGTGCGAGGCAAGCAGCGCCTCCTCGACCGACAGGCGCACGACCTCCTCGCGCGTGCGCGGCAGCACAGGTTCGCCGCGCCAGCCGGCAATCAGCTCGCGCGCCCGGTCGAGCTCGCCCGCCTTGAGCGCGGTCTGGATGGCGGTGAACGAGTGACTGAACTGGCGGAAACCGAGCGTCAGGTAGAGCACCGCGACGTTGAACAGCAGCGCGAGCAGCGGGCTCGCCGCCTGCAGCAGCAGCTGCAGCGCGATCGCCGCCACGACTGCCGGCAGCACCGCGACCAGCCAGGCGATCAGGCCGTGCCCGCCTTGCTCCGCGTTGAACGCGCGCTCCAGGCGGTCGGCCCCGTCCGCCAGGACGGCGAAGTACAGCTTGCGGTCACCGAGCGGGCGCCACTGCTCGAGGACCAGCGCAGCGATGATCGCGATGACGCTCATGACACCGATGGTCTCGGAGACGTCTCAAGATAGCATAGATGGCGGTAGAGGTTGACCAGCATGCCGGCGGTCGCGCCCCAGATGTAGTAGTCGCGGTAGGGAACGGCGTAGAACCAGCGCGTCTCGCCCTGGAACACGCGCGAATGCTGCTGGTGATTGCGCGGATCGAGCAGGAACGACAGCGGCACTTCGAACACCTCGTCCACTTCGTCCGGGTCGGGACGCAGCTCGAACGGCGCCTGCACCGCGCCGACCACCGGCGCGATGCGGTAGCCGGTGCGCGTGCTGTAGTCGTCGAGGCGCCCGAGCAGCCGCACCCTGTCCGGGGGGAGGCCGATCTCCTCCTGCGTCTCGCGCAGCGCGGTAGACTCGGGCGTCGGATCCGCGGGCTCGGCTCGCCCGCCGGGAAAGCTTATCTGACCGGAATGGCTGCGCAGGTTCGCGGTGCGGCGCGTGAACAGCATCGTCAGCTCCTGTTCGCGCACGACGATCGGCATCAGCACCGCGGCGCGGGTGAGCCCGGCGCCGTCGCCTTCCACGCCCGGGTCTCCCGGCAGGGCCTCGGCGCCGGGGCCGGGAGCCGCAAGGCGCCGGCGCAGCTCCTCTACGTCGAGCTCGACCGCCCGGCCGTGAATCAGCCTGGCGCGCATGCGGGCGCGGTCCGGCCGCCTTTACGGCGTCAGGATGATTGAGCCGGTCGTCTTGCGCGACTCCAGGTCGCGGTGTGCCTGCGCCGCGTCGGCCAGCTTGTAGCGCGCGGTCGTCTCGATCTTGACCTTGCCCGACTTCACCACGTCGAACAGCGCGTTCGAGCGCTCGACCAGCTCGGCGCGGCTGGCGATGTAGGTGGCGAGCGTGGGGCGCGTGACGTATAGCGAGCCCTTGGCCGACAGGATGCCCAAATTGACCGGCGGCACCGGACCCGAGGCGTTGCCGAAGGTCACCATCAGCCCGCGCGGGCGCAGGCAGTCGAGCGAGCCTTCCCAGGTCGCCTTGCCGACCCCGTCGTAGACCACTGGGACACCCTTGCCGCCGGTGATCGCCTTGACCTTCTCGACGAAGTTCTCCTTGGAGTAGTTGATGACGTGCTCGGCGCCGTGCGCCTTCGCGAGCGCCGTCTTCTCGTCCGAGCCAGCGGTGGCGATGGTAGTGACGCCCAATGCCTTGAGCCACTGGCAGGCGATCAGACCGACGCCGCCGGCCGCAGCGTGCCACAGCACCGTGTCGCCCTTCTTCACCGCATAGGTCGAGAAGATGAGGTAGTGCACCGTGAGGCCCTTGAGCAGCATCGAAGCGGCCTGCTCCTCGGTGATGCCCTGAGGAAGCTTCACCATCCGCTCGGCCGGCACGACGCGCGTCTCGCAATACGAGCCGATCAGGCCGGTATAGGTGACGCGGTCGCCCGCCTTGAGGCCGGTGACGCCCGCGCCGACCGCCTCGACCACGCCCGCGCCCTCGTTGCCCGCCACCTGCGGCAGCGGCATCGGGTAGAGCCCGGAGCGCTGGTAGGTATCGACGAAGTTGACCCCGATCGCGGTGTGCCGGATGCGCACCTGCCCCTGCCCGGGGTCGCCGACCTGGAGCTCGTCCAGCTGCAGCACCTCGGGCCCGCCGGCCTTGTGAAAACGAATTGCCTTTGCCATCTATCTCTCCTTCAGTGAAATATCGTCAGAACGCCGGTGTAGCCATAGAGCCGGTCGTGGGAAATCTCTCCGCTGCAGAAGAATCCTACCAGCGGCACGTCGCCCAGCGCCTCGCGCACGAGCTCCATCTCCGCGCCGCGCCGGCCGAACATGTGCTCGCCGCGCCCGAGGCAGGAGTAGTACAGCGCGCCGCGCGGCGCGGGGCCGCTGGCGCGCAATTCGCCCAGGATGCGGCGCAGGTCCTCGTCGGCGCTCGCGGCGTCGCGCTTGCAGAAGATGATCTCGTCGCCCTGCCCGACGACGTCTCCGATCGCGATCAGCTTGTTGCGCGGGTCGATGCCCACCAGGTTGCGCACCAGGTAGTCTCCGGTGTCGGAGCCGCGCACCGGCAGGCCCGCGAGCACGTACGCCGCCGCGCGCCGCAAGTCGCGCGCGAGCAGCTCGCCGGCCGCGTCGCGAAACACGTCGAGCGCGGGCCGCCCGTCCAGCTCGGCGATCACGTTCTCCTCGCAGGCGGTTACGCGGTAGCGGCCGACCCCGGAGGCGCGGCCGGGCGCGGGCAGCGGCGCGCAGCCCTGCGTCAGGCGGGTGGAAACCCGGACCGCGGACGCAAGCACTACCCCGGACAGGCCGCCCGAGACCACGTCGTTCGCCACCTGAACCGTCTGCGTGCGCGAGCTGGACAGCCCGCCCACCACGTAGCCGCTGTCGACCTTCGATGCCATGTCGGCGACTAGGCCGGCGACGTCGGGCGCCTGCGGGTCGGCGTGCACGACCGCGAAGTGCGCCGCCTGTGCGCCCGGCGGCGGCAGCCGCGTGCGGCCGGAGAACACGCGGTAGTCCTGCGGCTCGAGCCCGGCGACCATCGCCACCAGCGCCGGCTCGTCCTGGTATTCCACGCCGGTGGCGAGCACGCCGACGCCGACCGTACCGACCCAGTCTTCGACCCCGGTGCGCTGGCGCAGCGCGGCGACGATGAGCTCGGCCTGCGCCGCCAGCGCCTCGGTGAAATAGACGAAGCCGAGCCCGCGCTGCGGCCGTCCGATGCGCTCGGCGCACTGCGCGACGCAGTGCTCCCAGTCGGCGCCAGCGGCGTGCGCGTAGGCGAAGCGGGTCATTCCCTGGATTCGTCCTTCGGTTCGTCCTTGGATTCGGCTTTCGGTTCCGTCATTGCCTGCTGCATCATCGCCCAAGGCCAGAGCATGGGGTTGGACGGACCCTGCGCGTCAGCGCCGGCGGGGGCTTGTGCCGCGCCTTGCGCCCCGCCCTGCATCGCGTTCAGGGCCGATTTCTGCAGCTCGAGGCCCTGGATCGAGAAGCGCACCATGTTCAGGTTCAGCGTCAGCCAGCCCTCGACCGAGCGCAGCTCGGCGATGCGCTTTTCGACTTCCTGCGGATCGAGCGTGGGCATCGCCATGCCGGGAACGGGCAAGCCGAGCGGGCCCCATAGGCGGCGGAACATCTCGAATGGATCCTGGGACAAATTGCTGTTTGACATGGATGCTCCCGAATTCGGTTCGCGCGCGCAGCGCGCGGCTAGATGCCCTCGAAGAAAGCTCGTACGTCCGCTTCGCGCTCGAGCGTGTCCTGGTAGCCCAGATCTATCAGCGCCCTGCAGAACGGCTCTTCGAACAGCAGGTAGCTTGCCAGGTTCGATCCGGAGCGGCTCAGCGCCCCGGTCGGGCGCAGCAGGAACCGCACCGAGCGCGGAAGCTCGTGCAGGAAGCGCGCCGCGACACGCTCGATCGACTGCGACGGTGCGACGAACAGGACCTTGATCGGCCGCAGCGGCACGCTCGCGCTCGTGCGCGCCTCGGGCGGAATCGCCTCCAGCGTGCGGTTGATGCGCTGCAGGCGCTCGATGTCCACCATCAGGCTGTCGAGGAAGATGCTGTTCAGAGCGTGGCCGGCGATCTGCGCCAGCGACGGATAGATGTTCGAGCGCGCGCGCGCCTGCTCGAGCGACTGGCGCCCCGTGCCGATCACCAGCACGCGATCCGCGCCGAGGTGGAGCGCGGGGCTGACCGGCGCGATCTGGCGCATCGAGCCGTCGCCGAAATACTCGCGATGCACCTTGACCGCGGGGAAGATGAACGGCAGCGCCGAAGAGGCGAGCAGGTATTCCAGCTTCATCGATACCGCGGCTCCGGTCCTGTGGTTGCGCTCCCACCCCTCGAGGCCCGAGCCGCCCTGGAAGAAGGAGACGCTCTGGCCCGAAGTGTAGCCGGACGCGGTGACGCATACCGCGTAGAGCGCGCCCGAGTCGATATTTTGCTGGATGCGCTCGAACGACAGCCCGTGCTCCAGCATTTCCCGCAGCGGGGTATTGTCCAGCAGCGAGACCGGATTGCGGTGCGAAACGAGCATCATCGACGACAGCCAGCGCGCCCCGCTCTTGATGATGTGCCAGCTGTCGGTGCGGTAGATCTTGCTGCAGCGCATGTTCTGCCACTGCTCGAGCAGCGTCGCGACCGCGGCATTGAAATCGTCGGCCTGCGCGGCGAGCATGGCGGCGTTGATCGCGCCTGCGGAGGTGCCGCAAAGGATCGGGAACGGGTTTTTCGCCGGACTGCCGAGGATATCGCGCACCGCCTTGATCACGCCCACCTGGTACGCGGCGCGTGCGCCGCCTCCGGTCAGCACCAGGCCCGCGCGCGGGCGCGCATGCCCCGGTAACGGGGCGACGGTTGGCGCGGAATCTGCGCTCGCCATGCCGGTCCGGGTCAGGCGCGCTAGAACAGGCTCTGGTCCTGGCCGCGCGGCGCATTCACGTCTACCACGGTCAGCGCGGTCATGTTGACGATGCGGCGGACGGTTGCGGACGGCGTGAGAATATGCACCGTGCGCGCGGCGCCGAGCAGGATCGGCCCGATGGTGACGCCGTCGCCGGAGGCGGTCTTGAGCAGGTTGAAGGCGATATTCGACGCGTCGAGCGTGGGCATGATCAGCAGGTTCGCCTCGCCCTTCAGGCGCGAGCGCGGGAATACCTTGAGCCGGATTTCCTCCGACAGCGCGGCGTCGCCATGCATCTCGCCTTCGACCTCGAGTTCGGGCGCGCGTTCGTGCAGGATCGC
>Ga0335081_10020314_pt1 | contig 10742 bp, 9 predicted proteins | sample Lox_Sample_35_FD_206713 | JGI IMG/M metagenome (GOLD analysis project Ga0335081, IMG submission 206713) | Soil microbial communities from Loxahatchee National Wildlife Refuge, Florida, United States - Lox_Sample_3.5 | ecosystem: Environmental > Terrestrial > Soil > Wetlands | place: USA: Florida... | reverse complement strand
CCCCTCAAGCCGGGCGAGCTCTTCCTCTCTGCCGCGCAGCTGGCGGATCTGGTCACGGATGTCAGGCTGTGTACAGAGACCAGGAGCGCTGCCTCATTGACGAGGGCGAACCGCTGCGGGTCAGCATCCAGGGCGAGCCCGATCCCGGACCGTTCATCCACCAGCTGGGTATTCGTTCAGGGTGTGCAGGTGGGCCTCACCCCCGCCTGCCGTCCGCCGCCACACCGGGGAGGTGGCCAGCGGCAAGGCCGGGTGGTCTCGGCGGGCCGCGCAGTGACGCCACTAGCGCGCCGGAGCGGCGAGGCATCATGGCTCAGGCTCCGGACGGCCGTATGCCTCCAACAACCGGATCCGGGTCGCCTGCAGCCGGTGCACCACTACGGCGATGAACCTGCTGGTGAGCTCGTGACCGAGGGCCGGATCGGCGGCAAGCAATCCGCGAACGGCACGGCCATCCAGCTCAAACGCCTGCGTCGGCTGCATAGTGGCCGCCCCGAGCTGCCACTGGTACGGCGGGAACAGCCACGACCAGCCAATCACGTCACCTCGGCCAACGGTTTCGATGATGATCGGGCCGTGCCCGGGCACGTGCAGGTCGAGGGCTACCTGGCCAGCCAAGCATCCCGCCGCCTAGCAACATGGCCCAAGGGCCGCAAGGGCAAACAGGCGGCCAGAACTGCCCAGCTCGTGACTTGGCTGTGCTTCAGCGGAAGGCGCCATGCAGCCGACCGGAAGCGGCAGCCCAGACTGTGACCGTGCCTGGCCGTAGCGCCGGTCGTCGATCTGGTGGTCGTCCACGGCCAGCGCGGCACTGGCATCGGCTCGCCGGTAACCAGCGACAGCGAGGTCGCTGGCTGGTGTGCGCGTACGGCTCGCCGTCGCTGGCGTTCCCGGCGCTGACCTCAAGCTTCATCCCGGGCCGGCGGGTCACCCGCCACTGCGCCGACGTCCGCCACGGCGGCGCACGGCGGGCCGTCGGCGACCTGCCGCTGGACACCCACGTCGGGATGCTCCTTCTTACAGCGCGCGATCACGTGCTCGCAATCTTCCTCGATCCGGCGTGCGCCGCGGAGCCTTCCGGTAGTGTCCGCCAGGGCGCGCAGCAGGAGAGCTTCCCGGAGCGCGGCCCTCGAACGCGAACGCCGCCGCGGCCGGGGAGGCCGTGGATCCGTCCGCGCCCACCACGATGGCACCCGGGATGTCCCCGGCGGTCGGCCGCCAATGCCCGCGCACCACCACCGGCTCGCCCGCATGCCCGGCGACATGCGGCTGAGCGGCTGCCGCGCGGTACGCATAGGCCCGGCTGGGAATTACTTCCGGGTGCCAGCAGATCCCTCCCACGAGCCGCAACCCCAGGGCGACGAAGCGCCGGGCGTATTCGCGCCACCGAAACCGCCGCGTCCGAGGCCGGCGCGGCCAGAATCGGTGGAGCCGCCGCCCGTGCCGCCGCTGCCGCACCCAGCGCCGCCTCCTGCACCGCCGCCCGAGCCAGAGCCCGAGCCGCCTACGCCGCCGCCGGAACCCCGGCCGCAGCCACGGCCGTTGCCCCCGCCGGAACCGGAGCCAGCGCCGGAGCCCGTACCGCGGCCCGAGCCGCCCCCAGAGCCGTTTCAGGGAGTGCCACCATCGGGCCTGATGGGTCACCGCGACGTGGCGACGGCTATCGGCGAGAAGGCGACGTTCCGCGACACGGTCGACGCGGGATCCTGCCGCTGCCGTTCGACGCGCGCGCCCGGCCGGCCTGCGCCGCGGCAGGTCTTCGGGCCGCGCGGCGCTGCCCCCCGCCGCTCACGGGCCGCGTCGGCGTCGTGGCCACCAGTGTCAGCGGCGCCCTCGCGTCACTCGTCGGCTTGGCGAACGCGCTCGAGGACAGCGGCACCGGGGTGTCGGTCTACTCGGTGTGCTCGGGCGCGGCGCTGTTCGGGTTTCCGCTCGGCATCGGGATGTCGCCCGACGAGACCGCGGAGCTCACCCCCTCGATGCAGCCCGACGACTACATCCTCGGCGACCTCACCGTGGCGCAGCTGCGCACGCCGACCTACTCACCGATCTGGAACGTCGAGCACAACCGCCTGGACTACGTCGGCTCGCGCTCTCATCCGGCCATGCCGGTGGGCCCTTCTGCCCGCCCGTGCCCTGCCTGGCCCGCTGGGTGGCAGGCGGCGGGATCCGGACGATCACTCTTGGGCACCCGCTGGTGGACGACTACCTGGCGTTCGTCGCCGCCCGGGCGCGGACCAACACATGGCTGGTTGTGGCCTATGACCTGAAGGTGTTCTTCGAGGTGGTGGGCAAGGAGCCGGCCGCGGTGACTCGGGCGGACGTGTTCGGGTTCCTGGCCGCCCAGCGGGCGCCCCGGCGAAGGGAGGCGGTGGTGCGGCTGGAAGACGGCGAGCCGGGCCTGGTCGCGCGCACGATCGCACGCCGGTTGTGGAGCGTGTACGGGCTGTTCGCCTACCTGGCTGCCGAGATCCTCGACGGCGCCGGGCCCGCGCCGTGCTCGCCCAGGCGACCTGCCACATGCTCCGGCACACCTGCTTCACCCAGTTGGGAGGCGGGCATCGCGCTGGAGGGCCATCCAAGCCCAGGCCGGGCACGCCTCCATCGAGTCCACCCAGCGGCGCGTGAGGTCCGCTACTTCGACGAGCCGTCCGCTCGCCGAGTCCGGGATGAGCAGCGGAACGTCCAGGGTGTAGGCGAGGGGTTGAACGCCGCAGGGTGCGCGCGGGTTTGGAAGTCATGTGGGCAGGGTCGGTGCCCAGCCGGGCGCGGGCGGTCTCGCCGGGCGGTCGGCCGATGACCTTGACCCGGCGGCGGGTCTCGCTGAACGTTCTTTCGATAAAGTTGGAGTGCCGGATCCGGGTGGCGCTCGGCGAGGAAGCGCAGCTAGGCGGTCAGGCCTTCGCGGTCGGTGAGCAGGCACTTGACCGCCGCCGGGTAGAGGCCGCAGTCCCTGGCGGCGAACTCGTCGATCCGGTGATCGATGAGCTCGGTGAGCGGCGCCCGGGCGCCGTCGTCAGGTCCTCGGTGTTGAAGATGTTCCAGTAGATGTCCTTGATCTCGGCCTGCATCCCGGCCGGGATCTTGGCCAGTACATTTCTCGCTGGCTGGACCTGCTCGGCGTCCGCCGCGACGACCCGGCCACCGGGAGGAGCCGACCGCACGATGCCCGATCGACCCATCGGACACAATCTCATCCGAATACCACTGTCGGCGCAGCGGCTCGGCTCGACGTCCACCAGATGATCCGGACGCTCATCGGCAACCGCTGGCCGGCGAGACCGTTGCCTCTTCGACCACCTCGATGACCCAATGAAGTCATCAACGCCGACCTGGCCCGGTGTCGAAGACCATGATCACCGGAGCCCAGAAGCATTAACCGCCACCCAACGCATCGCCTCGAGCCCGATCAGCTCCGCTGCAGCTCGGTGAGCTGCGAGCGACTTCCCGCAAGGCTGAGCCAGATCGTCGCCGCGATGACTCGAATCTGCTCACTCTAAGTGAGGCCATAAATGGGGCATTGAGGAGCGGTCAGGTCAGGCGAGGCGGCTGCGGTGACGAAGGCACGCAACAGGCGCATGATAAGCGCTTCGATAAGGAGGCACACGGTTCTCGCGAGAACCGCTGCCAGGAACTCGTCCATCGTCGTCTCCGGCCTGTCGGGAGTATCTGCACCTTGTGAGCAGTCTCGGCACGTGGCGCGGCCAACTCCGGAACGTGTGCGGAGGAGTCCTCGATACTTCGGTGAATATCGCGTGACAGCACGCTCAGAGCCTCAGCGCGCAGCGTCATCTTGCAGACTATCTATCCATCACGGCCTTTGTTGTGGATCATGTTTCTCTGGCGAGATCACGTGATCACGCAAAGGCCGCATTCACGCTCGGCGACATGCCGGACACGCCACCCCAAGATCCGAAAACTGCGCAGGCCGCAGCCAGCCAGGACCGGCAAGCTGAGGGCGAGGGTAAACGCGTGTGGGATTGTGGGACACGTGGTTTTCGCTGAGCAGCCCGCGGTGGTGGGCCATCGCGGTTTCGGGCGGGACACTTCCTCCGGCTATCGCGAGAACACCGTGGAATCGTGCCTCGCGGCCGCGGACGCGGGCCTGCCATGGATCGAGATCGATGCCCAGCGGACCGCCGATGACCAGCTTGTGCTGCGACACGATTGGACCGCGCCCGACGGTTCCTACATCGTCGACCGCACCGCCACAGAACTAACCGGCCAGGGGATCGCGCTGCTTGCCGACGTACTAGACGCGGTCCCGCCGGAGATCGGCATCGACATCGACGTCAAAACCGTGCTTGCGGACGCGACGGACCCGAAGGCGCGGCGCACGGGCGCACTGGTCGCGGCGGCGCTCAGCGCGGAGTCGCGGCGGCGCAGGCTGCTGGTAACGTCGTTCAACCCTGGATTGCTCGTGGGCCTGCGGCCAGACCTTCCTGGCGTCGCGTTCGGCCTGCTCACCTGGCTGTATTTTCCGCCGCAGCTCGGCATACCCGCGGTGGCGGACCTCGGCCTCGACGTGATCGGCTTGCACACGGCCTCGCTGCGGCCGGTGGAGCAGGCTGCGTCTGCCCCCGATACCACCGGCGGCGACCGTCACCCTTTCCCTGCTGCCGCCGAGGCCGTGGCGGCGGCGCATGAGGCCGGCCTCGACGTGATCGTCTGGTGCCCGCAGCCGGCGACCGTGGTCCACTACGCCGCCGCGGGCGCCGACGCGCTCGTCGTGGATGACGTGCCCGGCACTCTCGCCGCGTTCGCCGAGCAGGGCCATATGTCTTCGTGGACCGTACAGCGGGGTTGCCCGCGTGAACCTTCATGCCGGAGCAGCGAGGCCGATTGCATCCAGTAGGCGCTTCGCTAGCGCCTCGAAGTGGCCGTAGGCCTCATGCACGGCCCGCTGATGTGCCCCGATCGCTCCGTCAGCCGAGCGCAGCAGAAACAACGGCCTGCGGGCCTCCTGGGCCATCGGCGCGAGCGAGTGGTAGTGCTTGATGAGCCCGAGGCAATATTTGTCCGCGTCCGCCAGCGGCGGATTATCGGCCGGTTCAGCGAGCACTGCCTTGCGGTACTCGCCAGGGACCTGGCGCAGCCACCGGTCGTAGGCGCCTACGACGCGGTCAACCCGCGTGCCGTGCTGCAGGACCACATAGCCACGTGGGCGCATCTCGCCGACGGGCGCTTCGAGTTCGGGATCGGGTTTCCTCGCCACGTGGCTAGCCCAGTCCTGCCGCCAGTCAGCGAGGGTCGGGCCCAAGTTCCGCAGCCCCTGCAAGGAGTAGAGGTCAGGGGCGAGCGGTATCACGACATGATCGGAAGCGATCATGACTGCTCGGTTGATGGCGCCGAGATTCGGGCCGACGTCGACGAGCACGATTCTCGCATCTGCCTGCGCGGCAGCCCGCTGCGCGAGCGTCGAGAACGCCGTGGTCACCCCGAACGCCCGGATGGCGCTGATTCCGCCGCCTAGGCTGGTAGCCCAGGCGAGGCTCAGTTCTTGCTCAGTGCCTGACAGCAGGACATCGCCTGGCACAAGCCCGAGGTTAGGCGCGATCTCCTCGACGTGCGGGTCGGATATGCCGCCGGTGCCCCTGAACAACGGCTCCATCGCCCCATATGCCGAAAGCCTCCGCGGCAGGCTCCACAGCTTCTCGACACTGTCGTCATCAAGAAACGACGCGGTCAGATTTGACTGCGGGTCGAGATCTACGGCAACGACGGACAGTCCGATTTCGCGCAGCATCCAGGAAAGGTGATAGACCAGGGTCGTCTTGCCGACGCCGCCCTTGTTGTTGAAAAAAGTGACAACCGGCGTAGTCATCGGTTCAGCCTAACTATCGCGGCCACGGCACCTACCGATGCCTGAAACTCCAGCGGGGAGTTCCCATTCTGGCCAAGACGGTCACGGGCGATCTGTATGCCGACGCCAAATCGCTGAACGAACCCGAGCCTGTTCAGGACGCCAGCAAGGGTCGGATTCCGGTAGTCGGTCAGTCCCGGCTGGCCGATCGTTTCGATCGTCACCTGCCCGAACGGGCCGCCGGGTGAGTGGATCTCCACACGGTCACCGAACCAGGTGACGCGAACCGGAGCGTTGCTCGCCTCGTAGGTCCTGTGCAATAGCGCGTTCCTGAGCAGCTGCTGGAGTGCCTCAAATGGAACGGACGATCTCCGCTGTTCTTTTGCAAGGCCCTCGAACTGCACAACCGTGTCGATGTTAGCGCGGAGGATCTCCTCCACGTCCAGTACCACGTCTTGGATCGTGCCGGATACACGGTGCTCGCTAAGTATCGGGTCGCTGAGCTGTGTACCGTCAAACCGGAGGAATTGCACGTACGAGCCCGGCAGGTGCGCCTCCGGATCGCGGCCGATTAGGAGCAACCCCGTCGGGGTCGGTTGAAGCTCTGAGGATGTGACCAGCCGGAGCGAGGCGAGCTGCTGCTGTACCGGGCGCCTGTTCTCCCGGAGCACGTCATCGGCAACTAGCTGGGGCAGGATCTCCTCGCGGAACCGGCTGAGATCAAGGTCATCAATCGTGGATGAGGCAACCGGCCGCGCATCGAACGGCAGGTTAGCGGCGTGCCTGCGTTCTGTGAGAACCGCCTCCTCTTCGGCGGTCGCGAGCCGTCGGCTGGGACCGACCCGGATATACGTTCGGCCGTCATAACGCACCGGCGGTGACACAGACGGTTCGACGATCAGCACGGCGACTGCGGAGCCTTGCAGATCCAGCTTCCGGACACTGATCTGCGGAAAAGGCAAAATACCGCCGTTAGTGCGAAGATCGGCGAGTTCAAGGAGAAGTGCGTCCGTGATAGGCAGGCTCCTAGGCGTGCCGTCGTCGCGCTGCCCGATGACGACAACACCCGGACGTCCGGTTCGCGGGAAATCGTTCGCGAACGCGCAGATGGCCTGGCACACCTCAGGCTTCTTGTTCTTGAGCTGCTCCTTGCGCTCGACCTGCTCGCTCTCACCGTTCAGGATGAGCTTCAGGACATTCTCGTCATCCATGCTCTAAGCCTGCCACGCCCCCACCCGCGACGACGCACCCGACACGTCTCGGGATACCTGAGACACTGCGAGCGCGCCGTCAGGGGTGACGTCACCCAGCAATGGCTCCGATCGTCCTTGCACCAGTGCTGCGGCTCCGCCCGATTTCGACTCCGACTCGCAGCCGCCGGGTCCACAACCCTCCACCGTTTCCGCAGGTCAGCCATGTATCCACCCGCAACGTGGCCGGCAGACGACAACTCTGGCCGACCCCGGGGAACTGCGCGCTGCGGCGAAAACGGTCCTGGCTCTCGCGGTCGCACCGGTCGAGCCGGACCTCAGCGCAGGCCGGATGACCTTCAAGGTCCATGCCGGCACGAAGGCGCTTCCCGCCGCCGTACGGCTCCTCGACGATGCCCAGATCGCAGTCGAAGACGTCACGGCGCTGCGGCCTTCGCTTGATGATGTGTTCCTGTCTGTCGTGGGCCGGCCGTCCCAGCCCGGCGAAGCCCATCAAGCAGGCAAGGAGGTGATCAAGAGATGACCACAGTCACGCTCTATCCCGACAAGCTCCCGCTCTTTTCGCGTCTCACCGACCCGATGGTGATCGCCCGCCGCGGCCTGTTGCGCGCCTTCCGCACCCCTCGAGCCGCCATCCCGGCGCTGATCTCGCCGATCCTGTTTCTCGTGCTCGTCCGGGTCGTCTTCGGCGGCGCCACAACATCAACACCGGCACCCTGACTCCGCAGACTTGCACCTATCACCGTGGACAACGGGTTGATCACCTCGTCTACCTAACCGCCGGGCGGTGATCCTCCGCTCACGCCACCGACGAGTAGGCGACGACACCGCGGCGCATGGCGTCGATGGCTGCCCGCGCCGACTCGGTGAGCGGCGGATCCGCGGTGGCCGCGATCTGATCGAGAAGGTCGATGAGCTGCTTCACGGCCCGCACGAAGTCTCCTGCGGTGAGGCCGCATTCGGTAAGGACCGAGTCGAGCCGGTGGCCGCGCGCCCATTGGAAGGCGGCCCAGGCGAAGCCGAAGTCTGGCTCGCGCAGGAAGGACAGCGAGTTGTCGTGCTCGATCGCGTCCAGTTCGCCCCACAACCGGACCATCGAGGCGAACACCTCCCTGGCGCGCCCGTGCGGCAGCCGCGGCGCGGCGGCGTCATCGGACTGCCGTGACTCATAGGTCAGCGCGGACACACAGGCGGCGAGTTCCGCGGGCTGAAGGCCGTCCCAGAGCCCGTGCGCCAGGCACTCTGCCGCTAGCAGGTCAAGCTCCGTATACAGGCCCGCGAGCACGTGCCCGTGCGCCGTTACCTTGTCGGCGGGGCTCCCGAGGTATCCCAGCTGCTCGAGTACGGTGCACACGCGGTCGAAGGTTCTTGCGATCACGTGCGACCGGTTTGCCACCCGGCGTTCCAGGCCGTCGACCTCGCGCTTGAGCCGGAAATAGCGCTCAGCCCAGCGCGCATGGTCTTCCCTGTCAGGGCAGCGGTGACACGGATGCGCCCTGATCCGCGCCCGCAGCCTGCCGATCTCGGCATCGTCGGGTGCCTGCCCGCGCCGCGCCGGTGGCAGATCACGCCCGGCGAGCTTGTTCCTGACGGTGGCGGCAAGGTCCCTGCGATGCTGCGGCGATCTCGCACTGAACCAGTTCGGGATGCGAATCCGCTCGACCGGTTCCACCGGAACCGGGAAGTCAGCCATCGACAGCCGCTTGACCTGCCGATTCGCAGTGAGCACCAACGGACCAGGGCCCTGGCCACCGGTATCGAGGACGACCGCGACGCCTGCCCGCCTGCCGCCGGGCACCCTGATCACATCGCCGGGCCTGAGCCGTCCGAGCGAACGTTCCGCTTCGGCCATTCGATTAGCAGAACGGCTGCGCGCGAGATCCGCCTCCCGATCGGAAAGCTCCCTGCGCAGGGTCATGTAGCCACCGAAGTCGCCCGCATCGCAACTCATCGCGTCGGAGTAGCCGTCCAGGGCCTCCCTGCCTCGCCGCAGCTGCCGTGCGACGCCCACCACCGCGCGGTCGGCCTGGAACTGCGCGAACGACGATTCGAGCAGCGTGCGGGCCCGTTGCCTGCCCACCTGGCCGACCAGGTTGATGGCCATGTTGTAGGAGGGCCGGAAGCTGGAGGTGAGCTGATAGGTACGGGTGCTCGCGAGACCAGCCACAGCACTGGGGTCGGTTCCCGGTTGCCAGATCACGACCGCGTGCCCCTCCACGTCGATACCGCGGCGCCCCGCCCGGCCGGTCAGCTGCGTGTACTCCCCCGGCGTCAGGTTCGCGTGTGTCTCGCCGTTCCATTTGTCGAGCCGTTCGATGACGACGGTTCTCGCGGGCATGTTGATGCCGAGGGCGAGTGTCTCGGTGGCGAACACGGCCCGGATGAGACCCTCGGTGAACAGTTCCTCAACAACCTCCTTGAAGACGGGAAGCAAGCCGGCATGGTGTGCGGCGACCCCCCGCTGCAGGCCCTCGAGCCACTCGGCGTAGCCGAGCGCCACCAGGTCCGCATCGTCGATGTCGGCGGTCCGCCGCTCCGCCCGCTCGCGGATCAGCGCAGCCTCGTCGGGTGTGGTTAGCCGCAGGCCCGCGCGCGAGCATTGCAGCACCGCGGCGTCACAGCCGGTCCTGCTGAAGATGAAGGTGATCGCGGGAAGCAGCGCGGCAGAGTCCAGCCGCTCGATCACGTCAACCCGATTCGGCGGGCGGAACCTTGCCGGTCGTCGGCTACCCCGCTGCGGGCGGCGGCCCGCTCGTGCCGCCCAGTCGTCGTGGCGCGCGATGCGCAGCAGTTCCGGATTGACGTGCGGCGCGAAGTCACCGCCAGCGTCACCATCGGGAGCGCCGTGAGCAAGGGTGAACAGGTCGTAGAGGCGCCCGTTCGCGAGCATGTGCTGCCACAGCGGCACTGGCCGGTGCTCGTCCACGATGACGGTCGTGTCGCCGCGGACCTGCACGAGCCACTCGCCGAACTCCTCGGCATTGCTCACGGTCGCGGAAAGGGCAACCACCTGCACCGACTCGGGCAGATGGATGATCACTTCCTCCCACACCGCGCCGCGGAACCGGTCGGAGAGGTAGTGGACCTCGTCGAGCACCACGTAGCCGAGACCGGTCAGGGTGCCCGAACCCGCATAGAGCATGTTCCGCAGCACCTCTGTGGTCATCACCACCACCGGTGCCTCGCCGTTGACGCTGTTGTCGCCGGTGAGCAGGCCGACCTTGGCCAGCCCGTAGCGCCTGACCAGATCGGTGTACTTCTGGTTGGACAGAGCCTTGATCGGCGTGGTGTAGAAGCATTTACGGCCTGCCGCGAGCGCCAGGTGCACAGCGAACTCTCCGACAACCGTCTTGCCTGAACCGGTCGGGGCGGCGACGAGCACGCTCTTGCCGTCCTTGAGCCCCTGGCAGGCCCGCCGCTGGAACTCGTCGAACTCGAAGTCGTACAGGCCCTCGAAGTCGGTTGACCGGCGGCGAAACGCGGCATACCGCTGCGCCGGAGTGGTCATGGAGTCAGCTTAGGGGCTTCCAGGCATCAGCCGTCCCCAGCGTCGGGTCCCCGGCGTCACGGGTCCCGGCCCCAACGAGTCCGCACCAGTCCGCGCGTGCTGGCGCCTATCCGTGCTTGTAAGCGCGTGTCAGCGCCTGTCGGCGCGTGCTGGCTCATCGGTGCCATCCAGGTCGAGCGGTGCTGCCTCGTCAGGCGAAAGCCCCTCATCTGGCGACGGC
>Ga0335081_10020312_pt1 | contig 10743 bp, 9 predicted proteins | sample Lox_Sample_35_FD_206713 | JGI IMG/M metagenome (GOLD analysis project Ga0335081, IMG submission 206713) | Soil microbial communities from Loxahatchee National Wildlife Refuge, Florida, United States - Lox_Sample_3.5 | ecosystem: Environmental > Terrestrial > Soil > Wetlands | place: USA: Florida... | reverse complement strand
AATGTACGCAGCAGCGTGCTCTTGCCCGACATGTTGGAGCCGCTCACCACCACCAGGCGAAGTGCGCCGCCGATCGTAAAGTCGTTGCGCACCGCTTTGCTTTCCAGCAGCAGGGGGTGAGCGACGGCGTACGCTTCCAGGAACGGACCTTCTTCCACAAATTCCGGAAACGGGTCGGCCGGGTGTTCGAAGGAATGGCTGGCTAGCGAGCACAGGGCTTCTATCTCCCCCGCGGCGGTCAGCCAGCGGCCCACGGCGCCGCCGGAAGTGCGTCGCCAATCTTCCACCTTGAGTGCCAGGTGCGGCGTCCAAAGGATGAAGATTTCCGCCACCCGCACCAGCGCGTGATCGCGCGAATCCAGGTTGTCCATGAGGCGATTCAGGCTGGCGAGCCGCGCAGACGGCGGCTGCCCGTCTGTACGAAGCCCCGACTGCAGCGATGCCAGCAGAGGCGAGCGGAAATGCTCCCGCTCCAGCCGCACCAGCACTTCGGAGAGCAAGCGGAGCTCATGCGCGGCCTCTTCCACGGCGCCGGCCACCGCCGTAAATTCTCCCCGGTGGCGGTGCAGAAACCAGCCGTTTACTACAAGGCCGACGAGGAAAACGTCGCGCGCGAGAGCCGCTTGCAGCTCCGTGAGCGGTAGAATCCGGGCCAGATGCAGCAGCACCGCGATCAGGCCGATCGCGCCCGCAATTCCCAGAGCCGTAGCGGCGCCAATTTTGAGGCGCAGCCGGCCATCGCGCAGCATGGGCGGCGAAGCGCCCCACGCCGCCAGCGAGATCGGGTCGATACCGCTGCGAGCGTCCTCGGCCAGAACCGCCAGATCCTCGCGCAGATCGATGCGCGGGCGCAACTCCTCGACCGCCCGCTGGCGGGTGCGGACCGTGGCCGGATCGGCCGGCGATAACAGCCAGCGCGCCAGCGTATCTTCACCGATATGGGTGCGGGCGGTGGACAGCAGCTCGAAGATCGAGCCCTTGCCGAACAGATCGAGGTCTTGCGCGTAAGGATGGTGCGGGTCGAGGTAACGGTCACCCGGCTCGCCCGTGCCGGCCCACGCGCCTTCGAGCCGCGCCAGTCCTTTTTCGAAGTAGCGGACGGCGCGGCGCCGCCGCTCGAGGACGGCAAGCACGCGCTCGTGAATGACGATAAGCGCGACAAAAACCGCGGCCGGCAGCAGCACCCACAGAATGGAAAGCGTTCCCGCCAGCGCCAGCCAGACCGCCGCGCCCGCCGCCACGAAAGCGGCCAGGCGGTAATACCCTAGCAAACGATGGCGCGCCTCCCGGGCCGCGATTTCGGCGCGCCGCTCCGCCAGCAGGCGGGTGTAGATCTCGTGGGGATCCTGAATCGTGCCCGCCGCCGCGGGCTCGTGACTTCCGACTTCTGTATCCTGACTCCTCACTCCTGCCTACATGTTATAGTGTTTGCTGCCATGCCGAGCGGTTACGTTCCGATCTTTATCTTCCTGGCAGTGGCGATCCTGTTTCCGGTCGTCACGATTGTGCTGGCCAAGCTGATCCGTCCATCGGCGCCTTCTCTTACCAAGCTGGAAGCTTACGAATGCGGCATCAAAGCGGCGTCGGATTCGCGCGGGCGGTACACGGTACGGTTTTTTATTGTCGCCATTCTGTTCGTGATCTTCGATGTGGAAACCATCTTCTTGTTTCCCTGGGCCGTCCGGTATCGCCAACTCGCCTGGTTCGGCGTGGCTGAAGTTGCTGTCTTTCTGGCGATTCTCGTGGTGGGCTACATTTGGGCCTACAAGAAGGGTGCATTGGAGTGGGTCTGAGACAGCGCCGGTTTCCTTCTCTCCTCTTTTTCCTTTTTGAATTTGCAGTGTTGGCTAATGCGGCCCCCATGCTGCGCCTGGTGAGCAGCACGGTGGGGCCGATTGCCGTGCCACAGGGCGCGGCGGGACCGGCGCAAACCGTGGAAGCGTATAACGCCGGCGATGGATCGCTGTCGTTAGCGGCCGCGTTCTCGGCTTCCTGCCTGGTGCCGACGATTCAGGCGGCGCGCGCCTGCACCTCGCCCACGGCGACAGGAAAGCCCAAAAGCTCATGGCTCAAAGCTCAAGGCTGATAGCTGATAGCATAAAGTTTGAAAGCCGTGAAACAATCCCCCATCCTCTGGCCGCAGGTCTATTTGTCGGTGGCGCTGACCACCGGGGCTACGCTTCTGCTGGAACTTTCGTTGACGCGCATTTTTTCCGTGGTGTTCTACTACCACATGGCCTTTCTGGCGATTTCCATCGCGCTGTTCGGTTTGGGCGCGGGAGGCGTTTTTTCCTACGTAGTGGCGGGCTGGAAAGCGCCGCTGTTTGCGAAACTCGGGCGGCTGAGCGCGGTCAACAGCCTGCTGGTGGTGCTGGCGCTGGTAGTGGTGCTGGGACAGAGAAGCAATCCGGGTAATTGGGACCTGGCGCTCATATACTTCACAACGGCACTGCCGTTCTTTATATCGGGCGCCGTGGTGTCTCTGGCGGTTTCGGAAACCATCGCGCGGGTAAACCGTGTCTACTTTTTCGACCTGCTGGGCGCGGCCGGCGGATGCCTGCTGTTGATCCCCCTGCTGCGCGAGTTCGGCGGCGTGAGCACCGTGCTGGGAGCGAGCATTACGTTCGCCGCAGCGGCCGCCATCTGGCACAGCATGGCGGATTCCGTGCGCGGGCGCGTGGCGTCCGTAGCCCTTGCGCTTTGCCTGGTTGCGTTTCTCGCTTATAACCAGCAGCATCACGTGATCGATATCAAGTATGCGAAGGACCAGGCGCTGGCCCAGGAAATGTTTCAGAAGTGGAACGATTTTTCCCGCATCGGCCTGATCGAACGCAAGAGCGAGGGGCGCTACAGCATCGTGATCGACGCGGACGCCGCCACGGATATCGCCACCTTCGATCTGGACCATCTCGCGGTCGCGCAGCGCCGCGACCTGATGGAGCAGGGCCAGGCGCTCCCTTACGTCCTACGGCCGGCAGCAAAAACGCTCGTCATAGGCCCGGGCGGCGGCTATGACGTGGCGCGCGCGCTGGCCACCGGCAGCCGCGACGTCACCGGCGTCGAAATCAACCCCATCATCGCCACCACCATCATGCGCGAACGCTTTCCGGAGCTGAGCCACGGACTGTACCTGCGGCCGGAGGTTCACATCGAGGTGGAAGACGGGCGCAGCTTCGTGCGGCGGACCTCCGCGAAATACCAGGTGATTCAGGCCACGCTGGTGGACACATGGGCCTCCACGGCGGCGGGCGCCTTCGCTCTTTCGGAAAATAACCTATACACGGTGGACGCCCTGCGCGATTACCTGCAGCACCTCACGCCCGATGGCGTGGTGGCGTTCACGCGCTGGGGTTTCCAGCCGCCACGGGAATCGCTGCGGCTGCTGGCGCTGGCTCGCGAAGCATTGGCGCAGATTGGCGAAACCGAAGCCTGGCGGCGCGTCATAGTGGTGCGGGCCGGGCAGGCTTCCGGCTACGGGGCGCTGGACACCGTGTTGATTGCGCGCCAGGCGTTTTCACCCGACGACCTGGCACGGGCGCACAGCCTGGCGGCCTCCGCCCGGCTGGAGGAGATTTACGCGCCGGATATAACAGCTCGGGGGAACCCTTTCTCCGATCTGCTGCACAGCGCGCAGCCCGATGAGTACGAGCGCAATTACACCTTCGACATCACGCCGGTGACGGATAACCGGCCTTTCTTCTTCTACACCGTGCAGCCGCGCGACCTTTGGAATTTCGTCAGGCACGCCTCGCGCAATATCGAAGATTACAAAGTAAACCAGGCCGTGCCCCTACTGTTCGGGCTGCTGGGGATAAGCCTGGCGGCCACGTTGCTGATTCTGTTGTTGCCGCCGTTGGTGCTGGGCACGCGTCTGCCGCGGCAGCCGGGGGTACGCGGCTTTTTGTTCTATTTCCTGCTCATCGGCGCCGGCTACATTTTGATCGAGGTCGGACTGATTCAGAAATTCGTGCTGTTCCTCGGCCACCCCACGTATGCGTTGACGGTGGTGATTTTCTCCATGTTGATTTCGAGCGGTCTGGGCAGTGCCTTGAGCCGGCGGCTGGTGGGTGAGAACGAAGTGCGCCTGATCAAAGCGCTGGGCATGGTGGCGTTGCTCGCGGCTGTGCTGGGGCTGCTGACCGGCTGGTTACTGACCGTGTCGGTAGGGCTGCCGCTGCCGCTCAAAGCGCTGATGACGGTCGCCCTGCTGGCGCCGCTGGGGTTCGTGATGGGAATGCCGTTTCCCACGGGCCTCCTGAAGCTCGAAAAGTGGCATTCCCCTTCGGTGCGCTGGGCGTGGTCGTTAAACGCCGCCGCCAGCGTGCTCGGCTCAGTGGGCGCGCTGGTGCTGGCGATTTATCTCGGCCTGGTGCAAACCCTCATCATCGGCGGCATGTTCTATCTGGCCGCGCTGGCGGTGGTGGCGCGCGCGCGTCCTTCCGCGGTAATGGAGCCGAAACCGGGAGCCACCCGGGTGGTGCTGGCAAAATAAAGCAGTGGTCGAGCACGAACCATTCATGCGCGAAGCCCTTCAACTGGCCCGCCGCGGCGCGGACGAGGGCGAGGTGCCAGTGGGCGCCGTGGTGGTGGTGGAAGGCGAGATTGCGGGGCGCGGATGGAATTCGCCCATCCTCCGCCACGATCCCACGGCGCACGCCGAAGTGCTGGCCCTGCGCGAAGCCGCCGCGCGCGCGCTCAATTACCGCCTGCCGGATGCCACCCTCTATGTCACGCTCGAGCCTTGCGCCATGTGCGCCGGCGCCCTGGTGGCCGCGCGTATCCGCCGCCTGGTTTTCGGCACGCGCGATTTACGCGCGGGCGGCGTGCGCAGCAAGTTCCGCATTGCCGATTCGGGAGTCCTGAACCATTCCGTGGAGGTGGTAGAGGGAGTCCTGGCCGTGGAATGCGTGGAATTGCTACGCGAATTTTTTGCGGCGAAACGGGAATGCCGGCGGATCTAAGCTGCCTGTCCGGCGGGCTTCAGACGTCCTCTTCTTTATTTCGCGAAGCCGCCAGAATACGCAGAATCTTCTGCGACTCGTCCTGGGTCATCAGGTGGCTTTCGGCCCAACAGTGTTTGTGGCGCCAGTGCATCCGGTCGAAGATCATCACGAAACCCATCATGAAGACCACCGAGAGCCGGGCATACAGTTCCGATTCCGACATATTCGCTGTGCGTAGTATGGCTTAAGTCCGCTTGCAATGGAAGTTCTAGGAGTACGGTGTTGAATTATCCTTCGATGGATGGCAAAAGTTAGTGGTGGGAGTTCCAGCAAGCGCTGCGGAGCCCCCGCAGATCTAGAAAAGTATCTTAATTTTTAAACACTTAGCCTGTACACACCAGTCCGGATCTGCGCTCTCTTACCGCCACTGGAAACAGGTCTCTGCAGTACGAAACGGCACATTGCGCTCGCCACGCAGCGATCCGGAAGCTCCCGTCGGCTGTGTTAAGATCGACGACGACGCAACCATGATCTGGCAGGGCCGCGAGGCCGCGAGCATCGAAAACGCTATCCTTCGGGTGACTGTGCTCCGCGAAGGCGGCCACATTGCGGAGATTCTCCACAAGGCCAGCGGAGTGAATCCGCTCTGGATTCCGCCCTGGACCAGCATCGAGCCTTCCATGTACGATCCGGCCCGCCACCCGGAATACGGGTCCGACACCGAGGCTAAACTGCTGGCCGGCATCATGGGGCATAACTTGTGCCTCGACATCTTCGGCGGTCCCTCGGCGGAAGAGGCCGCGGCCGGAATGGGCGTGCACGGCGAGGGCTCGGTTGCCGCTTACAAAATCGAACACGGCGCCGCGTGGCTCAGAATGACAGCTCATTTTCCGCTGGCGCAAATCCGCTTCGAGCGGAGCATCGAGCTGCACGGCGGTGCGGTCGATATCGCTGAAAGCGTCGAGAGCCTGGCCGGCTTCGATCGTCCCATCGGCTGGACGCAGCATGTAACCCTGGGACCTCCGTTTCTGGAATGCGGAGTGACGCAATTCCAGGCTTCCGCCACGCAATCGAAGGTGTTTGAAGGCGGATTCGGCGCGGACGACTTCCTCGAGCCGGGCGCGAGCTTCGAGTGGCCGATCGGGCCGCGCCTTGGCGGCGGCGGGGCCGATTTGCAAACCTTCCCCGGCGCGCCGGTTTCGAGCGGCTTCACCGCGCATCTGATGGACCCCAAGCGCGAGCAGGCGTTCTTCAGCGCCCACCACCCGGGGCTGAAACTCTCGTTTGGCTATTCCTGGAAGCAATCCGATTTTCCGTGGCTGGGCATTTGGGAAGAAAACCGCAGCCGCAAGAACCCTCCCTGGAACGGAAGGACGATCACCCGGGGTATGGAATTCGGTGTGTCACCGATGCCGGAATCGCGCCGCCGAATGATCGAGCGCGGGACCCTGTTCGGGGTACCCACCTACCGATGGCTGCCGGCGCGCAGCCGCATCGAAGCGCGCTACTCCGCGGCGTTTGCCGGTTCGTAAGATTTTGAAAACCTCCCGGAGGCGGGCTACGATCCGGCCAGCAGGAGGGCGCGCAGACAGAATGCCGTGGTGAGCGTCACGCTCTGGTAGGTGAGCACATTGAAGATGTGGCCAACCGCCCGTCCGATTTCCATCTGGATCCACGGGGAGGGGAGCCAGCTTCCGTCCGCAAGTTGCAGCTCTTGGAGAGCGGCGGCGCCCCGCCTCATGGCGCTCAAGCCGGATCGCGGCGCCGCGTCGCTCAAGGCCGTCATGCTGAGAGCCGTCTCAAGCGGCGTGGCCGACCCGTCACGCCACGAGCCGTCTTCCCGCTGCGTATCCAGGAAGAACTGGTGCGCGCGGAGCCTGGCGTCATCGCCCACACCGGCTGCCCGGAGCAGGCGAACGCTTAATGCCGTGCCATAAGCTGGTCCGACGTACCAGGTCGCCCGCCAGGTTCCGTTCGGCTGCTGCATTTCCATTAACTTGGAGGCGCCGCGGCGAATGGCTTCGGCGTAACGGTCCGGCTCCCACAACCAGAGTGCGTAATAGAGATTCGCCAGAACGTCCGGATCGGAGCCGCTACCCCAGAAGGTCCGGATCGCCCACTGCATGCGGGCCTGATCGGAGGGCGCATCCGCTGGCCCCACAATCCAGGTTTCCAAGGAACCGTCAGCCCCTGCGCCGGCCAGCACAATGGACGCCGGCTCCCTGCAGAGATCGAGGTATTTGGGCGCGGTACGCGCAAACAGGGAGATTGCCGCGGCCAGACTATCGGCATCCGGGGGCAGCTCCGGCAGATCCGGAAAATAACTCCACCCGCCTGTCCGGCCCGCAATCTTGGCGCGCGCCAGATATTCGGCTTCGCGGCGGGCGATGGCGCGAAACGCCGCTGCCAATTCGGCCGTTGGCATCGAAGCGGCAATATCCAGGAACAGGTTTGCCAAGGTAGCCCGAGCGAAGATATCGCTCGACTGCTTCTCCGTGGGGGCGGTAAAGCCGGCGGCGCGATCGAAAATCATTGCGTGGCGCACTTCGGCGAACTGCCCATCCGCCTGGGCCAATAGAAAAGCCGAAGCTCGTTCGAAAGCGCCGTCCTTCTGGACCGCGCCGCCGCCCGTGGATTCCACGGGCCTACGTCACCTTGAAGGCGTTGGGAAGAGTGGAGGTGCACGGCCCAACTTTCACGGTTACGTCGCGAAACCCTAGCGCGGCCGCTGAGTCGATCACGAAATTGCAGGTGAGGGTCGTGTCATTCACGAAGGTTACGTTCGTCTGGGTTATCCCCGAGCCGCTGGGATCAACATCGAAAACCGAGGCGGTGGGATCGAAATTCCCGTTAACCGTGATGCCGACCGTGGTACCGTGCGCACCGTTACCGGGTGCGACCAGCGTCACCTGATTAATCAGTACCTGGATCGCACCTGGGAGAGGGTTCGGACCTGGGCCTGGGGACGTATATGTGAAGTGAAGGTCCCCGAGGCCGGTGGCGGAATTGGCCGCGACCGAAACACTGAGATTGAGCTGCGTATCCGTACTGCTGGGGTCGATGGTGATGGTCACGCCGGCCAGAGTTGTAGTGACGCTGGCAATCTGATCCAGGAATTGACCGATAAGGGACAGCTTTCCGTTGGCCGTTCCGGCGGAACACCGGTAGAAGGTCTGCGGTAGGTTGTTGCCGGGGCCGAACACGGGCTGTATCGGAAAACTGTCGGCGCAGGTGCCGGCGGGGATGGCTTGGAGCTTCGGTAGACTGGATGCGCCGGCGGCGCCGCCCGCGCCAGGGGGCGAGACCACACCGGTTGAGTCAGCGCCGTCGATGCCAGGGGCGGCTGGCGAGCACGCCGGCGTGGGATTACCTGGGTTCCCTCCTTTTGCACCCTGGCCGCCTTTGGCCCCGTTGCCGCCCGCTCCGCCGACGCTCTTGGTCACGAAGGTAACGATGTTGCTGTCCGAAAGAGGGCCTGACGGAGAGATGTTTTGAGCGGTGCTGTACACAAAAATCTGGCCCGCATCCCCGCCCGCTCCGCCCGTTCCGCCGATGCCGCCAGGACCTCCATTCCCGCCGTTCTGGCCATTGCTGGGCGGGGAATCGCAATTGTAACCCGGCCAGCCCCCCATATGACCGCCGCTGCCGGGCCCGCCACTGCCGCCGTCGCCGCCGGGTTGGCCTTGGCCGCCATTGCCGCCATCCTGACCCGCCCAATCAATCACCAGGACTCCTTTGTTCAGAACCTCCACTTCAATCGCAACCACCACCAGGTTGGCGGGTCTCGTTCGCGCCGTCGCTCCCACAGGGCTTAATCCTTGACTTCCGGTGCTGCCCTGAGAGCCGGGCGTTCCATTGGCACCTGAACCATTCGGTTGCGGGCTGGGAGCAGAAGAGGGTGGGGCTCCGGGCGCGGCTGAATTCAGGCGCCCTTTCCAGGTGATGAGATTGCTGCCCGAGTATCGCGTACCGGGATCCGACGGATTGCACGGATTGCCGCTGGACGGAGGCCTGCCCCCATCGATGACGAGCTTGCGGCAGATCACGGCATATGTTTGCTGACCCTCCTGGCCGGCGACCCCCTCAAATATCAATTGGCCGCCGCTGGAGAACGTGATTTCATCCGCCACATAACAAGTGCCCGTGAACAGAACTTGGGTGTTAATGGTCTGCTGTACCCGCGGACCTGTTAACTGTGAAGATATTTGAGACTTGCACTGAGTGCAAACCACGTTTAGAGATCCCATCGTTCTTCCCTCCAATAATTAAACAGCTTGAGAATGCCATGGCTCCCAGATCTCCGATTCCGGAACAGGCGTTCCGCACGCGTTGAGGTAGTTGAGAACGCTATCCCGGAAAGTACCCAGCATGGTTAGACTACGCTTCACGGTTTTTACATCCATTCCCCGCCTTCCCGCCAGCACCAGATCCAGATCATCGATTACTTCGGGGACAAGCCTTTCCAACTCGGGCCGAACGGCCATTTCGGGACGAAGGTAAGATACGTTCCGGCCTTCCAGCGTCCGAGCGTGCACCATGGGAATGCGGGCGATCGCATAGGCGCAAAACCGCAAATAAAAAATGGCGGCGGCGGAATCCCCGCGCCGCATCATCTCCAGCGCCGCGCGGATTCGCCAATCCAGTTCCTCGGCCGAGAGCCAGTATCGATACTCGAAGCGAGTTGAGGCCTGAATGCCCGCCGGCCAGTCCGGTTCGGGGAATCTGGAAGCGACGATGGCATGAGTCCGCTTCAGAAGGGGGATCATCTCGACGAGATCGGCATCGAGATGCAACGCTTCGATCCACTGGCGGCGCAACCCGGGGTAAGCCTGGCGCTCAACCTCGTCCACATAATCGAAGGGCCGCGTATACACATTCGGGCAGAGGCGCCGCATGGCATCGGTCATGGCTGCCAGGCAGGCGGCATGGCCCATGTGCAGCCAGAACAGCGCCAGCGCAGGGAAATCCCAGGTGATGCCGATTTCGCGCACGGTTTGAAAACCGATATCCAGAAACAACCCGATGCGTTTCTGTTGAATGCCGGCGCGATACATGTGCCGCCCGATTTCCCGGCAGTGCCGGGCAATGTCCCTGCCGGAGTCCCACACGACCTCGGAACTGAGCATCCGATGAGGTATCCAGCCGCGCGTGGCGGCGACTTCCGGATCGCTCACCAGGACCCAGGGCAGCCACGTCACGTCGATCATCCTGGGCGTTTCATCGGGCGCCGCCAGGAGCAGGCGCTCCGAGCAAACATCCTCGATCTCCGCGAGGGCCACGAAATCCAGGTCGGAAGTTTCGGGGAACCGGAGGTCCAGGGGAGGGTTGCGAATCAGAATGGCAATGGCCCGGGGTGCAAGCGTGCGGGTGACTTGCTCAATAGCGTCACTGACGTGGGCGGCAGGAACCAGATTCCCTCCTCTGAGCCCCCTTGGCGCTTTCGCGCCGGTCTGTCACTTCCGGCTTTGGCCCAGTATACCCGATCCCGGTATTTTTTGATGCTTTAATGGACGATTTTCCCAGTGGTGACTAAAGGTCGATCTCTACATCAACCCGCGGCTGCGCGCAACAGATCAGCACATTGCCCTTTGCCGGCGGCTCCAGCGGGTCGGGCTGATAGCCGACCTCGCCTCCGATCAGCGCGGATTCGCATGTGTGGCAAACGCCGGTGCGGCATGACCACCGCACCGGGATGTCGCAGGCCTCGGCGAGTTCCAGCAGGCTTTGGTAAGCCGAGCTCCACTGAACCCTCAAACCGCTGCGGACAAATGACACTTCAGGTCCAGCACCCGGCGCTCCC